>Ga0210384_10004626_pt1 | contig 15284 bp, 12 predicted proteins | sample IncBWH2MmetaG_FD_160574 | JGI IMG/M metagenome (GOLD analysis project Ga0210384, IMG submission 160574) | Forest soil microbial communities from Barre Woods Harvard Forest LTER site, Petersham, Massachusetts, United States - Inc-BW-H-2-M | ecosystem: Environmental > Terrestrial > Soil >...
GGGCGCGCTCGGCAAGCGCCTCGCGCAGCTCCGGCGTGCCGCTCCCCGCCGTGTAGCGGGTGAAGCCGTCGGCCAGCGCCCGGCGCGCGGCCTCGACCGCCACTCCCGGCGAGTCGAAGTCAGGCTCTCCGGCGCCGAAATCGACCAGCGACACGCCTCGCGCCTTCAGCTCCAGGGCGCGGCGCGCCACCCGCAGCGTCGCCGATTCACCCATTGCCGCGGCTCTGGCCGATAGACGCACCGGCGAATGGTATCACCGAGGTCCGGATGCTATTCTGGGGCGTGCGCGGCCGCCGCGCAGCCGCCGGGCAGTGTGCCGCAGGGACCAACCATGAACCGACTCCCGTCTCTCCAGCTTCGCCTCCGGTCACTCGCCTCCCTCTCCTCCCTCTCCTTACTCTCCGCCAGGCCCCGGCTCGCGCTCGCGGCCGTCGCGCTGCTCGCCTCGGCATCCGCGCCGGTCGGGGCCGCGATCCCGCGTCCCGAGAAGGCGAAGCTGGCGCTGCAGGCCGAGCATCCCGCCGTCGCCGCGGGCGAGACCGCACGGATCTCCGCGCTGGTGTCCATCGAGGCCGGCTGGCACGTCAACAGCCACACGCCGACCTTCGACTACCTCATCCCGACGGAGCTCGAGCTCGAGCTGCCGGCCGGCTGGCCGGCGGCGGCCATCGACTATCCGCCGGCCAAGAAGAAGACCTTCGCTTTCGCCGACGTGCCGCTGTCGGTCTACGACGGCGACGTGGTGATCGCCGCCCAGGTCAAGCTCCCCGCCGGCGCCAAGCCCGGCGCCGTCGTCATCGGCGCCCGCCTGCACTACCAGGCCTGCGACCACTCGCAGTGCCTGCCGCCGGTCACCACCCGGTCGCAGCTGACCCTGACCGTCGCCGCGGCGCCGCGCGGCGCGACCTCTCCGGGCCCGGCGGGAGGCGCGGGCAGCGCCGAGGATCGCTCGCGCGGCAGCGGTCCCGCTGGTACGACCGCAGCCGCCGGCGCCGCGGCAGGCGACGAAGCGCCGTCTACCTTGCCTGGCCACTTCCCGGCGAAGCTCTCAGGCGTCAGGGATGCCGCGTCCGCCGCGTCCACCGCGTCCCCGCCGAGCGCCCCGGCCGCCGGGACCGCCCTCGCCGCCCAGCCGGCCGCTCCCGCCGCCCGCCGCACGCCGAACGCGGGCAGCCTGGCCGGCATGCTGCTCATCGCCGTGCTCGGCGGGCTGATCCTGAACGCCATGCCCTGCGTGCTGCCGGTCGTGTCCCTGAAGGTCTTCGGCCTGGTGCAGAGCGCCGCTCAGGGCCACCGCGAGGTGGTGCGCAGCGCGCTGGCGATCGCCGCCGGCATCCTGGCGTCGTTCGCGGCGCTGGCCGCGCTGGCGGTGGCCGCGGCCGCCGCCGGCGGCGCGGTGGGCTGGGGCGTCCAGTTCCAGCGGCCCGGCTTCGTCGCCTTCCTGGCCGTGCTGGTGACGCTCTTCTGCCTCAACCTCTGGGGCCTCTTCGAGATCCCGCTGCCGCGGGCGCTGGCCCGCCTGGGGGGCGCGGCCGCCCGCGAGGGCCTGGCCGGGCATTTCGCCTCCGGCCTGTTCGCGACGCTCATGGCCACTCCCTGCTCGGCCCCCTTCCTGGGCACCGCCATCGGCTTCGGCCTGGCCCAGCCGGCGCCGATCGTCTTCGCCATCTTCCTCGCCGCCGGCACCGGTCTCGCGCTGCCCTACCTGGTCCTGGCCGCGGCGCCCGGGGCCGCCCGCTTCTTGCCGCGCCCTGGCGCCTGGATGGAGACTCTGCGCGGGATCATGGGCTTCTTCCTCGCCGCCTCGGCCGTCTGGCTGCTCTACGTCCTCGCCGCCCAGGTCAGCCCGGAGCGCCTGGCGCTGTTCGAGGTCGGCCTGCTGCTCGTCGCCCTCGTCACCTGGCTCCGCCACCGCGCCGCGGCCGGCGGCCGGGCCGAGGCGTACGCCACCGGCGGCGAGGCGGGCGCCGCGGGCGCCGGCGTCGCCCACGTCGCGTCCCTCGCCGCCTTCGTCGCCCTGGTCGTGGTCGCGGCCGGCGCGATCACCCTCGCCGCGTCGGGCGCCGGCCCCGGCGACGCCGGCGGCGGCGCGCGCCTGGCCGCCCAGGGCAGGTCTTCCGGCCTCATCGGCTGGGTCGCCTTCGACCGCGCCCGCGCCGAGTCCCTGGCCGCGGCCGGCCAGCTGGTCTTCGTCGACGTCACCGCCGACTGGTGCTTCACCTGCAAGGTCAACGAGCGGCTGATCCTGGACACGCCCGAGATCGCCGGCGCTTTCGCCGCTCATCACGTCCTCCCCATGCGCGCCGACTGGACCAACCGCAGCGACGCGATCGCGCGCTTCCTCGCCGACAACGGCCGCTACGGCATTCCCTTCTACATGCTGTACCGTCCCGGCCGCCAGCCCGTCGTCTTCAGCGAGCTCCCCAGCAAGACCGCCATCCTCGCCGCCATCGGTGACGCCGCCGCCGCCGCTCCGGCGCCGAACGGCGAGCTGGCCCACAAGCTCTGAAGCTCACCGCATGGTGCCCCTGCTGCGGGAGCTGCTGCCGTTGCTGGCGGCCCTCTACCTCGTCGACTGCCTGACGGTCGTGGGGCGCGGCACGCGCCTCTTCTCGTCCTGCTTCGGGCTGGACCTGCGGCTTCGCGGCCCCGGCCTCGCCTTCGCCGGCGTGCTGCCGCTCGACCAGGTCTTCGCGGCGTCGCGCCGCGGCCTGGTGGCGACCGGCGAGCGGCTCTACCTGCCGCCGCGGGAAGCGCGGGGGGCGGCTCCCTATCGAGAGCAGGCCTGGACTCCCCTGGCCTGGGAGGAGGTCCGCGGGCTGGCGGTCGCGGGCAGAGAGATCCGCTTCGGCGCTGGCCGGCGCCTGCGTCTCGCCACCGCCGCCGAAGCGCGGGACGCCGCGGCAATGGCGGTCGAGCTGCTGGCGCTGCCGCCGGGCGAGCGGGCGGCCGCGGCCGCCGAGCGGTCCGCGCGAGCGCTCGATCCCGCGGCGCTGATCGCCCGCCGTGCGGCGTTCGAGGCCGCCGCGGACCCGGTGACCGCCCTCGGTTGGGCGCTCTTCTGCGCGATGTTCCTGGCCCTGCCGCCGCTGATCTACTTCGGCATGCCGCCGGCGTCGCTGATCGGCCCCCTGCTCGCCGGAGTGGCCGCGCTGTGGGCCGGGACGGCGGCGGCCTCGGCGTGGGTGGCGCGCCGGCTGCGGCGACAGGGACTGATCGGCGGCGAGGGGGCGCTGCTCGCCATCTGCCTGTCGCTGCCGAGCGCGGTGCGCGCCTCGCTCCACCTCGGTCACGACCTCCTGCACGGCTGCGACTTTCTCGCCGCCGCCGCCGTCCTGCTGCCGCGCCCGGCGGTGCTGCCGCTGCTGCGCGCCGAGCTCCACGGCGCCGCGTGCGCCGCGTCGGGCGGCGACAGCGCCGCCTGGCGCCGCTTCTGGGAGGAGCGCCGCACCCAGCTGGACGTCCTCCTGCGCCATCTGGAGCTGAGCGCGGAGGAGGTCATGGCCCCGCCTCCCCGCCGCACCCCCGTGGCCGCCGGATACTGTCCCTTCTGCAACTCGGACTTTCCGCCCGGAACCGCGCTCTGCACGACGTGCGGCACGCCGCTGCTCAGGCATTCAGCCGCGCTATCAGCCGCGTCTTGACCTCCTTCCGAGTTGGAAATACAATTGTACAAGTCATGAAGGTCGTCATCGACACCTCGGCCATCCTGGCGGTCCTCCTGGACGAGCCGGAGCGCTCAGCGCTCATCGACGCCACCCACGGCGCGCAGTTGTGTGCGCCTGCGAGCGTCCCCTGGGAAGTCTGCAATGCATTGTCAGCGGCGCTCAAGCGGCGACGCCTCGCACTCTCCCAGGCCACCGAGATCCTGAGGAACTTCGGCAAGGTCCCGTTGCAGTTGATCCCGGTGGACCTGGTCGCAGCGCTGGAGCTCGCGGCTGTGTTTCAGATCTATGCCTACGATGCGTTCGTGTTGGAACTGGCACGGGCTCAGCAGTGCGCGCTCCTGACACTCGACCGCGGCGTTCAACGAATTGCACGCGCTTCTCAAATTGAGCTCATCGAGGTGTGATGTGAGGATTTACACGTTTTCCCAGGCTCGCCAGCAGCTGGCAACCGTCTTGGACGAGGCTTCTCGAGAAGGCAAGGTCCAGATCCGGCGGCGTGATGGCCGCTCGTTCGTCGTCCAGCCTGTGGTCGAGGCTGGTTCGCCGCTCGACGTCCCTACCGTATCGACTGCCCTCACGACCGCTGAGATCCTGGCCTTGGTCCGCGAGGGCCGGCGCCCACGGAGGGTGGACCAGCAGGCGCTCGCTCCTCGCAAGAGTGCGGTGAGGCGGCGGCGGCAGAAACCGCGCACCGGCTAGTAGGGCCGGACGCGTTCCCGCGCGCCGGCGACACCGTGCGAGAGCAGCCAGGCGCGGGCGCGCGCTCACGCCCAGTGGACTGGGACGTCGTACTTTCCGAACTCCCGGTCGGCGGTGAGCACGGTCAGGCCTTCGATCTGGGCTTGCGCGATCAGCAGGCGATCGAACGGATCGCGGTGGTGCGGCGGCAGCTCGCCGGCCCGCAGGGCGTGGGTATGCAGGATGGGAAGCGCGACGACCCGGTCTTCCGCCAGCCGCTGCGCGATGAAGGCCGCAGGCGGCTGTGGCAACCGCAGCTTACCGGCCGCGAACTTGATCGCGATCTCCCAGGCGCTCGCGGCGGAGAGGAACAGCTTGTTCGCCGGGTCGCGCAGGAGCCGGCGGCTCGAATCCGCCAAGCGCTCCGGCTCTGCCCTCATCCACAGCCAACCGTGGGTGTCGAGCAGGAGCCTCAATCGCGGCCCTCGAAATCTGCCAGGATTTCAGGGTCCAGCGTGTCGAAATCGTCGGCGATCCAGATCTTGCCGCGGTCCCTGCCCAGCTCGCGCGGGCGCGGAGGCTCCTCCACCGGGACCAGGCGGGCGACCGGCTTGCCGGCGCGCGCGATCACGATCTCCTCGCCCGCCGTGACCCGGCGCAAGAGCCTGGACAGATGCGTCTTCGCCTCGTGGATGTTGACCTCGGCCATGATTCCCAACCTAGACTAAGTCATGGACTAAGTCAACTACGATTGGGGTTACCAGGGAACGATCCAGTCGCCCTCGGCGGCGAGCGACGGCCTGGCGGCGGGGCCGGCGGCGGCGAGCTTGACGAGGTAACAGCCCTTGGCGGCGAAGCGCTGCCCGGCGCCCAGGCCCAGGCGGGGATAGACCCCCGGGTTGGCGGTCCTCTCGGTCTCGCGTTCGATGGTCTCGACGAAATAGGCGCGGGAGAAGTTGCCGGCCAGCCGCTCGAGCGCGTCGGCGGCCATGGCGAACGTGAAGAAGGTGTCGAGCCGGATGCGTTCCCGCGTGCCGGCGACACCGTGCGAGAGCAGCCAGGCGCGGGCGCGGTAGGCGCCCGGGGCGGCGCTCCCGGGCAGCGCGAAGCGGTAGCTGAGGCGGGTGCGAGCGCGCACGGCATCGGGCAGCGGCGGCAGCTCCTCGCCGAGGAGGCTGTAGGAGAGATAGAGCTCGGGGACGGCCCCGCGACCGCCGCCCGTCAACGCCGGCGCCAGCGCCGCGACGTCCCCTCCGTCGAGCCACAGCACCAGCACCGCCGGCGGCGTGCCGGCGAGCCGGGAGGTCAGGAACCCGGGTGCGGACGCGCGCGCTTGCTGCGCGCCGAGCACCACATCCGTGAGGCGCCTCGCCGCCGCCTCGGCGCCCATCGCCTCGCGGAGGGACGCGGCTGCCGTCGCCCCGGCGGCGCCGTCGCGGAACACCTGCACGATCCGCAGCGGCCCGCGCTCCGCCGCGCCGCTCGGCCCGTTCGCCGAGACGGTCCTCGGCTCGCCGGCCTGCGCCGCCTGCCGCTCCGCCAGGTACCGGGCCAGGCTCCGTCCCTCGAGCGCCAGGCCCTCCGACAGGTAGAGCGTCCAGGCGCCGGCCGGCGAGACGACCGGCAGGTCGGTGTCGGGGAAGAGGCTGGGGATCCCCCGGCGCTCGCAGAACTCGTGCACCGGCCGCCATTCGGCGGCGCCGGCGCTGATTCCGGCCAGCAGCGCGAAGACCGGCCGTGCGCGGTAGCGTCGCTCGAGCTGCTCGGCCCAGCCGGCCGGCGGCCCCGGCAGGTCCCAGACGTCGAGAACCCACTCGCGCCAGGTCCGCCGCTGCTCGTCGCGGTACCCGGGGGAGGTCGGCGGCCGAGCGAGCAGGCGGCGCGTCTCGGCGTTCTTGGAGCGGACGAAGGCCTGTGCGACGTCCAGCATCGCCCGCCGCCGGTCCGGCTCGACGTCGCCGGCGACCACCAGGGCGAAGTGGATGGCTGCGGCGTCCACTCCCGGCGCCGGCGCCGCGGACAGCGTCCGGAGGTAGGCGGCCAGATCGCCCATCGCGCCCGCGTCGAGCTCGTAGCGCGGCATCAGCGGATCGAGCGCCCTGCCGGCCGGGTCGATCCCCCGGCCCACCGCCGCGGCCAGGGTCTCCTCCGTGTAGGCCGGCCGCCGCGCCGTCGCCGCCGACCGCAGCCGCGTCCAGGAAGCCTGCGCGAGCTCCTCCTGGTAGAGCTTGCCGAGCAGCTCGGCGGCCGAGGCGCCCGGGCGGCCGAAGAGCGCCGGCGCGGTGACGGGCGGCACCAGCGTCCCCGCCTCTACGCCGCCAAAGCCGCTCGGGCGGTGGCAGCCGGCGCAGGCGAGCCGAGCCTCTGCGACGATCGCGCCTCCCGCCACCGCGGCGCGCAGCGGCTTGCCGGAGGGCAGGATGCCCTCGCGGTAGATGCGGCGGCCCCGCGCCAGCGTCGTCTCGGCCGCCGCCGTTGCTCTGCCGGCCGCTGCCGTACCGGGCGCTGCCGTGCCCGGCTCCGCCGTGCCGGCCGCCGCCGCGGCCACCCCCGCCGGTTCCCCTCCCGGCTGCTTCTCCGCACTGTCCGCGGCTCCCTCCGCGGCACCCGTGAGCTGCCGGACCTCGGCCGCCAGCTCGCCGCCGGTCAGCAACCCATCGAGCCGCAGCCAGGGCCGTCCCGGCGCCGCGCGCGCGAAGGTCAGCGGCTCGTGGCGCATCTTGTTGCCGCGGTAGGCGTCGAAGGCCCGCTCGACGGCGATCACGTCCTCGAGGCGGCCGGTCAGCAGCCGCCACCGCGGCCCGGCCCCGAAACGGCGGGCGTACCCGGCGAGGCGCGCCGGCGTGTCCTCCTCGGGGTCGATCGAGATCGAGAGCAGGCGGACGCCCGGCAGCCGCTCCTGCGCCGCCGCCAGGGTGCCGGAGAGCGCCGGACAGACCGTGGCGCAGGTGGTGAAGATGAACTGCAGCACGACCGGGCCCGGCCGGCCGAGCTCCGCCGCCAGCCGGAACGCGGCGCCGTCCTGGTCCACCAGGGTGACGTCGGGGATCGTGTAGCCGGCGCTCTGGCGATGAAGGCGCTCCTGGGGGCCGGCTCCCGCGGCGAGGAGGCCGCAGGCGAGAGCCAGGATCGCCGTGATCGCCGCGAAGGCCCGCCGCCGGCCGCCGGCGCGGCCGCGCCTGTCCCCGCCGGGCGCCGCTACCGCCGGGACCACTGCTAGTGCACCGAGAAGATCGCGACGTCGTGGTGCGTCGGATCGAACTGGTAGAACCGCAGGCGGCGCGCCGGGTCCCAGTTGAAGGTGATGTCGACCTTGGCGACGCCGAGAAGGCCGGGCACAGGGCCGTTCTCGACCGCCTGCGGCACGCTGACCATGGTCGAGAAGGCCGGCCACCAGTAGTTCCGGCCGAAAGTGAACCAGCACCCCGAACCGGCGTCCTTGACGGACGATTTGAACTGGTTCTCCCAGCCCCGTGCGCCGCCGAAGTCCACGATCATGTAGCCGTGGGGGAAGTAGTCGCCGTTGTAGAGCGTCGCGGTGTACCTGGTATTCCGGGTCTGCCACTGCGGGAAGACCCGCAGGTTGCCGTCGGCGAACTCGCCGTAGATCGTGTTGTCGACGTAGAACAGGGTCATGTCCGTCGACTTGTCGAGCTTCACGCCGCGCGGCAGCCGGGTGCGGTCCTGCCAGTCCTCGAAGGCCGCGCGCCCCTCTCTGCCCAGGGCGTCGAGGCGCCGGAAGTCACCCCGCTCGGCGGCCTTCCATGCCTCGCGCAGCGCCTTCCACATCCGCTTGCTGGGCGCCAGATCGCCGATCTTGCCGATGGCGTAGAGCTTCGCGGCCTCGCTCGAGCGCGGCGACTTGCCGAACACCGAGACCTCCCACTGCACCAGGTTCTGGGTGCCGACCACCGTGTTGGCGTCGTCCATCACCTGGGCGCGCGGCGCATGCCACCGCCATCCCCAGGTATAGACGAGGTGGTAATACTTGCCGGGAGCCATCTTGACCCTGAAGACCGTCCGGGTGCCGTCCAACATCGGGAAGAACGTCACGTCCATGCCGGCCAGGGGCGCCGGTTTGCCGCCCGCCTGGGCCGGCGGGTCCGAGTACATGACGTACGGCGAGAAATCGTCCTCGCCGCGGTCGAGGACGTCCACGGTATAGACGATCGTCCAGGGGACGTCCTGGACCAGGCTGACGTCGGCCAGGCTGGTGTCGGCCTCGATGTGGTTGTCGTACCAGACCTGGTGGACATGGAGCTCACCCCCGATCACCTTGCCGGCCTGGTCGCTGATCGGCTGCACCTGCTTGACCTTGTCGGGTCCGTCGTAGTGCAGCAGCGGCAGGCCGCTGTAGGCGCGGTACTCGACAGGGTTGCCTTCGAGGATGTCGATCCCCATCCGGATCGCCCGCAGCACCAGCTGCTTGGTGACCGCTTTCGCCGATCCGCGCGTCTCCGCGTAGCGGATGATCTCGTCGAAGATGCGAGCCAGGTCGTCGGTGGGGGAGGTCTGGTCGATCGGCGAGACCACCGGATCGCCGTCGAGGAGGTTGTAGGCGATGGCCGGCGTCGACGGCAGCGTGTTCGGGATCTCGTTGCCGGCGCTGTCGAAGAGGTCGGTGTAGATCGTCGGCAGGAAGTTGGTCCCGGGCGGATCGATGTACGGCCTGCTGGGAGCGAAGAGGCTCTCGCCGGTGACGATGGTCGTCGTGTCGCCGGTCGTGGTCTCCGTGGACGGGCAGGGCAGCGGCTGCGGATGCGGGTGCAGGTAAGGGCTGGCGGGCGGGGGCGGCGGACCGCAGGGCTGCGGGGCGCCGGGCGGCGGGGCGCCGGGCGGCGGCGGTGCCTGTGAAGCCTTCGATGCCTTCGATGCCTGCGATGCCTGCCATACCCACTCTGCATGGGCGGCCGGCGAGGCCGGCGAAGCCGCCGCAGGAGCCGCCGCTGCGGCCGGCGACGATGCGGCGGCCGGTGGCGCGGTGATCGACGGCGCTCCAGGCAGCGGCGCGGCTGGCGCGGCAGGCGGGGAGGCAGACGCCGCGGCGGCGGCGCCCGGCCCGGCCGTCGCCAGCCCCGCGGCGAGCAGCAGCGCGAGGACGAGCGGCGCCGGCCCTCGCCGCCGCGGCGGTCCGGCCGCCGGCGCCCCCGGCCGCACCCAGGAGAGCCGGGCCGCCAGCCAGCGCGGATCCGAGCGCGCCGGCGCCGCGCCCCAGAGTCCGGCCGCCGCATTGCCGTAGCGCACCATCCCGGGGGCGCAGTCTTCGACCGCGGGGGTGGCCGGAGCCGGGCCGGCCGCCACGGCCGACCCGTGGTGGCCGCCGTGGGCGAAGAGCCGCTCGCGCAGCAGGCAGATGGCAGCCTCCTCGCCGGTCAGGAACAGCCAGCCCGGCCCCGCGCCGTGCCGCGCCGCGAACGCCGCGAGAGCCCGCGGCGTGTCGCGCTCGGGGTCGAGGGTGATCGAATAGAGGAAGACCTCGTGCCCCATGCGTGCGCCGAGCAGGCGCTGGACCTCGGCCAGGTTGGCCGTCACCGGGTTGCCGGCGTCGGCGGCGATCGACATGAAGTTGATCATCACCGTCTTGCCGCGGACCAGGTCGTTGTAGAACAGCGCCCGACGGTTCTCGTGCGAGGTGACGACGACGTTCGGGAACCAGCCGGCGGCCATCCCGCAATCGGCGGCTGCCGGCGCCGGCCCGGGCGGGGCCGCGTCCGGCCGCACCGCCGCGTCGAGGCCGGTCTCGGGGAGCGCCGTCGCGGCGGCGCCGGTGGCCAGGGCTGCCAGGATCTCTCTGCGGTTCATGGTCGTGACCTTTCTGCGCCGCTCAGCGCGAGGGCGGCTGGGCCTGCTCGGTGCCGCTCGCCGGCCGCGGCTCGAGATGGGGCAGCTCGTCGGGTCGGCCGTAGACCTCCGAGGTCGGCAGCGGCCCGGTGAACCCCTTGCCCGGCTCCAGGATGTCCCAGCGGATCATCATGGCGTGGTCCTCGTGGACCACGTTGTGACAGTGCAGGATGTACTTGCCGAGGAAGTCGTCCCACTTCATGTACACCTTGATCTCGTCGCCCGGCAGCAGGGTCGCGATGTCGCGGCGCCGCCCACCCATGAAGCGGTCGATGGGCTTGCGCGCCGCTTTCCCTTGCGCGAAGTAGCTCGTCAGCTGCGACTTCTGGTCTCTGGTCTCGGACTGGATGTCCTCGTAATGGACCGGCCTGCCGTTCACCTCCATCAGCATGTATTCGGTGAAATGGCTGTGGATGGGATGGGACCAGCCGGAGCCGCCGTTGCGAATGGTCCAGATCTCCGCCGAGCCCTGCTCGATCCCGGCGTCGATGCGGTTCGGGTCCATGATCCGCCCGTTGATGGTCCACAGGCCGCCCACGTAGTCGAACACCCAGAGCCGCTCGCGCTTGACCAGGCTGAGGTCGATCCCCGGCAGCTCGCGGAAGTAGTCGGGGACGCGGCTGGGGTCCTTGCCGGTCGCCTCGACGACCTGGAACTGCATCAGGGCGTCGCCGGGCTCGATCAGACGGCCCGACGGACCCTGACCGGTGAGTTGCTCCAGGTGATTCTGCAGGATGACCGTGTCGCCCGCGCGGTAATGCGAGAAATCGACGATCACGTCGACCCGCTGGCCGACGCTCAGGTAAATGCTCGAGGCTTCGACCGGCTGGGGTTGGAAGTTGCCGTCGCCGGTGATGATGGTGAACGGCCTGCCGGAGCTCAGGAACAGCTGGTAAAAGCGCGACGGGCCGCCGTTCAAGATCCGGAAGCGGTACTTGCGCCGCTCGACCCGGAAGAACGGCTGGATCTTGCGGTTGACGGTGAAGCGGTCGCCGAGGATGCCGTTGGTGTTGAAAGGATTCCAACGCACCTGGCCGTTCGCGTCGAACATGATGTCTTGCAGGATCAGGGGCACGTCGTACTTGCCGCTGGGCAGCCGCCAGGCCTCCGGGCTAGGGTCGTTCTCGTTGCCGGAGTCCTGCTCGTCGAACAGGAGGTAGAAGCCGGCCAGCCCGGCGTAGACATTGGTGGCGGTGAAGTCCTGCCGATGATCGTGGTACCAGAGCGTGGTCAGCTTCTCGCGGGCGTCGAAGCCCGACGGGAAGTTGCAATAGTGATGGTCCCAGAACTCGCCGGAATCGATCCAATCCTGGGGATTGCCGTCGCTCTCCGACGCGGTGTGCCCGTTATGGAGGTGAGCGCTGGTCGAGGGCAGGGCGAAGCTGACTCGGCTGACCCCGACCGGCGGCAGGTCGTTGATGCGCCGCACCAGGACCGGCTCGCCGTAGCGGGCATGGTAGGTCGGGCCCGGGGTCGAGCCGTCGAATCCCCACGACCAGCTGCCCGCGCCGTACGGCGGGTCCGGGTGATAGGTCCAGAGGAACTCCTGCTCGCGGACCTCGTAGAGCTTCTTGGGCCGGAACTCCTCGTAGCGCTGGTGAGCGCGCGGGTCCGGCGGCGGGTCGAGCCGCGCCACCGGCTGCTTGATCGGCGGCACGAAGAGCTCGCCCACGAAAGGCCGCACCGGGGGACTCGGCGTGGCGAGGTCCGGTGGCTCGCCATCCGGAGGGCAGAGGAACTTCAGGAGGTCCTTGCGGTCCTCGTCGGCCCGCGCGGTGCGGGCCAGCAGGGCGCCGCCGCCGGCCGCCAGCCCCAGCTTGAGGCAATCGCGTCTTCTGATCATCGCCTGCTCCCCGCCCCGGCCCGGAGACGCCGACGACGCCGGCAAGCGACGGGCCGCACCTCGCGAGGGGCAAGCAGCCCTTCACCGCCGGACGCATCGCGGCATCACGGGTCTCGAGGCCGATCGAGGTCTCGAGCTTGCACTTCATCAGGAAAGCGACTCGCAGCTTACCGAAGTTCAGCGGTAGGACAAGGGGTGAGAGCTTCCTCTAGGCCCGAAATGGATCTCGCGATCCGGGTGCGGTGCCTGGGGCCGGCGTGCCGTCATCGTGCCGCCTCGCGCCGGAGCCAGGCGACGACCGTCGCGAGGGCGGGCCGGTCGGGGGCCTGGTGCCGGGTGACCAGCCAGTAGGCCGGTCCGAGGTCGACGCGGCGCCCGGCGAACGGGCGCAGCAAGGCGCCGGTCGCGAGATCGTCCTGGGCGAGCCGGTGGCGGGCGAGCGCCACGCCCTGGCCTTGCACCGCCGCCCGCAGCACCAGGTCCGAGGACGTGAACCGCGGGCCGCGTCGAACGTCGAGGGCGGCCGGGCCGTGTGCCCGCCGCCAGGCTTCCCAGGAGGCGTGAGGGTCGCGGTCGTGCAGCAGCCGGAGGCCCGCGAGGTCCCCGGGGTCCTTCGGGCGGCCCGACTTCTTCCAGTACGCGGGGCTCATCACCGGATAGAGGGCGTCGTCCATCAGCGCCTCGCAGTGCAGATCGGGCCAGGGGCCGCGCCCCATGCGGATCGCGAGATCGATGCCGCCGGCCTCGGGGTCGTCGAGCCGGCGCTCCACGACGACTGAAATCTCGAGGCGCGGGAACGCCTGCTCGAACGCGGGCAGGCGGGGCAGCAGCCAGCGCACCGCGAACGAAGGTGCGGCCGAGATCGCCACCGACTGCGACGACCTCGCCTCGCGCAACGCCGCCGCGGCGTGCGCGATCTCGCCCAGGCTGGCGAGCGTCGTCTTCCCCATCGCCTCACCCTGCGGCGTGAAGGCCAGCCGGCGCCGGTCCACGCCCGCGCGGGTGAGCTTCACGCCCAGCCACTTCTCGAGCTCCGCGAGGTGGCGGCTGACGGAAGAGTGTGCGATGCGCAGCTCGCGGGCGGCCGCGCGCACGCCGCCATGGAGGTAGACGCTGGCGAAGGCGCGCAGGGCATGGAGGGGCAGGTCGCGCATGGTCTATAAGATAGACCAAAAGTCGCCGCGCATCGACCGCGCCGCGCTGGGAAGCTACAGGGCATGGAGAGATGGAGCGGCGCCGCGGCGGGTCGATGGTCACCAGACGAGACCATGGAAGGTCCGGAGGCTCGATGGAGGCGCTGATCGGCGCCGCCGGCGCCATCGCCGCCGCGGCGCTCACGCCGGGGCCGAACAACTTCGTGGTCATGCGGACCGCCGCCCGCGGCGGCATCGCCGCCGCGCTCCCCGCGATCGGCGGCGTCGTGCTCGGATCGCTCGTGCTGCTCGGGGTGGTCGTGGCGGGCGCCGGCGCCGCCTTCGAAGCCGTACCGCACCTTCGCATGGCGCTCGCGATCGCCGGCTGCCTGTACCTGGTCTACCTCGGCGCGCAGCTCCTGCGGGGCGGATCGCGAGGTGGAACCGAGCGAGCGCCGGCCTCAGCGGCGCTGGCCGCGCAGGACGGGAAGCCCACGGAGAACGTCCAGGCCGCGCGGGAGACACGGAACGCGGCAGAGTCGCAAGAGCGGCTTCCCGCGGGGGTGGCCGGCCTCTTCGGCTTCCAGTTCCTCAACCCCAAGAGCTGGGTGCTGGTGTTGACCGCGACCGCCGCGACGCCCGCGAGCTGGAGCGCCCTCGCTCGGTTCGGCCAGCTTGCCGCGCTGTTCGCCGTCATCCCGACCGTCTGCCTCTTGCTCTGGGCAGCCCTGGGGAAGGCGACCGCGACCGCGGCGAAGCATGAGGGACCTGGAACAGGGCTGGCGCGCGAGGCAGGCGGTGCAACTGCCGCCGCAGGCGGCAGAGCCGGAGAACGGCTCGATCGCATCCTGGGCGCCCTGCTGATTGCCTCTGCCCTCCTGCTCCTGGTAGAAGCGTAGAACCTGTCGACGCGAGGGGAGTGAGCATCATGAGCCAAGAGAGCAAGCGCCTTCTCGCCCTGCCGGGCAGTCTCCGCCGGCGCTCCTACAACCGGCGGTTGCTCGACGCCGCGGCCGAGATCGCGCCGCCCGGCGTCAGCGTCCACGTCTACCCGCACGCCGAGCTGGCGGCGGTCCCCCTCTTCGACGAGGACCTCGAGGAGGAGACCGGCGGCGGGCCGGAAGCGGTGCGCCGCCTGCGCCGCGAAGTCGCGGCCGCGGACGGCCTCCTCATCGCGACCCCGGAGTACAACCAGTCGATTCCCGGAGTGCTCAAGAACACCCTCGACTGGCTCTCGCGCGAATCGCCCGTCGAGCTCCTTGCCGGCAAGCCCGTCGCCGTCGTCGGAGCCACCGCCGGCCGCTGGGGCACCCGCCTGGCCCAGAGCGTCGTCCGCCAGGTCCTCGCCGCCACCGGCGCACGGGCAATGTCGGCGCCGCAGCTGTACGCCGCCGGCGCCGCGGCCCTCTTCGACGACGAAGGGCGGCTCACCGACGCCGCCACGCGCCGGCAGCTCGCCGCGGTGCTGGCGGCATTCGCGGAATGGATCGACATGGTCGGGAAGCCGAAGCGCTGAGTCATTCCCCAGGCGTGGAGGAGGCCGCCTGGCGGCCCTGCCCTACCAGGCTTCGGTCTGGATCCAAGCGAGGCTGAAGTGATGGTCGCGAGCTGAACGGTAACGGTCTTGGGGCCGAGAGACTACTTACCATTCTTCCAGGTCGACCCGCTCGCAGCCCTCTTCGATCGCCTCCTCCATCGCACGAGCGGACTCCGCATCGATCGTCCCGGCAAAGCGGAGCAGGTCTCGACCTGGCACCCCTCGCGGGGCGGCCGGCTGTGTCTCGCACAAGTTCCTGACGTTCCGCTTGACCTTCTTCCAGGGAACTCCCAGCGACTCGCCCCCCAGGACCCGGCGGGCGCGGCGCTCGATCTCGGCCCCCCAATCTCGCTCGATCGCGTCGGCCTCAGTGGCGGGCACGCTCTCAAGACTTGCGAGCAGCTCCGCTGCCACATCGGCCCGCTCCTCAACCGGGAGCTTGAGTAGTTCCCGCAAGAGAGCTTCCTTGCTCACCATGGGCATACTCTAGCGCCCTCCTGGACAGCCGCCCATCGATGCACTCATCAAGGAGTACCCTGACGCCGTCGCCGCGACGAGGACGCCGAGCGAGCGCCAGATCCGTA
>Ga0210384_10004628_pt1 | contig 15284 bp, 15 predicted proteins | sample IncBWH2MmetaG_FD_160574 | JGI IMG/M metagenome (GOLD analysis project Ga0210384, IMG submission 160574) | Forest soil microbial communities from Barre Woods Harvard Forest LTER site, Petersham, Massachusetts, United States - Inc-BW-H-2-M | ecosystem: Environmental > Terrestrial > Soil >...
CGGCGCGTATACCAGTCGCTGCCCACGAAGAGGACCTTGCCGAACTCGGGGGCGGCCGCGAGATGGGGCAGGATGATCCCGTCCAGGACCCGCCGGTCGTCGGTGTCCAGGGTGACGTCCCATCCCAGCCCCGCGTTGAGGCCGTGGAAGATGAGCGACTTCAGCTTGTCGCGCGCGTCTTCCCAGAGGCTGGTCTCGCCACGCTCGGCCACTCGGGTGGTGATGGTAGCATGGGCAGCTTGGATACGGCTCCCGAACGCCCCCGGATCGCTCGCAACACGATCTTCTCGGCCATCGGGGAAGGATCGAACATCCTTCTCTTCCTGCTCGGCTTCCTGGCCGCGCGCTACCTGGCCCCCGAGGCCTTTGGCGCCTACAGCGCGGCCTTCGCCTTCGTGGGCATCTTTCGAATCCTGCCCGACTTCGGCATGGCCTATGCCTCGACCCTGGAGATCAGCCGGGACCGCTCGCTGGCCGGCCGCCTCATCGGCAACTTGCTCGGGTTTCAGGGCGTCCTCTCCATCCTGACCGTGGCCCTCTGCCTATGCCTGGGCCGCATGCTCTTCTCCGCCCCCGAGGACCGCATCACCTGGACCGCCATCGTCCTGCTCTCCTTCGACCTCGTGCTCAAGTCCGCCAAGGCCACGCTACGCTGGCTTCTGAAGGGCTTCCAGCGGTTCGGCACGGAGGCGGTCTCCCTGCTCCTGGAGCGGGTCGCGCTCCTGGCTCTGGGCCTGGCCAGCCTTCGTGCCGGCCGAGGCGCGATCGGCTTCGTCCTCGTGTTCGTGATCGTCCGTAGCTTCGACACCACCGGCCTCTGGGTCTACACCAACGCCCGGGTCCTTCGCCTGCGCCCCGCCCGCGACCCCGCGCTCTGGGCGGAGCTCCTGCGCAAGGGCCTGCCCTTCGCCTACGTCGGCCTCGTCATCACCCTCCTCTTCCAGGTGGACATCGTGCTCCTGGAGAGGATGCGGGGGGCGGCGGAGGCCGGTTTCTATAGCGCGCCCGTGCGGATCCTGGAAGGCTTGACGTTGGTTCCCCGCATCCTCGGCTACGCCCTCCTGCCGACCATGGCCGCCCTCAATGTGCGCTCTCCGGCCGCGGTGGGCGACCTCTATCGCCGGGGCCAGAAGTACCTGCTCCTCGCGGGTCTGCCCCTGGCCGCCTTCGGCCTCCTCGCGTCCGGACCCTTCATCCGCCTTGTCTTCGGTCGCGACTACGGGGAGAGCATCCCCCTCGCGCAAGTGCTCCTCCCCACCGCGCTCTTCATGTTCCTCTCCAACTTCAGCGAGACGACGCTCGCCTGCGTCAGCCGCTGGGGGACGATCGTCGTCACCTCCACCCTCGCCCTGCTCCTGAACGTGGCCCTGAACGTCCTCTGGATCCCGGTCTACGGAGGGACGGGGGCCGCCCTGGCCCGCCTGCTGGCCGAAGGCGCCTACGCCCTCCTGACCGTCACCGCCCTGCATATCTATGGCTACCGGACGCAATGGGCGTCGGTGGCCCTGCGGCCCCTCCTGGCCACCGCGGCCTTCGCGACCGCTCTCTGGCTCTCCCGCGACCTCGGCCTGGTGGCGGCGGCCGCCCTCGCCACCGCCGTCTTCCTGCTCGCGACCCTTCTCCTCGGGGTCTGGGACGCCACGGAAAAAGCCACCCTGCGCCGGCTCTTCCGCCGCGAGGCGGCCGGGCCCGCGGAGAGCGGAGGGCCGCGACAAGGCTAGGCGGGAACGGGCGCCCGAGGTTGTGAGAAGTGAAGCGGGGTCCGCTCGCGCCCCACCGGGCCTAGGGCCGCTCCGCCTCGAGCGCGATCTGGACGAAGGCCCCCCGGACGCGCCCGTCGACATCCGGCGGTCCCGACGCCCCCGAGCGAAAGCGCAGATCGTAGAGGACCGTCCCGTAGTAGGGGAATCCCCGGGCCGGAGCCAGCACCAGGTCGCGGTTCTCCCCCGGGCCCACCCGGGCCGTGAGAGCGGCCCCGTTCACCTTGAGGCTCACCTCGTCGCCCCCCGGTCCCCCCGTGACCCGCACCGTCATCCGCCGCATGGGCTCGAGGGCCCGGAGGATCACTTCCGCGCTCGCTCCCCCCCGCAGCCAGACGCCCTCTCCCCCAAAGGCCGTCTCCTTCCCCCAAGTCCCCTCGTCGGGCAGGTACAGGTAGTAGGCGTTCGGATCGGCGCGCCGATGCTCGGCGCGGCTGCCCTCCGTGTCGCCGAAGCGGAGCTTCTTTCGCCAGGTCTCGGTGAAGACCGCCAGGTCGTTGAGCTCCGTGAGCTCGATCGGGAAGATGCGGAAGGTCGCGTAGGTGGCGTGCCGCCCGGGGTTCAGCGAGTGTTCCACGGGGGCGCCCAGGATCGGGGCCACGAAGACCACTCCCGCCACCGCGCCCCCCGTCACGACCAGCCACTCCCGCCCGCGCGGGACAAGGAAGAGCACGAGGGGGAGGAGGTTCAGAAAATAACGGTTGCCGATCGCACCCCCGCCGCCGTACCAGTTGGCGGGTATCAGCCAAATGTAGAACAGGTACGACACCAGGAGGGCGGCCAGGGCCAGCCCGCCCGGCCCCTCCCTCGGGCGCGTGAACAGGAAGAGGGCCACGGCCAGGACGGCGGGGAAGAAGTACGGCACCGCCCCCCCGAACCGGCCCACCCAGAAGTACCCGAGGTTCCAGAAGAAGGAGGCGCGCAGCTCCGTCGCCGAGCGCACGGGGTCCGTCCGGTCCGACTGCTGCCCTTCGTCCTCCCCCTGCACCAGGGGCCCCACGTGCTCGGTCGTCATCCAGAAGCCGCTGTTGTCGAAGGTGACCCCGTGGGACTCGAGCGGATATCGCGCATCGAAGGTCTTCCGCTCCCCCCCCTGGTAGTTCATCTCCCCGGTGACGGCCGCGTTCACGCCGAAAAGCGCGAGCGCGACCGCACCCAGGATGGCGCCGCGGCGCGCCGACTCCAAGAGGCCGCGGAGCCAGGGCCGCCCCCCCGCCTCTGCTTTCCAAGCCCGCAGCAGGGGCTCCACGCCCAGGGGAAGGGCCAAGAACAGGTTGCTGGGTTTCGAGTAGACGGCAACACCCAGGAGGACCGCGGCGAGACCGGGCCGATCGCGCCGCCCGGCCACGAGACCGGCCGTGACCAGGCCCAGGGTGAAGATCTCCGGCGTCAGCCAGAGCAGGTAGACGGGCGTCACCGTCCCCAGGAAGAGGACCACGGTCAGGGCCAGGGCGGAGGCGGGGCTCGCCTGGCGCCGCAGTTCGCCGTAGCCGAGCACCAGCGTCAGCCCGAGGAAGAGCGCGTTGACCAGGAGCATGCCCCTCGTCTTCAGCAAGGACACAAAGGGCGCCGCCACGGCGGGGTACACGAGGGCCTTCGCGTAGTAGAGGCGGGGCTCGGCCGGGCCCACGCGCCGGATCCACGGGAACCCGGCCCCCCGGTCGAGCGCGAAGCCTCCGCTGGCCCGCTTCAGGAACACGCCCTGGGGCCCGAAAGAGTACTCGCGCCGGATACGCAGGGCGTCCCGCGCTTCGTAGCGGACGTCGCCGTCCTCGGCCAGGCTGGCCGCCATCGCGTAGTAGGTGGCGCCGTCGCCCCAGAACCGGCCGCCGGAAAGCCTGGGCAAGTCCGTGCTCACGGCCGCGGCCGCCAGGCCGGCCACGAGAGCACCCAGGACGAGCCGGGCCCCCCGCTCGGTCACAACCAACCTTCCTTGGAGTACCAGGCCGCGGTCCGGGCCACGCCCTCCTCCACGTCCACTTTCGGTTCGTAGCCCAGCAGCCGCCGGGCCTTCTCGATGGAGAAGGCCCGGCTCTTCGTCCAGAAGTCGACGCGCCGCCGGTGCAGGGGCGGCTCGATCCCGAAGGGCACGCAGAGAGCCTCGCAAAGATCGCCGGCCAACTGCACCGGCCAGGCGGGGATGTGGAAGGGCAGCACGCGGCCGTGGGTGTGGCGGGCGATGATCGCGGCCAGCTCGGACTGAGAGACATAGCGGGGGCCCGCGATGAGGAAGGCCTCCCCCGGCGCCTCCGGTCGGTCGAGGGCGAGAAGAAAGCCGCTCACCAGGTCGTCGATGTAGACGGGATGGTAGTAGGGGCGCCCGGAGCCAACGATCGCATAGCGGCCGCGCGCAATGGCGCGGAAGAGCTTCAAGAGCCGGGTCTCCCCGGGGCCGTAGATGGCGCCCGGCCGAACCACGGAAACGAGCAAGCCGTTCTTTCCGTGATAACCCAGGGCGAGGCGCTCCGCCTCCGCCTTCGTGGCCTGGTAGATGTCCCCCGGAGCCAGGGGCGCCGTCTCGTCCGCGGGCGGCGTCGCCACGTGACCATGGACCCCGACGCTGGAGGTGTGGACGAAGCGCCGCACGCCGCTCCGGACCGCGGCCTCCAGCAGCCGCTCCGTCCCCCCCACATTGACGTCCCGATAATAGGAATCCGGGTGGCCGGCAGTGCGGTAGACGGCCGCCACGTGGACCACGGCCTGGGCCCCCTCCACCAGGCTGGCCAAGCTCCGGCCGTCGGCCAAGTCGCCCTCCACGATGCGGGCTCCCTTCCCGAGCGGCACCCCCCGCCCCGGCCCTCCCCGCACGAGGGCGGAGACCTCGTCGCCCCGGGCGAGGAGGGCGGCCAGAAGGCGTCCACCCGTGTAGCCCGAGGCGCCGGTGAGGGCGACCCTCACGCCGAGGCTCCCTCGCTGGGTTTCCCTTGACTTCGGTGGATCACAAACGTACTTTACCGGAGAAGTCTCAATCGACAGTACGTGAGCCCTAGGGCCTTCCCGCGGACCCCTCCTCCCGAGGGGGCGCTCCTCCCGGCGAAGGGGATTCGGGATCCGCCCTCTCCAATGGAGGGACCTATGGGAAAACGGAAATACGAGTTGGACACTCGGGTCCTTACGGTTTTCTTCTTCGTGGCCATGCCGTTCGTTGCCCTCGGGTCCTTCCTGGTCGTGAGGATGCTCTTCGGTCGCTCCCATCAACGCCGCGGCTACTGGACCCTCCCCGCGCTCAAGGGGAAAGCTCCCGGAGGACGGGAGGTCCTCCTCGCGCCCGCCCGGCTCGTGGGCTACGCGCCCGTGGAGCAGGTCCCGAATGTCAAATGGCTGGTAGTGGTAGAGCAGGAGCTCGAGGAAGCGACCGCCCCCATCGCCGGCGTGACCCGCTACCTTTGGATCCACTTCATCGGGGCCTTCGGGACGGTGATCCTGCTCGCCCTCTACTTCTCGTTCCGGGCGGAGACCCCGGTGATCGAGGAGGAGTTGCACCTGCACGAGGAGCATCTGCCGGGATCCATGAAATCAGCTCGCTCCTGACCCCCGGAAAGGTATGCCCGCGACCGCAGGGCGGAGGATAGGGATGACGTCGCTCGTCGCCGTTACGCTGCTCGGGGGTCTCGCCGTCCTCGGGGCCCCGCCGGAGTTTGGCACCGTGGGCGAGGCGGTGGCCATGGCGGACCGAGCGGTGGCCCGTATAAAGGCCGTCGGTGCGCAGAGGGCTTACCAGGATTTCACCGAGGGGGCCCTTGGTTTCCGCGACCGGGACCTCTACGTGGTGGTCTACGATCTCACCGGCCGCGTCCTCGCCCACGGCGGCAACCCCCGGATGGTGGGTAACAACCTCATCGGCATGGTGGACGCCGAGGGCAAGCCCTTCGTCAAGGAGCGCATTGCGTTGGCCCGCACCAAGGAAAAGTTCTGGCAGGACTATAAATTCTCAGATCCGGTGACGAAGAAGATCTTGCCGAAGTCCACGTATTGCGAGCGGCTCGAGTCGACCGCGGTCTGCGTGGGGATTTACAAGCGCTAGCCCGGAACTCCCCGGAATTTCCGCATCGATGCGCCCGCCCAGGGGGCTCAGGCGCCCCCACCCCTTGCCGCTCGGGGGCCCGCGGCTCGGGAGCAGAGCTCGTGGAATAGGCTCCGGTAGCGGTCGATGCTGTCCTCGACGTCGAAGCGAGAGACCGCGACGTGCCGGCCCCGCATGCCCATGGCCCGCCGCCGGTCCAGGTCGGAGGCGAGCGTGAGCAGGGCCCCCGCGAGCGCTGGCGCGTCCCCGGGGAGCACGAGCAGGCCAGAGCGCCCGTCCTCGATCACGTCCACGATCCCGCCCGTGCGACTGCCCACGCAGGGGAGGCCACAGGCGGCGGCCTCCAGGAGGGAAAGGCCCAGCGCCTCGAACAGGGAGGGAAAGGCGAAGACGTCGGAGGCCCGGAGGTAGTCCTCCACGTTCTCCACCCGCCCGGTGAAGGTCACGCGTCCACCCAGGCCGCGGGCTTCGACATCCGCCCTGATTTCGGCCTCGATGGAGAGAGCCTGGCCCGCCCCGGAGCCCACAATAAGGAGGTGCGGGCGGGGATCACGGGAGGCTAGGGTGGCGAAGGCCTCAATCAACGTCTCCAGCCCTTTACCCTTCAGGAGTCGGCCGGTGCTCGTGACAAGGAGCGCAGAGGCCGGCAACCCCAGCCGCCCCCGGAGGTCGGTCCGCTCGCGCTCGTCCGCGGGACGGAAGCGCCCGGTGTCGACGCCGTGGGGGATCAGCGCGATGCGCTCGTCGGCCACGCCCGCGGTGAGCAGCTCTTCGCGGATCGCGCGGGACATGGCCACGAAGGCGTCCGCGTCGCGGAGCAGGACGTTACGAAGGGCGACCCCGCCCCGCACCAGCGACCCGGCCGGCCCTTGCGCCCAGGGCCTCCCCCATAGGTAGACCTCCCCGCTCATCTCGCCGTTGAGCTCGGGCTGCAGCACGACGGGCCGCCGCCGGGCCCGACCGGCCAGGAGCCCCGGCAGGCCGAGGATGCGGGTCCCCCTCACCACCAAGAGGTCGTGGGGTTCGCGCCAAACCGCGGCCAGCGCGGGCAGAACCATCGCGTACTTGCCGGTGCGCCCCGGCCCGGGCGGGAAAACACGCACGACGCGGATGCCCCCCAGCAGCTCCTCCCTCGCCCAGGAGGCCTCCCCCCGACGCGTGACCACGGTCGTCCCCATCCCGGCTTGGACGAGGCGCTCCCCCAGAGCCCGGATGTGCTGCTCGCCTCCCCCCAGCACGGGATGGAAAGACTCGGTCAGGAAAAGGACCCGTATCAACGGCGGGAGAGGGTTGGTCCGGGCTCGGGCTCCGCGGGCGGCCGCCGCTCCTGTACCACGTAGGTCGGCTTGCCCTGGCTCTCATGGTAGGTCCGTACCAGCAGCTCCCCCATGAGACCGAAGTTCACGAGGATCACCCCCGTGAGGAAGAGGAGGGCACCGAGCAGGAGCAGGGGCCGGCCGCCGATGGGGGTGGCCTCGAATAGCCGGATGTAGGAGAGATAGGTGAGGATGGCCAGGCCGCTCCCCCCAAAGCCCAGCCCCATCAGGCCGAAGAGGTGCGCGGGCCGGGTACCGTAGGAGAGGAGAAACTTCACGGTGACGAGATCAAGCACCACGCGCGCGGTTCGACCCAGCCCGTACTTGCTCGCCCCGCGGGTGCGCGGCCGGTGGCCGACCGGGATCTCGGCCACTGTCACCCCCATCCAGGAGGCCACCGCGGGTATGAAACGGTGCATCTCACCGTAGAGCTTGATCTGCCGCACCACGTCGGCACGCAGGACCTTCAGCGAGCAGCCGTAGTCGTGGAGATGCACGCCCGTGGCCCAGGAGATGAGCCGATTGGCAAACCAGGAGGGAACTCGCTTGGAGAGCGAATCCATTCGCCGTCGCCGCCATCCGCAGACGATGTCGAACCCCTCCCCCAGCTTCGCCAGCAGCCGCGGAATGTCGGCGGGGTCGTTCTGGAGGTCGCCGTCCGAGGTGACCACCACGTCCCCGCGGGCGTGGTCGAACCCGGCGGAGAAGGCCGCGGTCTGGCCGAAGTTGCGCCGCAGCCGCAGCACGCGCACGCGGGGGTCCCGCTTCTCGAGCGCGGCCAGCCCTTCCCGGGTGCCATCGGTGGAGCCGTCGTCCACGAGGAGGATCTCGTAGGCGCGGCCGAGGGGTTCCAGGGTGGTCGTGAGCTCGCGGTAAAGGTCCTCAACGTTCTCCGCCTCGTTGAACAAGGGGATGACGACGGAGATCTGGGGACGCGCGCTATCCAACACTGGCGACGAGTATAAGCGAGGGTCCCGCGTGGGCCCTAGAGCGGGCGCGACTGCGCCCCCTTCCTTCTCGGGTCAGCGAGAAGCGCGCGGGCAGCGCTCCGAGCTTCAGGACGCCCCCGGCCTAACGTCCCGCGGCCAGGAGGAAGGCCCAGTTCAGGAGAATCGCAAGCACCGCCATCACGCGCAGAGCCCGCGCGGCGGGGCCCGAGATATCCAAATCGAGGGCGCGCCCCCGAGTCAGGAGCAGCAGGTCGGCCGCCGCCCAGGGCAGAAGGAGGAGGGCCGCCGCCGTGGCCAGGGGATTCATGGCCAGCGCCCCCGCGGGGTCGAGGGCGAACAGCCGACCCAGCGCCCGCGTCGAGCCACAGGTCGGGCAGGGCAGGCCGGTGAAGTGCTTGAACAGGCACACCGTGAAGGGCAGGCGGTCCAGCTGGAGCACGCCCACGCCCACCGCCCCCAGCGCGCCCAGGGCCCCGAAGATGGCGCCCAGGGGCAGCTTTCCGACCGGAGCCGAGAACCGCAGCAGGCGGGGGGGGGTCGGAGGGATGTGGGCCTCCGCGCTCATCGGGCGCGACTCAGAAGCGCGGCCAGGCTGCCCGCGAAGATCGCGATGCCGGCCACGCAGCAGCAGCACACGAGCAGGAGGGGGAGGAGCACCGCCGCCGCGGCGGTTCCCTTGCCGATCTGGTGGGCCTCGGCCAGGCCGATGATGTAGAGGACCAGCCGGTAGATGACCCCCACGATACCGCCGCAGAACGGCAACAACGCGAAGACGGCGGGAGCCTCCGCGTAACAGGCCACCCGGAAGGTGGCCTCGAAATTCCGGCGCGCCCCGCCCAGGAGCATCAGCATGAGGTGGACGATCCCCGCGGAGAGGAAGAGCCCCACCGTCAGGATCGCCGGCCCCAAGATGATCTGGATCACGAGGCCGAGGCCGCTCTGCAGCGTGGTCGCGAGACGCTCCCACTCCGACCGTCCCCCGAAGCTCGCGAGGCTGGCCCCCAGCACGCCCCGGAAGATGGCCTGATAGAGGGCCTGGGCCACGAGGCCGATGTAACCCACGATCACGCCGTAGCCTAGTGGAGCGCCGATCCCCCCCATCACGGGCATGGACCGGAAGAAGGCGGTCGGGCCCGTCAGCACCTCGCGCGTGGTGTCGATGAGGGCGGTGACGAACCCGATCTGGGCCCGTCGTTCCCAGGGCGTCCCCCCCCCCGCGGGCGGGGTCGACGGGGGCAGGTCGCGTCCGCAACTCGGACAGACCCGGTCCGGCGGCTCCGGAAGCGGCTGCGCGCAGTGGGGGCACAGAGCCATAGGCAACTCTCGCGCGGCGACCTCGCCTTCCCTAATCCAACCGAGCCGCCGACTCGTTTCGCTGGTACTGCCCGCGAGTCTAGGGGCACGGGCGACCGCGGTCAAGGCCGGGCCCGCGTTTACCGGCCCCGCCGCGGCGCGGTATAGTAGCCGACCATGCCGCGGGCCACCGTTGAAACCGTGGACCACGTCGCGAAGCTGGCCCACCTGTCCCTGAGCGGCGAGGAACGCCTGCTGTTTGCCCGCCAGCTGGACCAGATCTTGTCGTACGCGGAGTCCATCCAGGCCATCGACACCGCGGGTGTCGAGCCCATGAGCCACGCCCTCACTTCCGGCGGCTTCCGCGAGGACACCCCCCGCGAGTGCCTGCCGCGGGAAAGCGTGCTCGCCGCCGCCCCCGACCCCGCCGACGGCCTATTCCGGGTCCCCCGGGTCCTGGGCGGATGACGGAGCCGCTCTGGCGTCTCACGGCGGGCGAGATCGCCCGCCGCGTAGCCGCGCGGCAGCACTCCGCGGAAGAGGTCACCCGGGCGCACTTGGATCGGCTGGCCGCGGTCGAGCCCCGGGTGGACGCCTTCCTCCAGGTCTTGGCCGACCGCGCGCTCGGGAAGGCCCGCGACCTCGACGCCGCCCTGGCCGCGGGACGACCGGCGCCTCCCCTGGCGGGGGTACCCCTGGCCGTGAAGGACGTGCTGGACATGGAGGGACTCCCCACCACCTGCGGGTCGCGGATCCTCGAAGACTACCGGCCCCCCTTCACCGCCACCGCCGTGGCCCGCCTGGAGGACGCCGGGGCCATCGTGGTGGGCAAGACCAACATGGACGAATTCGCCATGGGGTCGTCGACCGAGAACAGCGCCTACAAGAAGACCAAGAATCCGTGGGATCCGACCCGCGTCCCCGGCGGCTCCTCGGGAGGCTCGGCGGCGGCGGTGGCGGCGGGAATGGCGTGCCTGGCCTTGGGCACCGACACCGGAGGTTCGATCCGCCAGCCTGCTTCCCTATGCGGTGTGGTCGGTCTCAAGCCCACCTACGGCCGCGTGAGCCGCTATGGGCTGGTCGCCTTCGCCTCCTCCCTGGACCAGGTCGGCCCTCTGGCCCGCAGCGTGGAGGACGTGGCCCGGGTGGCCTCGCTGCTCTGCGGCCCCGATCCCTGTGACGCCACGAGCGCGGACCGGCCGGTCCCCGACTTCGTTCAGGGCCTGGCCGCGGGTGCGGAGGGGCTCCGGGTGGGCGTGCCCTGGACCTTCTTGGAGCAGGGAGTCGAGCCGGGGGTCCTCTCGTCTTTTCGAGAGGCGTTGCGGGTGCTGGAGGGGGCGGGGGCCCGTGTCGTCGACGTGTCGCTGCCCCACCTCCCCCATGCCATCGCCACCTACTACATCGTGGCCACCGCCGAGGCCTCCAGCAACCTGGCCCGCTATGACGGCGTGCGCTACGGTCTCCGCACGCCCGCCCCTGATCTCGGGAAGATGTACGGCGAGAGCCGGGATCACGGCTTCGGTCCGGAGGTCAAGCGGCGGATCATTCTCGGCACCTTCGTGCTGTCTTCCGGCTATTACGACGCCTATTACTTGCGCGCCCAGAAGGTGCGGACCTTGATACGTCGGGACTTCGAGCAGGCATTCGAGAACTGCGACGTGGTGGCCACCCCCACCACTCCCAGCCCCGCCTTCCGCTTCGGGGAGAAGACCGAAGACCCCCTGCAGATGTACCTGGCCGATATTTTCACCGTGCCCGCGAACCTGGCCGGGGTCCCGGGCCTCTCGCTGCCCTGCGGGCGGGCCGCGGACCTGCCCGTGGGCCTGCAGCTCCTGGGCCGAAGCTTCGACGAAGCCACGCTATTGCGGGCCGGGCATGCCTACGAGCAGGCCAGCCCCCACCATCGGCTAGCGCCGCCGCTCTGAGCCCGCCCGTCGTTCAGGGCGCGGGGGCCGCGATCTGGCGCCGGCGCTCCAGGATGGTGCGCAGGAGGAAGTAGGCGAGGAGCGCGCACGCCAGGCCGAGCACGGTGTTGCCGACGATGAAGGGCAGGACGTAGGGACGCAGGCTCTCGAGGAGGGCCGCGTAGAACGCCCGCCCGTGCAGGCTCCAGTCGATTCCCTCCAGGCCCTCGGTCGCGACCCCCAGGATGCTGCAGCCCAGGACCGTGCCCGCCATGTACATGGGGCCCAGGGTCCAGGGGTTGTTGATCCAGGCGCCGGTCAGGATGGCCACCCGACTCAGGCGGAACACGAAGGCGATGGCCAGGGCCAGGCCGGTGTGGATGCCCAGGATGGGGAAGAAGGCGATCCAGACGCCGATGGCGAAGGCGAGGGCCACGCGTCCGGGTGAATCGTCGACGTGCACCAGGAGCTGGACCACTTGACGCAGGCGGCTCACCCTCCACCCCCCGCCGCCGGAGGGTCCGATCGAAGCGTGCGGAAGTGGTCGTGGCCCGCCGCGGGGAGCGGAGCCACCGTTTCCCCTCTCTTCAGCAAGACCTCCGGCCCGGAGGTGAACTCCCCGAGCACGGTCAAGGGAAGATTCCAGACCACGGCCAGGTCCCGCAGCGCGCCCACCCCATCGGGAGGAACGGCGAGCAGGAGCTCGTAGTCCTCGCCGCCGTTGAGGGCCAAGCTGAGGGCGTCCCCTCCCCGCGCCCGCTCCAACCCCGCCGCGTGCCGGTCCACCGGAACCACCGCCCCGTCTATGGTCGCGCCCACCTCGCTGGCCTGGCAGAGTTGCTGGAGATCCCCGGATAGCCCGTCCGAGACGTCAATGGCCGCGTGCACCAGGTCCCGCTCGGACAGAGCGCGGGCGAAGGTCAGGGGCGGGCGGGGATCGAGGTGGGCGCGGAGACAGTGAGCGACGGCCTCCGCCGAGGTCTCCGTCCACATGCCCGTGGCCACCAGCTCTCCTTCCTCGTCCAGGCGAGCGCCCTGGAGAAGGAGGCGCAGACCAGCCACGGCCGCGCCGAGGTAGCCCGTCAGCACCACCAGGTCGCCCACCCGCGCTCCCGAACGGCGGACGATCCGCTCGGCCTCCCCCAGGAGGGTCACGTCCACCACGATGGCGTTGCCGCTGGCGGAGAGGTTCCCCCCCACCAGGTTGACCCCCGTCTCCGCGGCGCGCTCCAGTAAGCCGTCGTAGAGGCCGTCCACGAACGCGAGCGTGGTCTCCGGGGGCAGGCAGAGGCTGACGGTGGCGTGCCGGGGGACGCCGGCCATGGCGGCAATGTCCGAGAGGTTCACGCTCAGGGCTTTGCGGCCGAGGAGGCGCGGCGGGGACCACTCCCGGCGGAAGTGAACGCCCTCGACCAGGCTGTCTGCCGTCACCAGGGTGAGGGGCCCCAGCTCCACCACCGCCGCGTCGTCGCCCACCCCCACCACGACCCCCGGGCCCAGCGGTATCCGCGATTGCAGGTGGCGAACCAGCTCTCGCTCTCCGATTTCTCCCAGCGGGGTCTCAGGCTGAAGCAAGCGGGACCTCATTCCGAGAACCGGCAAAAAAGGCCCTCCGCGTTGCCGTGTGGAGCGTGACCTGAACCGGGCCACCAGGTGGGAACCCTGCGCGCCGCTTTAGGCTTCCTCGGCTCGGAGGCATGCACACCGCGGAGCGACTTTGGGTCCCCGACTTAAGGACGTTGGTTCGAGGCTTCCGAATCCATCACGAACAATACAGAGGACCTCGAGCGGCATCATAGCCGCGCGGGGCCCAACTGGCAAGCGAAAGCAGAATCATTCCCCGAGGGCGGCGGCCAGCTGGCGGGCCAAGTCCTCCGCCCGGGCCGCCGCGCGCGCCCGCGCCCGGTTCTCCGCCTCCTCCAGCTGCGAGCGCAGGCGGAAGCCCTCGTCGGCCAGGTTCAGGGCGGCCAGAACGGCGATGCGCATGGAATCCACCGCCCCCGCCGCACGGCTCACCTCCCGCATCTGCCCGTCTACGTGGGCGGCGAGCCTCTCCACATATCCGGGGTCCGCCCCCGCCCGCACCGCGTAGGTTTGGCCGAAGATCTCGACGTGAACCAGGTTCGGTTTGTCCGCCATAGCGCGCGATTATAGCCCCGCCGGCTAGTCCAGGCCGTCCAGGACCTCGATCAGCTTGGCGATTCGAGCGCGGACGTCTGCTCGCTCCTGCCGCAGGGCCTTCACCTCGCGCCCGAGGGCGTCAAGCTGCCGGCCCTCCTCCGCAGACGCGCCTCCCCGTTTTTCCGTCCCCTCCAGCTTCCTCTCCGCGTCCTTGAAGCGGGCCTGAGCCTGGCCAAGGTCGTTCCGGAGGACTTTGTTTTCTCCTTGCAGTTGCCTCACCAGCTCGGCCGCCTTGCGGACCTTCTGCTCGAGCAGCTCGAAGCCGTCTTCCACCTTTCCCTCACTCTCCCCGGATCTCGGCCCCTGCGGACCGCAGCTCCCGGATGACGTCCTCCACCGAAGCCTGGACCTCCTCGCTGGTCAAGGTGCGCTCGGCGTGCTGGTAACGGAGACTCACGGTCAGGCTCACGTAGCCGGGCGGGAACGTGGGACGCTGGTAGCGATCCACGACCCGCGCTTCGCGCAAGAGTCCGCCCCCCGCCCGGCGGATGCGCGCCTCGATCTCGGCTGCGGCCAGGCCCTCCGGACAAAGGAAGGACAGGTCGCGGCTCACTCCCGGAAACCGCGGCAGGGCCTGGACGCGGACGGGCGGGACCTCTGCCCCCAGCACCCCGTCCAAGCTGATCTCGGCCAAGAGGACCTCGTCCCGCGTTTCCCGGAAACCGGGGCTCAGGGCACCGAGGAAGCCCAGCTCTCCCCCCCGCCAGCGCACGATCGCGCTCTTACCCGGGTGCAAGAACGGCGGCCGCTCGACGTTCCCGACCAGGACCGGCGCCTCCAGGCCCAACCGCTCGAAGAGGCCCTCGAGCAGGCCCTTGAGATCGAAGAAGTCCAGGGAGCGGGGGCTCTCTCCCCCCGGGGGCTTCTCTCCCCAATGGCGAGGCCGGGCGGCGCCCGTGAGCAGCACGGCCAGCCGCTGCTCCTCGACGGGCAGCGCGTGATCGGGCTGGAATATGCGGCCCAGCTCGAAAAGCTTGAGATCGTGTCTCCCCTGCCGCTGGTTCGTCTCCAGGTTCGTCAAGAGGCCGGGGACGGCGAGGGACGTGCGCAGCACGTTCTGGCCGTCGGCCAGGGGGTTGGCGAGGGCCACCGGCGGTGGGGGCCCGGGGGGGATCGCCCCCTGCCCCACGAAAGCATAGTTAATGACCTCGGTGAGTCCGGCCCCGACCAGGGCGCGCCGGAGGGCGCGCTCTCGTCCCTGGCCCGGCCCCAACCCCCCTCGACCGCCGCCCGCGGGTAGCGTGGAAGGGATCCTCTGCAGCCCGTGGTGCCGCCCGACTTCCTCGATCAGGTCCGCCTCCCGGCTCACGTCCCCGCGCCAGGTCGGGATCTCCACGATGATTCCCTCCCCTTCGCGTCCGCCGATCTCGAAGCCCAGGCCGCGCAGGATGGCGCGGGCCCTCTCCTCCGGCACTTCGGTTCCGAGGAGGGCGGCCATCGTCGAAGTCCGGAGGAGGGTCCGTCGCCGGGGCCGCGGCGCGGGAACGACATCGACGAGCCCCGGGCGCGCGGTGCCCGCCCCGATCTTCTCCAGTAGGTGGGCCATGCGGGCGGTGGCCACCACCGGCCCCTCCGGATCCGCCCCCCGCTCGAACCGGTGCGAGGCTTCCGTGTGCATGCCCAGCGCCCGGGCCGCGCGCCGTACGGCCCGGGGCTCCCAATATGCAGCCTCCAGAGCCACCGTCCGGGTGTCGGCCGAGACCTCGCTCGAAGCACCGCCCATGATCCCGGCCAGGCCCAGCGGATCTCGGGGCCCGGACACCACCCCCACCTGAGGGGAGAGGGTTCGCGCCACCCCGTCCAGGGTGACGAGGCCCTCCCCCTCCCGGGCCCAGCGAATGAGCAGCCGGCCCTCG
>Ga0210384_10004629_pt1 | contig 15283 bp, 10 predicted proteins | sample IncBWH2MmetaG_FD_160574 | JGI IMG/M metagenome (GOLD analysis project Ga0210384, IMG submission 160574) | Forest soil microbial communities from Barre Woods Harvard Forest LTER site, Petersham, Massachusetts, United States - Inc-BW-H-2-M | ecosystem: Environmental > Terrestrial > Soil >...
TTCGACGTAACCACCGGCAAGTTGCTCGGGCGCGTTCCGACCGACTGGTATCCCACCGCGATCACCGAAGTGGGGAATGAACTCCTCGTCCTCTCCGGAAAAGGACACGGCACCCACGCCAATCCCGACGGCCCTGTTCCGCTCACGAACTGGCCGGACGAGAAACCGACAGCGTACACGCTCGGACAGTTGAGTGGCACACTGCGTGTATTCTCCGCATCACTGCCGCCGCCGCGACTGGCTAGCTTCACCCAGCGTGTTGCCGCCGCCAATAACTGGCAGCACAGGCCCGCGGCGCGACGCTATCCGCCGTTCCGTCACGTGGTTTACATCATCAAAGAGAATCGCACCTATGATCAGGTACTCGGAGACATGAAGGAAGGCGATGGCGACGCGAGCCTCGTCTATTTCCCCGACATCTCCATCACCCCGAACCACCACGCGCTGGCGCGGCGCTTCGGCTTGTTCGATCGCTTCTTCGTCAATGCCGAGGTCAGTTCGCAGGGACACATCTGGTCCACCGCCGCCTACGTCACGAACTACGGTGAGAAGGTCGTGCCCTCCGGTTACGCCGGCAAGCGCGCCGACATCGACGGTGAAGAAAGCGATGAGCCGGAACGCGGCTTCCTGTGGACGCTCGCGACCCACGACGGCATCACTTTCCGCGACTATGGCGAAATGGTCAAGGGGAATCCCGGTTGGCCGGTGACGCAACGCGACTTAGGCCCCGACGTGAATCCTGACTACGTCCCGATGGATCTGGTTACGCAGGATCAGAAGCGCGCGGATGTGTGGATCTCCGAACTCCAGTGCTTTGTACGCGACGGCAACATGCCACAACTCGAAGTCATGTGGCTACCGATGGACCACCTGGCCGCGGGGCGGCCGGGTAAGTGCACGCCGCGCGCATGCATGGCCGACAACGACCTCGCGCTTGGACGGATCGTGCAGGCGCTCTCGCACAGCCCCTATTGGAAGGACACGGTGATCTTTGTCGTTGAAGACGACTCGCAGGCGGGGCCCGACCACACCGATTCGCACCGCGCGCCGTTCTATGCTATCTCGGCCTACAACCGGTCGGGCACGGTGCATCGCTTTATCAACACGACGGATGTGATCGCGGCGATTGAGGACATCCTCGGCATGGGGCGGCTCTCTAAGTTCGATTACTTCAGTCGATCCCTGGCGGACATTTTCGCCCCGGCGCCCGACCTGACGCCTTATGGCCCAATCATCCCCACGCAAGACTTGAATGAAAAAAATCCGCAGAAAACTGCTGCCGCACGCATGTCGGAGGGGCTGGATCTCAGCGCACCCGATCGCGTGGACGATCAGCTCTACAACCGCATTCTGTGGCTGATGTTGAAGGGTAATGTTCCGCCACCGGTTACACAGAGCCGCGCAGCCCTACATGCGCTGCAATTGAGCAAATGATGATGAAGCCTCACGTCCCGCCCTTTATTTCCGGATAGTCAGCTATCCGGAAACTGACCCACTACCAAAAACCGGGATGCGCAACGGCAACTCCACCGATTCGTTTATATTGAAGAGGATCATGAAGTCTGTAGTCCATGCCGCTTGCCCGCACGATTGCCCGGATGCTTGTGGGGTCCTAATCACGGTGCAGGATGGCCGCGCCACGAAAATCCAGGGTGATCCCGCGCATCCGGTGACGCAGGGGTTCCTCTGCGCGAAGGTGACGAAGTATCTGGATCGCGTGTACTCGCCGGACCGGGTGCTCTACCCCATGCGGCGCGTGGCCGCCAAGGGCGCTGGGCAGCGCAATGGGCAGGATTTCGTACGCATCTCGTGGGATGAGGCTCTCGACGAGGTCGCGTCGCGCCTGAAGAGCGTGGCGGCAGAATATGGCCCGGAGACGATCCTTCCTTACTCCTATGGCGGCACGCTGGGAGTTCTCAATGGCGGCTCCATGGACCGGCGGTTTTTCCATCGGTTGGGCGCTTCGCAGCTCGAGAGAGCCATCTGTTCCGCAGCAGGCGAAGCCGGGCTGAAGTCGGTGATTGGCGTGAAGATGGGTACCGAGCCTGAGCAGTTTCGGGACTCGCGCTACATCATCGCCTGGGCCAGCAATATTCACGGCAACAACGTTCACCTGTGGCCGTTCATTGCCGAGGCGCGCCGCAAAGGCGCCAAGCTCGTGGTGATCGATCCCTATCGCACGCGCACAGCCGCTGTCGCCGATTGGTATCTGCCCATCAACCCTGGTACGGACGCCGCGCTCGCGCTGGCAATGATGCACGTCATCGTCAACGAGAATCTCCACGACACGGACTATGTATCGCGCTACACGCTCGGCTTCGATGCTCTCCGGACGAAGGTGCAGGAGTATCCACCAGAGCGAGCTGCGCAATGGACAGGCATTTCAGCGGAGGATATCCGCAAGCTGGCGCGGGAATATGCCACCACTCGGCCAGCAGTAATTCGCCTGAACTACGGCATCCAGCGCTCCGAGCGCGGTGGCATGTCCACGCGTACCGTCGCCATGCTGCCGTGCATTACGGGCTCCTGGAAAGAGGTTGGCGGCGGCCTCCAGATGTCACTGAGTGGGTCGTTTGGGCTGGACAAGGATGCGCTGGAGCGCCTCGACCTGATGACCACAGCAAGCCCGCTAGGCCGCCCCGCGCGCGTCATCAACATGAACCGGCTGGGCAAGGTCCTTACCGAGCTGAACGATCCTCCGGTGAAAGCATTATTTGTCTACGCCTGCAATCCAGCAGCGGTGACGCCGAATCACAATCTGGTAGTGCAGGGGTTGCAGCGGAAGGACTTGTTCACGGTGGTCCATGAACAGTTTTTCACCGATACCACCGACTACGCGGACATTGTGCTCCCTGCTACTACATTCTTTGAGCACAAGGATTTGGTGCAGTCCTATGGGCACTACTATCTGCAGATGTCTCATCATGCGATTGCGCCGCTCGGCGAGTGCAAGTCGAACGTCGACCTGTTTCGAGCATTGGCCGAGCGCATGGGCTTCACCGAAGACTACTTCGCCGAATCCGATGACAGCATGATCGATAAGGCGCTTGCCAGCGGCGCCTCAAGATTGCAGGGGATCAACCGCGATCGGCTGGAGAAGGAGGGCCATATCCGCCTCAACTTCTCGAACGGAGCGGCAACGGGTTCCGCACCGTTCCTCCCCTTTGCCCAGGGCAACTTCCCCACGCCCAGCGGCAAGGCGGAACTTTACAGCGAGCAACTCAAAGCTGCGGGGTTGGACGCGGTAGCCTCCTTCGAACCGCCCGAAGAATCGCGTCACGGAAAAGCTGCGAAGCGATTTCCTTTAGAGCTGTTGTCGCGGAAGGCCGACAACTTTTTGAATTCTTCCTTCTCTAACATCCCAACTGTGGCGGTAATGGAGGCGTGTGGTTTGTTAGAGATAGCTCCGGCCGACGCCGCCGCGCGTGGCATCCGCGATGGCGACCCGGTTCGCGCCTTTAACGGGCGTGGAGAACTCATATTCCAGGCACGCGTGAATGGCTCAGTACAGTCAGGAACAGTGGCCTCTCACTTGCACTGGGCCAAACTTTCCGCCGGAGGGAAAAATAGTAACGCCCTGACTTCAGAAAAACTTACCGACCTAGGCAACTCCGCAACGTTTTATTCCGTCTTGGTTGAGGTGGAGTTGTTGCGAACAGTCTCCTGAACGGCGGTCTACCCCGGCCACGGATTGCACGGTTTCCGGGTACGTACCGTATAATTACAGTTTTGCTTACTCCCTACGGACTGAGGTAGAGCCATCTTTTTTCATAAGGATACGCCTGTGCCTGCGACGGAAAGCCGTCGGCGAGGCTTCATTGACCCCGCTGACCTTTCTCAGGCTGGCTCGCCCAACCGCCTTTCCCTGGCCCTGCCAACGCTAGTCCTGCCAAAACTCGGTCGCCTGAGGTCGTTTTGCAGCAGGGTGGCCGTCTTGTCGGCTTTGTTGCTCCTGGCCGCGCCATGGGCTTTCTCCCAGCAGGATGTGCTGACCGATATCAAGGTCACCGGCAACCGGAAGATCCCGGCTGATACCATCAAGGCGCGCGTCTTTTCCCGCCCTGGCGACACGTACGACCCCGCCGCCCTGGAACGCGATTTCAACTCGCTCTGGAATACCGGATACTTCGAGGATGTGCGTTTCGAGCGCCAGCAGACTCCCAAGGGATGGGTACTCCACGTCTACGTGAAGGAGCGGCCCGTAATTCGCGATATTGAATACCTCGGGATCAGTTCGGTGACCACCAGCGACATCCTTGAGCGCTTCAAGCTTGCCAAGGTCGGCCTTTCCAAGGAAAGCCAGTACGATCCCACCAAGGTGAAACACGCGGAAGTCATTCTGAAGGGGCTGCTGTCCGAGCACGGGCGGCAGTTCGCCAACGTGCGCACCGAGGTCCGCCAGATTCCCCCTGCCGCAGTCGGCATCACGTTCGTTGTGAAAGAAGGCCCGAAAGTAAAGGTGGGCCATATCGTTTTCACCGGCAACAAGAACGTGAACACGCGCACCTTGCGCGCCTCCATGAAGAACTTGAAGCCGGTCGGCATCCCCCATTCCATCTTCCTGGAAAACCTGTTTGCCCGAACCTATGACGCCAGCAAGCTCGACGAAGATACCGAGCGCGTGCGCCTGGAATTCCACAACCGAGGCTACTTTGAGGCCACCGTGCAGGATCCTGTGACCAAGATTCGCGACACCGGCAGCGCGGCGGGAATGACGATTCCCTTTGTGCGTCCCCGCCCCGGCAAGTCGGTGGACATTACCATGCCCATCGAGGAAGGTGATCTCTACCACCTTGGCACTATCACGTTCAAGGGCGGGAAGGCAGTCACGAACACCAAAGCGCTTCGCGGATTATTCCAAATCCAGGACGGCGCCATCTTCAACCGCGAGAAAATCAGCAAGGGCCTGGAAGCTTTGCGTAAAGCCTACGGCGAACTCGGCTATATCAATTTCACTTCCCTGCCCGACACCAAGATCGATGAACAGAAAAAAGTGATCAACCTTGAAATTGACCTTGATGAAGGCAAGCAGTTTTCCGTCCGGCGCATCGAGTTTGAGGGCAACACGACCACGCGCGACAAAGTCATCCGCCGTGAGATCGTGCTCGAGGAAGGCCAGCCCTACAACTCGCGCTACTGGGAAGTAAGCATTTTGCGCCTGAATCAGCTCGGATATTTCGAGCAGCTCAAAGCGGACGATCCCAACGTCACCGACAGGAAATTGAACGAAAAAGAAGGCACCGTCGACCTCACCCTTAAAGTGAGAGAAAAAGGCAAGAACACCGTTGGCCTGACTGGTGGCGTGAGCGGATTGTCCGGCGCGTTCATCGGCTTGAACTATTCCACCAACAACTTGTTCGGCTTGGGGGAAACGCTCGACGTACAGGCATCCGTCGGCAACCAGCAGCGCAACATCAGTCTGGGCTTCACCGAACCCTACTTAATGGACAAGCCGCTGCAGGCGGGCATCCGCGTATTTGCCAGCAAGTATAACTTTAACCAGGCGAAGAATTATCAATTGCAAACGGGACAGAAACTCAACCTGACTCCGGAACAATTGCAGAACATTCTGAACTATACGCAATCGAGCACCGGATTCCAGTTGTCGCTGAGTTATCCGTTGCACCGCTCGTTCAAGCGCGTGGGCATCAGCTATCTATTCGACAACTCCTCGACGCAGACTTTCAACAACAGCTCCACATTGTTGTTCCAAAATCTTGCGTTCCGGAATTTCTCCGGCCCCAACGCGCTCAATGGCATCATCACCAGCCAGATCACGCCTAGTTTCAGCTTCAGCACCCTGGATAGCGCCACCTCTCCGCATCACGGCAAAAGCGTAACCCTTGCCATGGAAATTTCCGGCATCGGCGGCAATGTTCGCTTTGTGCGCCCACTCTTCTCCTATAAACAGTTCCTTCCCGTGAACAAGGGGCGCAATGCCTTCGGAATGAATTTCCAGGCTTCCTACCTGACCGGGTTCGGTGGGCTAGTGTCTCCGCCTCAGGACCGGTACTATCTGGGCGGCGAAAACGACCTGCGCGGCTTCGATGTGCGCACCATTACCCCTTACGGGTATTTCCCCGCCAGTGTGCAATATACGTTGCGCAACCCCGATGGCTCGATAGTCTTCAAAGACCCGCACAACCCCAGCACGCGCTGCGATCCTAACGATGTGCTGCACTCGAACTGCTGGCAGGTTCCAATTCCAATTCAAAGTCTGGTGATCCCGGGCGGAGACACGAGCCTGGTGGCGAACTTCGAGTATCGCATCACCATTGCCGGGCCGGTGGCCATCGCGCCCTTTCTCGATATCGGAATGAACCCCATTCTGCGGAAATCCCAGCTGCGCATTGGCGATGCGCAAGTTGCGGCTCTCAAGGCGACCCAGTTTGGATGCCCCAGCCTCAATCCGATCACCTTTGTCTGCAATCCAACCGACCCGACACTTATCGGAAATCTGAATTTCAAATCGGACATCCCGCTCGTCTCCGGCACAAACTTCCAGCCGCGTATGTCGACTGGCCTCGAGTTGCAGGTCTTCCTGCCCGTCGTCAACGCCCCCTTCCGCATTTACTACGCCTATAACCCTTTGCGTCTCAATGACAAAGCCCAGAATCCCCTGTTGCTCTCGCCGGACAACTTCCGCAAGCTGTTCCCGGCAGGCGGCGCTGGCGACTTTAGCGCGCAGCAGGCGATCGCCCTGTATGGCTCGCAATTCATTATTCGAGAACCGCGCAAAACCTTCCGCTTCACCGTGGCTACTACCTTCTAGGCTTGACCGGCAGCGCACATGCAGGGGCAGGCGCCCTCGCCTGCACCCCTGAATTGGGTGTCTGTCGTTGTCAAGCCGTCCAGTCCACCATCCAGCCTTAGGATCTGGGCTGCAACCCGGATGTAGGCTGGAAAATGGCTGGGCCGGGATACGTGCCAGGTTTGACGCTGATACCGGTGGCAACTATACTAAGGGGTATCCGTGCCCTAAGAATTTCTGTCGGGGTGGAGAGGCACCATGCGGCAATTTTTGTGTGCCAAACGGGCCGGTTCCCGTCCTGCCGCGTGGAAAATATCCCGGAACGTGCCGTCCGGCAGAACCTGAGATGCAATCTCAGATTTCCGTAAAAATTCCAAGGAGTTCAATCTAACCCATGAGCAACAAGTTCGCAAACCTACTTCTGGCCACCAGTTTGTTGTCTACAGCCGCGCTGGGCCAGGCCGCCGCCGTACCAGCAGCCAGCGGAACCAAAATCGGAATCATCAACATGCAAACCGCCATCATCGCGACCAATGAAGGCCAGCGCGACTTTGAAGCCTTGGGCAAGAAGTTTGAGCCCAAGCGCGCCGAGCTCAAAGGCCTGGGCGATGAGCTCGATGGCCTGAAGAAACAGCTCGATACCCAGGGTTCCAAACTCAACGATGACGCCCGCGCCGACCTGGTGAAGAAGATCGAGACGAAACAGAAGATGCTGACGCGCGATAGTGAAGACGCTCAGAACGAATTCCAGACGCAGCAGAGTGAAGTTGCGCGAAAGATTGTTGAGAAAATGTATCCGGTAATCCAGAAGTACGCTAAGGACAACAACCTGGGCGCAATCTTCGACGCCACGCGTGTCTGGCCGGAAGGCGAAATAGTCTGGGCAGGCGAGAGTGTGGATGCGACCAAAGGTGTGGTCGATGCCTACAACGCGCAGTCGGACGTTCCTCCGCCCGCGACTCCCGCGTCTGCGAAACCAGCGGCTCCCAAGCCGGCAGCTCCCAAGCCAGCGACAACGACTAAGCCCAACTAGTTCACCGGAACCTGGTTCACCGCAACAGTGACACCGGAACGGCACGAAAAGTTCCCTCGGACCGCGAACCTCGCGGTCCGTTTTTTTGTGCCGTTCTTTTTTGTGCCATTCCTGGAACTCTGCGCTGACGGAGCGGTGTCCAATTGGTTAGCTGTGAGGAGGACCATCTCATGCTAACCATCGCTCAGGACTCCACCATACCGAATCCGCGCCTCGGATGGGCTACGCTCACGTCGTTTGCCCTCCAGGCCACTGCGTTGACCGTCGTACTCTTGCTCCCACTGCTACAACCGGGCATGTTACCCCGGCTCGACCTGACACCGCGGCTGGTACCGCTGTTTCTGTCCCCAGCGCAGGCACCGGCTGTTGCACATTCATCTGCCGGAAAATCCACCGATGCCGTGGCGCCTCATGTTCTAACGGTACCGAGCTCTATTCCGATTCACACTTCCAGCGGGCCTGACACAACCGTTGCAAAGGTCGACGATGAACCTCCGTGCGTGGGGTGTGTTCCTGGAGCAGGATCGGCATCAGGATATCCAGTCGGAATAAGTGTGATCGGTATTCCCGTCCCCCCAGTGCCATCAAAACCCATCGCAAAGCCGCTGCGCATCTCACGCATGATGGATGGCCTGCTCATTCACCGCGTACAACCGGACTACCCCTTCCAGGCTAAACAAGTGCGCGCGCAGGGCGTGGTCGAGATCGCGGCCATCATCAGCAAGGAAGGCACGATTGAAAATCTCCAGATCCTACACGGCCCTCCCCTGCTGATCCGCGCCGCTCTGGATGCCGTCAAACAATGGCGTTATCGTCCCTACGTTCTGAACGGCGACCCCATTGAAGTGGAAACAAGAATCACGGTGAACTTTTCCCTAGCCGGGAACTAGCCGAGACGATGGAGGCTGCACGACAGTGACGGAACTTTCGTAGTTACCAGGAGCGGCGGCCGCGGTCGCTATAATCGGCGCGTGGCTTCCATCGTCGTAAATGCGCGTATCTCAACCCGTCCGACCTGGGCGGAAGTGTCGCTGGCCAACCTCAGCCACAACTTTAAGGTGGTGCAGAAGCACGTGGGATCCTCCGTCGTCTGTGCCGTCGTCAAGGCCGACGCCTATGGCCATGGCGCGGTCGAGTGCTCGCTCGCTCTCGAGAAGGCCGGCGCGCGCTGGTTCGGCGTGACCACCACCGACGAAGCTCTTCCCTTGCGGGCGGCGGGCGTTCATAGTCGCATTCTGCTGATGACCGGCTTCTGGCGCGGCGAAGAAGAGGAAGTCGTTCGCCAAAACCTGACCGCCACTGTGTGGGAACCAGGTCACCTCGCTCTGCTGGAGCGAGCGGCAGCTTCGCAAAACGTTCGCGGTGTTCCCGTGCATTTGAAAATCGACACCGGTATGGGCCGGCTGGGCGCTTCGCTGGAGCAGTTGCCAGCTCTGCTCGCTCTGTTGCAGTCCACGGTGCACTTGAAGCTGGAGGGCCTATGCACTCACTTCGCATCCTCCGAGATTGTGGATGCTCCGGAAATGGACCGGCAAACGGAACGCTTCGCCGCCGCTGAACGCATGGTGCGCGAGGCTGGCTTTTCTCCGGACATACTCCATTTAGCCAATACAGCCGCGGTTGTGTCGCGTCCAGAGTCGTGGGGCAACATGGTGCGCCCCGGCCTGGCTCTCTACGGCTACACCTTGCCCCTGCAACGCGATGGGAAGCCAGAACCGGGCGGCACCCCGGATCTAGGCCTAAAACCCGTGCTTTCCTGGAAGACTCGAATTCTTTCCCTCCACAATGCCGCGCCGGGGCAGGCGCTCGGGTACGGCGGCACGTATGTGGCGAAAGCGCTTTCGCGCATCGCGGTGCTGCCCCTCGGTTATGCGGATGGATTGGTCCTAAGACTCTCGAACCGGGGCCGCGTAATCGTGCGCGGTCACTATGCACCGATGGTGGGACGTATATCCATGGACCTGACGCTGGTCGACGTTACCGGCATCACAGATGTCGTCGTTGGAGATGAAGTCATCCTCATCGGCGCGAGCGGAGCCTCTTCCATCGATGCATGGGAGCAGGCCCGTCTCGCCGAGACGCTTCCTTACGAAATTCTCTGCGGTATCTCCAAGCGCGTCCCCAGGAAATATAACGGCGGCTAATGAGGGCGCGCTTATCTACTTCTGCGGTACCGAAGCCAGCAGTTCCGGCAACAGTGAGCTCTTCTCCGGAATCAAGGTGATTTTAACCTTACTGTCCACAATTTTTTGTATTTCCAATATCTCGAACATCGCCGTTTCCACGTCCGGATCGGCTACGACTTTATTTAGTGCATCGCCGACAATGCGAGGCCGCATCGCCGCCGCTTTGGCAAACTCAACTGCCGCCTGCCGCTCGGCTGTGCTGGTAATGATACTCACCTGATTCGCCCCGTCCTGCTTAATGGAGGACGTGACCTGCCGCAACCGGTTCACGACTTTCTCTTCGATTTGCTGGATCATCTGCGCATCGCGGAAGTGCACTTTGCGAATGTACACCGAACCCAGCTTGTATCCCCAATCGTGCGATTGTGGAGAAACTTCCGTGCGCACCGTCAGGCTCATGGCATGGCGGTTCTGCAGCATGTCCGCCAGTTTCATATTGCTCAGACAGCGCACCGTGGAATTGCTCACGTTGGCTGCGAGCGAGCCCCGCGGATCGGCGTTCTTGAAAAGGAATGCCACGGGATCGCTGATGAACATTTCATACCAGATGCCAATGCCCATGGGCGCGCCTTCCTCCGAGTTCACCGGCTGGCTGCGCAAGTATTGCTGATCAATCCGCATGTCGAGCACATACAGCCGTCCCAGCCAGCGCACGATCGGCGCCTTCAGACCCAGCTTGAACAGCAGGATGTGGAGTCCCGGCTCGTCAAGAATCGCGACCACTTTCCCAAACAAAACATACACATAGCAGCGCCGTTCTTCGACGACCGCATAAACTCCGAGTACCCGCAGCAGCCAAAAAAGAACCGGCTCAGCCACGAAACAGATAACGAATGTAGCCATAATGGCAATCAGGAAATTCATCGTTTTGTCTCCATCACAACCTGCTGCGCCTGGCCAAACAGGCCGAGCCGTACGTTGCGTACATAGGCGCGCAAGGCCCCTTCGCCGGTGTTCTTCAATTCCGCCAACTGACTAGCCAGCGCGACTAGCGGCTGTACCTCCGCCTGCGCCTTCAGCGTTTCAATCTCCGCCGCCCGCTTCGACTGCTCGATTCTCTGATCAGCCGTGGCTTGCGCCAGGCTGATATCCGACGACACCATGTTGTGGGCCGTGTTGATGGCTGCCAGCGCCGACTCCACCTCGGGCGGTGGGTCGATACCCGTAATCAGGGAAGCGTCGAGAATGATTCCATAGCGCGCATTCGAGGAACTGCACTCGGTATCCATGTGCTCATTCAGGTCGCGCAGATTCTTTCTCAGGTCGTTGATGGAAATGCCAGTCGCACCCGCCAAGGCTTCAGCCTTGGGGTCAACGGGCGCTTCAAACGTTGCAATCCTCTCCCGCAAAACGGAAACGAAGTACCCCATCACATGGGCGATGGGACTCTTGACCGCGAACAAGTACGCATAAAGATTGCGCTCGGAGATGTGGTAACGAATCTGTCCGGTCAATCCGGTGTTCAGCTGATCCTTCGTCACCGCCTCCACAACCGTACCCGCATTATTGGCGGCGGGCGATTCGGGATCGAAGGCCAGGTTCACCGTCTGGGTCGAGATGGAAACTTTATAAATTCGTTGCCAGGGCCACTTGAAATAGGGCCCGCCCGGCAGAATCACTCGAACCTGCGGATAGTTGTAGCGTTGCTTCTCCTCGTCATCCAATCCCGCGGAGATGGGATCGTTCAACGTGGTTGCGCTGCCGACCCGCTCGGCACGCCCGAAATTGGTCTTCACCGCTCGCTCGTTCTGATCCACAGTGTAAATACCCCCCACCAAATACCGCACAAGGAACCAGACGGTGAAGCCAATGAAAACTCCAATAATGATATCTGTGCCCACAGGGAGCCTCCGTTGAATCGTATTGCCAAACGCAATTACGATACACGATTACGATTGCAGAAGTATGAAGTCAGATTGCAGAAGTAAATTGGCCTTCAACTTTTGCAATCTGCAATCTAGAGTCTGCAATCGCCCGTTCCCATTTATCATGGAGCTAGGCTCTAGCCCACAATGCCCAAATGGTACGACCGCTGGATGTACGACTGGGAAACCCGGCTCACGGCCGTGGATACCAATCGCGTAGTGCGCCCGCTGGAGTGGGGCGTTGAGTGGACGCACGGTTGGCCTTGCCGCGACGGTTTGCGGCCGCGCGAATTGCCCGCCGATCCCGAGCAATACCTACGCGCTTATAACGAGCGCATTGTTGCCAATAGCGACGAGTTCTTTTCCTATCGCACCCCCACCGATTTCCAGCTCGAAGAGCGCCGCGTGCAAGTTTTCAGCACGCGCGCCAAGCCAGAGCCTAAGCTGGAAGAAAAGGTAAAGGGCCAGCGAGCGCAGTTCTTGCGCTTCACTTCGCCGGTAGCCGGTCCGTATCCCGAGAACAACCTGGCGAATGCTCGCTGGTTTCCCGCGCCCGGCAAGCGCGCTGTGGTTGTGTTGCCACATTGGAACGCAAACGGTCTCCAATATAACGCCTTGTGTTCGATCCTAAACCGGGTGGGCATTGCGGCGCTGCGGATGAGCTTGCCGTATCACGATATTCGCAAGCCCGCCGAGATTCAGCGCTCGGACTATGCTGTCTCCTCCAACATCGGGCGCACGCTCGATGCGGCGCGGCAGGGCGTGATTGATCTTCGTTGCTGCCTGGATTGGCTGGAGACGCAAGGCTACAGCGAACTCGGCACGATAGGCACGAGTCTGGGGTCGTGCTATTCGTTCTTGTGCGCCGCCCACGAGCCGCGCATCAAGGTGGCGGCCTTCAACCACGCCTCTACATATTTTTCCGACGTGGTTTGGACGGGACAGTCGACACGGCACGTGAAGGAGGGATTAGAGCCCGAGATCACCAGCGACCGGCTGCGCGACTTGATGCTGGCGGCCAGCCCAGCGGCTTATTTCGACAAATATGCGCGCTTTCCTAGGAAATCGCTGATCATTTTCGCAAAGTACGACCTGACGTTTCTACCGGAGTACTCGAAGCACATCGTTGGCGAGCTGCAGCGCCGCAATCTCGATCTCAAGGCCGTGGAGCTTCCCTGTGGCCACTACACCTGCGGCGAGCCGCCTTTCAGCTACATGGATGGCTGGCACTTGGTGAGCTTCGTGCGTTCTGCATTCCGAACGTAACGCGAAGGACCTGCTTTTTCTTTCCGCTTACTCCGGTTTCCCGGCCACGTTAATGCGGTTTTCGGCGCGAGCCAGAGCATCCAGCGTGTGCGGATAGTCCGTCGCGGCATCGCCGCTCTTCAGGATTTGTTCGGCGTGGGCTTTGGCTTTACGGGCGCGCTCGACATTGATCTCCGCTGGGCGCTCGGCAGTTTCCGCCAGGATCGTGACCCTGTCGGGTAGGACTTCCGCAAAGCCCCACGCCACGGCAAAGCGGTGCGTGACGTTTGCGTTTCTGTAGGTGATCTCCCCAACGCCGAGTTCGGTGATCAGCGGCGCGTGGCCCGGCAGTATGCCGAGATAGCCATCGCGGCCCGGAATCTCCATCTCCTCGGCCACGTCTTTGACGACCTGGCGTTCGGGAGTTACGATCTCGAATTGGAACGTGTCTGCCATTTGCTTTCGCGCCCTCAGGGGTTAAAGCCGTGCCCCTTTCAAATCAGCCTACGCCGCTGTCTTCATCTTCTCCGCGTCTTCCAGCACTTCGTCGATGCCGCCCTTCAGGTAGAAGGCCTGTTCGGGGATTTCATCGTACTTGCCTTCGACAATGGCGCGGAAGCTCTTGACTGTGTCTTCAATCTTTACATAACGGCCAGGGCGTCCCGTGAACTGCTCGGCCACGTGGAACGGCTGCGAGAGGAACTTCTGCACCTTGCGGGCGCGCGCGACGATCAGCTTCTGATCTTCGCTCAGTTCATCGATACCGAGAATCGCGATGATGTCCTGCAAGTCTTTGTAAGTCTGCAGAGTTCTCTTCACCATCTGGGCCACGTCATAGTGTTCCTGACCCACGATGAGGGGGTCAAGAATTCGGGAAGTCGAGGCCAGCGGATCGACAGCAGGATAGATTCCGATTTCCGTCAGAGCACGCGAGAGCACGGTAGTTGCATCGAGGTGAGCAAAAGCCGTTGCCGGCGCGGGATCCGTAAGATCGTCGGCCGGCACGTAGATGGCCTGCACCGAAGTGATCGAGCCTTTCTTGGTGGACGTAATGCGTTCCTGCAGTTCGCCCATTTCCGTAGCCAGGTTCGGCTGGTATCCGACGGCGCTGGGCATACGGCCGAGCAGCGCAGAAACTTCCGAACCCGCCTGCGTGAAGCGGAAGATATTGTCGATGAAGAGTAGCGTGTCGGCGCCTTCCACGTCGCGGAAGTATTCAGCGACAGTGAGGCCGCTGAGTGCGACGCGCAGACGCGCTCCGGGCGGTTCCGTCATCTGGCCGTAAATGAGCGAAGCTTTTGACTTCGAGGGATCGCCGGGCTTGATGACGCCGGACTCCGACATTTCCAGCCACAAATCGTTGCCTTCACGGGTACGTTCACCGACGCCGACGAAAACGGAAAATCCGCCGTGTTGCTTGGCAACGTTGTTGATGAGCTCTTGTATGAAAACCGTCTTGCCCACGCCCGCGCCACCGAAAAGGCCGATCTTGCCGCCTTTCAGGAACGGCTGAACGAGGTCGACGACTTTGACGCCGGTTTCAAACATTTCCGCGCGCGTCGACTGCTGGTCGAATGCGGGAGCGGGGCGGTGAATGGGATAGCGCTCGGTGAACTGCACCGGGCCGAGTTCATCGACCGGGTCGCCAATCACGTTCATCACGCGGCCCAGTGTGCCGCGGCCCACGGGGACAGTGATCTGGTTGCCCAAATCGATCGCCTTCATGCCACGGACAAGACCGTCGGTGGCCTGCATGGAGACGCAGCGCACGCGGCCTTCGCCGAGGTGCTGTTGCACTTCCAGAACTATGCTGATGGGCTGCGGAGTCTGGAAGCCATCGCTGACCACGCGGATCGCCTGATAGATGGGCGGCAGCGAGCCTTCGGCGAATTGAACGTCGACCGCGGGGCCGGAAATTTGAATTACTTTGCCAATGTTTTCAGTCATAAAATCCTTGTTTTCAGCTATCGGTTTTCGGAAAAAATCCGACTCTTTCACTGATTTCTGACAAATTGCAGATCCCTCGCTACGCTCGGGATGACAAACTCACAAAACTTACTGCGCGGCAGCGCCGCTTACGATCTCGATAATTTCTTTGGTAATTTTTGCCTGGCGTGCGCGGTTCATCACCAGCGTGAGCCTTTCAATCATGTCGGACGCGTTGTTGGTGGCGGAATCCATCGCCGTCATGCGGGCGGCGTGC
>Ga0210384_10004630_pt1 | contig 15283 bp, 17 predicted proteins | sample IncBWH2MmetaG_FD_160574 | JGI IMG/M metagenome (GOLD analysis project Ga0210384, IMG submission 160574) | Forest soil microbial communities from Barre Woods Harvard Forest LTER site, Petersham, Massachusetts, United States - Inc-BW-H-2-M | ecosystem: Environmental > Terrestrial > Soil >...
GCCGTTTAACCGTAGGTACACCACCAGCTGGCCATAATGGTCCGAGATGTGCCAGAGCGCTGCGACGGCGATGCCTAGGCGCGTGTTGGGACCAGCGTATCGACCCTCTACGCGGTCAAGTGCGTTTTGCGGCGTGATTGTGGCCAGGACTTGGTCGCCGTAGTCAAATGAATCGCGCAGGTATTTGAGCAACTCGGCTTTCGTCTTGGCCGGTGATGGGCCGCCATTCTCACAGTGCTCTGGCGGAGTCTTACCTTCGATTTCATTGAAAAACGCAAACTGCGCGCAGGCTACGTGTTTAACCTGCTCTCCGAAGGAACGCACTCCTTCGAAATTTCCTCCAGTAGGAACGTAGGAATACTTGCTTTCTGGCATGGCTTCCGCGGCGGTGAGGAAACCCTTCTCTGCCCGGCCAAGTGCGCCGCCGACGCTATCCGAAATGCTCTTCGGGATTTCCTCCTTCTGTGCAGAGGTAGGTTGAGTTACATGGATCAGGATTGCAAAAACGATGAGAGCGGCAGACTTCACGGCGACCCCCTGCTAATCTCTACACAACGAATTTACTAGGACATCAATTCCCAGTGAAGAAGCCTCGAACACCCGTTCGCGCGGATATGATCTTCGTTCCAACTGGATCCAGGTCATAGTCAACCATGTCCTGTTTCAGTCTCCTTTGCCGCTTCTGCCAGCCAGTGCTGGAGGATCGCCAGCGAGTTTGGCTCAATATCTAGAAACTGCACGCCCGCTCCGATGTTCGGCTGCGCGTAGATAACCTTCGCTCTGGCATGGAAAACGGTGGTTTCCTCCGTCCAGATCTTCAACAGGATGAGCGTATCAACCGGAAATGGATTCATCATGTCTAGATAACAGCCATGCAAACTCAGCTCACTGACCCGAGAGGCGACCCGCACCTCGGATTTTTCCTCCAGCAACTCGGCGGCAGCGAAAAAAATGTACCTTCGCGTTCGACGCTTTTCTCGTTCCACGATGTCTCCCCGTCTGGGCGGCCAATTTCCCTAGCGATGAAGATAGCACCATACTCCAAGGCAGATAATAGAACTATGTCCGTCGGGCCTTGTGACCGAGGCGGTGTTTCACGGTGAACAATACAAACGCGTGAGCCGGACCACAGTGTCGCTTAGACGGCGGTGGTCAGGAGTAGCTGGCAAATTTTGAGGTTCAGACGCATGCAGCGTGTTCATCCCGCATGAACGGAAGCTAGCGGCTAGGTTGCAAGTGTGACTAGGCTGGTGACCACGAGTGCAACGGCCCAGACTACGTCGAAGTTGAACCATGCCTTGCGCAGAATTGCGAGCCCACATTTGCGATACACCAGCCACGCGACGAGCCCCATGACCGAAAGATAGGCAGCCGTATGGACCCCGGTTGCAAGCAGGCCCGCGAGGGGGTTGGTGGCAGCGGATGTAGGATGGTGATCTGTCATTATTTGGCCGGCTTCGACAGCGCTGCTTCCCAGCAGCACCGGCAGTACCATTAAACCTGCCCCGTGGGCCGATGCTATTAGAAACGACCAGATCGTCAGATCCCGGAAGCCTACCTGCATACGTATCCAGCGCGGGTGGTGGTGACTTATTAGCGAGTAAATTCCAAGACCGAACAGAATTGCGGCGACAGGGTAACGGATAGCCGCCGGAGGCACTGCTATTCCAAGAAACGTCGCTGCCAGCACCACACTGCCGATCGCAATCGCGTGGCCGATCGCAATCGGGACGAGCGACCTGACCACTGCACTCCCTCTTTGCTCCTGCATCCCAAGCGCCACCGCGAAGAGCCATCCCATGCCGGGGTTGAGTCCGTGGTAAGCGCCGAGAATCAGCATCAGCCACAGCGCTGTCGAACCGACCTCCGGCGCATGTGTCATTGCGCCTCCGAATAGCAGTAAGAATCAGACGAAGCGTCGCCGCCTTCCAACCGCACTTGGTGCGCGCGCAGTCCGTCGAACTCGACGAAGAAGCTTTCATCGAGCTTCATCCCGCCTTTCGGGTTCGAGTCTAGTTTTACCATCCAACTCTTCACACCGTCGGGATAGAACTGCTCGTCCCATGGGGAGTACAGCGAGTTAGTGAAATAGATGCGCTTCCCGTCGCGGCTAAGCTCGACCATCTGCGGGCCGCCGTTCAGGGCCTGCTTTGGTTTTTTGGGGTGAGCCGCGCGGCGCACGATGCCACCGAGGTGGACCGACCCGGTCTTCTTAGGGTTGTTTGGGTCGGAGACATCGTACTGAATGAACTCACCCGTCCCCCAGCACGAAACATAGAGTAAGCGGTCGTCTAACGACAAATTGATGTCTGACACCAATGGCGGCACTGCCTTGAAGCCCTGCAGCAGCGGTGGCAGGTGTTCCGCGTCGGCTGGTTCCGCTGGAATTTCGATCACCTTGCGAACGGCCCATTTGCTGTTTTTACCGCCGTCCTCGCGATACCACATCCAGATCGAGGACGAAAGGTCTTTCAGAGAGATGACCACGCCTACAAATCCGAAGGTCTTCTTGGGATCGTGGGAGGGCCGGAGCTCGAGCACCATCTGTTGCTCCGCACCCAGGTCCAGCTCCTGCAGGTGTCGTCGCTTGTCTAAGTCCCAGATGTGCAACTTTCGGCCGTATTTGCCGCCCAGCAGCAGTTCCGGAATGATCCCATGTTTCACCATGTTTGGTGTGCCCCATTCGGAAGTGACCATGGTGTCGTGCCCCAGGTGCCACCAGAAATCGTACGCCAGTTGCTGTGATCCGCGATCGTGTTCCCACGGACCCTTCAGCTCAAACGTGTTCGCGTCCATTAGGAAAATGCCGCCAGGGCCGTCTCCGCTGGCTGAACCAAGAGCGCTCCCATAAATACCGTCGGGACCGCAATGGATTGTATGCGGCGCAGCGTATCCGGTCTTTTTGATGAACTCATCGGGCTCGATCACCTTCACAATTCTTGGCTGCTTGGGATTGGCCTTCGTATCCAGGATGTGAATCCGGGATGAACCGATGCCGGGTACAACCAGATAGCGACGCTCCATGTGAGCATGCGGCGCCTGCGGGCACAGGCACGCGCTGCACGCGTTCCAGCCGAAGTGATGCAACTCGTTATTGTCGTGCGGAAAATCCACTTGGCCGACAAGATGGGCGTACTCCGAAGAACCTGGATCGAGGTCAATGATGCCCATGGCGTCGCGCTTTCCATTGTTTCCGACGTTGAGCAGCGCCACATAAGCGAGGCGTTCCGGAGGAGCCTGCATCGCCATGCCTGGTGAAGGGTAAAAGGTTGGATCCGGACGCATTAATGTCATATGGACTTCTCCTTCCGCTAAGGATTTCCTGGCTACGGGCCCAGCACAGAAGTGAGTGCCGCTATGCCGCGCATTATACCCATCCAAGCCGGCGGTTGGCGACAACTCCTTCGATGAGATGGCCGGCGAGTGCGTGCACAAAACGTCAAAGCGCCGCGGACCAGGGTGTTGAACTCCCGCCGGAACTGGCCGGAATTTGCCAGACGCGCGTAATTGATTGATGTCGAGATCGACGATCTGGATTCAATTCATTGGGTGTCGCGGCCTGCCCTGCATTTACGCGGTGTTCAAAGCCATTCAATAGTGCGAAACAGGACAGACGCCCTACCATGCGGATGGTATTACCTTCTGGGAGGTTCTTATGCTTCAAGCTGAAGTCTCTGACCCGACAGCAACTGGACAGAACACCAAACCTAAACCGATGTTCGTCATTCAAAACTGGCAGCGGTCGTATGCAAAGGCTCTACTCGAAGCAGACCCCGAGAAACGATTGGAGATAATTGCGACGACGGAGCGGATGATTTTAGACCGCCACTTCGAACTGGTCGATTACTCGATTCGGACCGTCGAGGGACTGGATTTACGGCACGCGTTTCAATCGTTGGTGGAGCTTAAGAAGGCGGCCGCTCCCGCTAGATACTACCCGCCCAATCACCATTCTCGCTTGCTTTCATCGGAAGCAACGTGTCGTTAAGCCGGCCGCCCTTGCTGCATTCAAGCCTAGAGTCATCCCACTCGATGCGACGATCTGGTATATGCGCTGAACGACCAGCGGAAGAATCGGAAGTCACATTCCTCGCAACGAAATGGCCTAAGGAAAAACAGGACCAAGAGTCTTCTTTCGATCATCCCCTCGCGTCTCGATTGATGTACGCGCACGCCACCGCACTTCGAACAAATCATAATTGAAATTCTCCGGATGAAGGCATACGAGCCGTTAATCGTCTAGCGAAGCGGACCTCGTGTCTGTCTCTTTCTGGACAGAGGGATCAGTACGCTGTTCCTTTTCGAAACAATCCGCGAGCGTGTGCAATATTGAACATTAGCCCTACAGCATTCATGGTATTTGTTATCCGTTTGAAGGTACGGCCTGCCCCCCCACCGTCCCCCTTTTATTAGGAGGTTCTATGGACAGTCCGCAAGCAATTGGCATCGCTTCCGACCGACTCGAACGCAGAGCAGAAATGGCGATAAGAGTGCTTGTGGCGGACGACACACAACTCATGCGGCGGGCGATTTGTGGGTTCTTGAGAGGAAGGCTCGAAATCGAGATTGTGGGCGAGGCTGCTGACTACGCCGAGACCGTGCAGATGGCCGATGATTTCAGACCAGAGATTATCCTTATGGATTTACATCTAGCTTGTCAGCCCGGCATCACCCCGCTAGATGTCAGAACCAAGCTTAATCACGTTTGGTTGCGGTCTCCATCGCGAACGACGAGGAAGCAAAGGCTCTGGCGCAGAGTTTTGGCGCGGTTACGTTGCTGGATAAGATGAAGCTGTTCGACGAACTCGTTCCGACAATCCTTGCGGTTCGCTGACAACGATTCAGATTTGCATCTGCCGGCTCCCGTAACTGCGCAACAAACACTACCCTCGGCGGCTTCGTATGATTCGCAAACGGCAAAGGCAGCAGTATTGCCGGACATCGCCGAGTGGTACCATCGGCGGCGGATTAGCGAGGTTCGATATGACTTACGTATCAATCGATATGAATACGGTCTTCGGCATCTATCCGACAGAAGAGGCGGTTGAGAGGGCGGTTGATACTTTGGTCAGTAATGGCGTTGCGGCCGAGAACATATACGTACTTCATCCACAGAACGAAAACACAAGAGATTTCGCTCGGCGGAAGCAAACACAAGTTCCAGCCGGAACAGACAAAGGCCCAGACGCCGACGCTGCGCTGGACGGTACGGGCGGGTTTCGGCACGTCGCGAACGAGCCGCATCAGGGCGCTATATCTCTCGCGCTCAGGGACATGGGAGTTCCGGCAGATTGGTCTGACAACCGAGTTGTGGAAGGAAAGTTATTGGTCTCCATCAAGTGCGGTACTTGGGACGTGTTTTTCCGTGCCATCGGGATACTGGAATTCACACTGGCATCAGATGTTTCATGGGCATTGTCGCCAGAGAACTATCGAAAGGCGGGATTTTCAGCATAAGTTTTTCGCGGTTCAACGAACTTAACGAAGAACGTCTCGCAGGGCGCCTTTTTTTATTTGTGTCTCTGCGGCAATCGGTAGTTGGACCGCCGGCTTGGCTTCCTCTGTACGCTACCGTACTCTAGAGCCACCCTGTAAAAGGGAGCCTTAATGAGCGAGTCTCGCGGTGGCACGACTTGTATTTGGCCGCCATCCTCGAAACAAACGATTCATTAATGCCGGGTTGCATTGAAGCTGCTCTTCAAGCAGTGAACACGAGACTGGCTGAAGATCCGAACGAGGCCGAGATTATCGCTATCGAAAAGGCTCGAAAGGGCCTCCAAGGCTTGAAAGCCGAACGTGCAGCAGGAGTTTTGACCCAAAGCAGTTAAGTCCGTCAGCGTAGACTCTGCTCAAATCAAGCGAACACTCGATTGCGCCCGTCGCCGACAGGAGTAGCATTTGGATAGGTGTTCCAACGGTGGTCACCTTGTGAGAGGCGACCCGTGGCAAACTGGGTCCTTCGTTGCCCCAACTGTGGCGAAACATTCGTGCATTCGAAGATCGTTGACGACGGCCTGTTAAGTCTCTTTCTGGCTAAGAAACCTGACTTCGCACCCGGTGGGAACGAGCTAAAATGCCCCCACTGCCGACACGCGGCAATTTACCAACGCTACCAGCTGACGTATTGGGCCGCCTGATTCGTCCAGCATCTTCGCAACCCGCTGCACTGTTGTATCATCCCGTCATGGCGAAGGACGAGGATTGGATAAAAACACTTGAAGACGGCAGGAAAGTGAAGTTCACTTACCAAGCACTACCCGACGAGGCAGCATTCATCACCGCCCAGATCGCAGGGAATAAGGTGGTCTATTCAATCGTCTTGACGGAAGCGAAGAACCCGTTGAGCCATGACGATGTCGAAGTTCACTTTAAGGCCGAACTCTCAAAGAGGTAGTTGGGGACAGCGAGTATAGGCCTCGACGCGAGAATAAGAGTACAGTAGTTGCTATGAAGGCCGGACAAGCGAAACAACCGGGGATTCCTCGTAAGATCGTCGCCTTTCATCTAGACGAGCGTTCCGACTGGATTGCCGACCTTGAATGCGGACATCAGCAGCACGTGCGTCACAATCCGCCTTGGACTACGCATCATTGGGTGACAACGCTCGAAGGGCGTCAACAGCATATCGGCCAGGAATTGCCGTGTTTAGCCTGTCTGGATTAGTTTCTAGTCTTTTTTGCGGCGTCCGGCTGTCAACATTGCGCATCTTCATAAACGAGTCGACAGAGATTTTTACCAGCATGAACTTCTAGCCGAATCCCACATCACGTCATCACTCCTGCAGACATCTATCTCGCTCTTCGCTTTGGTATGAAGTGGAGGAATGGAACTCCACTGGGAAGCGGTCTAGAAAGTTCACTGCCGAACTGACTCACACAGAAGGCACTAGAACAAAAGTCGAGGAAGTTATCGCACGGTTTTGCGAACTCGGCGGAACGTTCAGGCTCTCAACAAAGTGGAGCGGCTAACCGAAAAGGCTACCTCCGTGACCTTCCTTGGGAGGCTCGTAACAAAGCCTATTGCTGGTTGCATCGATTCGTCGCGCGTTGGGGTCGCAACCTACCCGCCTGGAGATTTGCCATCCTGGTCGGACAAGCCAAGCGCCTGGCGCTTCGTCCCCCTACCTCTGCCTGGAGCCGCTCCATGCTCGCAGCGTGGCGGCCTAGCCGCGCAACGTAAATACGTTCTCGAAGGGAGACATCCTACGGAGCGAGCAACTCAAGGACGTTTGAACAAGCAGCGACGGAAGAAGTCTAAGGAGCGATTCAGGCAATCCGGATCGCAGAGAGTCGCGCATCTGTCACTTTGGGATTGAGCGGACACTCTGCGTGTCGAGTTCTGTGTGATGGCAATTGGCATCCCAGCAAAATGGGGCTGCGCCCTGTACCGCGAGGTTAGTTGGCTATTTAAAACGGTCAACATAAGGGAGCAACGCCACTAAATTACCCGGCGGTCGATCCACAGAGGAGGATGCCACCCACTGGAATGTGCACTAAACGACTGTCTCTTTCTCAGTTTTATAGATGTTCGATATTGAACAGCCGCTTCGTAATGAATCGCCTTACCCTCTTCAAAGTTGTGCGTGATATCCGTCACATCAAAGGGTGACATGGGGCACATTCTTGCTCTGGGGAACAGTCTATAAATGCGGAACTGAAGGATTAAGGACGCCTTCGGTTGGCGTGCATACGGGACGGGGTGCACTATGAAGCTGTTCCGACTCAGAAGGACACTGATAATTCTTCCAGCCTTTGCCCTTTCCTTGTGCCTCCTCTACAAGCTGGCAACTCCTGCTCCTGTCGCCGCTCGCCCACAAGTTACACCCGACCAGAAAGCTGTACCAGGTCAGCCGATTGCCTCTCCTGAATACGTTGGAGCGGAAGAGTGCAAAACCTGCCATGACGACATTTACAAGAATTTCGAAAAGTCGCCTCATTGGAAAACGCTTCTGGATAAGCGCGGTGGCGCATCGAAACAGGGTTGCGAAGCTTGTCATGGTCCAGGCAAGGACCACATCGAAGGCGGCGGGGACAAGTCGAAAATCTTCAGCTTCAAGAGTGCCTCCGCAAAGGCGGTTAACGAACGTTGCCTGGAATGTCACGCTTCCGGTAAGGAACACGCGAACTTTTCGCGCTCTGCACACAGCGAGAACAACCTCAGTTGCCTAAGCTGCCATACATCCCACCACGCTACGACAGAAAACTTCCTTCTGGTTAAAGCCCAACCGCAGCTCTGCTACATCTGCCACTTGAAGATGAAAGCGCAATTCAACATGCCTTTTCACCATCGGGTGGAGGAAGGACTGGTGAAATGTGCGGATTGCCATAACCCCCATGGAGGTTTTATCGGGAAGCAACTTCGCTCGGCGGCTGCACGGGATACGGTCTGCTTCACCTGCCACGCCGACAAGCAAGGGCCCTTCGTTTTCGAACATCAGCCGGTCAAGACGGAGGGCTGTGTATCGTGTCATTCGCCGCACGGCTCTCCGAACCCGCACCTGATCAAGACAAGTAATCTCAATATCCTATGCCTGAAGTGCCATACCGCTTCGAGCTTCAGCGGCGCTTCGGGAACCCCTGATTTTCACAACCAGGCCGCGCAATATCAGGCTTGTACGATCTGTCACATGGCGATCCACGGCTCGAATTTTGACCGTCACTTTTTGAAATGACAGCGGATAAAAGATGAAAATGGATAGCCAACGCGCGGACTATTTGCAACCAACGGGGTTGATTTGGTCTCGCAAATCTTCTTGGAGCAAGATATGAATCTGTCACGCTCAATTCATACTGGTGTGTATGCCGGTTTGCTCTCGCTCGCTCTAACGAGTTCCGCCGCGCCTCAAAGCGTCCCTCAATCCCCCGAAGGAATCGACTCTGGAAACTACAACATCCGTCAGACCATCGAATTCGGATATAGAAACAGCGATATCAGCGGCAATTTGGCAAACTATGGCACATTTGTCGGCCTCAACAGTGGTGTGCGCCTTTTCGAACAGTCGCTGGATGTCCGCTCACTGAACCACGATGGTCTCTTTTTCGACACTCTATCTATGTACAGCTTCGGGTACGGAGGAGATCCCAACGACATCACCCGGTTGCGCTTGGGCAAGAACAAATGGTACGACTTCCGAGGTAGTTACCGCCGCGACAAATATCCATGGAACTACAATCTTTTTGTGAATCCCCTCAATTCTGCCTCCTCCTCGCCCAGTGTGCCAATCACAAATTCCTTGCACGCGCTCTATCTTGTGCGGCGGATGAGCGATTTTGATTTGACGCTGCTGCCGCAATCGCGCGTGCGGTTTCGTCTGGGCTACACGCGCAATATCCAAGAGGGCCCCTCGTTTACAACGTTTGGCGGTGCAACCCTTCTGGACCCGCCTACGGGATTCGGAACACAGACACAATTATTCCAGAATTGGAAAACAACTCTAAACGCATATCATTTTGGCGTGGATTTCCAGGTTCTGCAGAAAACGAGCATTCACTATGACCAGTTCCTGCAGTACTTCAAGCAGGATACGTCCTACGCGGATCGGAATTTCAATTTTCAGTTGCCGAACGGAGTGCCGGTCGACTTGGGCGTTGTCTTCGACACGGCCAGCAATGTCAACCCCGCGCCGTGCCCTTCACCAGTTGCTAATGCGGGGACAAACCCGCCAACAGCCGACCCCAGTTGCAATGGTTATCTGAGCCTCACGCGTACTGGGCGGCCGCGAGGGTCTCTGCCGACGGAGCAGATCAGTTTTCAATCCGAATCGATCAAGAACATTTCGATGTCCGGACGGGCCGCGTACAGTTCCGGAGAGCAGAACTCCCACGACCTGAGCGAGATTTTCACCGGCAATAATGTGAGCTCCAATCAAGTGGCAACAAGTGCCATCGGACCCACTCATGCGAAGCGCGTGATAGCGAATGCCGACTTCGCCGCGACTTGGACCATCACCTCCAAGTTTCGCGCGGTGGATTCTTTTACGTATGACCGTTTTCAGATTCCTGGTTTTTGGAATTTGACGACTGTAAGCCTCTTTTCGCAAGCTCCGCTGAATGCGACGACCGGCGGGCCAACCCTCGGCCAACCCCCGGGCCGCTTCGATCCGACGGACTGTCCGCCGCCGTTCACGGCCCCGACTTGCCCGCAGCATAATGACACTTCAGGAGCGGACATTATCAATGGCACGTGGATTCGGTATCTCGCGCAGAACTCGAAGTCCAATACATTTCAGCTGGAATACGACTTCACAAACAAATTTGGCGCACGGCTTGGGTATCGCTACGGAACCCGTAAGGTCACGAGTCAGGACGGCACGAATGTGGCAAACGAGGTCTTCTTTCCGGGGGGGGCCGCGGGCGCGGCGCGCGGTGATTGTGCAGATCCGACCGCCTGCACACTGCAACCGGACGGCTCCCTTGTCTTCTCCGGCTTTGTGGGCGACACCACCCACCAGGTGGACGCCAACATTGCGAGTCACTCGATGTTGGCCGGGCTATGGGCGCGGCCGACGAACGCTCTCCGCTTCAACTTCGACGCGGATCTTTTCTGGGCGAATTCGTCCTTTGTACGTCCGGATCCACGGCAGCAGCAGCACTATAGATTTCAAGCTTCCTATACTCCGTCTAGTTGGATCACTCTTGATGCCTCGTTCGACATTCTGGAACACCGGAACAACGTAGTGTTGGTGAATGATAAGGAGCATGATCGCGGCTTTAGTTTTTCAGCGGTGCTGACACCTAACGAACATTTTTCCGTTGACGTGGGCTACACGTATAGCGACATCTATTTTCAGATACTCGAATGCTGGGCTTATGGCGCCGGTGTGTCCTTTCCCGTGGCTCCTGGACTTTTGCCTTCAGGGACAATTACGACCCCATGCCCGGTTCCAGCAGAGCTCCAAGGCGGCGATGTCACCGCCTTTGGTGGTACAACGACTTACAGTAGCAAGACACATTTCGCCTACGCCGATGTCATTTGGAAACCTTTCAAACGCTTGTCGCTAAAGGTCGGATATTCCGGTTCATTTGCGAATGGAAATACACTGTTCCTAAACCCAAACACTCCGGTGGGGCCGCTTCGGTACGCGTACCAGAGGCCATACGCTGGTTTTGCCTTTGACTTGGCAAAGGGCCTTACATACAAGATGACGTGGACCTATTACGGGTATAACCCGCGGTCGCTCGCAAATCCTGCAGGGCTGGCGCCGATCGGCGGCCAAGATTTCAATGGAAACAACGTTACGCTTGCGCTTCGGTATGCTTTTTGAATTCAACTAGAGGTCGTTTATGCGGCTTGATTTTTTGAAAATTAACTTCAAGGAGGTTCGATCGATGGGAAACAGACTGGTTCGATTGTCGCAGCTCAGTTTAGTTGCAGTGGGTCTGCTTGCAGTCAGTGCAGGGTCTTCTAAAGCCCAAAGCGCCGCAGACACGCTATACAAAGCGAAGTGTGCCATGTGTCATGGTCCGGACGGCAAAGGCGAAACACCTGCTGGCAAAAGCCTGAAAGTGGTTAGCTTCGCCACTCCTGAAGTGGCGAAGATGTCCGACGAGGAGCTGGAAACGGTAATTACGAAGGGGAAAAACAAGATGCCGGCCTTCGATGGCAAATTGAAGAAAGAGCAGATCGAACAGCTGGTTAGCTACATTCGTGAGCTGGCCAAGAAGTAGTCTGACAACTGCCACAGGCCTGGCCGTTGTTTGACGGCATGCGTGGATACTCCGCGGCGGCCGCAGTGTGCGGAACGAGAGGGAAAGGATATGAGCGAAGAACGAGATGTGCCAAACAATCCGCAAGGCTGCGAGCCTGCCAAGAATCTTGGAGTGACGCAGGCTGCTGCGGCGGGTAGAAGATCGTTCCTCGGGGCGCTTCTCGCCATGGGTGGCGCCTGCGTGGGGGCGCTTCTTTCCGTTCCTTTGTCTCGCTTTGCGATTTTCCCGCTGATCCGCGAGACGACGGACACAAAGTGGTCGCCGTTGGGTGCGAGGAATGAGTTTTCTTCGCTGCCCGACCCGACCGTGCGGACTATCCAAATCGAGCGGGTAGACGGCTGGCGCCGAGCAATTTCGGAAAGGGCCGTGTACGTAACCAAGGATTCGCAAGGAGAGGTTCGGGTCCTCTCCTCAGTGTGCCCGCATCTCGGCTGTACTGTTCCATGGAATCGAGATAAGAAGCAGTTCATCTGCCCTTGCCACAATGCAATTTTCTCATCTGATGGCGCACGAATCTCCGGACCAGCTCTGCGCGGGATGGATACTCTTGAATCAAAGATCGAGGATGGCCAACTGCAGGTACGCTTCCAGTATTTCCGGCAGCTTGTCGCAACCAAGGAAGTGATTGGCTGAGGAGAAAGGAACAAAGGAATGTCGGCGAAACACGATAGTGATACCGGTGGCCATGAACGTGAACGTGGCATTCGTGGCTGGTTGAATCGCCGCCTTGGACTCGATGACTTGATGAGCAGTGCCTTAGACGAGCCGATCCCTGGCGGCGCGCGTTTTGCCTACATCTTTGGTTCCGGGCTCCTCTTCATCTTCGTTTCCCAAATCGTGACCGGTGTCTTTCTGGCGCTCTACTACGTTCCTTCCGCCGATCACGCTCACACCACCGTAGCCTATATTACGAAGCAAGTGACGGCCGGTTCCTTCCTGCGCAGCCTGCATTCCTATGGCGCGAGCGCCATGGTCGTGGTCTTGCTCCTGCACCTCTCACAAACCTATATCTACGGCGCTTACAAAGGCAGGCGCGAACTTCTTTGGCTTTCAGGTTGTATTCTTTTTGGTCTGGTCCTTGGAATGGCTTTCACCGGCTATTTGCTCCCATGGGACCAGCGGGCTTACTTCGCTACCGCTGTGGGAACCAACGCGGCGAGTGAAGTCCCCTTGATCGGCGAAACTCTCAAGCGCATGATGCGCGGCGGTTCCGACATGGGCACACTCACGATCTCGCGATTTTTTGTGGCTCACATTTTCTTGATTCCTGCGTGCATTTTTGCCCTCGTTGCGGGCCACATTTTTGTTTTCCGGAAGGCCGGGGCTGCAGGACCCATCGACGAGAACCCTTTTCATCCGGTGCAGAAACCCGAACCATTCTATCCGCGGCAGGTCTTGATGGATTTGTCGCTGACGGCGTTGCTCATCATCGGGCTTGGAATCTTGTCATTCATGATTCCGGTGCCTCTTGGCCCGCCGGCGAATCCGGCAGACACTCAGTTCGTGCCGCGGCCAGAATGGTATTACCTCTCGGTTTTCCAGTGGCTGAAGTATTGGCATGGCCCCGCGTCAATCATCGGCATTTTGGTCATCCCCTCCGTCCTGGTCATTGCAGTTCTGGCCTTGCCGTTTCTGGATCGAGGGATCGAACGGCGGCCCTGGAAGCGCCCCATTGCCATGGGAGCTTACACATTTGTCCTCGCCGGACTCGTGGGACTGGCTTTGCGGAGTCACTACTTGGATTCCCATGACCCGGGAATCGCGCAGCAACGGGTGAGACAGAATTTCGAGGAAGCGGAGTACATGCGGAAACCGTTCGAACCCGAGTTGTCCTCCGGTTCGTTGGCGGCTGCCAACACGTCATTGGCGGACCCGCTCGCGGCAAAGGGCAAAACCATCTTCGAAGCACAATCCTGCAATGGGTGTCACGGCGACAATGGAATCGGCAGCGCCGCGGGCCCGAAGCTAATTGGCGTGGGCAACAAGTTCGACAGTCAGAAGTTGGAAGCGCTTTTGAAGCACCCCTCAACAGCAATGAGCCAGGGAGGAATGACCCCTACCGATCTTAATGGCGAGAAGTTAAAGGCTCTAATTGCCTATGTTGAGAGCCTCAAATAATTGCAGGAGCGAATGCGAAGATTCAGCGGAGGACGCCCAGGCGGCTTTGTCTGCCGTCCTAGCTTGGGCATACGTGTTTCATGCGGATCATCTTTGCGTTTGCAGGAACCCCGATTGTCCCAGCATGTATTTCATTGCGACCCGTCGGGATCAATAGTTCTGTTCCCACACATGCGCGTTGCCCGCCCAGAAGGCTGCCAAACTCAAATGGTGGAACGACAATCGAAGTAAATCGAACTTATTGCGTGGACGAAACTGAATCGCCACGGCGATGACATTTGAACGACAATCTCACTGGGATGGGCTGTATCGCCATTGACCGCGTCACCGTTGGCGGTGAGCAAATGTCCGTTTGGCGCGAATACCAGCGCAAGGGGCCCGCGCAGGTGAGGATCGGAAAATATGTGGTTCCCTTTGTCGGGACTTAGCGGAAGGCATGCAGCCACTTGGATGCCTCCGCCGTTATTCCTCTCGACAAATATCCGACCGCAATTCAAAAGACGATGGCCCTTAGCCAGATTCTCTTTTTGGGTAAACCAATCGTCGAAGCTGTTTGCCTTCTTCAGATAGCTCCTTCATCGGTCATCTCGGCCACACCTTCAGCGTAAGCGGCAAAATTGAAGTCTGAATTGGCAACCATGAAAAACTCCGCGCTGGTGTGCGGAGGAAAGGGAGTGTGATTATACCCCCAACACACCCATGGGTCCGCGTCACGGCAGTACGGTGACGTCGGTCAGTTTGCCATCGAGATATACCTTCCCGTCCGTGCTACGAACAAAGACGAGAATCGTCGAAGACTCTGTTTCTGGAAGCTCGCGAGCCTCAATCCAATACGACATATACTCGTCAACGTCAAGACTGAGCCCTTTTTCTCGATTCGAGAGCACCTGAACTACGACTCCCAGCCGCTCACTCGGAGCTTCGTCCGTCAGTACTGTGAACTTGAATCGTTGTCCAACTTTTATGACAGATTGCATCGCCTTTAACCGGCCCTTCTGGTTTGCGAATGATAACACTTCCGCCATATTTGGCATCGCCGAGTGCCCGGTTAGTTCGGTGGTCTCAATGGGTCGACGCAACACTTTCTTGAAGTTTACTCGCAGGAGTCTGAAAACCTAAGGTTTGTCGTGGGCGTTGATTTAAGCGCAGCGCTACTTTGTTCAGATCCGACTGGGGTCGGTGTTCTTCGGGAAGTATTGTCGTAAGAGCCCGTTGGTGTTTTCGTTCGAGCCGCGTTGCCAGGGACTCTGCGGATCACAGAAGTAGACTTTCACATCCGTGGCCACCGTAAAGTCCTGGTGTTTGGCCATTTCCAGTCCCCGGTCCCAGGTCAGCGAGCGTCGCAGGGTTGCGGGGAGTTTACGAACGTGTTTACTCAATGCCCCCACAACCTCCGCCGTATCTCGGCTGGATACCTTGATCAGCATGACAAAGCGCGAATGGCGTTCCACCAAGGT
>Ga0210384_10004632_pt1 | contig 15277 bp, 12 predicted proteins | sample IncBWH2MmetaG_FD_160574 | JGI IMG/M metagenome (GOLD analysis project Ga0210384, IMG submission 160574) | Forest soil microbial communities from Barre Woods Harvard Forest LTER site, Petersham, Massachusetts, United States - Inc-BW-H-2-M | ecosystem: Environmental > Terrestrial > Soil >...
CGAGCGGGCCGATCTTGTCCATCGAATACGACAAAGCCATCGCGCCATGGCGGCTGACGCGTCCATAAGTTGGCCGCAAGCCGCTAACGCCGCAAAACGCCGACGGACAAATGATCGAGCCCCACGTCTCCGTCCCGATGGCGAAGGGCGCAAGACCCGCGGCAACAATCGCGCCGGAGCCGGAAGAAGAACCGCAGGTCCAGCATGTTGTGTCCCAGGGATTCTTCGCCGCGCCGTGCAGCGATGCGGAAGCGAAGCGGTAGCCCATGCCGCCCGCCAGCTCGATCATCGAGGCTTTTCCAATCATCACCGCGCCGACGCGCTTTAGGTGCTCAATCACCGCGGCGTCGTAGTCGAAGACCTGGTTTTCGTAGGGCTTCGCGCCCCAGGTCGTGGGCACGCCTTTTACGGCGAGCAGATCCTTGGCCGCGTACGGAATCCCATGAAGCGGCCCGCGGTAGTGGCCCCGTTTTATGTCTTTTTCGGCGGCTTGCGCCTGCTCCATGGCGATGTCGGGCGTCAAACGAGCATAGGCGTTGAAGCGTGGTCCCAGCTTCTCGCTGCGCGCCAGGAAATGCTGCGTCACCTCGACGGGAGAAAGCTTTTTCGCCTCGATGCGCTTGGCGAGTTCGCTGACCGGCAAGAAGGAGATGTCTTCGGTTGGCATCGCGAAATCTCCCTAGTTTTTCTTGGCCGGAGCCGCGGGCTTCGCGGCCGGGGAGGCGGGTTTTGCGCCGGAGCTTGGAGCCGCCGGTCTTTCCGCCCAGGGCATGACATGCTTTGTTTCGCGTTCCACCAGGGGCTTCAAATAGAGCGCAGGCGCGTCGCCATTTTCGATTGGATAGGTGCGTAGCCGTTCCAAAGGCTGCTGCACCTGGGCGCAGAGCCTGCGGATATCGGCCTTCTGTTCCTTGCTGAAACGGTTTCCGTACGGGCCCAGGATCGCCTGGATTCGAGCTTCGGCCTCCGCATGAGCCTCTGGAGACAGTTTGGTCTGGTCAGGCGGCTGTTGGGAGGCGGTTGATCCCCCAACGGCTTCCGACGCGAGCACATGGCCCGGAGCGAGCGTTGCGGCGGCGGAGGCCAAGGCCGCTCGGCGGGCAAATTCCCGCCGTGAGATTCCGGAAGTCTTTTTCCCGTTCATACACTTTTCCCCTGATCAAAAAGCGCCGCCGGGCAGCGTAATGCAAACTACCGAATCTCGGGGCAAGCGTCAACGGTTGCGGACAGTTTTGGAGGCACGATTCCAAAGAAGAGTTTCTTGAAGGAGATAAAGACATGACGATCTTCTTTTTTTACGCCCAGGCCAACCGCAAGAAAAGGCGAGACGAGTTTCGTGAACGCAAGGCTTTGCGCCCGTTCCTCACGTCCATCCCGCTAACTCGTTATCTATCAGCTGACGGGGCTCACTTAGCTTAACGAGAAGCGGCTCAGGAGGGCCCTTTTTCGTCAGGCCGAGGGAAGAGTCATCAAACTGCCGAATCTTCCAAAGCGGAAGTCGGCTGACGACATCGCCCGGTGCAGTGGGGCAAATACGCGCGCTATACGAGCAAGCTTCGCCGTTTGTTCGCCAAGACGCGAAAATGGGACCGCAAGGTGCTCCTGAGCATGGCTCAGAAAATGGCCGGATTGAGGTCTCGTCGCACGGAGGCAAGCAACTAATCCCGCCGGACGGGGTTTGAGGTTCACTACATTCTGGAGAGTTGCGACAGCGGACGAAGGAAGTTGATTAGAAAGGATTCTTCCCACATAGAAGTGGCGCTGCAAGGGGTGTCGAGATGGACGTGCCCTGCCCTAAGTGCAACAGCATTGACCTCGGGAAGGTCTCTTCGGTCTGCGAAGAAGTGCCCTACCGGTGCGACATACGTGCGCAGTTCTACGGCGTTTTGGTCGGAAGCGCTGAAGTCGGGACATGTCGAATCTGTAAGAAAACTTCAGCGCACTTGTTGTCGTTCGAAACTTTCGTCGTTCAAATCCCCGTCGCCACGGCCGCTTCTAAAAGTTTGCTGGCCGCATGCCAGCAAAATCGTGCGGCCGGCAGAACTTTTCGGGCCGAATTATGAAATTGAACGAACACGAACGAGCTAGGCCCAACATTGCTGGACTCGCGTCTCCGGTGCAACAGGCCGAGATGAAATTACTCCTGGCCGGTAGGTGGCCACCGCTCAAACCGTTGCCGGTGTTCAAGTATGAAACTGATGAGTATCGCGCCTCGATTGATTTCGACAAGTCGCGCGGAGAGTGGGTCTGTCACAAGACATCTCTACTGTCCAACAAGGTTCAGGAACTGCGTGGTGGATTGACAGAAATAACCATGGCATTGCCTCATCGTCAAGCAGAGGTGTTCGCCGAATGTGCCGCAGCAGAACAGCACGAACAAGAATTGGAGAAGGAGGCCAGCCGTCGTCTCCAGGCCATTCTTGAGTGGAGAGAGAATTACGAGAACGGCGCACTCTATTCTGGGCTGCAGGACTATCTTTCCGAAAGCCAGCAAGATGAAATCGAAGACAGCATCCGGCTGACTCTTACTGCCCGGCAGCTTCAGTTCAACCCGAAGAATGTTGCGTACGTCTTTGACGCACTTTCGAAGGCGGGCGGCAAGCTAGCAGCACTTATAGAAATCGCACAGCGGAAAAGGACGGAGCAGGGAGCGGACGTACCGGCAAAAGCGGAAGCAGCCGCACCCGACGCCGATCGCCATGTGTCGGTTGAGGAGATTCATCCCGCGCGGGACCGCCGCCTTCAGATGCGCACTACTCCTGCCGCCCGCCCGTACGTCGAGCTCGGCGGTACCAACGGTGGCACTGTCCTCAATATAAGTGAGACGGGCATGGCCGTTGCCCCAGCCGACCCCCTTGCAGTAGATGACTACAGCCCACGCATTCGCTTTCAATTGCCCGGCTCTGGGCAGAGCATCGTAATCTCCGCGCAGATTGTGTGGCTAGCGGAATCGAAAAAAAGCGCAGGCATCCGATTTGTTGATCTCACCCCCGAGGCCCGCAATCAAATTTCAAATTGGATTGCGTCCGAGAAGTCAGCCCCGGAATTTGAGGGCTTAACGCCGACGCCTGAAGAGAGCCTGGTCCCCGCAACCCTCGAAAGCTTCCCAGAAGAGCCAATTGGGAGTGTTTTCCTTAAGAAAGACCAACCCTCCTCGCCGAAACTGATTGCGCACACTACTTCTGAAGCATCTAAGATCGCGACGCCTGAGCTTCTGGATGCGAACCCGCCATCGTTTGTCGAAGCTCTCCGGGAAAAAGTGCACCACCATGCACCAGTCGCCGGTTTTGGACCGCAAGTTCGAACAGGCAAAGTCGCGTCGTCAGCGGATCGCATCGAGAACTCACCCTCGCGCTTATACGTTCTTGAAATATCCGGAGCTCAGGTCGCCGCGGTAATGTTTTTGTTCGCGGTGATCAGTCTAGCCGTTGGGCTCAGTGTGGGACGCAACCCGCTCGGAAAGCGCCTCCGGGAAACCCAGAAATCAATACCGGCCGTTGATGCCACGTCACCGGCACTGCCTAATCGTCCAGTCGAAAAGACTTCGCGAACTTCCACTCCGCCAGCGTCGACGACCGCAGGATCGCGCTCAGAAAGCCCATCCGCTTTATCCCCCAATGCACGACCGGAAGGTTCAACTACCCGCGGGGGGCCGATCCGATTCTCTTCAGCAATAACGACCCGATCCCGCAGTGATTCCGATAATCCCGAACCCAGTCCCGAGCGCAATGGCTCGACGGGGCTAATCGCGCGAAACGCGCCGCCACGCGCGAGCCCCAAACCTGCATATTCACCCAAGGCTGTCGGCCCTATAAGCGGCGCACCGAGAAATCCTGCTCCGCGCAGGGTAACGCCCGCGACGCGCGCAGGGGCGCACCCGTCATCGCCTTCTACGATTCTTGTCACTGGCCCAGGCGACGGCAGCAAACCGTTCAGGCTGACTCTCCCGGAAAAACCGATCGCCGCCTCCTCTTCGTTTGCGATGACCTCGCAACTTTCTGTTTTTGTTTCTCCTGAGCCCGGACCTGTGTGGGCTCATAAACCCGCTCGATTGCAAGCCGGTGAGCTCGTCTCCTTCGTTTGGCCACGTTACCCAAGGCCGGGGGATCGACATGGATCGTCGGAAACAGTAAAGGTCCGCACCACCATCGGAGAGCTCGGCCAAGTTCTGGATGTAAAGCACGTAAGCGGCTCGATCTCTCTTCTTCCTGCCGCAATGAGCGCCATTCGCCTGTGGCGTTACAAGCCCACCCTCTTGAACAGAAAGCCTGTCCAAGCTCAACAGGACATCACCATTGAATTCCGGCCGCCAGAGCATTTGCCGCGCGTGCCCACTCGGCATGCATCGCACAACTAGTGGCGGTTGAGATGTTGATTTTCAAAATTAATCACTTAATTGTGAGAGCTTCTGCATTTTTGACCCGTCGAAATTGCAAGCGCGGCCTAGATCGCCAATGTTTAGGGACGCAAGCCGCTCTTCCTTCCCGAAGTACGCGGTAGTCCCATCCAGCAAGAAGACAATCCTGCTGAGTACTCCATGGTCAATACCTCGTAACCTCGCCTCCAAAGCGCAGAAGCAACGCCACGCCATTAGGAGTACTACAACTGAGTTGGAACGATCACCGGCCAAAGAAAATTCACGGTGCGCGAGCGACTTTTTGAACAGCTTTGGGTTGGGGTCTGACAACCGCGGGTGATGCCTGGGTGTGTCCAGTCTGGGAGCATTCGGGCTTGCCTGCCGGTGGAAGCGGCTAGTTCCGCTAGCCGTTGATAGATTAAGACAATATGGAGGATCAACATGAGAAGACTCATCGGCATATTGGTGAGTGCGGTGGCGTTACTGGTGTCGGCGGCGGGGATCCTTGCCCAGGATCAACTCGTGCCGGCCGGTACGCTTCTGCAATGTACGTTGGACGAGCCGAATTTCTCTTCGGCGACAGCGGCAGTTGGAGACCCGGTGCTGTGCCACCTTAGAACCATGCAGCAGTTCGGCAGACCGCTCTTTCCCAGAGGCAGCATGCTGGGCGGACACCTGGAAGCGGATAAGGAGCCTGGGCACTTCGTCGGAAAGGGCTACCTGAAGCTCACGTTTGACCGCGTGATACTGCCGAGCGGGGATCTGCCTGTCCCGGCAAAGGTGATCCAGGCCCGCGGCTATAAGGTGGACAAGCAAGGCGCCATAGACGGCAAGGGTCACGCGACACGCGACGTGGTGGAGTGGATGATTCCCCCACTATGGCCGTGGAAGGTGATCAGTTTGCCTTTCCGTGGGCCCCGGCCGACGTTGAAGGGAGAGGAGCCGCTGGCACTACGATTGATGGATGACATCGTGATACCGCGGAGTCTGGCGCAGGGAAATCATCCAGACCGTCCGCCGTACGCTTCATCCACACGGCCAAGCTCGTACAACGCAGTGCCGCGGGCAAACGCGATGCAGTTGGCGGTGGAGAAGACTGCGGATACCACGAGCGAAACAACAGTGAATCCGCCGATAGCCACGATCGGGACCGGTGGAACCATGCAAGTCAGTGAACGTGCACCCAGCGATCCCCAGACCACCGAACGCTTTACGATCCTGGTGCTGAAGTCGAACCAGCGGTACGAGGTCACGAAGTACCAAAGGGACGGCGACTTATTGATGTTCCAGGACGTGCAAGGCCGGAAGGGCGGAGTGGACGTCAAAGATGTGGATTGGCAAAAGACGTGGGAGATGACGGCGGAAGTGCGGTCCGTGGATGTGCCGCAGATCTCTCGACAGATGAATTGATGGAACAATTCTGAGGGAACTTAGAGAAGTTCGACTCCAACTGTTGCGATCGGCGACGGGATGATGGGGGTGTGTTGTAGAGCGAGAGAATTCGCAATAGCACCTATGCGATCAAGTAAATTTCCTTTTCACCTTTGTTGACTCTCCGGCTGCCGTGCGCCCCGTCGGAGTAGTCTTTCGTCGTGTCCCGTGGAATCTGGCTTGAGCGATGCCCCCTGAACTCCATCGTCTCACGGAAATAGTATCAACCCTGCGTCTGCGTTATTGGTTTCTCAATCCGCACTATGAAGCAGCTTGGACAGAGAGCTGGTCTCACCGTCGTTGTCCGCACAAGCACCCGACACTAATAGAAGCGGCCCAATGTGCCATGCCTCATGGCGCGGGATGGTATGTGTTCGCGGTTGAAGGGGACACGCCCCGACAACTAACCGATGTAGAAGATAAGATCGTGAACGAGTTCCGGTTCGGTGCCAAGATTGGCTAGGACTTTGCCCCTTCATTGATAGGCGGCCGGAGCCAGGCTTTGGCCGCGACGAGAAACAAGAAGAGACCCATGGCGAAAGTCGGAGCCCAGGGGATCCAGTTCCACACGGGCCGGTCAATCATGGCCGAGGAGGGATTGGCGGGATCGTACAGGACCGTCACCCGAATATTCAAAAGTCTCATGCCGGAGTCCATCCAGTCCTTGAATTGGACGACTCGGTCTCCGGCCTGGAACTTGACGATCGGCAAGACCGCGAAGGTGTCGCTGTCTGCCGCGCGCGAGTAATTCGGTCCCAAATTTTCCTGTTTGTAACCAACGATTGTTCCTTGGGTGCGGACACCTTCGCGAATCAAATGGAAATGCTCCCTGCCAATGTAATAGCCGAGGAGCAAGAGAAACAGCCCCGTGACTGCCTGCGCGATGCGCGTGTAGCGGAGAACTTTTTCTTTATTGCTGACCATCCATCCGGACAGTTGGTTGACCTCGGAAACCGCTTGTTCGGGAGACACCAAGCGACGCCGCAACTTCAGCAAGAAGGCCACAATGGCTAGTGCTACCACCACTTTGAGCAAGAGAAACATCTTGTCCATCAGTTCGCACTCCTGATTTGCTGGACACGGAACAGCCTCATCCCCAAAGGGATGAGCTACATGGTTCTCGAAACGCGGCGACGAAGCCACCTACTCGGATTCGGTCAAGGCCTTGATTTGCTGTTCGAGAGCCTGATTGTACTGGCGCTCGATTTCCAATTGGGTTTGGAGCTTCTTGATGAGCAGCTCGAGGTGCGAAATTTCGGCGCGGAGCTTTCGGTTATCGCCGCTCGCGGGACTCGCAGGCCCGGCGGAAGGCGCGTGCTGTTGAGGCGCGGGTGGCGCAGCGGGACGCGGGGTGAACGCTTCAGCGAGCGCGCGCGGCCAGACGGACTCGGACGGCTTTTGTTCCGCTTGACGTACGGGCGCGGGGAGCGCGACCGGAGCCGGAGGCGGAGCAAACAAATTGCTTAGAGCGCTCGAAGCCATGGAATTTTCCACGGGCGCTGCGCCCTTCGGCTCGAGGAGGCTCTTGACGCGGCTGATGAGTTCTTGCGGCTGAAAGGGCTTGCGGATGAGCTCGTCGGCCTGCACGGCGACGGCTTTGTCGGCGACGCTTTTGTTCACTACGCCCGACATCAGGATCACCGGAGTGGCGTTGAATTGGGGGTTCTGCTTGATCTGGCTGCAGACCGAGTAGCCGTCCTGGTCGGGCATGATCACGTCGGTGATCACGGCGTCGGGCGGGTTCTGCTCGAACTGAGCGAGCGCGGAGGCCGCGTCGGCGCATGTGACGACGTTGATGTTCTCGCGGCGAAACGCGATCTTGATGACTTCACGCATGGTGGCGCTGTCATCGATGAAATAAACGGTGGGAGTGCGCTTGGAAGCGCTTTCCTCGAATGGCGGGACAGCCATTAGTTCGCTCATATCGCTTCCTTGTCCGCCATGTCGTGTGAACTCTCATCGTACTCGCGCATGGCATCGAGCATGAGGTCGGTGGCCGAGCGCAGCACGGTGCGCTGCGCCGAGGCCGTTCCGTAGACAAATTTGTAAACCCCTGCGCCAACTTGCACGCAGCTTTTGATGATGTAAATCACGGCTTCATCGCCGAAAAGATTGCCACATTCCGCGTGGGTGATCTCGCCGGCATCGAAAAAAAGCACGGCATCGGTTTCGCCGGCGTTGATGTGGAGCGCGCCGGTCTGATGAGCGTGGCCGAGCATCTGCATGACGCCGGGCAGGTCGTGATGCGTAAGGCTGCCGCTCAGGCTGGTGTCCGCCTGCTGGAGCATCTGCGTGGGCTGAAAGCCTTCGGCTTTGCTGATGACGATATTGCGCACGTGGGCAGCGATGACTGCGGGAGGGCGCGCCCGGTCGATATAGTCGTCGCAGCCAGCTTGAAACGCTTCCATGAGAGCGCGCTGGCTGCCGTCGCCGACCGCGATAACTGGCAACCCGGCGTTTTTCGAGTCGGCGTGGATGATCTTCGCAATTTCGAGAGCGCCCATCTCGCGCATGTTGGTGGCGCAGACGATGGCGGTGGGCGCGTCGTACTCGAGAGTAGTGAGCGCGAACGCGGATTGCGTGCTGGTGACGACTTCGAAACCCTCGCGCTTCAGAGCGTCGCCAAGCCGCTTCGCGAAATACACGTTGCTGTCGATCAGGAGAATTTTTGCAGCGCGCCCGGAGATCATGATAGCCGTGCCTCCTCGGCTACGGGTACCGCGGCCGGCGCTGCGATCTTTGAGGGGCCGGGAGTCAGCGCACTCAGATTGAGGACCTCGATGACATCGCCCGCATGGGAAAGCCAGCCGGCCACTTGCGGCGCGTCAGATTCGCCGGGCGGGGACATTTCGGCGTTGATGAGTTCACATTCTCCGGTCACCGGGATGGCCACCCACTCCGACTGAGATTCGTAGCGCCGGACAGCGATCAGGTAGAGGCGCCGTGAGTTCAAACTTTTTCCGATGAGGCTTTCGGCGACATCGCAAACGGGCACGATGCGGCCGCGGCGCAGAATCACGCCCTCGATCTCGGCAGTGTGATGGGGGAAACGGAAAACGCGGGAGGGCGCGACCAGCTCGGCGATTTGCTGCGCGGCAAAAGCAAAGCGCCGCTCGCCCAACCGTAGCAGGACAAAGGACTGCGATTCGGGTTCGACGGAAAAACTCATTGGGTCCAATCCGCTTCACCGGTGGATTCGGCCTGCGGCGCTTCTTCCGGAGTTAAGGGCGAGTCGAGCGGTATTAGCGACGCATCCAGCAAGTCAATTTCTTCGGGCGTCAAAAATCCCTCGGGCGCAACGACGGGGACGACGTTCTGATCAAGGGCCGTGAGTCCGCGATACCATTGCCGCTCTTCATGGCAGAACGCCTGGGGCAGGGCTTGCAGCCGAGTCATGGTGGTCATTTTCTCGATGCCGTCGACCAGCAACGCTGTCCGAGTGTTGCGAAGGACAAAAACGAGCGCGGCCGGCGCAGGCGGAAGTCCAAAATGGAGCGCTCCGCTAACGACGAACAGCGCCTTTCCACCACGACTCACGACGCGCTTCACTTTGCGCAAACTCGGATGAGTAACTTCCGAGGTCGGACCGGAGAGGCTGTCGGCCGCGCGCACTTCCTGAACAGAGGAAGAAGAGACGGCGAAAAGCTGGCCGCTCACCCGAAAGAGAATGATCTGCTCGGTGCGCGCAGTACCGTGTTTTACTGCTGGCGCAGACCCCATTACCGCACTCCCACGGGAGCAACGCGCGAGAGGCTGAGGACGCGCTTCTCGAGGGCCGCATAAATATCGTCGATGCCAAGCACTTGCTCGACGGCGCCGGTCTTGATGGCTTCCGCCGGCATTCCGAAAATGACGGAGGTGGCTTCGTCCTGGGCTAGTGCAAGACCGCCCGCCGCTTTGATGGCCTTGGCTCCGCTTGCGCCATCGTTGCCCATGCCGGTGAGAATCACAGCGATGCTCATGGGACCGGCAAAAGCGGCGACCGACTCCATGGTTACATCGATATTTGGCAAGTAACCGTTGATGCGGCCGGTGGTGCTGTCGAGCTGGATGCGCCCGGAGGGCTGAACGCGCAAATGTTGACCGCCGGGGCAAATATAAAGTGTACCGGGGGCCAGCGATTCGTTGGCTTCCGCTTCTTTGACACGGATGTTGGTGAACTCTGCCAGTTGGATCGCATATTGGCTGGTGAACGCGGCCGGCATGTGCTGCACGAGAATCACCGCGGCCGGAAAATCGCGGGTGAATCCCGGCGCAAGTCGCATGACAGTTGCAGGTCCGCCGGTGGAGGCGGCGAGGACCACGACAGGAAACTTTTGGTCGGTGGAAACAGATGGCGCCGGCCGACTCGCAGCGGGGGCCGCTGTGGAACGCTTGGCGTCGTTCCCTCCCTGCAAGGTGGAGGCGAGACGCGAGGCCGTCCGAACAACCCTCACCTTGGCGGCCATTTTTACCTTGCGCAATAGCTCCTCCTTAACGCTTTGCATGTCAAGGTCGATGGCACCGGAGGGTTTTGCGACAAATTCGATGGCGCCGAGCTCGAGTGATTTCAGCGTGCTGGCGGCTCCTTCTTTCGATTCGGAGCTGACGACCACAATGGGCTTGGGATTTGTGGTCATGATGTGGGCCGTGGCCTGGAGGCCGTCCACATGGGGCATATTGATGTCCATGGTGATGACATCGGGCTTCAGCGATTCCGTCATGGTGATGGCTTCGCGGCCGTCCTTGGCCTGACCGACGACGGTCAATTGTTCGTCGGCGTTAAAAATAGTTTCGAGAACTTTGCGCATGAACGCGGAGTCGTCCACGATGAGCACGCGAAACTTTTTGTTGGCGCTGGTCACCATCGGTCTATCACGCCACCGGTACGACTGGGCGCGCTGCCTCCGTTCCCATAAGTTGCTCGACTGCGGCGATTAATTGATCCTCTTGCACGGGTTTGGTCAGGAATGCGGAAGCCCCTTCCTTTAAGGCGCGGTCGCGGTGCTTGGCGCCGGCACGGGAAGTAACGACCATCACGGGAATGCGGCGGGTCGCAGGGCTTTGGCGCAGCTGCGACATCAATTCGTAGCCCGTCATGCGGGGCATTTCGAGGTCAGTGATAACCAGGTGACAGCCGTGCTGCGAGACGAGCTCGGCGGCATCCAAGCCGTCGGCGGCGAGGATGACCCGGTAGCCGTTCTTTTCGAGCATGCGGCCGACAAATTTGCGTACGCTGATGGAGTCGTCGGCCACGACGATGACACGCTCTTGCTGCACGCGGTCGATGGCATCGACGGGAATTGTTCCGCGGGCGACGGCGGCGGAACCCGGCGCGAAGATGCGCGCTGCGCTGGCGTTGGCTTGGATGGCGCGCCGCTCGTTGGGCTCCGTGGCGATCATGCGGTTCAGGTCGATCAAGAGGATCAAGCTGCCGTCTGGCGCGATGGTAGTGCCGGGGAAAAGCTTTACGCGGCGGAGGTATTCGCCAAGATTCTTGATGACGATTTCGTCCTTGCCGACCACTTCCTCGACCACTAAGCCGATCTGGCGATTGCCGGCGTTGGCCACAACCATGCGGAAATAACCGTTGACGGGTTCGAGGGGAGGCAGACCGAGATAAGTGTCGAGGCGCACGACTTCGGTGACGACGTCGCGAACTTTCGTAAGTAATTTTCCGCCAACGTCCTCGATTTCGTCGGCGCGGATGCGGCGAATTTCTTCGACGACCGCGAGTGGAAGAGCATAATTGGAAGTTCCGCAGCGCACGAAGAGCGCGGGAGAAATAATCAGCGTCAAGGGCACTTTGAGAGTGAACTTCGTGCCTTCGCCGGCTTTGCTCTGAATATCTATTTCACCGTTCAAGAGATTCAGGTTGGCGCGTACTACGTCGAGACCCACGCCGCGCCCGGCCAACTCGGTTTTCACGGGAGCGGTCGAGAAGCCAGGATGGAAAAGCATTTCGCGAAGGTCGCGCTCGGTGAGGCGGTCCGCCGTTTCCGGGGAAACAAGTCCGCGCTCGATGGCGCTCTGTTTCACCCGCTCGTAGTCGATGCCGCGGCCGTCGTCCTCGACTTCGATGTAGATGTGATTGCCGCGATGGTAAGCGCGCAAGGAGACTTTGCCGGTGTCCGATTTTCCAGCAGCAACACGGGTCTCGGAATTTTCAATGCCGTGGGCGACGGAGTTGCGGACCAAATGGACGAGGGGATCGGAAATCTGCTGAATAATGTTGTTGTCCAGCTCGGTTTCACTTCCGGATAGGTCGAGATCGACTTTTTTGCCTGCAGACTTGCCGGCATCGCGGACCGCGCGCGTGAGCCGTGAATAGAGGGTGCCGATGGGCACCATGCGCGCGGCCGTGAACTCATCCTGAAGGTGATGGGCAAGCTTTGTGAATTCGTCGATGTCGCCTTCCACGCGTCCGATGAAGCCCTCGAGCTGCGAGAGCACTTCGTTGACGTCGGCGGAGATTTCGGCCATGGAGCGCGAGAGAATGTTGACGTCGTCGTAGCGGTCCATTTCAAGTTCGCTGAAATCTGACCAGAACGAGGTGTCGCCAGCCGCGGCGCTCTTCAGTGTCTGGGGCGCCTGAGCGGGACTCCACGGCCCTGCCGGCCGCGCGGAGGCGAGCTTGTTGTATTCGTATTTTTCCTGGAACTCGCCCACTTTGCCCTGCAGGCGTTCCTTGGAAAAGCTGAGTGTTTCGACGAGCTTTTCGAGTTCCGCGACACGCCCCACCATGCGGGTACGGTTGATGACCAGCTCGCCGACGGTGTTCATCATGCGGTCGAGGCGCTCGAGGGCGATGCGCACGGACTTCGTATTGGAGCCTGCCGCGCCCGCTTGTTTTGCGGACGATTTTGCGGGAGTCTGTTTCCGCGGCGCCGCAAGTGTTTCCTCGGTTTCGCCTTCTGAAGCGGTCGCCGTTTCCGTCAAAGCCTCCGCCTCTTCCTGATCCATCGGGGCGAATTCCGCGATACGTCCGAGGAGAGAATCGACGCTCGCGCGCATGTCCACTTCGTCTGCCCACTGTTTATGGAGCGTCTTTTTCAAGACGTCGACGGATTCGAGGCAAAGGTCAACGACGGCGGGCGAGGGTTCAATTTCTCCTTCGCGCAAACGCCCAATCAAGTCTTCGACACGGTGGGCAATTCCGCCAAGGCGCTTCAGGCCTACCTGCGCGGCGGAACCCTTAACGGTATGAATCGCGCGGAAGAGCTTGTTGATTTCTTCCGGATTATTGTTTCCTTCGAGAGAGATCAGGCAGTCGCTGACAATCTGAAGGTGCTCCTCGGCTTCCGGCTGGAAAAATTCCAAAATCTCGCCGGGAACTTCGTCGTCAGTGGGCAACGCGTCAAAATAGGACCCCGTGACCCCGGCGACAGGACTTTCTTCCTCTTCGAAAGAAGTGGGTTCCGGAGGAGGCTGCGGCTGCATGTAATTCAGCGGTGGCTGTTCGGCGGGGAACGCGAAGCGGTAGCGTTCCTTGAACGCGGAGATGTCTTCGGTATTTTCCTTTCCGGTGTCGCTGATTTCGAGGAGGTCAGTCTCGAGCAGGGAAATGCCATCGGAAAGAAATTCGGTCAGCGGGCCGTGGAGGTCGTTTCCGAGAGGCGCATTCATCGCATACTGGAAAACGTGCGCCAATTTGCCCGCGACTTCGGAGAAGCGGGGAAAGCCGTAGCTTGCGGAAGTTCCGCCGAGGGTATGCGCCGCAATGTAGAGGCGCTCGAGATCCTCGCGGCGCGGTGCGACTTCCTGGAGCACACCGACGTACTCCCGCAAATACTGCAGGTGCTCAGACGCTTCCTGGAGGAACATCTCGACGGCTTCGTGTTCCGGCGTGCTCACGCGCGTCCCTCCGTGACGAGTTCCGGCTTCTGCAATTCCTCGACCGTGGGCTTGCGGTAGAGAATGCAGTCGTTCAGGACAATGGCTTGAAATTTCACCGGCATTTTCGAGATCGATTCGGAATGTCCGAGAAAGAGGTAGCCGCCGGGTTCGAGCGTGTCGTAAAAGCGCTGAACCAGGGCGCGCCGGCGCTCTTCCGAGAAATAGATCATCACGTTCATGCAGAAAATCAGGTCCATCCGTCCGACATACACCGCGGAGGCCAGGTTCATCTGCGCAAAGGTGACCATCTTGCGCAGGCGCGGTTTTATCTCATAGCCGTCCCCCGCGGGCGTGAAGTGCGCCGCGAGCTGGCCGGCGCTGACTCCCGCGATGCTGCGGCCCGCGTAGATGCCGCGCTCGGCGTGTTTCAAGGCTTGCCGGCCGACGTCGGTAGCGAGAATCTCGACGTTCCAAGCATCGGCAAAGTTGAGCGCGTCGGCGATGGTAATGGCGATGGTGTAGGGCTCTTCCCCAGTGGAACAGCCGGCGCTCCAGATGCGTAGGGTACGGGGATTTTTCCAAAACTTTTTCACATGAAGTTCGGGAAGGATGCGTTTCTCCAAAGTCTCGTAGACGGCGGGGTACCGGAAAAAGGACGTTTCCTGGGTGAGGAGCTTTTCGAGCAGCGCTTCGTAATCCACGTTGCTCTTCCGAATGGCCCGCAACAAATCGGTGCCGCTCGACAGCTGTTTGGAGCGCAGATGTTCGAGCACGCGCGTCGAGAAGAAACGCTCGCGCGATGCGTCAAAGCAAATTCCCGTCCGCTCTTCGATGAACATGCGGATCTCGCTCAATTCGTGCTCGCTCAAACCGGCTGCGGAGCCCTGGCGTTCGCTCATCATCATCACGTTTCGGCTCCGGTTCCTAGTTCGCCGCGGCCGCTAAGCGGCCAGCGCCGGAGCAGGGAATTACCCCTAACGAAGAGCGCCAACCGGGACGGGCCGCTCGGATTCTTCACGCGCGCTGGAGGAGGACGGCTTGGACGAGGCACGGAATTGGGCCAGCGCTTCGTTCAATTGATCAGACAGCTTGACAAGCTGGCTGACGGTGGCGACGGTGCCGCGCGTTCCCTGGGACGTTTGGCGCGTAATGTTAGAGATAATTTGCATGGCGTGCGCGACGCCTTCCGTGCCGCGCACCTGCTGTTTCGACGCAAGAGAGATTTCCTGCACCAATTCGGCTGACTGCCGGACGACGCTGGAAATCGCGTCGAGCGCGCGGCCCGCCTGGTCGGCCAGCGTTGCGCCGCTCTCCACTTCCTTGGTGCCCTCTTCCATGACCACCACGGCTTCGTTCGTCTCCGCCTGGATGGCCTTGATGAGCGCTGCAATGTCTTTCGTGGCGCTGCGGCTGTGTTCAGCGAGCTTGCGGACTTCGTCGGCTACGACCGCGAAACCCCGGCCTGCCTCGCCGGCGCGCGCCGCTTCGATTGCGGCGTTCAAAGCCAGCAAGTTGGTTTGCTCGGTGATGTCGTTAATCACGTTGATGATTTCCGAGATTTCCAAGGAGCGGTCGCCCAGCGATTTGATTTTTTTCGCGGTGGCCTGCACCGAGGCGCGAATGCGCTGCATGCCTTCAAGAGTGTCGCGCACCGCTCGGTTTCCTTGTTCGGCG
>Ga0210384_10004633_pt1 | contig 15276 bp, 12 predicted proteins | sample IncBWH2MmetaG_FD_160574 | JGI IMG/M metagenome (GOLD analysis project Ga0210384, IMG submission 160574) | Forest soil microbial communities from Barre Woods Harvard Forest LTER site, Petersham, Massachusetts, United States - Inc-BW-H-2-M | ecosystem: Environmental > Terrestrial > Soil >...
CGCGGCACGGACGTGATCAAGGCCCTGGCGCTGGGCGCCCGGGCGGTGCTCGTCTGCCGCCCCTATCTCTGGGGCCTGGCGGCCGCCGGCGCCGAGGGCGTCGCCGCCGTCATGAAGCTGCTGCGCATCGAGCTGCTCTCCGCGATGGCCCTCTGCGGCTGCCCGACGCTGGCCGCTATCGACAGCAGCATCTTGTGGCCCGGCCCGATGAGAAGGGGACACCGCTTTCCTCCTTGACTACCGGCGCTGGGGGGAAGGGGACGCCCCCTCTCCTCTCTTCGGCGGAGGTCCCGTCTACCCGCCGCCGCGGGCGACGCGGGCGAAGCTGTCCTTGAACTGGGCCATCCAGCGCCTGGGCACCGAGAAGCCGTGGCCGACCTTGTGCAGCCAGACCAGCTCGCCGTGCGGGACCTTGGCGACGTAGGCGCGGGTGTCGGCCGGCGTGCAGATCTTGTCGATGTCTCCTTGCAGGGCGAACCAGGGGACCTCGAGCAGGCGGCTGGGCAGGAAGTCGACCCCCTGGTGATGCGGGTCGCGCTGCCAGGTGAGGCCGTTGCCCTTGCAGATCGGCATGTTGACGATGAGATCGGGGCAGAAGCCGAGGCTCACGCCCCCCGCGAAGGCGTGCGGCGGCGCCTGCACCAGGGTCGCGTAGACCAGCGTCGCCCCGGAGGAGTAACCCACCAGGATGGGCGGCTGCTCCGAGAGGCCGAAGCGATCCGCGGCCACCTTGCCGAGCCGCGTGAAGTCGCCGGCCGGATCGAAGCAGGCCGCGGCCGAGCCGGGCGGCGTGCCGGCGACACCGGCGACGCCGGCGGCACCCCCGGCACCGGCGGCGGCCGGCGCCGCGGCGCCAGCAGCCCCCACCACCGTCTTGACGTAGCGGGTGATGTCGACGCCCACGACCAGCGCATCCATCGCGGCCAGCTCGCGCGCCATGTCGACGACGCCCAGCTTCCAGCCGCCGTCCCCCGAGATGAACAGGACGACGTGCGCCGGCCGCGGCGTCGAGCGGTAGACGGTCAGAGTGCCGAACGGCTCGAGGGTGAAGGTCTCCTCGCCGGCGGCAAGCGCCGGGACACTGCTGAGGGTGGCGAGCGCGGCGAGCGTGGCGAGCAGGCAGACGGCAACGGCTTTCATCCGGGGTGACGCCTCCATGGAGTCGGTGCCCGCGGATCCTACTTCACGCGGCCGCTCTCCCGTCCGGGGATCTCCGTTCAAGTTGCCACAGCCTGGCGGCGATCCCGAGGCACGACACTGGCGCTGCGCCCCCACCTCCTCTCCGATGGGAGTCTCGTTCTGACCGACGAGAATGGCATGGGCATTGCAGCTCTGCGACTTGGTCCTATTCCGTCCGCCTGGACAGAAACCAACCTGGAAACCCGGGTAAACCGCTGGCAAGAGTAGATTGGAGGCTGCATGAAGAAGCCGATTGGACTCCTCGCAGTGTTGTTGTGCTGTTCTCTCCCTGCGATGGCGCAACAGCGCGGGGACAACCAACAGCGCGGTCAACAGCGCGGTGGGGGCGGCCAGCACGCGGCCAGCCCTCCGCGCGGTGCCAGGCCTGAAGTGGGTGGTGGGCACATCCCGTCTCACGGCCCCCAGCCCTCCCGTGCGCCCGCGCCGGCTCGCACCCCTCAGCCTTCCCGTGCGCCCGCCCGTCCCGCCGCCCCGGCGCAGCGCAATTTTGCCGACGCGCAAGGGCACCCCAACGCCCCGCACGTTCATGCCCAGGGCGATCAATGGGTCGGACACGACGCCGGCAGGGATGACCCGCGTTTCCACCAGGATCATCCCTGGGCGCACGGCCGATTCTCGGGCAACTTCGGGCCCAACCACGTCTACCGGCTGGAAGGTGGGGGCCGCGACCGCTTCCGCTTCGGCGGCTTCTTCTTCAGCGTCGCACCGTTCGAATATGCCTACACCGACGGCTGGCTCTGGGACAATGACGACATCGTCCTCTACGAGGATCCGGACCATCCCGGCTGGTACCTTGCCTACAACGTCAGGCTTGGCACCTACGTGCACGTCTTGTATCTAGGCTGAGCTCGAATCGGAGGTGGACCGGTCCAGCCGGCCGGCGCTCGCGAGGCCCGCTTGCACCTGCATCGCCGCCGGCTCCGGCGGTTCCTCGCCCGCCAGCGCGGGAAGGACCTGGTCCCGAAGCAGCTCCATCGAGCGACGTACCTTCGCGAAGGGGAGGTCGCCGAAGTTCAGCCAGGCGATGACGTGGCGGATGCCGAGCTCGCGCAGCGCCGCGAGCTCGCGCAGCACCGTCCGCGGCGTGCCGACCAGGCCGCCCACGACCTCGACCGCATCGACCGCGTCGACCGCATCGACCCCATCGGCGGGGTCCGAGCCGTCCGCCAGCTTCGCGTCCCCGGTGGTCCCTCCGGTCTCGTTGCCTCGGCCATTGCCGGCCACGCCGCCGTCGCCGGCAACCCGGTGGACGCGCCTGGCCGTCCTGGCCTCCCAGCGCAGCGCCTGGCGAGCGTCGGCGAGGGCCTCGTCGTCGCCGGCGGCCAGCACGACGCGGCGCAGCACCCGGAACTCGGCCACCTGGCGGTCGATCTCGGCGGCCGGCCGGCCGAGGTCAGCGGCGCATGCCCGGTACGCGGCGATGCGCTCGGCGATCTGCGCGGTGGAGGCGAGCCCGAACATCACCGGCACGCCGTCGCGCGCCGCCTCGCGCAGCGACTCCGCGCTCGAGCTGGCACGCAGGAAGGGCGGAGCGCAGCCCTGGAAGGGGCGCGGTCTCAGGGTCACCGGTGGAATGTTCCAGAACCTCCCCGCGTAGCTGAAGGGTTCTCCCGAGAGCGCGGCGCGCAAGATGGCCGACCCCTCCTCGAGGCGCGCGTGGCGCTCCGCGAGCGGCACGCCGAAGGCGCCGAACTCGTAGGGACTGAACCCGGGGCCGACGCCGACCAGCAGCCGTCCGCGGCTGAGGTGGCCGACCCAGGCGATCTCCTCGGCCAGGCGCAGCGGATGATGCAGCGGCAGCACCGCGATGGCGTAGCCGATCCGCACCCGCTGCGTGCGCTGGGCCACGGCGGCCGCATACACCGAGGGCGCCCCGACGAGCCCGAACGACGACAGGTGATGCTCGGTGATCCACACGCTGCCGAAGCCGCCGGCCTCGGCGCAGTCCACCTCCCAGAGCGCCTGCTCGATCACCTCCCGATCGGAGAGCGTCTCCGGCGCGGGAAGAAGCTGAAAGATCCCGATTTCCATGGTTGGTCTCGCGCCTCTCCGCTCCGTGCTTGCTTAGTACCAAGGTACCAAGATAGCATTACAACTGTCAAGGGGCGAAGCAGTAGGCCGCTCGGCAGAACATGGATCGGAGGAACATGGAATGGTCGACTCGAAGAAGCGCGGGGGGCGCGGCCCGCTGGAGATCGAGCGCGTGCAGACCGGGGTCCGCATGGAGAAGCGGATCCTGAAGGTCCTCAAGGCGCTGGCGGAGCTGCACGACATGTCGCTCGGAGACCTGCTGGAAGGCATCGTGCTGCACGCCTTCGAGGGCAAGGCCCCCTTCAGCGCGAAGACCTTGGCCCAGGTCGCCGAGCTCAAGCGCATCTACGGCCTCGACCTCGACGCCGCCGCCAGCCACAACCTCCGCGAAGCCGGCCGTCGCGCAAGGTAGCGGGTCAGGTTCCCTCTGCCTCCTAGGCTAGTCGGGCCGGGCCGTGAGCGGCGGGACTCCCCCCCGGACCTCGCTATGGGCGAGGGCCCTGGGGCGCCGGCGGCGGAATTCTCTGCCCTCGCCCAAAGCTCGGCCGGGGGGGGTCCCGCCGCTCACGGCCCTCCTTCGTCTCTGCGGCCTCTTCGACCACCTGGTCTTCGGCAGCTCCAAGGCCTTCGAGAGGGACGAAGGGTGGGGGCCGGAGGATCGCCCCAAGGCCGCCTTCAATGACGTCGAGAGGCAGTTCGAGGAAGACCCACCGGAGTTGGCGAGGGCGCGCAGACGTAGGAGGGTGGCCGGAGAGACTTGTAGCCGGAGTGGGAGGAATGGAGGTCCCCAGGCGGCGAATCTCCCCCCGGCCGACCTTTGGGCGAGGCGGCGCAGTCCGCCACCCCTCATCCACTCGTCATCCCCAGCCTCGCCCAAAGGGAGGTCCGGGGGGAGATTCGCCGCCTGGGGGCCGGCCAGGAGGGGTTCCCCGGAGGCCCTCGCAAGCCGGCTGCTGTAGGATGGCCACGAGGCAACCCTGGTGAATCCCGACGTCGTCCTGGCCATCCCGGCGCTGGTCGAGAGCGGTGCGCTGCCGTTCGCGGCGGCGCCGCGGCTCCTGCGCATGGCGCGCGGGGAGCTGGTCTCCGTGCATGCGGAGCTGCGCGCCCTGCTCTATGCCGGCGTCCTGCTGCTGATGGGCGGCGTGGGAGTCCTGGTCCGGCAGAACCTGGACCGCATCGGGCCGGTCGCGATCGCCACCGTCCTCGGACTGGCGGCCTCGGCGGCGCTGGCCTGGGTGGCACGGGTGGCGCCGCCCTTCTCATGGCAGGAGGTCGCGTCGCCGAACCTGGCGTTCGACTACATCCTGCTGCTCGGCATCCTGCTCGTCGCGGCGGACCTCGCCTACTGCGAGGTCCAGCTCGGGCTGCCGAGGTCCTACTGGTCCTGGCACCTGTTGATCGTCGCCGGGCTCGCGGGCCTTGCCGCCTTGCGCTTCGACTCGCGCGTCGTCTTCTCGCTGTCGCTCAGCACCTTCGCGGCCTGGCGCGGCGTCGCGCTCGCCGATGCCGGGTCGGGTCAAGGAGAGGGACGTTCTGATAGCGGATGGCACATCTTCCGCGCCCTGGGGGCGGCCGGTGCCTGGCGCTGGAACGCCATCGCCTGCGGCATCCTCTTCGCCGGCCTCGGCCTCGGTCTCGCGCACTGGCGCCGCAAGGCCCACTTCGAGCCGGTGGCGGTGCACCTGGGCTGCCTGCTGGCGCTCGGCGGCATCGCCGCGGGCATGGACGACCCGGCCTGGGGCGCCGCCCTGCTGCTGGCCGGCGCTGCGCTGGCGGGCGTCGCGTACCGGACCCGGCGCTTCCCGCTCTTCGCCTATGGCGTGGTGGCGGCCTACGTGGGCGTGACCCGCCTGCTGGCCGAGCTGTCCCACGACGCGGCCCTGGGCTGCCTGTGGTTCGGCGTGAGCTCGGCGGCGGTGATCGCCGGCCTTCTCGCCGTACATCGGCGAATGGGGCGGATGAAGGAGCCCGCGTGACGCCGGCGCTCGACCGGGCCGATCGCGCGGCAGCGGTCCGCGCCGCCGCCCGCTCCTGGCGTCGCGCCGGGGTCATCGACGACGCGGCGCTGGCCGCCGTCGAGAGCGGCTTCCCGGATGACCGGGTGCGCGCCGGCCCGGTCTTCCGGGTGCTGCTCTTCCTCTTCACGGTGGTCGCCGTCAGCGGCCTCCTCGGCTTCCTGGCGATGGGGCTGGGGGGCCACGACCAGGCGCTGGCCACCCTGGCGGCGGTCGCGGGCGCCGCGCTGCTGGCGCTGACCGAGCTCCAGGTCGGCGCACTGCGGCGGCGGCAGGGCGGCACCGAGGCCGCGACCTCGCTGCTGGGGATCGGCCTGCTGCTCGCGGCTGCCGCCTGGTTCCTGCTCGCCGCGAGGAGCATGGAGGCCGCGGCGGGCGTGCCGGCGCTCTGCACGCTCGCGGCGGCGCTGACCGGCGCCGCGGCCTGGCGCTGGGGCTACCCGCTCTATGCCGCCCTCGGCACGGCCGCGGCGCTCGTGGCCCTCGCTCATCTGCCGGCCGGGCGCGCCATCTGGATCGCCCTGGCGCTGGCCGCCGCGCCGGCGCTGCTGCGTCTCTCCGAGTCGCCGCGGCTGCCGCCGGCGCACCGGTCCTCGGCAATGGCCGTGCTCCTGGTGGCCCTGGGCGGGCTCTACCTGGCGGTCCATCTCGGCTCCTGGGACGAGCGGATCGTCGAGCGGATCGGCGGCCGCGATCCCGGGCCGGCGCCGCTGGCGTTGCCCTACGGCAGCGTGCTGTGGTGGTCGGCCATGGCCGCGACGGCGCTCGTGCCGATCCTCGTGCTGGCAGCCGGCCTGAGACGCCGCCGCCTGCCGCTGCTGCTCGCCGGGACCGTCGCCGCCGTGGCCTCGCTGGCGACGTTCCAGCAGTACCTGCGCCTCGAGCCGGCCTGGCTCGTCCTGACCGGCGCCGGGGCGCTGTGGATCGCAGTGGTGCTCGGCTTGTGGCGCTACCTCGACTCCGGACCCGCCGGCGAGCGGGGCGGCTTCACCGCGGCCCCGCTCCTGACCGACGCCCGGCGCCAGGCCGCCCTCGAGGTGGGCGTCGCCGTCCTCACGCTGCAGCCGGAGGCGCGCGCCGCCGGAGACGAGCGCCCGTTCGAGGGCGGCGGCGGCCGCTCCGGCGGGGCCGGAGCGACCGGGGACTTCTGATTCCGTCGACGACCTACTGGGCGGTGACCTGCGTGGCGGCGCAGTACCGGATGGCCAGCTGCGGCGTGGCGCCCGCGCGGCCGGCGTCCGACGGCTGCACCCCGCCCGGCAGGCAGTCCTGCGGCGGCTTGGTCCCGTGGATGGCGCCGGCATGGTTGTCGCCGAGGCCGACGGGCTTGAAGCTGCCGCTCGAGCTGGCCGGCCGCTGGCGCGAGGCGTCGATGACTCCCGTGACCCGGAAGGCGCCGCCGTTCGGGCTGCTGCCGCCCGTGGTGAAGGCCCAGCCCGGATAGAAGCCGCCCGGCGCGACGATGTTGACGGTGTGGGTGCCGGCGCAGTTGGCGACCGTCTGGTTGCCGGTCGGCAGGTTGTTGATCCCCTCGCCGGATGGACTGAAATTGTTCGGGCCGCCCGTGTTCACGTAGCCGCTGTTCTGGGAAGAGATATTGAGGTTGCAGTGGGCGGCCCCGCAGTCGATGGTGATGACGTCATTGTGATTGTTCACGTTGGTGAACACCAGCTTCGGGATCACGTTGAAGCTCGAGTTGAAGGTGCCGCCGTCGCCGCTGGTGGTGGTGAGCGTGATGGTGCCGTTGCTGGGAGCAGTGTCGGACAGGCAGACGGCCATGCTGTACTGCCGTCCATCCTGCAGCAGCAGGTTGCTCGCGGACGCCATGTTCAGCGCCGCCAGCGTCAGGCTGCCGGACCCGCTCGCGATCGCGCCCCGGGCGACGACGCTGTCGACCGACGGCCCGAACGAGGAGCTGAGCGACACGCCCTTCAAGTTGATGACGTTGCCACCGACGATCGGCGAGCCGAGAGCGGCCAGCGCGCCGGGGAACTGGGACACGTCGACCGTGGTCGAGCCGCTGGCTACCGTGTTGAACGCGTCGTCGCCGGCCGCGAAGGTCTGCGCCGCCGCGGGAGCCGCGGCCAGCGCCAGCATTGCCAGAACCATTGCCCCGAGGGGTATCCACTGCGAGCGCTTCATCGAGCACCTCCTCAAAATGTGAGCGTCGTCCACGTCCAGCGCGCCTGCAGGCGCCCCCGCGGCGCGTATGCCCGGAAGGCGGCGCCTGCCCGGAGACGCTCATCAGCCAGCTGCCGACGCCTGGATGGACGTCGCGCGGATCGAGCGCAAGCCGCATGGCTTGCGACGCTGCGCGCTACATCTATTGTTTGTGCAGAGATTTCGGATCAACGGGACATCGCCGCAGTGTAGTATCGATTGCCGCCCATGCTCCGCTCGCGACTCGTCAAGAACCTCCTGCTGGCCGCCGCCGCGTTGCTTCTCGGGTACGCCTTCGTGCGCTTCTTTCTCGCCCAGGTCGGCCCGGGCCGCTCCTCGGAGCTGGCGGCGGTGGTCGCGGCGCCGCCGTCCGGCTACGAGATCGTCGAGCTGGGCGAGATGGCGCCGGCGCGCGCCGCCCACGAGCTCGCGTCCCTGCTCGCCGCGCGCCCGGGCAGGATCGGCATCCGCTTCAGCACGCCGCGCGCCTCCCTCTACTGGCTCGCCGACCCCGCCGCCGACACCCTCGAGGAGCGCGCCGCCGGGGCCGCCGGCACCCGGCTCGCGACGACCTGGACGGGCCGGCTCCGCCGCCGCCTCGACTGGGCAGCCACGCACGGCGGCGATCTCGCGCCTCCCGGCCTCACGCCGCCGGAGCGCCGGAACCTCTACCATTGACCCGGCCACCGCCGCCCGCACCACCGCCGCCCGCGCCAGCGCCGCGCCGGCGCCGGGCGCGTGCGCGGCCTCATCGACGCCGATTCTGCAATCCTCCATTTGACCCGACAGCTCGGTTTGGCCTATAAGAGAGTCATCCATCCGATCCCGCGGCATGAGCCAGGCGAGACACGCCATGCGCGCCCATGCACGCCGACCGCGAGATCGAAGACGACTCAGAAGAGGACGCCAGATCATGAGAGCCACGAGCACCGCTATTCTGCTGCTGCTGATGCTTGGCACGCCCTTCGCGAGCCACGTCGCTCGAGCGCAGGAGCCGCCGCCCTACCAGGGCAACGATGCGGCGCCGCCGGACGACGCGGCGCCGCAGGACAACGCGCCGCAGGGCGGCGAGGCCCCCGCCGACCCCGCGGTCGCGGGCGTCGAATACTTCCACGATCAGCTGTCGCCTTACGGACAGTGGGTGCAGCGCGAAGGCTACGGCGCCGTGTGGGTGCCGCAGGTCCAGGCCGGCTGGCGCCCCTACACCACGGGCCACTGGGTCTACACCGACCAGGGTTGGGCCTGGGTGGCGGATGAGCCCTGGGGCTGGGCGGCCTTCCACTATGGCCGCTGGTACTACGACCCCGAGATCGGCTGGGCATGGGTGCCGGGCACCGTGTGGGCCCCCGCCTGGGTGGCGTGGCGCCACGGCGGCGGCTACCTCGGCTGGGCGCCGCTGGGGCCTGCCGTCGGCTTCACCTTCGAAGCAGGGTTGGACTTCGGCGGCTTCGTCATCGCGCCGGGGTTCTACACCTTCGTGGGCGAGCGGGACATCCTGGCGCCGCGGGTGTCGACCGTCATCGTGTCGACGACGCGTAACGTCACCATCGTCAACAACACCACGAACATCACCAACTATGGCGTGGTCAATGGCCGCATTGTCAACTCGGGGGTCAGCGCGGACCGCATCGCCCAGGTCACCGGCCGCCCGGTGCCACGCGTCGCGGTCGCCTCCATGGCCAGGGCGAGCGCCAACGGCAAGGGCGCCTTCTACCAGCCGCCGGTGGTGACCAGGGCGGCAAGAGTCGCCCCCGCGGAGTTCGGCAAGGCCCTGCCCACCCAGGTCGCGACGCAGCAGAAGAGCCGTGTCTTCGCGTCCGCCCCGACGGCCCCCAGATCCGGCATTCCGGCGTCACGGTCCAGGTCGACGACCAATGCTGCGGGCTCTGCGGGCTCCCCCGGCGCCAGGGCCAACGCGAACGCGATGGGCGGCAGGACGAGCGCCAACGCGGCGGGCTCCAGGACCACCGGCACGACGGCGGGCCAGCGATCCACGCGCGGCCCCGGCACCACCGGCACCACCGCCACCGAGAGCCACGACAAGGGCCACTACGGGGTCGGGATCGACAAGACGTCCCACGGCCAGCAGGGCTCCGGCGCGGGCAACACAGGCGGTGCAGGCAGCGCGGGCACCGCGGCGGGTCACGGGCAACCGGGCTCCTCGCCGAACCAGTCCCACGGCTCCCAGCCGAGCGCGCAGGCCGGACCCCAGGGCCATTCAGGCCAGGGAGCGCCCCCGCAGCATCAGCCGGCGCCGAAAGAACCGCCGAAGAAGGCTCCGCCGCCGCCGCCCGAGAAGGAGAAGAAGACCGGGGTCTGATTTCACTCGAGCTCCGGCCTTAGCCTCCGGGGGGAAGGGGACGCCCCCTCCCCTCCCCCTCTTCGATGGGCGTTTCGTTACGACTTAGGGCTCGACGGTGGCCGAAGCCACGGCGACGCCGTCCACGACCAGTGTGTAACCGCCGGGGGCGGCGCCTTCGATCAGGCCGTCGTGCAGCGGCAGCGGCACGCCGTTGAGCGTCGCGGCGCCTCCAGTCCACGCGTAGGCCAGGAAAGGCGCCGAGCGCGACGAGGGCGAGCCCGCCGGCGGGATGGCCGCGAGCGACCCGGCGGCCGGCGCGGCCGCGAGCGCCTGGTTGGGGACCGTCGCCTTGACCGTGGTGTTGCCGCCGGCGCGGCGGATGACCAGGGCGTTCAGACCGCCGACGTCGAGACCGCTGCGCCCGGGATCGGCGAAGGTGTCGACGTAGACCCTGTCGCCGTAGGTGGTGTTGAAGAGCTCGTTGCCGTCGTACTGCACGCTGTTGACGGGACCCGCGCCGCCGGAGTCGACGTCCCAGACCGGTAGCCCGGCGTTCTGGCTGAAGACCGTCTGCGCCACGACGCCGCCGGCATCGCCCGGGCCGACGTGCGGCTGGCCGCCCACCGCCGGGATGAAGTACAGCGCGGCGCCGCGCGAGACGTCGAGCGGCTCGCCCGCCCCCGCGCCGACCTGGTTGGCGATGAAGCTCGAGCCGCTGATCTGGACGTTCGAGCCACCCGCGAAGATCGCGCCGCCGGAGTGGTCCGCCAGGTTGCCGGCGAAGACCGTGCGCGAGATCCGCGCCGCCGATTCGCTGGCCAGGAAGAGCCCGCCGCCGCTGCCGTTGCCGGTGGCACTCGAATCCAGGACCAGCGAGTCGTCCAGGGTCAGCGCGACGAGCGCGCCGTTGATGGCGCCGCCCTGGCCTCCCCCGGCCACGGGGCTCTGCTGGACGTCGCAGGCGGCGAACACGGTGCCGCTGATCTGCACCGGCAGCCGGTCGCTGTCCAGCGTGCCATGCGGGGCGTGCCCGCCGAGGCCATAGAGACCCTGCTGGTCGCCGCCGGCCAGGACGCAGCCGCCGGCGTTGCCGACCGGGCCGCTGCCGGCATGGCTGCCCTGCAGCAGCGAGCCCGACACGGTCAGCCCGGCCGGCGGGGAGCTGCCGCCGCCCGCGGGCGCGCCGCCGGCGAGCACGCAGATCGCCCCGCCGACCGCTGCGGAGCTGCCGGCGACCGCGCCGCCGTTGCCCTGGAACGTCGAACCGGCGACGTCGACGACCGCTCCGAGGCCATCGATCGCACCGCCGAACTGCGCCTGGTTGTCGACGAAGCGCGAGCCGGTCACGTTCAGGATCGCCTGGTTCTCGACGTGGATCGCGCCGCCGGTGGGAGGTCCGGGCGGCGGGCAGCACGGCTGCGGCGCGATGGCGTTCGCTTGGAACGTCGAGCGGGTGACCGAGACGCTGGCGTGCGGCGCCGCCGGGGTCGCGGTCGTGGTGCCGATCGCATAGATCGCGCCGCCCACCCAGCCGGCCTGGTTGCCCTGGAAGAGAGCGTCCGACACCTGCAGCGTCCCGTCCACCACGCTGATCGCGCCGCCGTGGGACGTTGGATCATGATCGGGCGGGTTGACTCGGTTGCCGACGAAGGCGCCCCGCATCACCTGCACGTTGGAGGTGCCGATCATCATGGCGCCGCCGGCGATGGGAGAGCTGTTGCCGGTGAAGCTGCAGCCGACGAAGGCGGCATCGGAGCCGTTGCGGACCTTGACGCCGCCGCCGTCGGCGCCCGCGGCCCCGGCATTGTTCTCGAAGCGGCAGCGGACGAAGCGGGCCGCCGCCTGGTCGACGGTGACCCCGGGCGACGTCTTCGCCGACCCGCCGCCGCCGTCGCGGAAGACCAGGCCCTGGAAGACGATCAACCCGCCCCGAGAGCGCGCGGAGTTGCGCAGCACGAACACCGGATGCTGGCCGCCGCCGTCGAGGATCACGGCGGCGCCCGCGGCGGCGCGAATCGTGAAGCTCTTCCGCGCATTGGAGATCTTGAAGCCGGCTACCGGCGCAGGGTAGGTGGCCGCCGCGAGCTCGATGACGCCGCCGTTCGCGACCTGCCGCAGGGCCTGCGCGAGAGTGGGAACGTCCTGCGGCACCCGCAGCAACGCGCCGCCCGTCGCGGCGGCGCTCGCGGGACCCAGGGCCAGCAGGAGGAGGACTTGCGCAGTGCGTACCATGACGACCCTCGACCCCCTCCGCCTCCCGGGAAGTGCACATCCTGTGCCGTTCGTACCCTCCATGCCGCTCGTACCCTTCGTACCCCTCGTTGCACTCATGCCTCTCATGCCACGTGACTCTTGACAGACTCCTGCCGAGAGCCTAGCTTCGAGATATCGGGCTTCGACTTTGCTTGGAGGCGCGAGATGGACACTCGGAAGGTTCTCCTCGCCACAGGCTTCGCGGCAGGTCTCGCAGTGCTCTCGATGGCGGGCTGTGGCGGCAGCTCGCCGACCGCACCCCCATTGCAGGTGATACCCCAGCCGGCCGCCGGCGCGAGCCTGCTGTTCATCGGCAGCGGCTGCGCCTGCTCACCGCCGCCGTACCCGCTGACCGCCATCTACGTCGACGGCAAGCAGGTGGGCACGGTGCAGATCGACGGCCAGCTCAGCGTACCTCTTTCACCGGGCATGCACACCTGGTCCACGGCCCCGGGCGGCGGCGGAACGCAGGTCGTCGTCCAGCCAGGCAGCACCGTCAGCATCTACATCCCCATGAACTTCAACTGCGGCGGAGGCTGCCCGGTGGGTCCAGGAGGCCTCGGTGGCGGAGGGGTCGGCCCGGGAGACGACTGAACCTCGCCGGCGCGGGCCGAGTCGGCCTACCTGCTGCCCCGCCAGGTGCTCGCTTCCTGCGAGCGGCCTGAAGACCTACGAGACGGCTTCCCTAACGAGAGGGTCTTCTCGAATTGTTCGTACCATTATTCAGCAGCGCCAGACCTGCATTTGTCAGTTGGTACCTTGGTGTGACTGTCGTCCTTGTTCGCCGCGAATGAATCGCGCCGTGGACTCTTGACAGTGTGAAGCGACTTGTTATTATTGCGTCCCCTCGGCGACGAGTGACGCGATCATCGATCGAATCCCACGCGAACAGCGGCGCGTCGGTCAGACGCGGTATGAAAAGCGGAAGGACAGCCGCGGCAAGTCCGAGAGATAGGCGATGGACGGAACGCTCACTGCTCTGGTCTTCATGGCCGCCGGCGCGGGGATGTCGGTGCTTCGGGAGGTCCCGAGGCGCGCCGGCACCTTGTTTGCCGATCTCTTCTCCATCTCCATCGCCGTCGACGAGAACGATCCGGTTCACTGGTTCGCGACCTGGCTCGGTAAGCAGCCGTACGGCGCCCGCTGCCGTCGCCTCAAGCTGTGGGTCAAGTGGCGCAATCTCGGCGACTTCGGCCAGGAATCCACGGTGTCCATGGTCGAGCTCGAGCCCGGCCTGGGTCCGCACGTCTTCCGGTATCGCGGCCGCTGGTTCCTGCTGACACGCGAGGAGCATCAGCAGCGCGAGCATTCCGCGGGACGGACGAGGCTGCATCTCCGGACCCTGGGGCGTGCTCGCCAACCGCTCGAGGCGCTGGTACAGGACGTCATCGACCACGGCATCCGCGCGATGCGAGAGCAGGACCTGGTGCGCGTCAACGACGACGGCGGCTCGTGGCGGATGCTCGAAGCGGGCGAATCCCGGCGGCTCGAGTCCGTGGTGCTCCCAGGCGATGAGCGCGCGCGGGTCCTTGCCGACATGGAGCGATTCATCGCCAGGAGGGAGTGGTACGCGAGCCGCGGAATCCCCTTCCGGCGGGGCTACCTCTTCTTCGGGCCGCCGGGCTCGGGCAAGACCTCGCTCGCCCGCTCGCTGGCGCACCAGCTCGGATTGACGCTGTTCGTGCTCGACCTGTCAAGCGCGCGCATCACGGACCAGCAGCTCTTCGCCCTGCTGGCGCAGGTGCCCCCGCGGTCCATGATCCTCGTCGAGGACGTCGACCGCACGCGCCCCATGGCGACGCAGAGGGCGACGGCGAAGGCCGACAGGCACGCCGACGGCGGCGGCGCCACCATCTCCGGCCTGCTCAATGCGGTCGACGGCCCGACCTCGGGCGAAGGGCGGGTGCTCGTCTTCACGACCAACAACCCGGGCACCCTGGACGCGGCGCTGCTGCGGCCCGGCCGCGTGGACTACCGGTTGGAATTCCGCGCCGCCGATCGCGGCCAGGCGCGCGAGATCTTCCTCCGCTTCTTCCCTGGAGACACGGCCGCGGCCGACGCCTTCGCCGCCGCTCTCGACGACCGCGCTCTCACCATGGCCGATCTGCAAGGCATCCTGCTGGCGGCGGAGACGCCTCATGACGCGGTCGCCCGCCTCGCAGCTCACGGGAGCCCTCCGCCGCCGAAGGAAACGACGGAGCCGGCGACGACGGCAGGGCCATCCTCCCATTCGCCCTCATCAGCGCCTTAGGCTTTCCCTAATGACTACAACTTCGCACAGGGCTCTGTGCAGCAGGGCGAGCTCGACCACCTCATCTCGAGATCAGCTTCTAAGGAGGTGGTAGAATTGGCCGCTCCGAGAGAGCGACGGATGAGAACCGCCTTGCCCTGGCGCATCCGACGCTAGAATTGACGACGCCGACAAGTCGTGGATCTCGGTCTATAGCTCGAAATGAGGGCTCTGCGGCGAACGAGCTCACGGCCCGTGCTGGCCGAACGGCTCGGACCGGGCGCGACGATCGTCACCGTCATGTGCGACACGGGAATGAACTAAAATGTACGCCTCTCAATTACCCTACGTTCAACTTTTCGACCGCATGGTCTCGTATGACGGGCCTTGGCTTTACGCCGACGTGGTGCGCCCCTGGGCCCTGCAGCAAGACGGGGAGCGTGCCTGGCTGCAGGAGCTGGCTGGGCGCCGGGGAAACCCGATCCCGGAGGCTTCGATCGAAGAGATCTCGCGTCTTTACGCCATGTCGCGCATCTCCGACCTGCTGCTGCTCTCGTTCGCCCCCTGGGGAGCCGATAGCGCGGACGCCTGGGAGATCGGCAGCGTCACCACGGCAGAATACCTCGAGCTGATGACCTTTCTCGGATTCAGCCGCGTGGACCGGACGAGCAGCTTTCATCCGTTTTTTCACGAGGTCGTCTCGGTGGCTCAAGACCCCGCGCCCGACGCACCATTGCGCATCGAGGAAGAGCTCTGGCCCGGGTTCAAGCTGGGAGAGCTGCTCTTCTCGCGGAGCGGATGCCGAGTGGCGGGTGGACGTGAGCACATCGTGAAAGAGATCGCGGAGGACTCGACTCTCTACTGGGCTTTCGCGCGGCACACCCGTCCGACCTACGACAATTCGGTCGGCTGGGGCAGCAGCTCGCAGTGGAACACTGCGCTACGCCGCGATTACCAGGTCGATGACACGTTGTATTACAACGTCGACGGTGACGAGCACCTCCGGGACGAGGATCTCCTGCCCGAAGAGAAACTCGAGCTGCTGCGTCATCGTTGCTTCGTCCGATGTGCCAAGCCGCATG
>Ga0210384_10004634_pt1 | contig 15276 bp, 11 predicted proteins | sample IncBWH2MmetaG_FD_160574 | JGI IMG/M metagenome (GOLD analysis project Ga0210384, IMG submission 160574) | Forest soil microbial communities from Barre Woods Harvard Forest LTER site, Petersham, Massachusetts, United States - Inc-BW-H-2-M | ecosystem: Environmental > Terrestrial > Soil >...
TGCTCTGCGACACCGCGTACGACATGACGCCGTAGAGCCCGATCGCGGAGAGCAGCAGCGCCAACCCGCCGAAGACGGCGAGCAGGATCACCGCGGCCCGCTGCGGCCAGCTCATGCGATCCACCTGCTCGCGCATCGTGATCACCTCGCCCGGGGCCAGGCTGGCGTCGAGCGCCCGCACCTCGCGCGCCAGGGCCGGCGCGATCGTCCTGGCGTCGAGCCGCGTCCGGATCTGCAGGTTCTGGCCCACCTTGCTCTGGCGGGCCGGTACGTAGAAGAAGGGTAGCGGCGCCTCCCGCAGTTTCACGTACTTCGAGTTCTTCGCGACGCCGACGACCTGCAGCCAGCGCCCCTTGACCTGCAGGCGCTTGCCGACCGGGTCCTGGCCGTGCCAATACTGGGCGGCCATCGTCTCGTTCACCACCGCCACCGGCGGCGCCGTCTCGTCGTCGGCGCGCGTGAGCTCGCGTCCCGCGACGAGGGGGATCCCCATCGTGGCGAGATAGGCCGGGCCGACCTCGTTGTACTCGACGATGGGTTCCTCGCCGGGCGCCGCCACGTAACCCTCGACCGCGATCGGCGCGGAGGAATAGCCGCCATAGCTGAACGGCGTGAGGCCCGAGAACACCGCCGATTCCACGCCGGCCATGCCCCGGATGCGATCGATCAATCGCTCCTCGAAGTTGATGATGCCCTGCCTGTCGTAGCCCGCCGAGCGCAGGTCGACGTAGGTCGACAGCACGCTTCGGCTCGAGAACCCCAGGTCGACGTCGCGCATGCTTTGCAGGCTCTTGAGCAGCAGGCCCGCTCCGACCAGCAATGCGAAGCTCAGCGAGACCTGCATGACGACGAGGAGTGAGCGCGCCCACGCCCTGCCGCGGCCCCCGACGACGCCGCTGGAGTCGGACTTCATCGCGGCGGCGAGATCGAGCTTGCGTGCCTGCAGCGCCGGCACCAGGCCGAAGAGCAGCGTCGACAGCAGGCACACGCCGGCGCTGAGCGCGAGCACGCGCCCATCGATCTCCGCAGGGAGATGGATGTGGGCACCGGGCCAGGAAGGACGGAGCAGGACGATAAGATTGCGGCACCAGTATGCGGCCAGCACCCCGCCCGCGGCGGCCAGGACCGAGAGGATGAGGCCTTCGGTGAGCAGCTGCCGCAAGAGCCGGCCGAGGCCGGCGCCGACCGAGAGGCGGACCGTCATCTCGTGCCGCCGCGCGAACGAGCGGACGAGCAGCAGGTTGGCGACGTTCGCACAGGCGATGAGGAGCACGAGACACGCCACCGCGAGCGCGATGCGCAGCGTCGGCAAGAGGGTGCCGGCGTTGTTGAACGGGGTCTCCCAGAGGGGCATCAGCTTGACGCCGTGCCCGCGGTTGGTCGCCGGATAGGCGGCTGCCAGGCGCTGGGCCACGGCCGAGATCTCCGCCTGCGCCTGCTCGAGCGTCACCCCGGGCTCGAGCCGCGCGAAACCCTCGATCCAACGTGCGCCGCGGTCCTCGAGCTTGTAGCCGCCTGGGCTGAACCGCTCCTGCATCGACGTCGGCACCCAGAACTGGAAGCCATAGCCAACGAAGGTCCCGTAGAAACCCTCCGGCGCCACCCCCACGATCGTGTGCTGCTGACCGTTGAGCATCTGGATGCGGCCGATGATCGCCGGGTCGCCGCCGTAGCGGTCCTTCCAGGCCTCGTAGGAGATCACGGCCACCGGATGAGCGTTGCGCCCGAAGTCCTCCTCCGCCTCGAAGCCGCGCCCCAGGATGGGGCGGACTCCGAGGACCCGGAAGTAGTTGCTCGAGACAACGCTGCCGGTGGCGCGCTCGGCGCGGTCGCCGACGCTGAGCGTGGTGCCGAAGATGCGGTCGACGATGAAGGCGTCGATCAGCTTGCAGTTCCGCTGGAAGTCCTGGACGTCGGGCCACGAGACGTCGGGGTCACGCGGCTCCTGGACCGCCTTCCCGACCATCGCGACCAGGCGGTCCTGGTGCGCCACCAGCGGGTACGGCCGCAGCAAGATGCCTTCGATCCAGCCGAAGACCGCGGTGACGCTGCCGATCCCCAGGGTCAGGCAGAGGACGGCGAGCAGCGAGAAGCCCGGGCTGCGCCGCAGCAACCGGATGCCGAACAGCAGGTCCTGGAGCATGTCCCGACAATCCTCCGAGGAGATGGATCGACCGGCGCTCGTGGTGGGTCCAATCTCCCCTGGCCCGCTTTGGGCGAGGGACGTAGTGGCGGAGGCGGAGGACTTTGATCCCTCGCCCAAAGCGGGCCAGGGGAGACTGGACCCACCACCCGGGAGAGTCTCCCCGGGACACGACGATAGGACGACGCAGCCGGCGTCGCATGTGCCGTTCGACCGATGCGGCGGGGCATGACTTTCGGCCTATGCGCCCCCCGCTCGGGGCGTGCTACGCTCCCCGGCGGTGGTCCGCAGATGACTCCGTCGCGACTGATCGGCATCGCAGGCCTGGTCGCATGGCTGGTGGTGGGACTGCGGGCGTTCATCTCGCACTTCGGGGTGATGCCGGGCTCGGATGGACGCTGGATCGTCGCCTTCCTGCTGTTCGGCGCTCTCTTCGCGGCCGACCTCCGCCGGCCGCGGCTGCTGCTCGTGGCCGCGGAATCGGCCACGGCGCTCGCACTCGTCCTGCTCGGCTGCAACGGCTACGAAGGGATCCTGCTGGCCCTGGTCGCGATGCAGCTCGGGACCCGGCTCCGGCCGCGGGCCGGGATCCTCTGGATCGGCTTCCAGACGCTGCTGCTCGGCGCCGGCGTCGCCATGCAGCTGGGTCCCCGCGCCGCGTGGCTCCTGGGACCGCCGTACCTGGGTCTTCAGCTGGTGGCCTTCTTCACCTGTTCCACCATGGCGCGCGAGGCCGCCGGGCGCGCCGCGCTGGCCGCGGCCAACGCGGAGCTCCGCGCCGTGCAGGAGATCCTCGCCGACAGCAGCCGCATGGCCGAGCGCCTGCGCATCGCCCACGAGCTGCACGACGCGTTGGGCCATCGCCTGACGGCGCTCACGCTCAATCTCGAGGCGGCGCTGCAGCGCACGCACGGCCCGGCGAGGGCGAACGTCGAGGTGGCCCAGTCCCTGGCCAGGGAGCTGCTCGGCGACGTGCGCGACATCGTCGCCGCCTCGCAGGCCCGCGACGGCGTGCACGTCGCGAATGCGTTGCAGGCGGTGGTCGGCGCGGTGCCGCGGCCGCGGGTGCACCTCGAAGTCGCCGAGAGCCTGCGCATCGCCGATCCGGAGCGGGCGCACATCCTGCTGCGTTGTGCGCAGGAGATCGTCACCAACGCCGCCCGGCACTCCGACGCCCAGAACCTGTGGATCGTGATCGAGCGCGACGGCGAGGCGTTCCGCATCAGGGCGCACGACGACGGCCGCGGCAGCGACGGGGCGAGCGACGGCTTCGGACTGCGCGGGATGCGGGAGCGCGTGGAACGAGCGGGCGGCAAGCTGCGCATCGCCACGCAGCCGGGCCGCGGCTTCGACGTCACCGCCGATCTGCCGCTGCGTCGAGGCGCGGCGTGATCCGCGTCTTCATCGCCGACGACCAGCTGCTTGTTCGCCAAGGCATCCGAACCCTGCTGGAGTTGGACGGCGGCATCGCGGTCGTCGGCGAGGCGGCAGACGGCGGCGAAGCCATCGCCGGCGTGCCGGCGACGCTGGTCGACGTGCTGCTGCTCGACGTCCGCATGCCGCAGAAGAGCGGCATCGACGTCCTCCGCGAGCTGGCGGCCGCCGGCACGCTGCCGCCGACCATCATCCTCACGACGTTCGACGACAGCGACGCGGTGCTCGACGGCATCCGCGCCGGCGCGCGCGGATTCATGCTGAAGGACGTCTCCTACGACCAGCTGATCGCGGCGATCCGCGCCGTGGCCGGCGGCGCGACGGTCTTCCAGCCGGCGGTGACCGAGCGGCTCCTGCGGGTCGCCGATCGCGTGCACGTCGCCACCGACACGCCCATCGAACGCCTGACCGAGCGCGAGGTCCAGGTCGTCCGCCTGATGGCCGGCGGCTACAGCAACAAGGAGATCGCCGACGCCCTCGGCACGGCCGAAGGGACCATCAAGAACCACGTCTCCAGCATCCTCGCCAAGCTCGGCGTGCGCGACCGCACGCGCGCCGTGCTGAAGGCCCTCGAGGCAGGGCTCCTCCACCGGCCGGACTTCGCGCGCGGCTCGAGGTGAAGCCGAGCCGCTCCCGCGTCAGCCGGGCGGCGCGGACGCGGCCGGCCCTAGCGGGGAAGGCCGCCGCGGAACTGCTGAATGCCACAGCGTCTCAGCGAGCGGTGCGTTCGGCATCGCGCAAGCGGAGGGTCTCGCGGAGAACCGGCAGAGCGAGCAGGTCCTTGCTGCGGCCCGCCTGCTCCTTCGTCTCGATGATAACCCGGAGATCGAGGAGCAGAATGCTCATCCCCTCGAGCGTATACCTCGCCGCGTACCGTTCGAGATCCTCATAGGTGCGATTGGCCCCGATCGTGGCGAGCACGTCGAGCGGCCCGAGCCGGGTCTCCAAGAGATGATGGCCGCCCGCTGCCAAACGGGTGGCGTCAGGTTCGATCCGCCGGCCCGCCGGGTCGCGATAGATGGCCTCGAGCTCGCGCAGTGCGGCGACCAGCCGCTCGACGTTGTCGGCCGTGCGGCTGTAGACGATATCGGTGTCCAGCGTCGAGATGGGAACGCCCTGCAGGACCGCCGCAACGCCGCCGACCAAAATACATTCGACGTGATGACGGTCAAGGACTCCCAGGGTCTCGCGAAACCTAGGAAGGCCGTGCATTGCGGAAGGCCGAGACGCTGTCGGTGAACGCTTGCAGAGCCGCGAGCCGTTGGTCCGGCGTCAGAGAGAGCATCCAGCGGATCAGCGTTCGATCGACCCCCTCTGCGGACTCGTCGGGCAGGGGGGTAGGTTCCCATCGGGGGGGGGCCGGCTCGGCGGGCAATGCCATGGGCTCAGCCTAGCATGCCCTGGGTCAGCCGGAGAGCCTGGCGGCCGGGCGCGGGCCTGGCCGCAGCTCGGCAACGCGCTGCGCATCGGCTCCGACCCAGTCGGCGAGGCGCGGATGGGCCAGACTATTCTTCTTTTCGCATCGCAGGAGTGAAGGTGACGCCGACGAGTAATCCTTCGGGCGAGAGGAAACGAGTGACCGTCTGACCCCAAGGTTCCCTCTTGTTCTTGACAAGAATTCGATATCCCCGCGATTCGAGATCCGCTGTTGCCTCTTCTACGCTGTCAACATCGAACTCGAGCCATGCTTGGGGGGCAGGGATGTCCTCCGGCCACGACTCGTTGCCAAAGCAGGAGAGCGCCGCCTGGGAAAGAGGCCACAGGGCGAAGGTCTTCGCGCCCTCGAGAGCCTCCGTATTGAGATACTCGCCACTCTCTTCCTTGAAAGGAATGCCGAGGACCTCGCCGTAGAGTTTGCGACTCTTGGCCGTCTCGCGGACAATCGGACCAAAACCTGCGATGAACAGAACCTTGATCTTGCCCTCAGCTTGCATCGTACGTCCCCCTCCTGAAAACAAGGCCGCAACTGGCTACCTGTGCTTCTTCCGCAACTCGAACGTCGAGGCCGTCGTCAAGGTGCTCGACGGCTGCGGCCTCAACGGCCACGCGCCCCCGGTGAGCCCCGCCGACGCCGGAGAAGGGTGAGAGATGGCCGCGCGGTCCCTGCGCAGCCGGTCCAGGTCCCAGGCCAGGATCGCTTCGTCGGCGTAATCGGGCGGACCCCACTCGGCGCGCAACCGCCGATTCATCTGCCGCGCCTCCCGGCGCAGCTCCGGGTCGTCCCCGTCTGGGCTGCCCATCCCTGGCGGCCGCCCGGCGCAGGCGGGGATCTGCACCCGCTGACGCTCGCTGCCGTAGTCCCGGTGCACCACGACGAAGCCGGCAGTGCTGCCGAGAAAGCCTTCCGGCGTCGGCGCCGTCAGATTGCGTAGATCGAGACGAGGGTCGTCGAGCTGCGACTCGGGAGTGGCCACCAGCACGGGCCGCCGATGGAACGGCTCGTAGGCGTACAGCTCGCGCAGCCGCTGATAGGAATCCCACGGGAACTCGACGATGCCCCCGCCATCGGGGATCTGCCCCAGCTGCGAGTAGAAGTCCGGCACCTCCGCCGCGGCGACGGTCCGCGGCTCGCAGCTGAAGAGCAGGAAGTCCACGTGGTGGGCGAAGGAGGTGTGCAGGAACGTCTGCCGGGCGAGCGGCCCGAGGAGACCGAGAGCCCCGATGAAGAACGCGGCGGCCGCCAGCCGGCAGCCGACCAGGCGGCGCGTGCTCCAGCGCCGGGGCAGCCAGGTGAGTCCTACCGCTACCCAGAGGAGGACCCAGGGCAGGGAGATGACGAGGTAGCGGGCCAGCACCTGGGGATTCTGCAGCCCCTTCGGAGCCAGGACGAGGATGCCGGAGAGCTGGGCTGCGACGAGCACCGCGCCGTAGGCCGCGAAGCGCCGGTCGGTTCGCCAGATCGCCGCCAGGCCGAGCACCGCGAGCAGCCAGAACAGCGCCGCGAGCGGCATGACGGCGGTGCCGGCGAAGAGCGGCGCCAGATGCAGGAAATCTCCCCAGGGCAGCACCTGCGGCTTGTGCTTTTCGGCGATGAGCAGCAGCAGGCTGCGACGGGCAGGGAGCAGGAGGCACGCCAGCAGGAGCGCAACGCTCCCGGCCATGCCGGCAAGACCGGCGATGCCTTCGGAGTCGGGCCAGCGCCGCCGCCGGCTGAGCGCGCCGGGCCGGAAGGCGAAAGGCACCGCGAAGGCCAGCGGAGCCAGGACCATCGGCGCGGCGCCGGGATGGAACCAGACGGCGGCCGCCGCGAGCGGCGCGTAGACGGCGGCCGAGGTTCGCCGGCCGGTCTCGAGCCAGTCGAAGAACGCCAGGGCGGCGCCGAAGCCGAGCAGCGTGATCGGCATGTACGGGCGCACGATACGGCCGTAGAGCACGAGCATCGGCGACAGCGCGAGCAGGCAGGCGAAGGCGGTGGCGGCCGGCCGCCCCAGCCGTCGCTGCACGGCGAGCGGCGCCAGGACCAGCAGCAGGAAACCGCTCAGCAGCACCGGCAGCCGCAGCGTCATCTCGGAGAGCCGCACGCCGGCGCCGAGGAGCAGGCGGTAGAACGCGGTGAGCGGTATCGAGTAGTCGGGCATCTGGAAGGTGGTGAGGATCTTGCCCAACGGCAGCGCGAGCGCGGCGCGCACGGCATGCAGCTCGTCGAAGAGCAGGATCTGGCGCGGCAGCCGCCAGAGGCGCAGCAGGATGCCGGCGGCGACCGGCGCCAGTAACCAGAGCGCCGCCCAGAGCGCGCGACGGACCGAGAGGCGCCAGACTGGCGGGGGGGCCGCGGCGGTCGAGGGAGGGCCGTCGAGGGAAGCGCGCGAAGCGGGTGGAGCGAGCGGGGGAGGCGAGGCCGAATCCGGAGGCATCAAGCTCTCACCCCGCCTCCCCCCTCCCACACCATGTTGAGGAGAGGCAAATAACTGGGCCACCTCCGAGTTGCCCGCCATGGTGCTCACCGGCTACGTCCAGGAGAAGTCTGCCGGCCTCGCCCGCGGGCTACTTGACGGCCGGAGGCCTTTGACTCACCCTTCCGGCGCAAGTCCCAGCTCGCCGCGGAGCTGATCCACCGTCATGGGCTTCCCCTCTCCGGCCCTGGCACGCACCAGGGCGGCGAGAAGCCGCTCCGCGTTGCGAGGGGATCGCAACAAGTAGGCAGTCTCGGTCAGTGCACTGAGCTCCGAGGCGGCGATCATCGCCACCGCCTCACCCTTCCGCCGCCGGATCACCACCGTCTCGCGGTTCTCCGTCACCTCGTCAAGCATCTTTGCCAGTTGCGCCCGCGCCCTGCTGTAGCTGATCTCGATCATGGCTAATCCCTACAGGGATACTACAGGTCATTCAGAGCGAGGGCGATAGCGTCTTCGGCTTCAACGGGGGCCGGCTGCTGGTCGGGGAAGCGAAGGCGCCTGCGCACCAATTATGGTACAGTCCGGGTTGTGACGGAAGATCAGGCGGCAGGGCCTGCTCTGCGGGTGGTCTTCTATTGCACGGAGGCTGGTAATGAGCCTGTACGGCTATGGCTCAAGAGCCTGGACCGGGCCGATCGCAAGACCTTGGGTGAGGGATGTGAAGACGGCCCAATACGGATGGCCGCTAGGGATGCCGCTGATCAGGAAGCTGGGGCCTGGGCTGTGGGAGGTTCGGTCCCACATCACGGGAGGCATCGCCCGGGTCATCTTCACCGTCGGCGAGAGCACGATGGTGTTGCTGCATGGCTTCGTCAAGAAGACGCAGAAGACGCCGTCGGCTGAGCTCCGGACTGCTCGGAAACAGCTGGCAGTTCTTCGCGAGGAGGCGAGCAAATGAAGAAGGAACATCTCGGAAGTGACTTCGACGACTTCCTGCGAGAAGAACATCTCCTCGAAGCCTCTGAGGCAACGGCTGTCAAACGGGTCATCGCTTTCCAGATCGAACAAGAGATGAGGAGGCACAGGCTCACCAAGTCGGAGATGGCGAGCCGGATGAAGACGAGTCGGCCAGCATTGGAGCGCCTCTTGGATCCCGCCAACCCGTCCGTAACCTTGTCAACCCTCGAGCGCGCAGCCATCGCGCTCGGCAAGAAGCTCAAGATCGAGTTGGCCTAATGTAGGTGCAATTGGTACGAGCGCTTCGAGGACCTCCGCCACTGAGGCCATTTCTGAGCCCACCCGGCTGACGCCTTGAAACCAGGGCTTCGAGATAACCGCGGTTTGAAGAGAGACCCAGAGAATGATAGCCCTTCGGGGGGTACATTTAGTTCAGCTACGACGACCGCCATACCATAGCCGCGCGTAGACCATAACCGCAGTCATCGGCATGGAACCTGGGCGGGCCCTGCCGCCCTTGGCTCGATGCCCGAGCACACGCTCGGTCGGATCGGGTCACCGTCTCGACGATGACCTGCACAACCTCACGTCAGGCACTAGCACCGATCCAACGGCGCAGAACCTTCCCCATGTCGATTTTCGGCGTGTCCCCCGACCTTCCAGCGTATCTGGACAACGCGAACGCAGCGGTCCTGAAGAAACACACTGCCCAGAGGCCCGCGGTCATTACTTCCTCGCCGCCTGTGTCGTCACCGCTTTCGATCGCACGGTCGAGGTTTCGCAGCTCGTAGTAGGCCATCGCCAATGAAGCGGCGCCAAGGGTGAGTGCGCACTGATCCTGAAGGCGATTGCGCCAGAAGCCAGCTGTGTCCTTGTCTGCAAATTCATCAGGATAGCGGTGGATCGCGCCAAAAAGCACGCGGGCCAGGTCTATGCCCAGCTGAAGCGTGCCAAGGTGGTAGTCCGCAGGCGAATCCCCAAGGATGGCGTCGACCAACGCCCGTGGAGTTGCCTCCCATTGCCCGACGGAGGGAGGAGGCACTCGTCGCGACGCAACAAGACTCCAGAGCGCCAGCCAGCAGATATCCAGCACCGCAGAAGCGTCCGCTGCCTTCTCAAAGTCTATGAGTCGTATAGCCGGTGACCCCTCGCCGGAAGCTTCGCCCACCAAGAGATTTCCTGCATTTAGATCACCGTGCTGGAAACTCCTGAAGTAGACCGCTTTCGCGGTCAGTCCGTCTTCAGCCCCAACAAAGCAGAGCGGGTTAGGCACGACAGTTCCCTGGTCAATAAAGCAGCTGATTTCGGGGCCCGGCAGACCCGCCAGCCGCCAGAACTCGCCCATCGCCCAGACGCCCAAGGCGGTCGGCGTGTGCCAGTGCTTCAGTAACTCGCGCACAAACTCACGAGGACTCCGATCATTTCTGGTCGCGTGCACCAGCTGGGCCCCATAGCCGGCTCCCAGTGCCTCCACCACTCTAGTGGCTGTCTGTAGTCGGCCCTGCCCGATGATTCGCTCCAAAGACGGTGTGTCATCGCTCATCGCTGTCGGCGGAAACGCAAGAATGGAAAGAAGTGCGAAACTCTTCTCCTCGCGACGCTTGCCCCGTATCTCCACGGCCGACGGCTCTCGCGAGACCCAACACTGCATCCATGACGACAACGCAGCCTTGTGGCCTTCGCGCTCCAACCGGAAATCGGATTCCCGTGATGTCATCTTCAGGATGGCCACTCCCTCATGCTGATCATCGCGTCGCAAGTGCACCTTGACGACAGACGAACTTGACCGCCCGCCGCCCACCCTGCCGAGATAGCGGAGTTCAGCAAGGCCAAGCGCGCTTTTGACCATCTCAATGGCTGCGAGCGGCGGCTCATCCTCTTTCGCGCGTGCCGCCAGATCGGCCTCACGCCCACGCTTCACATCCTCCCGAGTGCGAAAGTGCTCATCGGCAACCAGGGACAACGCGGTGACCAACTGGTCGTCCATGGACTCCTGGCCGCGAATAGCGCCAAGAACGTAGGCCCTGAAGGCAGAAGCACTCCGAGTAACCGTGGCTGGCATTACTGGCGCCGTGGAGAGGTATCCCCGCACAGCCTCAACAATCGCAGCGACGACGACGCTCTGAATTCCTGAAGGCCGGCCAGGACTCGCGAACGCCTCGAAGACTGCGTCTAGAAGCCTCCCGCTGTCTGCCGATTCAGGACCCGAGCTCGCCACTGTCTCCAACTACCGTGCCAGACCCCGATCGAGACCGACAGGCTCGGCGGCGGGGCCAGCAGAACGAATCTTGAGACGGGCGGCCACGGTGGCGCCAGGTCTGGCTGGGCTGCCGGCGGCTACGAAGCGCGACTCTACAAAGGGAACAGGATCAATGATCCCGCGGGGTTCGTCGACGCGAGCCCACCCCTTCCCATCTCCGGAGACGCTCAAAATTCGGAGGGTTACGATCTGCACTTCAGTCTCGGCCTGGGGTCGGGTCAGCCAACAGGCCCTTTCTAGTGGGACTTCAAGGAAGCGTCGCCCCTTTCGCAGCTGCCTGAATGCATCGGATGCTTCCCGGTGTTGGACAGTTTGCAGCGCGAGCATGCCGTAGTCATAAAGCCATACTGGTCGCTCCATGTAGAGCGTGTTTCTCAGCGGCCTGATCAATCGGAAGCGCTCCTCATAGGCTGGCACGCGCAGCCTCTCCGGAAGCGCGCTGAACGTCGCATAGCGTATGAGATCGACAAGAGCCGACCCATCCGCCTTGGCGATGTCCGTCCCCGAGAGTAGTTCCAGGGCAGCGCGCAGCCGCCGCTCCTCCTGTGGGTCTTCGGTCGGCTCGATTGGGATCCGACCCTTCAGGGTCCTCAACGCTTCGAGCGCAAAGCCGAGACCCTTGCCTTGCGCCTTCAGTGCAGCAATCGCGCGGTCGCTTTGCTCACCCTCGAGCAAGGTGAGCGCACGTACTCGCAGACTCTCCCATTCGTCGGCGAAAGCCGACTCTGGTTCTGCCTCCAGCAGATCAAAGGCTTCAGCCAATGCGCGCACAAACGAGTCGGTATTTTCGCTACCGAGACCAAAGTCATCTCGCTCGCAATCTTCTACCAGGGATTCTGCAAGACCGTAGGCCGCGTAGGTATTCTCACGCCGGAGCCGCAGACCCTCACGAAGATAGTTCCTAGCCCTTTCACGCAGCTGCCTGGCTAGCGTTGCATCGCCCCCTTCCGCGTAGCGCGTCCTCTCCTGGTCCGCCCAGTTCTTGAATAGGAGTCCGTGGGAGGTCAAGATGGTCACCGGTTGATCACCCTGTAACTCGCTCTTGGTGCGGTCGAACGCAAGCTCAAGGTCAAGTGACGCAGCCTCGTACCGGCGGCGACACTCGTCAAGTGGGCGGCCGTGATCGCATGACTTGTAACGCGTTATCCCGCGCGTGTGCAGGATTACTGTGCTCTCCCGCACCACCTCTTCCGGGATCTCGGAAAGAACTTCTAGTAACGTATCCGCTTGGCGATTCTGGAGGAGCCATTCGTGGTACGGCGATCCACGGATTCTTTGAAACCGCAGCAAGCGGCTGCAAAGATACGCGGCAAAGTCCACGTCCGAGCGCGTTGGACGGAGGCGTCGAAGAAGCGGCACAAGTAGGCGAATCGGGTAGTCGCGAAGAGCTTCTTCCTCGATTAGTCCCCGAATCTCACCGAGCCATCCTCCGTGCTCAAACGCGCCCCCAGGCTCGGCAGGGTTCTTTCTCAGCCAATCGATCGCAAGGCGTCCGTAAGCAGGGTGACGGAGGCCCACAGTCTCAGACGCAGTGTAGAAGGCGGCTCTGGCATGCAAACCGGACAAGTTGGCCGCCTCTCGTTCCAGGCCGGTTACGACAAGATCTTCTCGCTCAAGAGCGATGGTGGCGGCAAGGAGGCGGTCATGTGGCACCTGCGTCACGCTCTCCAATACCGGACGCGGTGCAGCGACGCGCAGGCAGCCAAGGGTAGCCAGCGCCACGAAGATTCCTCCGACATCTTGTTTCGTTGGCCTCGCTTCAAGGGCTTCCCCCAGCGGACCGCCAGCTGCCCCCGTAGCCGCTTCGATTCGACAAAAGTGGCCCCGTAGACGCCGCATGGCATCCTCCAAATCCCTCCCCGTCACCACATGGCGAGCGTCATCAGGCGCGATGACCTCGGGCGTATCGGCACAAGTGCCTGGAGTGCCCCGGACGCGCGCCACAAGATGGCTACCGAGGTCCGAAGAACGCTCGAGGTTATCGCGCAGGAGAAAGTAAAGGCCAACCAGGAGGGGCGGCGGGTCCCCTGTCGCGAACCAATCAGCTCCCCAGGTCTCCACAGCCCTCCTGAATCGCTCCTCTGTTGCTCCGCTCCAGTGCTGACCAGCCCATTCGCACAACGACACCCGCTCGGTCGCGGTTAACGTGTTGCCGAGGGGCGGATCGATCCAGTCCTCGATCACTTTATGGCTAGCGGCCACAAGTTGGCGTTTTCTCTTGAAGCTAAGATCAAAATCCGCAATGGTTCGTACGCTCACGCCTCGGATGATGAGTGCATGCCGCCCGTCCCGCGAGAGGCGCAGCGGGAGATCTCTTATTCCTGTTGACTCAAGGCCCAGGCCCGAGTCGTCGAATACCAGGACTGCTGTGCTGCTGGATCCTTCTGGAGAATCGAGTGCCTCAAGAAAGACTCGCAGGGCGTCGTAGTCGATTTGCCGAGACTCCGGGCGCCACACAAGAGTAGGGTATCCGAGTTCGGCGCACCTGAAGGCTATTTCGAAGAGAAGTGTCGTCAGGCCGGATCCGGGTTGGGCGGGAAGATTCAAGCAAGCAACAGTTTGGCGGCCCTTGGATTCAAAGTCCCTAAGGAACCTCAGGCTCTTATCAACGACTCCCTCGTTCCTGTTCCAGTGAAGCCCGTGCGCGAACGCGCGCCACGGGGGCCGAGCCCCGCTCACTAGCTCCTCGACGAGGTCGCTCGGCTTCTCCAATCGGGAGGGCGCCCGGAGGACGTCTGCGGTTAGGATCAGGAAGTCCTGGTCAAGCGGCGTTTCACGCTCAAGCAGGCGCTGAATTGGGACAAGTCGCGAGCGAACACGTACCGACGTCGGCTGAACCGGCTCCTCTAGCAGCCGACTGCGAACGTGCTCGACCAGGTCGGTAATGCTCGTTGGACTCAGCCGCAGGCGGCGGAGGAGCGATGGAGACCTCTGGGCAACCAGCTCGACAAATGCCTCTTCGGCGGCGGCTGGCAAATCACACACCAGCAAACGGCCGATAGCGGGAGACGCAGGAAAGGCATCGAGCAATGTCTCTGCCAACCGCACTCCGTCGGAATGGCCGGTCACGACCAAGGTGCTTTTCCCTAGCTTCTCCAGTTGATCGACTTGCTCGTCGCGGGCCCGGCGTCTCTCACGCTCGGGGATAGAAGACCACTCGTTTTCACGACCGTGCAGGTAGAAAAAGGGACAGATCTCGGCGAGGCTGTAGTAGGAGCCAAGGCTCTCAGCTAGCCTCCCTCGAACTTCCACAACGGCACGCCGCTTCAGGTCTGGATCATTCGACCACGCCCTGATGACTGCTCGGACGAACTCGCCAGAAGTCGATTCAGACCAGATCGCAAGCCAGGGAATCTCCGCTAGCGAAGGCTTGTCCTCTGGAACAGTAGGCTTCAGCTCGGGACCGAGCCAGAGGGCCGCGTTACCTCGCGCCAGCTCCGCGCTGGCCTCAAAGTAGAAGTCGTTCAGAGGGTCAGCCATTGTGCGCTCTTCCCTGCCCGGCGGCTCCGGGACATGCCACCAATGCTAGGCACCGGCGTAGGGTACTTTGCTTATCGGCTGGCATGTGGCACTTCTTCGTCACCGCGCCGGCGGCACGTAGATCCGAGGCAGATCCAGCTTCGCCGCCGCCTCGTTCAGCGGCGCCAGGTCCGCACTCAACAGCCGTTCGAGCTCGGCCTCGCGGGTGGCCAGCTCCCTCTGCTGGTCGGCGAAGACTTCTCTCAGGCCTTGGGTGGGGGGACCGTCGCCGCTTTCGACCCAGTCGAGGAGGGGAGAGAGGCGGGAGTAGAGCTGGGCGCCTCCCTTCTGGGCGAGGATGTCGTAGACGATGTCGGCCTTGGGATTGTGCAGCTTGGCCTCCAGGGCGTCGAGCTTCTGCGCCAGGTCGGCGGAGGCTTTGACCAGGTCCACCGCTCTCGGGTCGGACTTGATCAGCTGGTTGCGCGAGAGGAGCTGCTGGCGGACCTCGCGGAGGCGGAGGACGGTGCGGGTGAGGCGGGTGATGGCGTCGCGGACCTGGAGGGCTAGCTGCAGCTGGGCTTCGAGGTCGGCCTGGCTGACGGTCACGCGCGGGTCTGGGCGCAGGGTAAACGGGTGCGAGGAGGTCTTGCCGTCGACGGTGAGGCGGATGGTGTAGGCGCCCGGCACCGCCTCCGGGCCGTGGGCGGGGTAGCCGGAGTCGAGCTTGGCTCCCGGGATGAGCTCGGCGCCGGCCCAGCTGAGGTCCCAGACCCCCAGGTGGACGCCCGGCTCCTTGGCGACCAGGCGCCGCTTGAGGATCGTCGTCTCCTCGTCCGCGCTCTCGGTGGTGCCGATCGGCTCGAGGGCCTTGCTCGAGAGGGTCGTGACCAGGGTGCCCTTGGCGTCGAGGACGTCGATCGTCACCTCCCCCTTCGGCGCGGTGTCGAGCTGGTAGTAGATCGCGGCGCCTCGCGGCGGGTTCTCGCCCGTCCAGCCGTCCGGTCCCTGGCGGAGGTCCCAGCGGACTTCGTCGGGCACCGCCAGCAGGCGCGGCCCCGCGGGCGCCCCCGGGGCGGCCGGCGCGTGGGCGGCGCTGGCGGCGACCGCGTCGAGCGCCCGCAGGTGGTCGAAGATCCAGAAGGAGCGGCCGTGGGCGGCGAGGACCAGCTTGTCGTCCTTGATCA
>Ga0210384_10004635_pt1 | contig 15274 bp, 12 predicted proteins | sample IncBWH2MmetaG_FD_160574 | JGI IMG/M metagenome (GOLD analysis project Ga0210384, IMG submission 160574) | Forest soil microbial communities from Barre Woods Harvard Forest LTER site, Petersham, Massachusetts, United States - Inc-BW-H-2-M | ecosystem: Environmental > Terrestrial > Soil >...
GAGGTCGCGAACGGGTTGTTCTCGTGGTAGAAGAAGTGGACCAGACGGAAGCGGATGTAGTCCTTGTCGGTGGGCACGATATCGAGGTTGCCGCTGTCGATCTGCTGCTGCTCGGGGTTGGTTCCCGTGGTGAGCAGGTTGGCGCTGCCCAGGGAGAAGTTGGGCGTGGGGTTGGGGAAGGCAGTGAGGAGGCCAACGCCGTTCTGGCTCAGGCGGTTTTGCGGGATGATGTTGCCGGGAAAGCAGCCGGGCCCGCCTGCGGTGGCACTGCAAGCAAGTGTGGACTGCGGATCCTTGAGGTAGTGCTTGGTTGCGCCGTTGAGAAGCGAACTGAAGTCACCGGTGCGGAAGGCAGGATTAGGTACGGTCACCGCATTTGTCTGCAGCGGGTTGTAACGAACGAATGCTTCCGAGTAGAGAAAAAATACTTTGCCCTTGGGAAGGACATGCGGAATGTAGAGCGGACCATTGACGTTGCCGCCAAACTGGTTGAAGGTGAAATGCCCTACGTAGTTTGTCTTGAGAGCGGCGGGGTAGTTTGGGTTGTTGTTGTTGACGAAGTTGTTATTTCGAACCCAGGTGTTGGCGTTGAGTACAGGATTCTGAAAGTATTCGTAGAGGCTGCCGTGAAATTTTTCTCCACCACTTTTGGTGATGATGCGGACCTGGCCGCCGATGGAACGGCCATACTCGGCCGGGTAGTTGGTTGCGAGTACCTGGACTTCCTGGACGGCGTCGAGGTCGGGTGTGCCGATGGAGTCTCCGCTTGCACGAATACGGACGGCGACGGCGCCGTCGTAGGTGAGAAGGTTGTCACGCTCGCGGCCTCCGTTAATGTTGAGCGCACCTAGTCCAGTGCTGAAACTGAAGGTCGATACGTTGCTCGTGGTACTGGTGATGCCGGCTTTGGTGAGGGCGAGGTAGATGGGGTTGCGTCCGTTGAGGGGCAGGTTGTCGGCCTGGCTGCTGGTGATGACGCGGCCCAAGGTTGAACTGTCGGCCTGGAGTGTCGTTTCGTTCGCAGTGATCTCTACTTGCTGGTTCGTCTGGCCGATGACGAGTGTGATGTTGACGGTAGTGGGGACCGCTGGATCGAGGTTGTTATTTGTTCTGGTCACCGTGTGGAAGTTCGGCGCGACGACCTTAATGGTGTATTTCCCGGGCGCGAGCCCTGCAATGCTATAGAAGCCGGACCGGTTGCTTATCGTCTTGTGCTCGGCGCCAGTCAATTCGCTGATGACGGTGATCTCGGCCCGGTCGACGACTGCACCAGAGGGGTCAGTGATCGTTCCCGTGATTGAGGAGTTATCGGACTGCGCCATCAGAGCGACCGGTCTTGCAATCACCATTCCTGCGAGCAATAGAAGGGGTAGCAGAAATCGTTGGACGCCGTTCGCGGCAGAAACGGTTGATTGCGTGAACTTCCTCGACACAAGTGCCTCCTTGGCAAGAGTGGACCGTAAGGGAGCTTTGCCGCTTCCAGCCTCCGGGCGGAGAAACTCAGAGTTCGCAGCAGTGCCTTTCAGGTTCTTTCTTGTTTTCCGATCTTGCCTTGGCTCTGCAGTTTTTGGCAGGTGATTCCACTGTGTAAAACGGTGAATACACGCGCAGGTGTAAAGCCATACCTGATAGGAAGAAAAGACTTCGGAGCAGATGCGACCGCGAATTTTAATCTCACCGTTCTGCCGATTGCCCCGGGATTAACACCTCCGTAACGAAATGCTCCTCCTGTCGATATCTACTAATGACAGGGAGAGGACTTTGACGACTAGCTGGGCAAGTTTTACTGAAGACAAACAGCCATCGGAAACAAAAGCTGCAAATCATGTCGAGAGACTCGAAGAGGATCCACGATGGCATCTGGCCAGGCGCATCGCCAGTAGCAAGGGGTTCGTAAAATCTAAATTTCTGACCAGCTTTGTCCTCTATATCTGCGAAAAATTTCTGCTGGATCAGGCTGACGAGATCACCGAGCAGCAGATCGGCGAACAGGTCTTTCGACGACCCCGCGGATACAACCCCGGTGAAGACAATATTGTTCGCAACTACGCCCGCCTGCTGCGGCAGAGACTCGACGAGTATTTCGCCGGCGAAGGCATCGACGAACGAGTTCGCGTCGTGGTGCCTCGCGGTGGATACGTCCCTCTCTTCATCGAAGATGATGCGGCTGTCGGCGAAAGCAAACCGAACCCTACCCCTGGCGTAACTGGCAACCTCGCTGTCCCTGCACCCTTGGAAGTGGCTTATCAGAATGAGCCGCAGCCAGTTCTCGTTGTCCGCTCCTCCTGGGCGCTTAGAACTCTCTGTGCGGCTTTATTTGTCGCTCTTTTCTTTGTCTCGCTTCACGACATCCACCTCAGACCGCCACGAAGCGTCTCGGATCGCTTCTGGAGCGTTTTTTTCACTCCAACGCGAGACACCCTGCTGATCCCCGCCGATAGCGGGCTTGTGATCTATCAGAATCTGACGAAACGATGGGTCTCGCTGGCCGAATACGCTACGGGAGAGTACCAGGAGCACACCGTATCACCGCTCGGTATCGACCCCGCAATCGTGAATGAGCTTGGCGGGCGTCGTTACACCAGCGTTGTGGACCTCCACCTGGCCTCTTCAATCTCTCAGCTTCCTGCGGTGGTGAAAGATCGATTCAAGGTCCGGTACGCCCGCGAAGTGACGCTCGACGATTTGAAACAATCTAACGTCATCCTACTCGGATCTGTCGTCGGTAACCCCTGGGTGGAACTGTTTCAGAACGACCTGAACTTCCGGTTCGAGCCTCAACACAATGAAGAGAAGATCATTATTCGCAATACTCATCCAATGGCCGGAGAAAAGACGCTTTTTGAGACGGACGAGACGGATCCGGCGCGCACGACATTTGGAGTGATTGCCGTCACCTCGAATCTGGATGGCACCGGCCACGTTCTTCTCATTGAAGGAATTAACATGGCCGGAACGGAGGCCGCAGCAGAGTATCTCTTCAGCGATGCTTCAAAAGCTCTTTTGAGTCAGGTCTTCGACTCAAAAGGCAATATGCTTCCGTTTGAGGTATTGCTGGAGACGAGCAATATCGGAGCGAATGCCCCTCGCCCTCAGATCATTTCCCAGCGGATCGCTAGAAGGTAGGATGGCCGAGGTCCTGATTGTTTTCATCAAAAGAAACCTCGCCTATTTTCCGGTGTAGGTCACGCGCCAGACGCTGCGAGAGCCGTCATCTGTTACGTAGAGCGCGCCGTCCTGACCTACGGCTACTCCTACTGGTCGGCCCCAGACCTGTCCATCTGCGGTGACAAAACCGGTAAGGAAATCCTCGTACTCGCCGGTAGCTTTGCCGTTCTTCATGGGAATCCGGATAACCTCGTAGCCTCCGCGATTGGCACGGTTCCATGAGCCGTGTTCGGCTGCGAATCCGTCGCCGTGGTATTCCGATGGGAAGGCAGATTTACTGTTAGGGTAGAAGGTCATTCCAAGCGAGGCCATGTGGGGTTGAACCAGGACGTCAGGGGTAATGACTTTGGATTTGAGTTCAGGATGGGTGCCCATAAGACGCGGGTCCTGATGACCCCCCATATAGAACCAGGGCCAGCCATAGAAGCCGCCTTCCTTAACTGACGTCACATAATCTGGAACGAGGTTGTTCCCTAGCGCGTCACGCTCGTTGGTGGAGCACCACAGCTGACCCGTAACCGAGTTGATCGCCTCGCCGACGCAGTTGCGAATACCGTAGGCGTACACCTCGACGAACTTACCCATAGGGGTGTACTCGAGCACATCGGCGCGATGGAACTCTCTGGGATGAGTGTCTGGATCGTCGGCATTCGACCCGCTTCCGACCGACACGAGCATATGCTTGCCGTCGGCAGAGAAGATGACGTCGCGCGTCCAGTGGCCGCCTCCACGGAGTTGCGCATAGCCGGGGAGATCGGGCACGATGGTTTCGGGCGCGTGGCCCGCCTTCAGATCACCAGACTTGTAGGGGAATCGAACGACAGTCGTGGCGTTGCCGACATAGACCCACTGAGGATCTTCGCCAGCAGGATAAAACGCAATGCCAAACGGATGATCGAGGCCAGTGGCGTAGGTGCTGATGGTTGCGGCTTTGCCGGCATCGGTGACGCCGCGCAGCACCAGGATGGATCCAGCCTGCGAGTCCGCTACGAAGAGATCGCCATTGGGTGCAACATGGATGATGCGCGGCATCACGAAAGTTCCTGAGGTGGGCGGATGCGTTTCTTTCTTGTTTTCGGATCGCTGCATGGGTGCGGCTGCGTCACCGCCTGCGTAGAGTTGGACGGTGAAGCCGGCTGGCGCGATGGGCCACGCGCCCTGAGGCCTTTGAACGAGGGTGGGACCGTTGTCGATCGACTCCGACGGTTTTGGCTCCGGCAGGTCAGCCACGGTGATTTTGCGGCGGACGCCTGGCTTCTGCTGCGTGTAGTCCGCGAAGGCTGCCTGACCTGTGATCGTCTGCTGGGCATGGAGCGCCGAAGGAAGAAACGTGGTAAAGGCGAGAGCTGCGAATGCGTGGAATTTTGCAAAGCGTAAACGTCTCATACTTCTGATCTCCAGATTCGTTATTTGACGACAATCGATCGTGTAGCGGCTTAGCAAGAACGACGTAAACCTCGGCAGCAGCTTCAACCGCGCAGACTTGCAGGTGCATGGCTTACGGCGGACAACTGGTCGAAATCGGCCTCAGGCAGTTCCAGACCCGCAGCCGCAATATTTTCCTCCAGATGATTGACCGAAGACGTTCCCGGAATAGGCAGGATCACTTTGGAACGTTTGAGTAGCCACGCCAAGGCGACCTGCAAAGGAGTTGCATCAAGTTTGTTCGCAACTTTCTTGATGGCCTCATGCGCCTCCTTCGCCTGACCGAGTGGGGCCCACGGAAGGAAAGCGATATGGTTCTCCTCGCAGTAGTCGACGATGAAGTCCGATTCCCTGTCGGCGAAGCTGTAGCGGTTTTGCACCGAGACAATCGGCACGATCCTGCGTGCCCTCTCTACGTGTTCGCGGGTAACGTTGGAGAGCGCGATATGACGAATCTTGCCCTGCTTGCGCAGTTCAGCTAATGCTTCTATCGATGCCTCGAAGGAGACGGCGTTGTCGGGAGCGTGCAATTGATAGACGTCGATGCGATTCACACGCAGGCGCTTCAGGCTTCCCTCGAGTGCTTCTGTGAGATGTTTCGGGCTGGCATTATGCGTCCATTGGCCGGGCCCGGGACGTTCCCATCCACCCTTGGTTGCGATGACTAGTCCAGCGGGGTATGGATAGAGTGCTTCTGCAATCAACTCTTCGGATGTGCCGGGGCCGTAGGAATCTGCCGTGTCAATGAGATTTACTTCGAGTTCAATCGCCCTCCGGAGTGTGGCGAGCGCAGCGGTCTTGTCTGCGGGAGGGCCCCATACACCCGCCCCTGTGATGCGCATCGCGCCATAGCCCATCCGGTTGACCGTAAGATCGCCACCAATGGCGAACGTGCCGGCCGCTGATGCTGAGAGGGTTTGTTGGTTATTCATAAGACTGCTCCTTTCGTCTTGAGGGTTTTGTATCTGTTGGTGTCCAGAAATCGTCAGGCAGGTTCACAACGATAGGCTCTGGCGTACTTCGCACAACCACCCATCGAAATGGATGTTCCTTCGAAGGGTTGAGTTCCTGATGTGGCAGCCAACGTGGGACATGGAGAAAATCGCCCGCCCCAACGGTGGCTGAGTGTTCCCCGGAGTTGCCCCAGCGCACGCGAGCCTCTCCTTCGAGGACGTAAACGACGGTGTCCTGTTCGCCGTGATGGTGAATGCCGGTCTTGGCTGAAGGCTCGACGACGAAGATGCCGGCCCAAAGCGAGGAGGCAATGCCATGCATTGCGGCGATGGCGGACATCCTCAGCGATCCCGGCGTTTGCTGGGTTTCGCTGCTCAGTTCAGCAGGGTGGACAACGCTGATGGTTGATTGCGCTTTGGGTTCAGATAATCCGCGCATAGATATTTTCCTCTGAATGGCGAACACATCGGGCTATCGGGTGGACGATTGATTTGTCGGATATGTTTCGCATCTGCCCTCCATGTACTTCGCGATTGGCTCTAGCGAACAATCTGTACTGTACTGTACAGTACAATATTGAGATGCTCCGCGGCAACCTTCCGATCCGGCTTGTCCAGATGGGGCTACAGGAAGACGGCGCATAAAATGCTGCTAACACAGGAGGATCGAAGCTATAGATCGCATTCAATATTTTTTTGATGCCTTCAGGACGGGAGAGAGGAATGCCTGACAAACGGTCGCGAGGAGAGGTTCGAAACGGTAAGCTTCAAAAAGTGGCAGCAGACTTGTTTCTGAAGCGCGGCTATGAGGGCGTCTCGCTCGACAAGATCGTCGAGGTGGCTGGTGGTTCGAAGAGTACGATTTACAGCGAATTCGGTGGGAAGTGCGGGCTGTTCATTACCAGTATCGAGAACCTGTGCCGCGAGTCGAATGAACCGCTCGCGAAGATCGATTACACGGGGTTGAACCTTGAACAGAGTTTGAAGAAACTTTCCTTTCACATTCTGAAGCTCATTACAGCGAAACGGTCCGTGGAGCTTCATCGTCTCGCTATCGGCGAGGCCGCAAACTGTCCCGAAGTCGGGGAGGCGTGGTACAAGCACGGTCCCGCCAGAACGGCTTCCTTCATACAGTCTGTATTGGAAAGTCATCGGGATGAGCTGGGAAAGACAACGGTTCCGATGGAACGGATGGCGGTGGTCCTTCACGACTCATTGACGGGAGACATCCTATACCGTCTGTTGGCAGGAGTCGGTAAGCATGAAAACGATGCCGAGCTGGAGCGATTGGCCAGCGCTGCTGTCGACGTCATTCTTGGGAACGTTCGTCGCGAAGTGCCTTAAGACAGCCCTGCTGTCGAGCGTAAGATAACAGCAGGAGTCTTCGCCACCTAAATGCGTCGACCTAAGCAACAGATCCTGCGAAGCTAAGGGCGTCAGTCTGGTCACCGTAGAACGCGTAGCCGGTGTAGCCATGGGAATCAAAGGTATAAAACGTATCCCGGTCGTAGTCTGTCAGAGGGAGTCCAGGAATCGAATTGGGCTGGATGGAGCGGGAACGCGTGAGAGGCGCCATCACGACGCGATGTTTCATCGTTGTTGGCCCGATCGTCAGCGGCGTAAAGAGTTTCCGCTCCATGTCGACCGGCGTTATGCCTTCTCCTTGTCTTGCAAGTTCCGCACATCAGGAAGTGGTGGCCGCGAGGCTTCAGGAATGATGATTTCGCGGCGCCCGAATAAACGAGCGTCGAGAGAGAATGCGCCCGGGCCAAGCAAGGTGATCGCTATGGATATCACAACCAGATAGAAAGCAGCGACGGTCTTGTCGTGCGTGTTCTCGCCGGATGTCTGGAACCATGAGACCGCGATGGCCAGGTTACCGAGTGATGCGGAGGCGCCTGCAATGGGGGTCAGGAAGCCGATCAAAAGCGCCGCGCCAACAAGAATTTCCAGCGATCCAATCGCACAGCTGAGAATCTGGGCAGGTGAATCGATGAAAGTGCCGATCCCCTGCACGATTGCGCTTAGGCCGACTGCCAGCCGCATGAGTATGAGACCGAGGCCGGGCCATCCTTCCGGAAATGTAGAGAAGAGCTTTTGCAGCCAGAGCCTCCTCGGGGCGCCGAAATCGCACCAGTTGGGAGAGTAGCTTTTTCGGCCCGAGAATGGACCCCTAGATCGTGTCGTTTTTCTGAATTCCTTGAGGAATTCATCCCGAGGAGAGAAGCAAACTTAGAGATGGATGATCCCGCGTCGTATTCCGATGGCGACAGCTTCGGTGCGGTCGCTGGCTCCAAGTTTTTCCATGATGTGCTTGACATGGCCTTTGACTGTTTCTTCGGAGATGAAGAGGAGCGCCGCTATATCGCCGTTTCGATTTCCTCCGGCAATCTTCTGGAGAACATCCACTTCGCGCTTGCTCAAGGATTCGTCACCCATGTGCTCGGCAAGATGGGCCGCGATTTCCGGGGGAATGTGCTTCTTGCCTGCATGCACTTTGCGGATCATCTCTACAAGTTGCCGGCGAGGCATGGTCTTGAGCATGTAGCCTACAGCGCCTGCCTGGAGTGCGCGACGGATCTCTACATCCCCTTCAAAGGTTGTAAGCATAATGATGCGAGCATCCGGGAACTCGGTGCGAATGGCGACCATGGCATCGATACCGCTGATATCAGGCAGCCTGAGATCCATGAGCGTAATGTCTGGCTGATGCTCACGGAAACCCTGTATGGCTTCTCGTCCATTGGATGCCTCAGCTACCAGGAGCATGTCTGGTTCATTCCGGATGATGGCTGCGATTCCTTCTCTCATCAGCGGATGGTCGTCAATGCTCAAGATTCGAATTGGCGTGGAGTTTTTCATTTCTGTTCTCGTTTCTTTTCGCCACCAGATCCTGGCTCGAACTTCTCTCGACTGAGCCAGGTAAACCAATGAGATACCGGACCATGGGACTGGCCTTCGAATGCGATGGCACTAGGAACCGTCAACTCGACCTCAGTGCCGGCGCCGATGCGGCTCCGGAGTCTTAGACTGGCGCCGATCCCTTCGGAGCGTTCACGCATACCTGGCAGTCCCCAATGCCCCTGGCGACCCGCATCGAGCACCTGAGGGTCGATTCCACAGCCATCGTCACGGACCATAATTCGAAGGTACTTGCTTGCATACTCTAGTTCTATTTCTACAGTATTCGCTTTCGCATGCCGAAATGCATTTACGAGGGCCTCGCGGCCGATGCGGTACACCTCGTCGCGGATAGCGGGTCGGAGGGGACGCCTGGCGTTGTGAGCGATGACGCGATAACCGATCTTTTCGTCGATGGCGAGTTCCTGCCGCATGCGCGAAAACGCCATCTCAAGGTCCCGGCTGTCATGATCTGCGGTTCGCAGACCGCGAAGTGCGCTTCTACCTTCCTCGGTGACCCGTCCCATCAATTGCAATATCCGTCTCAATAGAGGTTTGGCGGGGGAGTCGTCGGGCAGTTGGTCCTCGGCAACATCGAGTTGCATTGAGGCACTGACAAAACCTTGCAACAGGGTGTCGTGGAGTTCCTGTGCGATCCGTGTCCGCTCCGCCAGCCGCTCCTGGAAACGCAGGTTCAGTTGTCGCGTCAGATGGTACATGCGGAGACGATAGAGAGCCACGATCGCAAGGGCGCACACCCCGGCACACAAAGCTCGAAACCACCTGGTCTGCCAGAATGCCGGTTCAATCACAAACGGAACGATTGTCTCCGGGCCATTCCATAGACCTTCGCGGCTGGCTGCCACGATGTGAAGACGGTATGAACCGGGGCCTAGATGACTATAGATAGCCTGCCGCGACGTGACGACATCACTCCATCCCGGGTCGTAGCCGTCAAGCTTATAGCGAAACCTGCCGAGCTCCGGCATTGAGAGACTTGTACTTGCGTAGTTGAAATTGATGCTCTGACTGCCGGGAGGGAACTTCAGCGAATCATTCAAATTGACCTGAGTTCCTCCTGCCGATATCGACTCGATTCGAACCATCTCCGGTGCAGCGTAGCGAAGGATGAGTTCCGGATCGGCCACTGCCAATCCGCGGTTCAGGGAGATCCAGACTCGGCCGAGGCCATCCGCCACTACTGAGCGCTCGCGCCTTACCCCCTCGGTTCCTTGAAGGCCGTCGGCTGTTCCGTAGCTCTGAACATCCGACCTATCGAGCGTTCCCGTCAGCAGACGATCCCGATCAACCTCCAGCACATGATCTGAGGTAGCGAGCCAGAGGAAGCCTCTTTTGTCTTCCGCAATCCCGAAGACCTCCTCGTGCAATGACTCCGGCAGTGAATGCGGCAATTCGACATGGCCGGATTTGAAGAACGCGAGGCCGCCGAAAGTTGCGATCCACAGTACATGCTTCGCATCTTCAAAGATTGATCGTACGTCTGAGGACGGTAGACCATCCGAAGCAGAGTGATTCATCCAGCGTTCACCTGCGAATGAGGCGAGGCCGTTTGGTGTGGCGAGCCACATCGTCCCGTCGTAACCCTCGACGATCGAGTTGACGGAATTTGACCCCAGTCCATTGACCATCGAATACGTTGTGAATTTGCTGTCCTTTAATCTGCTGACGCCGGCGCTAACGGTTCCCGCCCACACGGTTCCATCACGATTCCGATGAACGGAATAGACGCTGTTCTGGGCTAAGCCGTCTGCCTGGGTATAGGTCCGTGCCGCAAATGAATTGGCGTTTTTGGTCAACACGGTCAGGCCACCACGCTGTCTGCCGACCCAGACGTCACCATCACCGCCGCTAATGGAATAGACGATGTCACTATCCAGACCGGCGATTGTGATGTGGCCTACGCGGCTGTCCTTCAGCCAATAGAGGCCGCCAGTAAGAGGCGCGAACCAGGTTCGCCCGTCGGCGTCGACGTAGACCGGCCCGTTGTTTTCTGATGGGAGGCCCTGGGCGATCGAATACGTCGTAAACATACCATCCCGCAGTCTTTCAATCCCGCGCGCGCCTCCAAACCAGATATCTCCTTCGCGATCTTCGTAGACGGCTTTCACCTCGCCTTCCGAATCGCGATCGGCCGATAGAACGCCGTCAGGCGTGATCCGGAAGAGGCCGTGGTTGGTTCCAACCCACACGTTTCCGTCGTGGTCCTTCGTCAACGCCAGAACCTGAAGTTGCTTGAAGAACGCTGGTAGTCCTTTGTCGGCAAGCCCGTTTCTGTCCCAGAAATCTATGCCAGCGTCAGTCCCTATCCACAAACCTCCATTAGTTGCCGGGAGCAGAGCGTTAATACTTGTGTCGGCCAACTGTTTCGATACGTTGAATAAGCTCTCCGGGTCGATGCGAAAGAGGCCAATATCCCGCGTGCCCATCCACACCTTGCGGTCACGGGTCTCGGCGACCGAAATGGCGATACCGTCCATGTCTTCCGACGTTCCAAGGCGCTGGAACTTTCCCTCGCGATAACGGAGGGTGCGATTTTTCAGTCCCCAGAGGAGCGGACGACCTTCACCGTCAAGAGCCATCGCGGTGAATGCAGCCTCATCCAGACCATAGCGAACAACGGCATCCTCGAATTTTCCACTGCGATAGCGGAGCAGATGCGGACCGTCAAGGCGGACCCAAAGGTTTCCTTCCACATCCGACACAAGTCCGCGCACAGCTCCAATCGGAGGCGATTCGGGTAGGGGTCGCTGAATGAGGGTGAAAGTAAACCCATCGAAGCGGACCAGACCCCGTTCCGTTCCGATCCAGAGGTAGCCATCCTCCGATTGGCAGATGGCATAGACGGCCCCGCCCAGAAACCCTCGGTTGGCTCCCCACTTATCGTGGATGTATTGCGACACATCTCTGGCAGAGTCCAAAGCGCAAGCTGCGTTCACAAGGCAGAAGCCCGCGATCCCTGCCACAAGACAACCACGTAGCCAATTCCTTTGCATCATTCGATCACGGAAGGTATTCGAACTTCTCAATCACAACTTCAGCAGGGCGTTGCGAGATATTCTTGGAGTGGTGGAATTCGTACAGCTCAATGTGGACGGTCTCCGCCGCGGGCGTGGGGACCCCTGCGGTGAAGGCATGTTCGCTAATACTTTTGGATTCGGTTCCGACGACTGGACCCCGAGTTGTCTTGAACGATGCAATCCCGGGTTGCCAGTGCAATGTGTGGGTAAGTACACCAGCAGGCACCATAAAGCGAGAGATGTTTTCGGGGACATAGTATGGCTGAACGACATATTGCGCATTCTTCTTGCCAGGTTCTCCCCAGCGGCTTAGTTCTATGTTCAGTTCATTTCGGATTTCATCAGACTTCCCTTCATCCAAGGTGTAGATTCCCAGGACTGCGGACGGCTGGAGATCGGCGCTATCCTGCACGACGAATCTGTAAGTGCCGTATCCGAGACTGCGGGTTAATGCGACGTTCGCACAGGACCATCGGCCATCGCGTAAGGCCATCTGAAGGTGCAGATAGCCTTTTTGATCGACCCACGCATTGGCTGGGTCATATGAGTTGGTTTCGCCGCCGCGATCGCTTGCTGCGGCCCGAACAATCCAGTCATAACCGCTGAAATGGAGCATCTTCGAGACAATGGGCGCGGCGGCCTTGCCCACAGCTGTGGCGACAGCGACCACCCCGTTGCCTTCTTTGGGAAGTGCCTCGATCTTCGAATCCGGGTGATATCCGGGCTCCACCAGCAGCGCGGCGTATTCGGTGCCGAGATGTGTCGAGTTCTTCCACGTCGAATTATCCTGGATTTTGGTAAATGGCCGGTTTGCAAAGGGTTGTACCCACCAAATGCCGCTATGGGCATACAGAACGATCTGCTGGTCGGGTCTGGTATCAGTCGCCCGCCCCTCAATATAGTCGAGCTGCTCTGGCCCCCCAGGGTTGGCCGAGGGCACACGAGTCAACTGGACGGACGGTTTACGCGGCGCCAAGTTCTTTGAATGGCAGCCAACCAGTAAAACGCCGAAGAGGAGCAGAAAGATGTCGGGCCATCTTCGTTTGAGGCAAGAAGTATCAACGATAAACCTCATAAATCTACAGTTGCTCCCGTCCCTGAAGGATTGCTCGACGTTGGCGCTGCCTCAGATCCTGCCCCGCCTGCACCCAACAGGCGTGGTCAGATGCCGATCATAATCTTAAATCCTATAGTCACAGCATCGCACAATGTGCCTAGAGGGGTAGCAACTTTTGCGGGCGGCGAGTCCGGGCCGAATTTGGCAGCAGATCTCATGTGATTGGGCCACCGTTCATTGATTCCGCATTGTGTTGTCACACTCGGGCTACCTGATGCCTGGAGCTACACCAAACTGTGGTGTCCGAATACCTCAAAAGTGTTTGCAATTTTGGGCTCGATCTAGGGTTTCGAGTGTTCGGCACAAACCCTAGTCTAGGGCCAGCGTAATAGACCGATGCCGACGAGATTGCAAAGATAGCCATCTTCCTGGCTTCTGACGCAAGGGCCTTTGCATTTGGTACTGAGCCAGCATAGCTGTCGACTCGGTTACACACAATTCCAGGCGATCCGCCATTACCTGCCCATGTGGTTGGCAATGTTGCGGCGATCTGCAACCAAAAGGGAAGATGAAATGAATACTCTACAGGAAAGACTTCTCATGGAATCGAGCGGACTGCAAGACGAAATCAACATGAACTTCATCGGTTCTGGTGCAACGGATGAAGCTCTTGTCGGGGCGGCCAAGCGAGGGGATCACCCCTCATTCGCGGAGCTATGGACGCGGCACTCGAATAGAGCGTTCAAGATGGTCTACCGGATCACAGGAAACCGGGACGACGCAGAAGATGCGATTCAGGATGCGTGGATGAAAGCCTATATGCATTTGAATGCCTTCGATGGCAGGGCAAAATTCTCGACTTGGCTGACGCGAATCGCGATCAACTCGGCGCTCATGACGTTACGCAAAAGGCGCGCTCATCCAGAGACCTCGATGGATTGGAGCGCCGATGGCGAGATCTGGCAACAATGGGAAGTGACAGACAAGAGAGCAAATATTGAGGAGCATTACGCAAGGAAGGAAACACGACGGCACCTGAGACGAGCGATACACCGTTTGCGACCGGCTCTCCGGAATATCATTGAAATCCAGCAATCGTATGACAGTTCAGTCAAAGAAATAGCTGAAGTCGCAGGGATTTCGGTTGCCGCCGCCAAATCGCGTTTATTGCGGGCCAGAACTGTGCTGCGCCGGTCGCTACAACCTTTGGCGTGATTGCTCGCCTTGAAATCCCGTGTCGGATTGCATTCTCCACCAGTGGCTGACAGGCCATCTCTCCCGCTAGCGGGACTTCCTGCCTGTCCTTCGAGGCCAACGACAGGCGGAAAAGTTCGCCCAGACGCTCGATCATCCCTCGCGCAAGCTTCGGGCTAACAGGAAGTGATCCGCTATGACCGCATTATTTCTGGATGGCCGCGGCCCCAGGCATGGCCGAAGATCACTCTCCGCACCGGACGCAGTCTGATAGCGTTCCTCGGGAGTTCGTGCCGTCCTAGGCGAATGCGTCCGACATTTACCGGATCAACAGTCCCAACACGAGCTTGAAGTAATCAGATTTGGCTCGCTCTCGCTCGAAACGCAGCTACTTTGGCGCGATTTCCGCAACCTGTCGACGTGCACCATCTTCTGCGATGGCCTTTCGTACGGTCATAGAACCACATGACACAAGCGTTGCCTTCGCAATGCCGGACGAAGTTGAAGTCACCATCCGCCAGCAAGTCTGCGACCGCTTCCGCGACCGGAGCCAGAAACGCCTCAACCGTCTCTTTGCCGTAGACACGAGTCACATGAATGTTCCTCGCGTCGTCTGTCGTAAGCGCCGGATGACTCGGAGCGTTCGCCAGGAATCTGTTGAGCGCGACCAGCGAGGGCTTCTTCCCGGACTTTCGATCCTGAACGGCCGCGAGCGCAATCTCACGAAGCGCTCTTGCCCCTTGAGGAATCGGCGCTGCAGTAGTAAGGGCGTTCCTGGAACGTGGCTACAATGTAGTGGGCACCTCTCGCAGCGCTTCCAGGGCCGGCTTTGCGCTTTCACCGAACCTTGCACTCGTCGACGGAGACATCGGTCAGGCAGCACGGCCGAGAAGGTCGCACAGACCGCGATCGGTAAATTCGGCTCAATCGACCATGTTGTCAACAATGCGGGCATTTTCTCGGCCAAGCCCTTCACGGATTACACTGCCGAGGAGTTTCGCGGTTTGGTCTCCACCAACCTGGAAAGGTTCATCTTCATCACTCAGCTCGCAGTGAAGCAGATGCTATCGCAAGGCACCGGCGGCAGCGTGACAAGCATTACCGCTTCATTGGCCGACAATCCCATCGCGGGGGTTCCGGCGTCGATTGTGATGATCACCAAGGGTGGGCTTGATGCGATTACCGTGAGCCTTGCGAGCGAATACGCGAAGAGCAACATCCGCTTCAACGCAGTCGCGCCTGGTGTTGTCGATACCCCTCTTCATAAAAGCAACCCGAAGGAGTTCCTGAAGACTCCTTCACCGATGGGCACGATCTCCGAAGCGAGGGACATCGCTGATGCGGTCGTTTATCTAACGGAAGCTCGTAGAGTCACCGGGGAGGTGCTGCACGTGGACGGCGGTGCGCACGTAGGCCGGTGGTAAGCACGAAAGGTTCGCAGCCCACCAGCGCGGTGCGCCGGCTGCAGAACCTCGGGATCGTGCTCCCCAGTGCTCCCCACCTGCTTGGCGCATACGTCGAGGCGCAGTCCAATCAGG
>Ga0210384_10004637_pt1 | contig 15273 bp, 24 predicted proteins | sample IncBWH2MmetaG_FD_160574 | JGI IMG/M metagenome (GOLD analysis project Ga0210384, IMG submission 160574) | Forest soil microbial communities from Barre Woods Harvard Forest LTER site, Petersham, Massachusetts, United States - Inc-BW-H-2-M | ecosystem: Environmental > Terrestrial > Soil >...
CGGGATCACGCCGGCCATGTTCAGCTTCAGGGGCAGATGCGACGACTGGCCGCCGTAGACCTTGTTGCCGACCTGGCGCTTCGCGTAGTTGACCAGGATCTTGCGCTGGCCGCGTTCGACGAAGACCACCGCGAACGTCACCGCACCCACCAGGGCCAGGATGAACAGCGCGACGACCGGATTCATGTTGCCTTCGCTCACCAGGCTCAGCAGGCGCGTGATGGCGCTCGGCAGGCCGGCGGCGATACCCGCGAAGATCAGGATCGAGATGCCGTTGCCGAGACCGCGTTCCGTGATCTGCTCGCCCAGCCACATCAGGAACATCGTGCCCGCCGTCAGGCTGACCACCGCGCCGAACACGAAGCCGAAGCCCGGATCCAGCACGAGGCCAGGCGAATGCTGCAGGCCAGCCGAGATGAAATACGACTGGACGGCGGCAAGCGCCAGCGTGCCGTAGCGCGTGTACTGGGTGATCTTGCGACGACCCGACTCGCCTTCCTTCTTCAACGCCTCCAGGCTCGGCACCACGTAGCCCATGATCTGCATGATGATGGACGACGAGATGTAGGGCGTGATGCCCAGCGCCAGAACCGACGCGCGCGCCAGCGAACCGCCCGAGAACATGTTGAACATGCCCAGGATGCCGCCCTGCTGGCTCTTCATCAGCTGCGCGAGCGCGTCCGGGTTCACGCCCGGGACGGGCACGTGCCCGCCGATGCGGTAGACCACCAGCGCCAGCAGCAGGAACATCACCCGGCGATACAGATCACCGAATTTGCCCGACTTGGCGAGTTGATTCTGGGAAGTTGCCACGTGTGGAAGCGTTCAGAGTTGCGCGTTCAGGCAGCCAGCGAACCGCCGGCGGCTTCGATCGCGGCCTTGGCGCCGGCCGTCGCGCCCACGCCCTTCAGCGTGATCTTGCGGCTCAGTTCGCCCGACTTGATGACCTTGACGTGCTTGATCAGCTCGCCGATCAGGCCGGCCTGCTTCAGCGACTGGACATCGATCTCGTCGATGGCCAGGGCCTGCAGTTCCGACAGCGTGACTTCGCCGTTGTACTTCAGTTGCGCCGACTTGAAGCCGCGCTTCGGAAGACGACGTTGCAGCGGCATCTGGCCGCCTTCGAAGCCGACCTTGTGGTAGCCGCCCGCACGGGACTTCTGACCGTTGTGGCCGCGGCCGCCGGTCTTGCCCAGGCCCGAGCCGATGCCGCGACCGACGCGGCGGCGGTTCTTCTTCGAGCCTTCGGACGGCTTGATGGTGTTGAGTTGCATGTGATGCCCCTTGTCGTGACCTGGCCGGCGCTTACAGCACCTGGATCAGGTAGTCGACCTTGTTGATCATGCCGCGGACGGCGGGCGTGTCTTCCAGCGTGGAAACGCTGTTCAGGCGACGCAGGCCCAGGCCGCGCACCGTGGCACGGTGCTCGTGCTTGGTGCCGATGATGCTGCGAACCAGCTTGACCGTGACGGTCTTCTTGTCAGCCATGTGTGTTCTCCTGCGCTTAACCGAAGATCTCTTCGATCGACTTGCCGCGCTTCGCGGCGATGTCGCCCGGAGTCGTCGCGCTCGTCAGTGCGTCGAGCGTGGCGCGCACCATGTTGTACGGGTTGCTCGAGCCCAGGCTCTTGGCGACGATGTCGGTGACACCCATCACTTCGAAGACCGCGCGCATCGGGCCGCCGGCGATGATGCCGGTACCGGCGGGCGCCGGTGCCATCAGCACCTTGGCCGCGCCGTGCTCGCCGCGCACGTTGTGGTGGATCGAGCCGTTCTTCAGCGCGACCTTGACCATGTTGCGACGCGCGGCTTCCATCGCCTTCTGGACAGCGACCGGCACTTCACGCGCCTTGCCCTTGCCCATGCCGATGCGACCGTCGCCATCGCCCACCACCGTCAGTGCAGCGAAGCCGAGGATACGACCGCCCTTCACGACCTTGGTGACGCGGTTGACCGCGATCATCTTTTCCTTCAGACCGTCGTCACGACCTTCGTCCTGAACGCGAGGTTGGAACTTTGCCATTTCAGATTCCTTCGTTGACGGTCAGAACTGGAGGCCGGCTTCGCGAGCCGCTTCCGCCAGTGCCTTGACACGGCCGTGGTAGGCGAAGCCAGCACGGTCGAACGCCACCTTCTCGATGCCGGCAGCCTTCGCCTTTTCGGCGATGCGCTTGCCGACGGCAGCTGCCGCCGCGGTGTTGCCACCGTTCTTGAGCTGTTCGCGGACTTCCTTCTCGGCGGTCGAGGCCGAGGCGACGACGCTGTTGCCGTCGACGGAAATCACGCTGGCGTAGATGTGCAGGTTCGAACGGAAGACCGTCAGACGAGCGACATCTTGCTTGGCGATGCGGGCCCGCGTTTGACGCGAGCGGCGCAGCCGTTGTTCTTTCTTGTTCAGCATGGTGTCGCTCCTTACTTCTTCTTCGTCTCTTTCAGCACCACGCGCTCATCGGCGTAGCGGATGCCCTTGCCCTTGTAGGGCTCGGGCGGACGGATGGCGCGCACTTCGGCCGCGATCTGGCCCACGACCTGGCGGTCGGAGCCCTTGATCACGATCTCCGTCTGCGTCGGACAGGCCACCGTGATACCGGCGGGCATGTCCTTGACGACGGGGTGCGAGAAACCGATCTGCAGGTTCAGCTTGGCGCCGGCGGCCTGGGCACGGAAGCCCACGCCCACGAGCGTGAGCTTCTTCTCGAAGCCCTTGCTGACGCCATTGACCATGTTGTTGACCAGAGCGCGCATCGTGCCGCTCATGGCGTTGGCTTCCATGCCGTCGTTGGCCGGAGCGAACGACAGGACGGCGCCTTCCTTGCGGACCTCGACCAGCGAGTTGGCCGCACGGACCAGGGTGCCGTTGGCGCCCTTGACGGTGATCTGGTCTGCCGTGATCGACACGTCCACGCCTTGCGGGACGGTGATCGGCATCTTACCTACGCGGGACATTGCTATATCTCCTTAGGCGACGTAGCAGAGAACTTCGCCGCCGACGCCGGTGGCGCGCGCCTTGCGGTCGGTCATCACGCCCTTCGGGGTCGTGACGATCGCCACGCCGAGGCCGTTCATGACCGTCGGGATCGCGTCACGGCCGCGATAGATGCGCAGGCCGGGACGGCTCACGCGCTCGATGCGCTCGATGACGGGACGGCCCGCGTAGTACTTCAACGAGATCTCGAGCTCGGACTTGACGCCCTCGGTCTTGATCGCGAACGAGTCGATGTAGCCTTCGTCCTTCAGGACTTGGGCGATTGCGACCTTGAGCTTCGACGAAGGCATGCTGACAACCGGCTTCTCAACGCTCTGCGCGTTGCGGATGCGGGTCAGCATGTCGGCGATAGGATCACTCATGCTCATGCTGTTTTCTCCTGATTCGCCTGATTACCAGCTGGCCTTGATCACGCCCGGAATATCGCCCTTGAAGGCGAGTTCACGGATCTTCGAGCGTGCCAGACCAAACTTGCGGAACGTGCCACGCGGACGGCCGGTGAGGCCGCAACGGTTGCGCAGACGCACCGGCGCGGAATTGCGCGGAAGCTTCTGCAGCTCGAGACGGGCGATGTAACGCTCTTCGTCGCTGCGCTTGGCATCGTTGATGATGGCGGCGAGCTCGGCACGCTTCTTCGCGTACTTGGCAACCGTCGCTTCGCGCTTCGCTTCGCGCTGGATGAGGGAAGTCTTTGCCATGGGGCGCCTCAGTTCTTGAACGGGAACTTGAACGCCGCGAGCAGTGCCTTGCACTCTTCGTCGTTCTTCGCCGTGGTGGTGATCGAGATGTTCATGCCACGGATCGCGTCGATCTTCTCGTACTCGATTTCCGGGAAGATGATCTGCTCTTTCACGCCGATGTTGTAGTTGCCGCGGCCATCGAACGAACGGCCGGAGATACCACGGAAGTCGCGCACGCGCGGCAGGGCGACGGTGACGAAGCGGTCCAGGAATTCGTACATCTGGACGCCACGCAGCGTGACCATGCAGCCGATGGGCACGCCGTCACGGATCTTGAAGCCGGCGATGGCCTTCTTCGACTTGGTGACCACGGGCTTCTGGCCGGCGATCTTGGTCAGGTCGCCGACGGCGTGATCCATGACCTTCTTGTCGGCGACGGCTTCGGACACACCCATGTTCAGGGTGATCTTGGTCAGACGCGGCACTTCCATCACGGACTTGTAGCCGAACTTCTCGGTCAGGCCCGGAACGATGGTTTCGCGGTAATAGGTTTGGAGACGAGCCATGTCGGACCTCTTATGCCTTGACTTCTTCGCCGCTGGACTTGAAGACGCGAACCTTCTTGCCATCAGCCAGAATCTTGATGCCCACGCGATCGGCCTTGCCGGTGGCGGGGTTGAAAAGCGCGACGTTGGACTGCTGGATGGGCATCGTCTTGTCGATGACACCACCGGTGGTGCCCTTCAGCGGGTTCGGCTTCACGTGCTTCTTGACCACGTTGATGCCTTCGACCAGCAGCAGCTGCTCGTCGACGCGCTCGGCGACGGTGCCGCGCTTGCCCTTGTCGCGACCGGTGGTCACGATGACCTGGTCACCCTTGCGGATCTTGTTCATGGCGTTTCCTTGTACTGCGGGCGCGCTTAGAGCACTTCCGGTGCCAGCGACACGATCTTCATGAAGCGCTCGGAGCGCAGTTCGCGCGTCACGGGGCCGAAGATGCGGGTGCCGATCGGCTCCAGCTTGGCGTTGAGCAGGACGGCGGCGTTGCCGTCGAACTTGATCAGCGAGCCGTCTTGACGACGCACGCCCTTGGCGGTGCGAACGACGACGGCGTTGTAGACCTCGCCCTTCTTGACGCGGCCACGCGGCGCGGCTTCCTTGATGCTGACCTTGATCACGTCACCAATGCCGGCGTAACGGCGCTTCGAGCCGCCGAGCACCTTGATGCACTGGACGGACTTCGCACCGGTGTTGTCCGCGACGTCGAGTCGCGACTGCATTTGAATCATGGTTTATCCCCAACTTGCTCCCGCAGACGGCAACACCCGAGAGCGGTCAGTATTGGGCCCGTCAGTGCGCTCTTTCGACTGCAGGCGGGGCCTGCGGCTTCAAGATCGCCCCGGTTGGGCTGAAATTCCTCTGAAGGCTTGCAGCGCAGCTTTCTGGTCACTCCAGATGCCGCCAGTGTTGACTGGCGGCGGCACGCGTTGCTCACGCCTCTTCGGCGAAGTCCGCCATTATGCAACGGATCGTCGGTGCGTGTCAAACGGGGGCGCAGATTCTTTTCCAGCGGCGCGTTGCCATGGTCGAGTTGCGGGTTTGTTCGGTCGCGGGGAGGGCCGGCTCCGGGTCAACATCGCGGGCTTGGGCAGGCGCGCACGCCGCGAGGGCGGCGCGAGATCAATCCGGGACCGACGAGTCCTGCGGCAGGGAGGCCGCGCAACATGAAAAGCAGATTCCTGAAAGTCGCCTTCGCGGCGGCCTGGCCGCTGGCGTGCGCGTCGGCTTTCGGCGCACCGGCGGCAGGCGATCCGGCCGCCATTCCGGTGGAGGCGTTCTTCGAGAACCCTGTCCTCACGCGGCCGATCCTCTCACCTTCGGGCGACGCGCTGGCCGTGCAGATGCGGGTAGACGGCCACCGGGTGCTGGCGATCGTCGACACGGCCACGATGAAGAAGGTGGCGGTCATCGCACGCTTCCAGGACACCGACGTCGGCAGCGTGGCCTGGGTCAGCAACAAGCGGCTCGTCTTCGACCAGGAGTTCGAGAACGGCATCACGCGGTATGGCGCCTGGCATGGCCTGTGGGCCGTCGATCGCGACGGCAGCAACCAGAGACAGCTCATCCGGGCCGATGGCGACGCGAACAGCGAAACCGGCTCCAACATCAAGGTCCGCACGCTCACCGCCGACTACTACCTGCGGGCCATAATTCGCGATGGCTCCGACGACGTGATCATCGAACGGGAAGTGGACGCGCCGGTGGTGGGCGGCACCAACCGGTACCACGCCGAGCGCCTGTACACGCTGCCCAAGCGGCTCGACACGCGAACAGGCCAGGTGAGCACCATCGTCGAAGGCAACATTCCCGACCATTCGCAAGACTGGGTCATCGACGACCAGGGCCATGTGAAGGCGGTGTTCACGCTGCATGACGGCGAGGAAGCCGTGCTGGCGCTCAAGGACGGCGCCTGGAGGGAGCTCGCGCGATTCCAGGCCTACGACGCCCGCGCCGACGGCATCGCCGACGCGATCGCCGGCGAGGACGGCCACCTGTACCTGGTACGCGGCGGCAACGGCCCCGCCAGGACAAGTGCGCTCTACCGCTTCGACGAAGTGCGCTGGCAATCCGATGCCGAACCCATGGTCGCCATCAAGGGCTTCGACTTCGACGGCGATCTGGCGGAGGATCACTGCACCCATAAGCTGCTGGGCCTGCACTACCAGTCCGACGCCCTCGGCACGGCCTGGTTCGATCCCGCGATGGCCGCGGTCCAGGCGAAGATCGATGCCGCCCTGCCCGGCCGCGCGAACATCATCGAGGTCGCTTCCTGCGCCGCCGGAACACCCGTGCTGGTGACGTCGAGGTCCGATCACGCGCCGGCACAGTACTTCCTGTACGGCCCGGGCGATGCCGGCCTGCGCAGCGTCTCGGCGTCGCGCCCGAGCATCGATCCACGCCAGATGGCCGATACCGATTTCTACCGGATCAAGGCACGCGACGGGCGCGAGTTCCCCGTCTACGTGACCAGGCCGCACGGCAAGGGGCCATGGCCCACCGTCGTGCTGGTGCACGGCGGCCCGAACGTCCGCGGCTGGAGCTGGGAATGGGACGACGAATCGCAGTTCCTGGCCTCGCGCGGCTACCTGGTGGTCAAGCCCGAGTTCCGCGGCAGCGCCGGCTACGGCACCGAGCTCGAGGCCGCCGGCTTCAGGCAATGGGGCCTGGCGACCCAGGACGACATCGCCGACGCCACGCGCTGGGCCGCCGCCCAGGGCTGGTCGGACGCGAAGCGCACCTGCATCGCGGGCGGCAGCTTCGGGGGCTATGCGACGCTGATGGGCCTGATCCGCTATCCAGACCTCTACCGCTGCGGCATCGCCTACTCGGCCGTCGCCGACCTCGGCATGATGTACGAGACGTGGTGGAGCGACATGTCGGACGACTGGAAAGGCTACGGCATGCCGGTGACGGTGGGTGATCGCGAGAAGGATGCCGCGCAGTTCGCCGCCACGTCACCGCTGAAGCTGGCGGCACGCATCAGGCAGCCGCTGCTGCTGACCCACGGCGGCCACGACCACCGCGTGCCGATCGAGCAAGCCACGGCGATGCGCGACGCCCTAGCCGCCGCCCATGCGCCGGTGACCTGGGTCTATTACCCGGAAGAAGGCCACGGCTTCTACATCCAGAAGGACCGGTTCGACTTCTACCGCCGAATGGAGGCCTTCCTCGCGGCCAACATCGGGCCGGCGGCCACCACCGCCGCCGCGAACTGAACGACCTCGACGACAACCGACCACGGCACCAAGCCGTGGCAACCTGACAGGCTGGGAGGCCTCACTTGATTTGCTGGAACAAGACGCTGGCGGCCGTGGCCGCGGGCCTGCTCTCCTGCGGCGGCGCCGCGCTCGCCGCGACGCCCGTCCCTGGCATGTTGGCGTCTGCCATCCCCGCAGAACGGTTCGAGGCTCCGCCCGACATGGACCGACCCCTGCTGTCGCCCAACGGCGAAGCGCTGGCCGTGCTCGTCCGCGACACCTCCGGTCGGCGCGAGCTGGCGGTGATCGACATCACCAACCCCGACCAGCCGAAGATGAACATCGCGGCGCACGCCAACACCGCCGACGTCGCCGACGCGGAATGGGTCGACGATTCCAGGCTGGTGTTCTGGGTCGGCCACGAAAACGAGTCACTGGGCGACCAGCGCGGCATCGGCGGCGCGTTCGCGGTCGACCGCACCGGCGAGCACATGCGCCAGCTTCACTTCTGGGTCCGCGGCGTGCTCCACGATGGCTCGGGAACCGTCGTCGCCTATCGCAGCAGTGGCGGCGCCTGCAGCGGGAACCAGGTGCGCTTCCACTGCGAGGGCGGCTTCGTCATCCCCGAGCGCCTGGACACACGTACCGCCATCGCCCGGCCCATGGTCGACCCGCCGCTGCCGGAGCACCCCGCGGACTGGTATATCGACGGAGCGGGCCAGGTGCGCGCGGTCACGACTACGAACGGCGGCGACGTTTCTTTGTACACCCCGCCCGCCACGCCCGGCCCCTGGAAGAAAATCGCGCAGTACAAGTCGCACGACATGGCCAACGGCTTCGGAGTCGAGGGCTTCGGCGCCGACGGCCGGTTCTACGTCACGCTAGGCTCGGCCACGACCGGCGGCGCCGACACCCTGCATGTGATGGACCTGGCAACGGGAAAGATCGCCCCGGAGGCGATCATCAGCGTCAAGGGCTTCGACTTCACGGGCAGCCTGGCGCAGGACTGGGCGCACCACAAGGTGCTGGGCGTGCACTACCTGGCCGACGCGGCGGGCACCGTCTGGTTCGATCCCGGGATGCAGGCGCTGCAGGATCGTGTCGACGCCGCACTGCCAGGCCTGGTCAACCACATCGACGCGGCCAGTTGCGGCTGCGCGCAGCGCGTGCTCGTGACGTCATGGTCTGATCGCCAGGCCTCGCCGATTGCCCAGGCGGCACGCATCACGCGACCGCTCATGCTCGCGCACGGAGGACTCGATCGCCGCGTGCCCATCGAACACGCCGACAGACTGCGCAGCGCGCTGGAGGCCAACCACGCACCCTTGACCTGGGTGCTGTACCGCGACGAGGGCCACGGCTGGTTCAACCCCGACAACCGCGCGGACTGGCTCCGCCGGATGGAGGCATTTCTCGCGGCCAACGACGGCCCGCTGCCGGCTGCAGCCGCTCCGGCCGCAAAGCCCTGAGCAGCCCGTCGGGCGTCAGTGTCGTCCGACGATCGCGAAGAGCAGGAAGATCGCGAGCGTCGCGTCCCAGCCCTTGAGCAGGCGCGGGGTGTGCAGCGGCACCTTCATCGAGCGGTAGCGAAAAGGCCGCACGCGCGTGACGCGCGGACGGCCTTCTCGGGCGCGCGGCGCGTCAGGTCTTCAGCGCCCGGGCCTGGCCCAGCATCGTCTCGGCGTTGCTCACCTCGAACTTGCCCGGCGCCTCGACGTTGAGCGTCTTGACGACGCCGTCGACCACCAGCATCGAGTAGCGCTGCGAGCGCACGCCCATGCCGTTGGCGACGAGGTCCAGCGGCAGGCCCACGGCATTGGTGAACGCGGCCGAGCCGTCGGCCAGCATGCGCACCTTGCCGGCGGTCTTCTGGTCGCGCGCCCAGGCGCCCATCACGAAGGCGTCGTTCACCGACAGGCACCAGATCTCGTCGACGCCGGCGGCGCGCAGCGCATCGTACTGGGCGACGTAGCCCGGCACGTGCTTGGCCGAGCAGGTGGGCGTGAAGGCGCCCGGCAGCGCGAAGACGGCAATCGTCTTGCCGGCGGTGGCCGCGGCCACGTCGACGTTGTTCGGGCCCAGCGAGCAGCCCTCGGTCTCGACCTCGATGAATTCCTTGAGGGTGCCTGCGGGCAGCTTGTCGCCAACCTGGATCGTCATGTCGTGCTCCTGGATCTGAGTGAAAGAGGGTTTCCGGAAATGAAAAACGGCCGGGACGCCAGTATTCCAGCGTTCCGGCCGCAGTGTGCGGCGGCGGGATTTGCGTCCCGTTCAGCGAGGCTATCAGGCCAGGCGGGCCTTCTCGAGGAGCTTGGTCACGACCCAGCTCTTGGTCTTCGAGATGGGACGCGTTTCGGCGATCTCGACCAGGTCACCCATCTTGTACTCGCCCTTTTCGTCATGGGCGTGGTACTTGCGCGAACGGCCGACGATCTTGCCGTAGAGCTCGTGGATGACACGGCGCTCGACGAGCACCGTGATGGTCTTGGAGCGCTTGTCGCTCACCACGCGGCCCACGAGGGTACGCGTGTTGCTTTCCGCCTTCGTCGAGGTGGTCACTGCTTGAGCTTCGGTCATTTCGCGGCTCCCTTCTTCTCGGCAAGGATGGTCTTGGCGCGAGCGATGTCACGACGGGTGTTCTTCAGCTGCGAATGGTTCGTCAGCTGTTGAGTGCCCTTCTGCATGCGCAGGCCGAAGTGGGCGCGCAGGAGGTCGGTGACTTCCTTTTCGAGCGCCGGGACGTCCTTGGTCCGCAGTTCAGATGCTTTCATAGTTCCTCCGGGTCACAGGCCGAGCTGGCGCGTGACGAAGGTGCAGCTCAGGGGCAGCTTGGCGGCCGCGAGCGTGAACGCTTCGCGGGCCAGTTGCTCCGGCACACCATTGAGTTCGTAGAGCACCTTGCCGGGCTGGATTTCAGCGACGTAGTACTCCGGATTGCCCTTGCCGTTACCCATCCGGACTTCAGCAGGCTTCTGCGAAATCGGCTTGTCCGGGAAGATGCGGATGAAGATGCGGCCACCGCGCTTGATGTGGCGCGAGATCGCGCGACGGGCAGCTTCGATCTGGCGGGCCGTGATGCGGCCGCGCTCGGTGGCCTTCAGGCCGAATTCGCCGAACGAGACGGCGGCGCCACGAGTGGCGATACCGGTGTTGCGGCCCTTCTGTTCCTTGCGGAACTTGCGGCGTGCTGGTTGCAGCATGTCTTATTCTCCTTTGCCTTCGGCGGCGGCGGCCGGGGCCGCTGCTGCCGGAGCCTTGCGCACGACGCGCTTGACGGCCGGCTTGGCATCGCCAGCCGGAGCAGCGGCGTCGGCACGCGGGGCGCCGTCACGCGGACCACCGCGGTCGTTGCTGCGCGGGGCGCCACGGCCACCACGGTCGTCACGACGCGGACCACGCGGGCCACGACGATCGTCTTCGCCTTCGGTCTTCGGGATCACGGGCGCTTCGCCGTTGGCGAGGCGGTCACCGCGGTAGACCCAGACCTTGCAGCCGATGACGCCGTACGTCGTCTTGGCCTCGGAGAAGCCATAGTCGATGTCGGCCTTCAGCGTGTGGAGGGGCACGCGACCTTCGCGGTACCACTCGCAGCGGGCGATTTCGATGCCGTTCAGGCGACCCGACGACATGATCTTGATGCCCTGGGCGCCCAGGCGCATCGCGTTCTGCATCGCGCGCTTCATGGCGCGACGGAACATGATGCGCTTCTCGAGCTGCTGGGTGATCGAGTCGGCGATCAGCTGCGCATCGATTTCAGGCTTGCGCACTTCCTCGATGTTCACGGCCACCGGCACGTTCAGCAGCTTGGCGAGCGCGGCCTTCAGGTTCTCGATGTCTTCGCCCTTCTTGCCGATCACGACGCCCGGACGAGCCGAGTAGATCGTGATGCGGGCGTTCTTGGCGGGGCGTTCGATCAGGATGCGCGAGACCGCGGCATTCTTGAGCTTGGCCTTCAGGAATTCACGAACCTTCAGGTCTTCGGCCAGCATCTGGCTGAAGTTGCGGTTCGATGCGTACCAGCGCGACGCCCAGGCCCGGGTCACGGGCAGGCGGAAGCCGGTTGGGTGGATTTTCTGTCCCATAGTCTTCCTTGGCGTCAGTTACCGACGGTCACGTAGATGTGGCAGGTACCCTTGCTGATGCGATTGCCACGACCCTTTGCACGGGCCGAGAAACGCTTCAGGGTGGTGCCCTGCTCGACGTAGATCGAGGTGATCTTGAGATCGTCGATGTCGGCGCCGTCGTTGTGCTCCGCATTGGCGATGGCAGATTCGAGCGCCTTCTTGATGATGCCGGCGGCCTTCTTCTGCGTGAACTCGAGGACGTTGAGCGCGTGGCCCACCTTCTTGCCGCGGATCAGGTCGGCGACCAGGCGACCCTTGTCGCTGGACAGTCGCACGCCACGGACGATTGCTTTGGTTTCCATCGTCTGCTCCTTAGCGCTTGGCCTTCTTGTCGGCCGGGTGACCCTTGAAGGTCCGCGTCAGCGCGAATTCGCCGAGCTTGTGGCCGACCATCTGGTCGGACACGTACACGGGGACGTGCTGCTTGCCGTTGTGCACGGCGATCGTCAGGCCGATGAAGTCCGGCAGGATCGTCGAGCGGCGCGACCAGGTCTTGATGGGCTTCTTGTCCTTGGTGGCAACGGCCTTTTCGGCCTTTGCCAGAAGGTGGTGGTCCACGAAGGGACCCTTCTTTAGAGAGCGTGCCATGGTCTAGCCTTACTTCTTGCGGCGCGAGACGATCATCGTCTGCGTACGCTTGTTGTTCCGCGTGCGGTAGCCCTTGGTCATCGTGTTCCACGGAGACACAGGGACTTGACCCTCGCCGGTGCGGCCTTCGCCGCCGCCGTGCGGGTGATCCACCGGGTTCATCGCCACACCGCGAACGGTCGGGCGGATGCCCTTCCAGCGCTTCGCACCGGCCTTGCCGTACTGGCGCAGGTTGTGCTCTTCGTTGGAGGTCTCGCCGATGGTGGCGCGGCAGTCGATGTGGATCTTGCGGACTTCACCCGAGCGCAGGCGAACCTGGGCGTAGGTGCCTTCACGCGCCATCAGCGTGACGGACGTGCCGGCCGAACGCGCGATCTGCGCGCCCTTGCCAGGCTGCATCTCGACGCAGTGGATGATCGAACCGACCGGGATGTTGCGGATGGGCAGCGTGTTGCCGGCCTTGATCGGCGCTTCCGCGCCGGACACGACCGTGGAACCCACTTCCAGGCCACGCGGGGCGATGATATAGCGACGCTCGCCGTCGGCATAGCACACCAGCGCGATGTGGGCCGTACGGTTCGGGTCGTACTCGATCGTCTCGACCTTGGCCGGGATGCCGTCCTTGGAACGCACGAAGTCGACGACGCGGTAGTGGTGCTTGTGACCACCGCCCTTGTGACGGATCGTGATGTGGCCGTTGTTGTTGCGGCCGGCGTTCTGCTTCTGGGGCTCGAGCAGCGAGGCTTCGGGCTTGCCCTTGTGCAGGTGCGCGTGCACGACCTTCACCACGGCGCGGCGGCCAGGCGAAGTCGGCTTGAGTTTGATGACGGCCATTTACGCGGCCTCCCCGGAGAAGTTGAGCTCTTGCCCGGCCTTCAGCGACACGTACGCCTTCTTGACGTGGTCGCGGCGGCCGATGGAGCGCCCGAATTTCTTGACCTTGCCCTTTTGGACGACCGTCGAAACGCTTTCGACTTCGACCTTGAAGAGCAGCTCGACGGCAGCCTTGATCTCGGGCTTGGTGGCGTCGCGCAGGACCTTGAACAACACCTGGTTGTTCTTCTCGGCGACGCTGGTGGCCTTTTCCGAGATGATCGGAGCCATCAGGATCGTCGCGAGACGGTTCTCATCGAATTTCTTGGCGGCGCTCATGCGTACATCTCCTTGAACTGCTCGATCGCAGCCTTCGTCACCAGGACCTTCTTGTAGAAGACCAGCGACAGGGGATCGGCATAACGCGGCTCGGTGACGAGCACGTTGGGCAGGTTGCGCGAGGCCAGCGCGAGGTTGTCGCCGACGTTGTCGGAGATGACCATCACGGAGCTCAGGCTCATGTCCTTGAACTTCTGGGCCAGCAGCTTGGTCTTGGGCGCGTCGATGTCGAACGAGTCGACCACGGCCAGACGGCCATCACGGGCCAGCTGCGAGAGGATGGACGCCATGCCGGCGCGATACATCTTCTTGTTCAGCTTCTGCGTGAAGTTCTCGTCCACGCGATTCGGGAAGGCACGACCGCCTCCACGCCAGATCGGCGACGACGTCATGCCCGAACGAGCGCGGCCGGTGCCCTTCTGGGCCCACGGCTTCTTCGTGCTGTGCTTGACTTCTTCGCGGTTCTTCTGCGAACGCGTGCCTTGGCGCGCGTTGGCCTGGAAGGCGACCACGAGTTGATGGATCAGCGCTTCGTTGTAGTCACGCGCGAACACGGTGTCCGGCGCGTCGACCTTCGAAGTGGTCTGACCTTGTTCGTTGAGGAGCTCGAGTTGCATCAGTTGGCTCCCTTCTTGGCCTTGACCTTGACGGCGTGGCGCACGACCACATGGCCGTTCTTCGAACCGGGGATCGCACCGCGGACGAGCAGGAGCGAACGCTCCGCGTCGACACGGATGATGTCGAGGTTCTGCACGGTGACGGTTTCGTCGCCCATGTGGCCCGACATGCGCTTGCCCGGGAACACGCGGCCCGGATCCTGCGCCATCGAGATCGAGCCCGGCACGTTGTGCGAACGGCTGTTGCCGTGCGACGCGCGCTGCGAGCTGAAGTTGTGGCGCTTGATGGTGCCCGTGAAGCCCTTGCCGATCGAGGTGCCTTGCACGTCGACGAGCTGGCCCACTTCGAACAGGCCGACCGGCACGACGGTGCCCGGCTTGTATTCAGCGGCGATTTCCGGGGTGACCCGGAATTCCTTCAGGATGGTGCCGGCTTCGACGCCGGCCTTGGCGAAGTGGCCAGCTGCCGGCTTGATCACGCGCGATGCCTTGCGCGTGCCGAAAGCGACCTGGACGCCGGTGTAGCCGTCGGTATCGACGGACTTCACTTGGGTGACGCGGTTGTTGGACACGTCGATCACCGTCACAGGAACGGCGTCGCCGTCGTCCGTGAAGATGCGCATCATGCCCACCTTGCGACCCAGCAAACCTAGACGGTTGCTCAGACTCATGGTTTTTCTCCAGCCCCTTCGCCTTTCAGCTCAGAGCCTTTGTTTCACATACCCGACATCGATTGGCCGGGCTGACTTGGTTCTAGCGTAAAAGCCCCTCGACCCGAAACGGACCGTGGGGCTTCTCGCAGAGCCAGCGATTGTAGCAGATGCGGGGAACCCCGCAACTGCCCTTTGCTTACTGCAGCTTGATCTCGACGTCCACGCCCGCGGGCAGGTCGAGCTTCATCAGCGCGTCGACGGTCTTGTCCGTCGGGTCGACGATGTCCATCAGGCGCTGGTGCGTGCGGATTTCGAACTGGTCGCGGCTGGTCTTGTTGACGTGCGGCGAACGCAGGATGTCGAAGCGCTGCAGGCGGGTCGGCAAGGGCACGGGGCCCTTGACGATGGCGCCGGTGCGCTTGGCGGTCTCGACGATTTCCAGGGCCGACTGGTCGATCAGCTTGTAGTCGAATGCCTTCAGGCGGATACGGATCTTTTGCTTTTGCATGATGATGTCCTCAAAGAGCGATGTCGGCGGAGCCGACGGAAGTTCGGGAAACTGGGCGCGGCGCCCGGGGGCGGCGCGCCCGCATCACGCAAGAGTTACTCGATGATCTTGGCAACGACGCCGGCGCCGACGGTGCGGCCGCCTTCACGGATGGCGAAGCGCAGGCCTTCTTCCATCGCGATCGGGGCGATCAGCTTGACCGTGATC
>Ga0210384_10004638_pt1 | contig 15270 bp, 14 predicted proteins | sample IncBWH2MmetaG_FD_160574 | JGI IMG/M metagenome (GOLD analysis project Ga0210384, IMG submission 160574) | Forest soil microbial communities from Barre Woods Harvard Forest LTER site, Petersham, Massachusetts, United States - Inc-BW-H-2-M | ecosystem: Environmental > Terrestrial > Soil >...
AAAAGCTCCCGCTATCGACGACGCGCACGAATATCTTGATGCCTTCGAGCCTATCCATCCGATCCTCCTGCGGGGAATGTTACGAAGATCAGGAATGACTCGAACATTTAATACTCCTCAAAGCGGTTGGTCGCGAGCGGCAGAGATGGGTTGTGGGTTCAACCGGTGGATGCAACACCTAGACTCTCATCGTAGAGGGAGGGGTGTTGCATATGAACTACCGGACGAGGCTCTACTACTACACCGAGACCGACAAGGCCTTGATGTGGGAACGGTGGCGACAGGGCGAGTCGCTGCACGCGATCGCTCAGCTGTTCGATCGTAACCATTCCGCGATCGGCGGCATCCTTGCCCCTCGAGACGACAGCCGCTGCGCAGCAATCATCAACTCGGCATGTCGACATACGCGCGCTCAAAGAGCAAAAGCAACCTCGGAGCGCAATTGAGATGGCTGCGCTTGTCGCTTACTACCTAACGAGTCGGCCACGTGTTCAGAACGAAAGACCGCAATTGAGCGCGACGATCTTGCGAAGAAATCATCGGTTCGGAAAAACCGGGCAGGTCATTGCGGTGCTAGCTGCAGATCACCTGCACGGGCCGTCTGACGGGAACGTGCAGACTTCTTCGACGCGCTTCACATATTTGTTCCAGAGCGGAACGTCCGTGGGATCTTTCTTCGCAAGCTCTAAGTCATCTTGACTGAACAGGCAGTAGTCCAGGTTCGCCTTCGGGTCCCCAACGGTCGCTGCTGTTGCGCCCGGGCAGTCCGCTGCCGTCGGGATAAACATGCGGGCCTTGCGATCAAGCCAATCGATCATGAAAATGCCTTCGAACTCAGGGTGCAGCAGCTTCTGTATGATTGCACCCCTGAAATCTGGCGCGCTGAAATTATGGGCGACCAAACCTGATAATAAGGGATGGGTATGCACGGTCGCCGTCACAGTCGGCGGCTTGGGGAGGAAGTTGCTTTCGTTCTCGCATGAGTTTTTGAACGCCATGTCGAGGCTCTTCTGGTAGTCCTGTGGAGCTATAAGCGGCGGGTTAAGGAAGCTGAAAGGTTGACTGCTGGCAACAGGCGGCGCCGCGTAATAACCCCCAGTGCTCTGACGCTGATCACGCACGATCACAAATCCCCATTCGGATAGCCCCGTGCTCTGCGACGATAGCCCAGTGCGCTGCAACGCGATGAGTCCAGCAGAGTCCTGTTTGATCAGGTCTATCAGACTTCCGTAGGGACCATGCAGGCCGTTGGGTTCCGGCTCTTTCTGACGTGGCAGCCACTCCCGCAGCGGCTGTTCGCAGCTCGCTGGCGCCTGGGAAGGATTCGGAGTGGTATCCACCAGCAGAAACGGGTGTGACGAGTCAGGGGCCAGGTTGATGCCACGCGCGACGATGGCGTAATCGGACGCAGCGTCGCTCTCAATCGCCGCCTGGCCCGACCAGACCTCCTGCGCACCCTGGCCAATCGTATCGGTCTCGGATCGTAGAACTCGAAAACCAGCGCTGACACCAGACTTCGCTTTGCCTTTGTCGATCGATACTTTCAGGCCCCCGCCTTCCGCCATTTTCAGCTCCGTCAGCATCAGCTGGGGGGGTGGCTCTCGACACAGGCAAGGACCGACCTTCGGATTCGGCGCGTTCGGATGAAACGACTTGACTTCGTTCAAAACGGCCTGGCATGTGGAAGACAAGTCGTAGGCAGGATCTGTGACCACGGCGTCCTTGCTTTGCGAGACGGCATTGAGAAAATTCTTCGTCGCGGCCGTGTTGGGGCCTCGATAGTTCTTGTTGTACAGGTCGAAAAACAGCCTGTCGGCGGCCGAATCGAGCTCCCGGTAGTCCTGGTCCGAGATATTGCAGGTAGCCTTCTTATCCCTGACCAACAACCTGAATGCGGAGTACTCCCCGGCGGCCTGCGCATCCGTAACGGACACATGCATGCCCTGTGCGACGGCCAATGACGTTGCGCACAGCTCTGCTGCGGCGAAGGTGTGAAGAAGAGCGAACCTACCCGCGCGATAGAATCGGACATTCCTTCTCGGCAACACATCGTCCTCCATTGTCCCAGGGGGCAAAAGACTTTAAAGGCCTGCTCCCTCAGGAATTCGCGCCCATCCGCCGGAGGCTTAGCCCGCGCAGCCGCCATTCGTCATCGATGCTGACCAGGGGCACATCGTAGAGGCGCGGCGACGGCTCGGTGTCGGAGAGATTGACGCCGATCGCCGGCAGCGTGGCGACGTTGCCGCCCTTCGAGATCTGTGGGTGAGCAGCCGTCCCTCGACCGGCAGGGCTACCTCCCGGCAGGCAAGGCGCTCGCGCTCGGCGAGACTTGCCATCTCGGGCGTGTGCCTCACTGCCTGATCAATTGGCACAAGCACAGTGGCCATCCAGCGGCAAAGCCTGCGGACGGTTCGTCATTCGTTCAGTAAGAAACGTGCCCGGTACCAGAACAGTCTGTACATTGGACCGTGCCGTTGCCGACGCAATAGGAACAGGGTATCCATTGAGGCGTACCTTCTGCGGTTTGCGGTCGCTCATACCGACCGCGCGCCCCATGACACACTGAGCAGGTCATCTGACCGGTGCCATTACACCGCCGGCAAGGCCCTCCTTGCGCGTTCGGCGCGGAGCCGGGATTCGGGTTTTGACTGGGGACGGCCGGAGCAAGGGGGGATGAAGGTCTGTCTCTGGCGATCCCGAGGAAGTACAGCAGCCATGCGAGAAGCTGCGCGCCCCAGAGCGCGACAAATGATGCGATGAAGATGAGGCCCAGCAATCCCGACAGTATCAGACCGGGATACTTGAGAAAATAGATCAATAGCGCCGAACCAACCGCCCAGAACAAGAAGCCCTTGAGGAAGTCCTTGATGATTGCTCGGAGCATCGCCCCCATGGTGCGGATCGTAACGCCCGGTGGTTATCTGCGCTACACCTGCTGACTTGCCCGACGTGGCGCGGGCGGGCTTCATCGATGTGTGTGAGCTCTCCTCGCGACCCTCCTTGGCAGATAGGTGAGATCGATATCCACTGACAGCCGCGGCGAGTCGCGGACAAAGAGAATTGATCGCAGACGTCCCGACTTAGTCGTGGCGCCTGCCGCGATCCTCGTGGTCTCTCTCGTGCCCGCGATCCCGGTAGTCTCGCTCGTGCCGGCCGTGACGTTCACCCCAGGATCCGCGGCCAGCGTAGACCACCGGAGGCGCGGGATAATAAGGGGCAGGCTCATAGACCACCGGCGGCGCGTATCCTCCAAAGATGTAGGGATTGACGCCGACACTGATGCGCACCTGCGCGCTTGCGGTCGCGGCTGCGGTAAGCGCAAGAGCGGCAAAGACTAATGCAAGAGGTTGCTTTTTCATGATGGGTCCTTGGAATGCAGCCGGGTGGTGGAAGTCCCGCGCGCGGCCCTGTGGGACTTTACTTGGCTACTTTCTTCTTTCCTTCATGCGCGCGGTGAGCAAATACTGAGTCAGCCACCTTTTTTTGGTCGTCCGACATCGAGGCATACAACGGAGCAAAGACCGCGGCGAGTTTCTTGACACTATCAGCATGAGCCTGGGCGATATCCCCATAGGCATTCAGGTTATCGACAGCGCTCGCGCTTTTAACGAGTGCTTCCCGCTTGTCGATTGCTTTGTCGGTTTCGATTGCACTATCACGCATCGTCTTTGCTACCGCGGCCCACTGGGATTCCTGGGCCGAAGTGATTTGCAGCTGCGTATGCAAGTCCTTGATGTGATTCTCGACCCCCGCATCTCGTTTGGCATCCGCCTTCGTCATTGCGGCGGTCGGAGCGCCGGCAGTAGGTGCCGCGGCTGCAGATGAACCCGGCGACTGTGCATACGCGCCGCTGATGAGAAATGCGGATGTGAGTGCTGTAATGATTGTCTTCATAAGGTTCTTCCTAGGCATGGCGGATCGTCCGGAATTCGTGCATTAAAATCGCCGCGATCGCAATCGCGGTCGATCTTGAAAGTTATCCGAGGCAATCGATCTACTTGTTGCCAGTCAACCATGCATGGGTGCTGTCACTCTATGCGGTACCGTACGCAGCCCTCGGACATTTGCAATAGCTCGCTTGAGCGCAAGCATGGCGTCCGGGAATCAAACAATCGACCCGCTGTTGCGCCCGCAGCGCTTGGGGTTCCAGGGGTATTCCTGTGGAAATCATCGTCTTTGACGCGCTGAGCCGCGGGACAATCCTCGACAGCCGTTTAGAAACAGGTTTACGGCGCGGTCAGCCCACGTCTCGAGCTCCCGCGGCGTCATGGGCACGCCCAGGCCCATGGTGCGACGCTGCGGCAGAGCAACGACCATATGCAGAAACTGTGTGGCTGCAAAGCTTCGAAGCTCGACGGTCAGCCGCGGATCCCGAAGCTCGCGCGCGAGCAGATCGCCAATCAAAGCCGTCGCCTCCTCAGCCCAACCCTCGTCGTAGACCGCACGAACCAAATTGGGAAAGCGCACTGACTCGGCCGTAATGAGGCGGTGCAGTGCGATCGCCTGAGGGGCGAGCGCCGCGCGCAGGATGAGTCCGGCGAGGCGGCGCAGGATCTCCTGCAACGTCGCGCCCTCGAGGAGCGGCACCCCGGGAGGCGGACGAATCTGCTCGATGATTCGATGGACGACCGCAGCGAACAACGCCGCCTTGTCGTCGAAGCGGTGATAGAACGTACGCTTCGAGATGCCAGCGCGCCCGGCCACCGCTTCGATGGACGTCGATCCGTAGCCCTCGGTCAGGAATAGCTCGGTTGCGACTTCCAGGATTCGATCGCGCAGCTCCAGGGCGGCAGCGCGCGGCGGCCTGCCGCCATGGCGCGCCCTGCGCGTCGGCGGGCGGCGGTGCTTCTTACCGGCGGCGGTAGGCGAAATCGCCCGATCGGTCGAAGGCGTGGGCACCATAGGAGCCAGAGTAGGGCGCGCGTTGCGGATAGTAACCACGCGGCGGCGCGTAGAACTGCGGCACCCGCGGAGCATACGCGAACGCGGGCCGGTAGTAAGCCCGAGGCGCACGGTAATACCCCGGGGGCTGCGCGTAATACGCCGGGGACGGTGCATAGTAATTGGACGGCGGATAGTAGCCGCCCGGCCCCCCGTAGTAAGCGGGAGTCGTTGGGTATGGCGCTTGCGGTTGTCCCGCGGCGGCCGCTGCCGAGGCTAAGACCAGCGGCAGGGTGGCAATCCTCGCCGCGACACCGACGATGTGTGCCAATGCCCAGGGGGCGAAGAACAGAGGTCCGGCGGCAGCGGCCGGCCTGATCGGCAGAAACAGGAGCGCGGCGGTGGCGGCCGCGGCAAAACCCATCTGCTTGAGTCCGGGCATGGCTTGCTCCCTATCTTTCTTTCTGTGTTGTGACACCGCGCGACTCGCGGGACGGTACTCGCTCTGCCGCAGAAACGCAACGGTACCGTTGCGTTATTGGCGGCGGCGCAGCACGGGGGAGCGCCTGCTTGCTTGCGACGATCGCCTCAGAATGGATAGACGATCGACAAGGTCGCCGTGTTGTTCCAGTAGCCGCGCCCGCCGCCCACCATCGAAGCAAACGAGTCGCGACCCAGCCGCACGACCAGTCGTCCGTTTGCCGGCAAGCGGCCCTGCAGCGAGAGATCCCACGCGTAGGATGAGGCGCTCGCGCCGTCGATGGTCTCGGAGCCGACGCCGGCCACGAGACGCAAGCGCCAGTCGGCACTGATCTGCTGCGCGGCGATTACCCCGGCCTTGACGAGCCGATAGTGCGCGGGATTGAAATAGATCCCCGTCGAGGGCGCGCTGCTGCTGTACCCCCGCAGGTCGAATTGGGCGCCGAGCGCAGAAGTCGTATTCGGAATGTCATAGGGACTCAGAACGATCTTCAGATGTCCGCCATCGCGTTGATTGCCATCCGAGAACTGTTGATGGAAATACACCGGCACGATGGACCAGTGATCCGACAATCGTGCGCTCGCCCCAAGCGTGTAGGTGCTGAATAGCAGCCTGTCGGCCAGCGCGAGCGTCGTCAGGATCGGGGCCCGCTCGAGCGAGGCATTGACTGCAGCAGTGTCGCTGAGCTGCGCTTCCCACTCGAGCGATCCTGCAGCGAATTCCCAGCTCTGCATGGAGCCTGCGCCGATCAGAACACCAAGGTGCTGAGCCGCGCCGATGCGCGCCGCTCCACCCACGCTGACCTGGGTGAGCTGATCTGTCGTACCGCCCGCCGCCACGGAGGTGCTGGCCAGATTCAGGTGCCAGGTCTCGAAGAGCTGCGCCGATGCCGTTCCCGGCAGCCACGTCCCCACACTGTAAGTCCGCACCCTGAGTCCGTCGCTGTCGTCGCTGTAGAGCAGGTCAGCGTCGAGCCGCTTCGACAGCTGCAGGATGATGTCATCCTTCTGCCGCAGGAGTTCCTTCCCGAGGCGTGTCGAGTCGCTGGCGGGTGGGCTCGCGACGATGTAAGGCGCTGCCTCATCGAAGCGGCCGCTCCCGTTTGCGGCCCGCAACAGCTCGACCGTCGCGCCCAGATCGCCGCTTGCGAACGGCGCCACCAGCGCGTACGCCTGTTGATAGTACTCGAGCGAGTTCAGCGCTCGCGCTAAGCCCGTCTCGGCGACGTGCCGGTCGACCTCGCTACCCGCCGCTTCGCGCGCACCGCGAAAGTCCGCGGCGGCGGCTCGGTAATGACCCAGCCAAAGGTCTGCGCGGCCGAGGCCGATAAGGGCGGCGAACCGATCCTCGGGTGATGCCTGCGCGAGCGCCGTGCCGAAGTGCGCCCGAGCCGCCTGCGGGTGCCCGGTCTCGAGCGCCTGGCGGCCGGCACGAATTTCATCGGGGCCGGACAGGCCTTGAGAACGCGCGACCGCTGCGAAGGCGAGCGCCAGCACCGCGCACGACAGGGCTATTTGGTTGCCCACTGCTTCCTTGCCCCGAAGATCTCTTTCAGGTATCCGACGACGCAGGCTGGTTGCAGGATGAATCCATAGAGAAAGGAGTACACGACGAAGCCGACCACGTTGCGGCGCACCTTCAGGCCCTGCGTGCTGAACATCGCCGACTGGATGACGAACATGAGCCAGTTGACGAGCAGCGCCAACGGCAGCACGAAGAGCGTCATCGGCCCGGCAAGCCAGTAATGGCCAAACAGGGCCAGGATGATTCCCGGAATGAACAGCACGGTGTAGGCGACATCCATGGCAGGGAACAGCAGATTCCACCAGATGAAGAGCGTGGACATGCGCGGCTGCAGCAGCAGCCCCGAGTGGTAGCGAAATGCTTCGATCAGGCCGCGCGACCATCGCTGTCGCTGGCGGATGAACTGTGTGAACGTCGCCGGCGCATTGGTGAAGGAACAGGCATCCTCGGCGAAGCCCACGCGGTGGCCTGCCCGCAGGATGGCCCAGGTCAGGACAATGTCTTCGCCGACGCAATCGGTCCAGCCGCCTACTTCGCGCAGCACCTGGGTGCGGTAGATGGAAAACGCTCCCTGCGCGACCAACGTGCCCTGAAACAGGCTCTGCAGGCGTTTGACCGCGGCAATGCCGTGGAAGTAGTCCCATTCCTGGATCCTGGTCACGAGATTTTGCCGTGAGTTACGCACCAGGACCGCGCCGGCCACCGATGCGGTGTTGGGCGGATCGCTGAGGAGGCGGCCGACCAGGTTTGCGAGCGCTCCGCGATACAGCATGGAGTCGCCGTCTACGGTAATTGTGAGCGCATGCTCAGCGGCCGCTAGGCCGACATTGAGCGCCTTTGCCTTGCCGCCATTCTTGTCGAGGTTGATGATCAGCAGCCACGGGTAGCACAGGCTCTGGAGCTTCGCCGCCGTTGCATCCGTCGAGCCGTCGTTGATGACGATGACTTGCAGTTTCCCGGGGTACTTCTGATGGGCGATGCTCTGAATGGTGCTCGAGATCGAGGCCTCTTCGTTGTATGCCGCCACCAGGATGCTGATCCCGGGGTAGCTTTCGACGGCTTTGCGCCGCGGCCGGCGATCCAGAAGAAGCCCCGCGACGAGGAAGGCATTCATGAACCCGGGAATAATTGCGATCGAGAAGATTGCGCAGTACGCGAACGCCCCGCCGGCGAGCTCGGTGAGATCGGCGATCCAGCGGCCCGCGAGATGGTAGGAGAGGGCCGCCCAACTCGCGGCGATGAGCAGCGTCAGCGTGAATTTGACACGCACCGGCAGGTAAGGGACGACGCTTCGCGTGACTCGCCCGGCGGCCGCAATGGGCGCGGAGCGCAGCGGCGCGCCGCCGATAAATGCGGTTTCGAATGGGCGTTCGGTGCGTGGCATGGCCCAACATAATCAATGGTTTGCGCACGCCAAGTATCGATTCCGATCACAGTGTCGTGATCCAACTACGCCGCTGTCATGGACATCTGCCGCAACCGCGGAAGTGCGTCACGTTTCCAGGGCGACCTGGCAAGGCACGCGGCGCCTGCCAGGCGATCGTGCAGCGGGGGTGGCGGCCGCTGAAACCTTCAGGCAGCCGCGCGTGGTGACGGCGACGTGACCTAAGCGCGGCTATTCCCGGTACCCGGGATTCGATCGATCAAGTTTTCGCAGCAGAGCGGGCCAGGCGAGGCTGCTTCCCAATCCTCGCGTCACCTGAGTGGCCGCGGCGCGCATGCCGCCGAGAATGGGTTCGGGTATGCGGATCAATTCCTGGCCGCCGCTTTGAGCACGCACCTGGATCGCGCACGCGGATTCGAAGATATACATGTAAAGAAATGCATCGGCCGGCGATGAGCCGGCCGTCAGGAGCCCGTGATTGCGCAGCAGCAGATAGGACTTGTCGCCGAGGTCCGCGACCAGGCGCGGCTGTTCGGCGGCATTGAGCGCGACACCCTCGTAGTCGTGATAGGCCAGCGAGGACAGCACGAACAGGGATTGCTGTGAAATCGGCAGCAGCCCCGGCTTTTGCGCCGCGACGGCGACGCCGTTGAGCGAATGGATGTGCATGACGCACGCGACATCCTCGCGCGCCGCATGAATGCAGCTGTGAATCGTGAAGCCGGCCGGATTGATTTCGTGGGGCGAGTCCATGACCTTGCGGCCACCGAGATCGATCTTGACGAGCGAGGAAGCCGTGATTTCCTCGAACATCATGCCGTAGGGATTGATCAGAAAATGATGCCCGGCTCCCGGAACCCGCGCTGACACGTGAGTGAAGACGAGGTCATCCCAGCCGTAGAGCGCAACCAGCCGATACGCGGCCGCGAGATTCACACGCACGTCCCATTCGGCGGCGCTGACTTGCTGTCTCACGGAAGTTGCCGTGGCGTGTTTCATTCAGTGCGCCGCCTCCGCGGCGGCAGGTACCCCGATGAGCCTGCAGACGAAGATGGTGGCGCCGATCAGCAAGCCGGCGCCCGCCGCCTCCACGAGCAGCCATAGCCAGGGATTGGGATTTGGCGTCGCCAGGGCGAGGCCGGCGACCGTGAACAACATGAAGGTGTGGCTGTTGAGAACCAGCGGAATCATTTCGCCGAACGCGAAAATCGCGTAAACGGCGGCCAGAATGTAAAGCAGCCGGCCCCAGTCGGCGCCGATGAGGTGCGCGAGCCAGCCTATTGCGAGCGGTGCAAGTATCACGAGTCCGATACCGGTGGCGGCGCCGATCAGAACATGCGGCGCCCGCTTCGGGTTCATGTGTTCGACGAAGAACAGGACCCACGCCACGTACGCCGGCCATGCCGGCACCTTCAGATAGTGGGTGACGAACTCGGTGATGACGATGAGCGCGAGCACACAGAGTCCGAGAATCAGGCGGTGGCGGTTGAACTTCATGAGGCAGCTCCCATCGTTTCGGTTCGAAGTACATCGCTGAATCGCGCCAGGTGATGGTCGGCGTCGCCAAAAGTCATATCGATCATCGTGAGGCGCTTGAAGTAGTGGCTGACGTTGAGCTCGTCGACGACTCCCATCGCGCCGTGCAGCTGCACGGCCTGCTGGCCGACGAAGCGCGCGGCTTGTCCTATATATGCCTTCGCGCCCGATATGGCGCGGCGGCGTGGCGTGGGTTCGTCGCCGTCGGCCTGGATTGCCGCAATGATGGCCATCGAACGGGCCTGCTCGGCGGCGATGAACATGTCGGCCATGCGATGCTGCAGCGCCTGGAAGCTGCCGATCACGGTGCCGAACTGTTTGCGGGTTTTCAGATAATTGAGAGTCGCCTCATTGAGCGCGGTCACGATACCCACCGCTTCGGCGCACAGCGCGGCGATACCCTGGTCGACGGCGCGCTCAATGATGGGCAGCGCTCGGTCGGGAGCGGCGATTAGGGCATCATCCGCGACAGGCACATCCTGCAAATGTAAATCCGCCGCTCTGCCGTCGGATTGGGTGGGATAGGCTTGCAGCGTCAATCCCGGCGCATCACGTCGCACCAGGAACAGGCAGATACCCTCGGCGTCGGTCCGATTGCCGCTGCTGCGCGCCGAGACGAGAAAATAATCGGCCGAGGGGGCATCGAGCACGACGGACTTGCGGCCCGTGAGCTGCCAGCCCTTGGCGCCGCGGACGGCCGTCGCAGCGACGTGCGCGAGCTCATAGCGCCCGGCCGCCTCATAGGCGGCGAGTGCGATCTGCAGCTTGCCCGCGGCGATCTGCGGCAACAGCGCCTCCTTGATCGCGCGGGCAGCGGCATCGCGAAGCAGCCCACCGCAGAGCACGACCGTACTCAGGTAAGGCTCCAGCAGCAGTCCCTGGCCGATGAGTTCCATGACGGCCATGATGTCCACACCGTTGCCGCCGAGCCCGCCGAATTCCTCGGGAAAGGGCAGGCCGAGCAGGCCGAGCTCGGCATACTGGGCCCAGGCTTGCGCGGAATAGCCGAGCGGTGAACGCGCGAGCGAGCGGCGCCGCTCGAAATCGTAGTCTTTGGCGATGAAACGCCGCAGCGTCTCCTGCAGCGCCAGTTGTTCTTCCGTCAGGCGGAAATCCATGGCAGCCCTCTTCTAAAGACCCAGGATCAGTTTGGAAATGATGTTCTTCTGGATCTCGGTCGAGCCCGCATAGATCGTGGTCTTGCGGTAGTTGAAGTATTGGCCCGTGAGCGGCGGCGCGAAGGCGGCATAGTGATCCGCCAGCAGCGGTGCCGGAACCCAGTCCGCCTCGAGCGCCTCGCGCAAGTAGGGCAGGGCATCGTGTCCGAGCGCATGCATTTGCAGCTCCGCGAGCTGCTGGATGATCTCCGACCCCTTGATTTTAAGCAGCGAGACCTCGGGCCCCGGAGCGCGGGATTCGGTCGCGACCGCCGACAGCACCCGCAGGTTCGTGATCTCGAGCGCCATGAGCTCGAGCTCGACCTGCGCGATGCGATCGCGGAAGCGGGGATCCTCGAGCAGCGGGCGGCCGTTATGCAGTTGGCGCGTCGCAATCTCCTTGAGCCGCTTCAATGCGCGTTTGCAATTGCCGATGCCGGCATTGTTGGTGCGCTCGTGCGCGAGCAGGAATTTTGCGTAAGTCCAGCCCTTGTTTTCCTCGCCGACCAGGTTCTCGACCGGCACCTGCACGTTGTCGAAGAAAATATCGTTGATCTCGTGTTCGCCCTCGATCGTGATGATGGGACGCACCGTGATGCCCGGCGCTTTCATGTCGATCAGCAGGAACGAAATGCCTTGCTGTGGACGCGCGTCGCTGCTGGTGCGCACCAGGCAGAAGATCCAATCGGCATACTGGCCGAGCGTGTTCCAGGTCTTTTGGCCGTTGACGCGGTAATGAGCGCCTTCGCGCACCGCGCTCGTGCGCAGCGATGCGAGATCGGACCCCGAACCGGGCTCCGAATACCCCTGGCACCACCAGTCCTCGCCGGAAATGATGCGCGGCAGAAAGAAATTCTGTTGTGCGGCAGTTGCGAAGCTCATGAGCACCGGGGCGACCATGCGCAACGCGAACGCGATCTGTGGCGGCGCGCCGGCCGCCGCAGCCTCTTCGTCGAAGATGTGCTGCTCGACGACGCTCCAGGCGGCACCGCCGTAGCGCCGCGGCCACATGCCGGCGCCCCAGCCGCGGCGGTAGAGGATCTTCTGCCAGCGCACCAGGTCGTCTTTGTGCATGCGCCTTCCCAGGCGCACTTTGGAGCGGATGTCGGCCGGCAGCTCGGCTTCGAGGAAAGCACGGACTTCGGCGCGAAAGGATTCTTCTGCGGCGGTGTAGTCGAGATTCATGAGGGCCTTCTCATTCGATCATGACCACGAGCTTGCCGCGCGCATCGCGCGCACCGAGCCTCGCGATCGCGTCCATTCCCCGTTGCAGCGGGAAGCGCTCGGTGACCGCCGGCTTGATGCGGCCCTCGAGATACAGCGCCATGAGCGCCGCGACATTGGCGGCATGCTGCCGGGGCTCGCGCGCGGTGAATTCTCCCCAGAACACACCGAGGAGCTGGCAACTCTTGAGCAGGGTCAGATTGAGCGGCAGCTTGGGGATACCGGCGGTAAAGCCGACGATGAGATAGCGTCCCTGCCACCCGATCGCGCGCAGCGCACTTTCCGTGTAATCGCCGCCCACCGGATCGAAGATCACCTGGGCGCCGTTCGCGCCGCAGGCGGACTTTAAGTGCTCCGTGAGCGCGCGCGCAGCGGCCTTGTCGAGCGCCACCGCCGGGTATTGCACGCTCGCATCGGCGCCATGTTCGCGCGCCAGCGCGAGCTTCGCTGCAGTCGATGCCGCGGCGACGACACGCGCGCCCATGGCCTTGCCCAATTCCACCGCGGCGAGGCCGACGCCGCCCGCGGCGCCGAGGACGAGCAGCGTCTCTCCGGACTTGAGCTGCGCTCTGTCCTTAAGTGCGTGCTGCGAGGTGCCATAGGTCAGAAGCAGCGCGGCCGCTTCATCGAAGGGCATCGCAGCGGGAATCTTCCAGCAGTTTGCCGCGGGACCGACGACTTTCTGAGCCATGCCGCTGCGTACCGGACTCATGAGCACGCGATCACCGACGCGCAAGCCCTCGACGCCGGTGCCGAGCGCATCGACGATGCCGGAGATCTCGCCGCCGGGCGCGAACGGTCGCGGTGGCTTGACCTGATACAGATCCTGAATGATCAGCAGATCCGGGAAATTGACGCCGCAAGCACGCACCGCCACCCGCACCTCCCCGGAACCTGCCACGGGCTCGGGAATCTCGTCGAGTTCCAGAGTCTCCGGACCGCCGGGCCGGCGGCTCAGCAGCGCCATCATGATGGGCCACCGCGCTCGGCCGCGGCGCCGCGCGCGGCTTCCGCGCGCCGTTCGCGATCCTGCAGTTCGCGCCACTGAATCTTGCCGCTGCCAGACTTGGGCAGCGCCTCGACGAATTCGACGCTGCGCGGGACTTTGAAGGCCGCCATGTTCTCGTGGCACCAGGCGACGATCGCCGCGGCCTCGATGCGTCCCTGCCATTCCGGCCGCAACACGACCAGGGCCTTGACGGTCTCGCCGCGATGCGCGTCGCTTGCGCCGATGACGCAGGCCTCGAGCACGGCCGGATGCTGATACATCAGCGATTCGACCTCGGCCGGCCACACTTTGAATCCGGACGCATTGATCATGCGCTTGAGGCGGTCGACCATGAAGAAGTAGCCGTCTTCGTCGACCCTGCCGAGATCGCCGGTGCGCAGGAAGCGTTTGCCGTCGATCTCGATGAACGCCTGCGCGCTGTCCTGCGGCTTGTTCCAATACCCCAAGAACACCTGTGGGCCGTGCGTCACGATCTCGCCGACCTCGCCTGCGGGGAGCTCGTCGCCGCTCGCAGGAGCGACGACGCGCGAATCGACGCCATAGATCGGGATGCCCAGACATTGAGGCTTCGCACGATCGGGGGGGTTGATGTGCGTGGCCGCCATGGTCTCGGAGAGTCCATAGCCTTCGCAATAGGTGATGCCCCGTTGCAGCAGCCGCTGCGCCACGGCGGCCGGCATCGCGGCGCCGCCGCCGCTCAATTTGAGGATCGAGGACAGGTCGTAGCGCTCGATGTTCGGGTTCATGAAGAAATCCTGGATCATCGTCGGCACCGCGGTCCAGCTCGCGATCCGATAGCGCTGCACGCATTCCGCGGCGGCGACGCGGTCCCAGCGCGGCAGCAGCACGACGGTATTGCCGTTGTAGAGGGGGCCGTTCATGCTGCCTTGCATGCCGGTCACGTGAAAGAAGGGCGCGACCGCGAGCATGGTTAACTCAGGCTGCACCGTGAACCAGCGCATCGAGGCCACGAGCGTATGCATGGTCGTGCGGTGCGTATGCATGCAGCCCTTGGGCTCGCCGGTGGTGCCGGAGGTGTACGGCATCACGCACAAATCATCGGGACCTGCGCTCAAGGGTCCCGGAGGCAGGCCGCTCGCGAGCGCATCGCGCCACAGCGTGACACCGGGGCGCGCAAGCTCGACGCGCGGCGCCGCAATGAACTCCGGCACGGAGAGAGTGGTGGGCTGTTTCAGGTAATCCGAATAGGCGGCGACGATCACATGCTCGAGGTCCCGCGAAGCGAGCAGCGCTTCGATGCGCGGGTACAGCTCCTGCGAGACGATCGCGGTCTTGGCGCCTGCGTCCTTGGCGCAGCGAAGAAATTCCTGCGTGAGGTACATTGGATTGAGCGGCACGACGACCGCATTGGTGCGCAGGATCCCGTAATAGCCGATCACGAACTGCGGGCTGTTCTGCATGTAGAGCAGCACGCGATCGCCCTTGCGCACACCGCAGCGCTGCTCGAGGTAGCCTGCGATGCGCTGCGCTTCGTCGTGAATCTCGCCAAAACCGATCGGCGTGTCGTAATAGACGAGACCGGGTTTGGCCGGATAGCGTCGTGCGGACACCTCGAGGTTGTAGAACACGTTGGTGGCCGGCGCGTCCAGGTGCTGCCGCGAATGATCAGGCCAGAATTTGAAGTGCCGGTCCGACAAGGGTGCGCTCTTCAGGCTGGTCGGTACCGGGACAGCTCGAGCTTGCCGATCTGCGCGCGGTGCACTTCGTCCGGACCGTCCGCGAGCCTCAGGGAGCGTGCGCCGGCATAGGCGTGGGCGAGCAGGAAGTCCTGGCTGACGCCGGCGCCGCCGTGCACCTGAATGGCCCAATCGAGCACCCGGCAGGCCATCTGCGGCGCCGCGACCTTGATCATCGCAATTTCCTTCTTTGCGGCCCGGTTGCCGACCGTGTCCATCATGTAGGCCGCATTGAGTACCAGCCACCGGGCCTGATCGATCTCGATGCGCGATGCGGCGATCCGCTCGAGCGTGACGCCTTGCTCCGAGAGGCGCCGGCCGAATGCGACGCGCTCGACCGCACGCCGGCACAGCATCTCGAGCGCGCGCTCGGCGAG
>Ga0210384_10004639_pt1 | contig 15268 bp, 16 predicted proteins | sample IncBWH2MmetaG_FD_160574 | JGI IMG/M metagenome (GOLD analysis project Ga0210384, IMG submission 160574) | Forest soil microbial communities from Barre Woods Harvard Forest LTER site, Petersham, Massachusetts, United States - Inc-BW-H-2-M | ecosystem: Environmental > Terrestrial > Soil >...
CCAGCAGATCCTCGGTAGTGGGCTCGTCCGGGAACGGCACCGCGACCGCGCGCCCGGCCTCCACGCGCTCGTAGTTGTTGCGCAGCGAGAGCGTCACCCGCATGTTCCAGCGCGCCTGCTCGGCCACCGCACGGGCGTCGGCCTCGCTGTCGGTGACGTAGACCGGCCGCTGCGTGCCGACCCGGATCGGCTGCCGGGGCGGATGCTGCGCGACGTGGCCGTCGAAGAGCCGCCGGAACTCGCGCAGGCGCTCCAGGGGAACGCCGAAGCCACCCGAGAGGAGGTGAAACCCGCGCCGCACCGTGGTCTCGATGGAGTCGGGACTCTGGGCGGTCACCCAGATTGGCGGATGCGGCTTCTGCACCGGGTGCGGGAACACGGTGGTCTCGGGGATCCGGTAGTACTTGCCCTCGTAGCTGAAGGGCTTGCCGGTCAGGGCGGACACGATGATGTCCACCGCCTCCTCCCAGCGCGCGCGGCTCTCGCCCAGGTCCTGGCCGAGGCGCTCGAACTCGTAGCGCTGGTAGCCCCGCCCGAGGCCCACGTCCAGCCGGCCGCCGGTGAGCAGATCCACGGTGGCGATCTCCTCGGCGATGACGAGCGGGTGGTGCAGCGGCACCACGATGACCGCGGTGCCGACCCGGATGCGCCGCGTCTTGTCGGCGAGGTGCAGCGCGTACGTCAGCGGGCGCGACAGGTAGCCGTAGGTCGAGAAGTGATGCTCGGCCAGCCACATGTTCGCGAAGCCGAGCTCCTCGGCGGCCTGGGTGATCTCGGTCCCACGCTGGTAGATGACGTCTGGTGGAGCGCCCGAGGGCGTCTGCAGCAGGAGGAACGTGCCGAACTCCACGGGCGGTCTCCTTCCCGGTCCTGGGATGCTCGGAGCATAAGCGACCCCGCCCGCCCGCTCAAGTTGCCGGGGAAGCCGTCCCGGTCGGCTAGACTGCTCAGAGAGGTGGGCTGACCGTGGAGACATCAGGACCTCCCCCGACCCTGCTCGAAGTGGTGTCCTCCTTGGTGACGGCATGGAGGAACCTGGCTGCGTATCCGGCCGGCCATCCCTCCCGGACCTCCGCGCTCAGCACCGCCTATGGTCGACTCACCGGTTACCTGACCGCCACCGCCGCGCCGCTCGTGTTCGGGATCTCGCACGACGGGCTCTCGAGCGGGGATCGCAAGCTCGACGCCGCGCACGTGCGGACGTTCGCCCGGGCGCTCTATCGCCGGAACGGCGGGCTGCTGCGCATCGAGGAGGATGTGGATCCGCGCGATCTGGAAGGCTTCCTGGGCCTGCTCGACACCCCTGGCTCGCGCGCGCGCGCTTCGCTCGGAGACGAGCTCCAGGCCGCCGGGATCACCCGGATCACGGTCTCGGCGATCGACTACAGCGCACTCGTCGCGACCAGCGACATGAGCGACTCCACCCCGGGCCAGTCGCTCTGGGATGGCCTCCTGCAGGTCTTGCTGGTCGGGCGACCGGTGGACCGCGAGGGCGGCCCGCCGCTTCCGCGCGAGCGCTACTCGGCCGAGACCATCGCCTCTCTCTTCCGCACGGGCCCTGGGAGCTCGGGCGGGACGGGGACCTCTTGGCCCGGCACGGGCGGGTCCGGCCCAGGCGGCGCCGGCCCAGGCGGCGCCGGCCCAGGCGTCGCCGGAGTGGGGCCGGGCGGCGGCGGATCGGGAGTGGGCATCGGTCGGGGGCCCGGAGCGGGAGCCGGGGCCTCGGGCACCGGTTGGGGGGATGCGGATACCGGAAGGTCGGGCACCGGCCGCGGCGGTGCGGAGACCGGAGGATCGGGCACCGGCCGGGGTGGCGCGGGACCCGGTGGATCGGGCGCGGGCCCCGGCGGGGCAGGCGGTGCCGGGACGGGAATCGGCGCTCCAGGCGACGACATGGGTGGACGGGGTCCAGCGAGTGTCGGCTCATTCGAGGCGGGCCAGGCCTCCTCGGGCCGGCTCGGAGCCGCGGCCGCGCAGACCCTCGCCTCGGCGGTGGGCGTGCGGCTGTCCCGCGCCGAGGGTCCGGGCCGCGAGGTACTCGTCCCGCAGATCATCCAGCTGCTCCGCGCGCTCCCGGGCGAGGTGCGCGAGCCGGTGCTGGCCGAAGCGCTCAAGGTCATCGCCACCGACGACGCGGCGAGCCCGCAGCTGGCGCGCCTGGCCGCCTCGCTCCCGCCCGCCGACGTGCTCCGTGGCCTGCGGCGGCTGGCCCGCGAGCAGGCGCAGCTCTCGAGCCACGCGCTCCACATGGTCCAGACGCTCGCCGCAGCGGACGAGGGCGGAGCCGTGGGGGCGGCCGTCCTGGCCGACCCGGCGGTCAACTTCGCGGAGCTGGCCGAGCTGTTCCGCGACGAGGACGTCGACCGGTACAACCCCGAGGATCACCGGGTGCTCCTGAATCAGACGCCGACCGTGGACCTGGCCTCGGTCTCGGCGGACGCGGCGGCCGAGCCGGATGCGGTCGGGGTGGAGTCCGAGAGCGACGATGCGATCGATCGCCGTATGCTCGCCACGCTCCTCGACCTGGCCGCGGCCTTCCCCGAGGCGGACAACCCGCTCGTGTTCGGCCGGCTGCGGGAGTTCTTCGTCCGCGCGCTCCAGGTCCGGCGGTTCGATCAGGCCATCGTGATCATCCGCGGCGTTCGCGAGATCGCCGAGGTCCCGGCTGAAGGCGGACAGCGCCGGCCCATCGCCGACTTTCTCGATCGCCTCGCCGACGCCCAGATCCTCGCCGCGCTCGTGGCCGCGAGCCGGCAGCCGGGCGGGCCTCCCTTCGTGCAGGTGCAATCGATCGTGCTCGCGCTGGGTGCATGGGGCGCGCGCGGCGTCCTGGGCGCGCTGGCCGAGGAGCCGGACCGGGTGCGGCGCCTGCGCCTGCTCGATCTGGCCGCCTCGATCGGCCCCGCGATCGTTCCGGAAACCACGCGCATGCTCTCCGATCCGCGATGGTTCGTGGTGCGCAACATGGTGCTGCTGCTCCGCCGGGTGCAGGACCGTACCGCGATGGTCCAGATCCGGCGGTGCGCCGAGCATCCCGACCTCCGGGTACGGCTCGAGGCCATCCGGGCTCTCTTCGCCTTCGACACCCAGCTGCCGCGCGACCTGCTGGCGCGCGCCATCCACCACCCGGATCCGAGGCTGGCGGAGGCCGCGGTGCTGCTCACCGGGCAGCACGGCATCACCCAGGCCATCGATCTGCTGGTCGAGATCCTGCTGCGCTGGGATCCGCTCGGCCGGAAACGGTCCCTGCGGCTCAAGGCGCTCCGCGCGCTGTCCGATCTGGGGGACGCCGCGGTGCTGCCGCGGATCGGGCGGTTCTTTCGCGACTGGCCGATCCCGATCATCGCCCTCGAAGAGCGCCGGGCCGCCTACCGGTTGCTCTCGGGCTACGACGAGGTCGCGCGCGCACCGTACGCGGCCCGGGGCGCGCGATCGCGCGACGCGATGATTCGCGAGATCTGCCGCGGGCTGGTGAAGTCGACCACCCCCGCTCCGGAGAGCGCATGAGCCAGCCGACCCTGCCCGGCGCGCTCTCGGCGGTCGACCGCCTGATCGTGAGCCTCGTCGCCGGGATCAACATGCGCTCGCTCTACCGGGCCGAGCACCCCGCGCTGTCGAGCCACGTCGAGCGTATCCTCGAGGCGATCACCGCGGCCTGCGCGGAGCGGGACAAGGACGCGCTCACCTTCCTCGTGGTGGGCCAGGACCTGGTGCTGGAAAACCAGCCGCTGCGCTCGGGAAGCCTCTATCACCAGCAGTTCATCCGGGCCCTCGCGCGCCGGGGCGTGGAACGCCTGACCATCGCGCTGGGCCTCACCACCGACGAGTGCGTGCGATTCCTGACTCCGATGGCCCTGGGCGGCTCGCCGGTCTCGAGCCCGCACCTGGTGGTGGGCCGCATCGAGCTGCGATCGTCGACGCCGGCCGCGTTGTTCGGCCCGGGCGGGGGCCTCGGTGGAGGCCCGGGCGGCGGGGGGGGCGAGGGGATCAGCGACGAACCCGCGGTCGAGAGCCTGACCGGGGCGAGCGTGGACAGCGCCCGCGAGGCGTTCTTCGAGTTCCGCACCGACCGCCGGGGCGGCCTGGGCCGACTCGAGCACGTGGTGTGGAGCCTCATGGAAGCCTTGCAGCGGGCCACGCGAGAGGTCCTGCCGCTGGCCCCGGTCAAGACCCACGACGACTACACCTTCGTGCATTCGGTGAACGTGTCGCTCCTCACGCTGGCCCAGGCGCGCTCCTTCGGCATCGAGGGCCAGCGCCTGCACACCATCGGGCTCGCCGCGTTCCTGCACGACATCGGCAAGCTCAAGATCCCGCTCGAGGTCCTCAACAAGCCGGGCAAGCTCGAAGGGGAGGAGTGGAAGGTGATGATGAGCCACGCGGAGGAGGGAGCCGTTCATCTCTGCGGGGTCGAGGGCAGCCAGCCGCTGGCGATCCTGGTGGCCTACGAGCACCACATGCGCTACGACGGCGCCCCGAACTATCCGGTGCCGCGGATCGGGCGCCGCCCTACCCTGGCGAGTCAGATGACCTCCATCTCCGACGTCTACGACGCGATCTGCACCACGCGGCCCTACGCGAAGGCCCGCTCGCGCGAGTTCGCGGTGAAGGTGCTCACCGAGCGCGTGGGGACGTTCCACAGTCCCACGCTGGTGGGCAACTTCGCCCGCATGGTCGGGCCTGCGCAGACGCCGCCGCCCGCGGACGCGCCGGGGAGCGCGTGATGTTCGGCTGGCGCGCGCGCATCGGCGTGCTGGTGCCGCCGGGCAATCCCACCGTGGAGCCGGAGCTGTACCGCATGACGCCCGACGGCGTCACGCTGCATTTTGCGAGGATGGAGGCGCCCCGCTCCGATGGCCCCCCGGGCGGCGCCGCAGGCATGGAGGAGCGCACACGGGCGTATCGCGAGGGTCTCGACGGCCCTGCGAGGGCTCTCGGCGAGGTGCGGCCCGCGGTGGTCGTGCTGGCCCACACCGCCTCGAGCTACGCGCTGGGCTGGGGGCACGACGAGCCGCTCGGCGAGCGCGTCTCGGCGCTCACCGGCGCGCCCGCTCTCTTGGCCGCGCACGCGGTGCGGGCGGCGCTGCAGCACTTCGGCGTGAAGCGGCTGGCCCTCGGTACGCCCTACCCGGAGTCGATCAGCCGCCAGGGCAAGGCGTACTGGGAGGCGGCGGGCTTCCAGATCGTCGGGTATCACCGCCTCGCCGACGTGACCGACATCTACGCGGAGAGCGAGGAGCGGGCGTATCGGCTCGCGCGCCAGGCCGACGCACCCGACGCGGACGCGGTGCTGCTGAGCGGCACCGGCCTGCCCACCGTGGCGATGCTCGAGCGCCTCGAGTGCGATCTGGGCAAGCCGGTGATCAGCAGCAATCAGGCCTGCCTCTGGCGCGCCCTGCGGCTCGCGGGCGTCCGCGAGATCGTGACGGGCTTCGGCCGGCTCCTACGCGAAGGCTGACCGCGAACGGAGGTTCACCCCATGGCCGAGTCCCCGCTGGATGCGCTGGCCCGACGTCTCGACTGACTCGAGCGACAGACGCGGCACTTGAAAACGGCCGCCGCGATCCTGGCCAGGTGGACGGAAGCTCGCCCGGTAGCGCCGCCGTCCTCGGGCGCCGCCGCCAGCCTGTCCCTCCATACCCCGAACCGGAGACGCCTCGATGTCCATCGTCCAGGAGACGGGCCGCCCCGATCCCCAGCTCCGTGGCACGAGCCAGATCGCGGAGCGTGCGAGCCTCGCCCTCGATCGGGGTGTCGCGCGCCCGATGCTGAACGACTCCGCGGGGACGGCCCGCTCGGTCCTCGGCGACACCGTCCTCCGCCTCGTGGCCCCCGACGTTACCGAGGGGCGCCTGGCGCCCTCGGTCGTGCTGTTCGACGAGAGCGGGACGGTGCTGTGGAAGGCTCCATGACGAAGAGCGTGGGCGCGTCGCTCGGCCGCGCGCCTTCGATCGAGAGGAGGCGGAACTTCGTCGTCACCCCGCCGCGCGCCGAGAAGCCGCCCAGCTTGCCCCCGGCCGCCAGCACCCGGTGGCACGGGACGATGATCGCGAACGGGTTTCGTCCGAGCGCCTGCCCCACGTCGCGCGCGGCGCCCGGCTCTCCCATCCTCGCGGCGACCTCCCCGTACGAGAGCGTCGATCCCGGAGGAATGGTCCGCGCGACCTCGTAGACCCGCCGCTCGAACGCGGGCACCGGGTCCATGTCGAGCGCGACGCTCTCGAGATCACTCGGCTCGCCGCGGAGCAGCGCCACGATACCCGCGACGGCCCGCTGCACCTCCGCGGGCGGCGCCGCTTCCCGCGCGTCGGGGAAACGGCGTCGCAGGCAAGCCCGGGTGGCGTCCTCCGGGCCCGCCGGCAGCTGCACGCCCGCGACGCCGCGGTCGCTCCACGCGATCCCGCAGGCGCCGATCGCGGTCTCGAACAGGGCGAACCCGGGGCGGCCCGTCACCGGCCTTGTCGCCACTGGCGGATCTGCGCGGCGTGCTCGCGATAGTGCGGAGCGCCGGCGCCCTCGAACGCCTCCCGGGCACCGGCGCCCGGTGCGAACAGCGACTCCGGCAGCGCGGCGGCGGCGCCCACGAACTTCCGGTGGGAGGCCTCCAGCTCGGCGAGCACGTCGGCGCTCTTCACCCCCGCCTTCCGCTCGACGAAGCGCGCGTTCCACGCGTCGAAGTCGTCATACGCCCCGGGCGAATAGGGGGCTTCTCCCTTGCCGATTCGGCCCAGAGCGGGCGTCAGCTCCTCGTGCCAGCCCGCGATGTGGATCAGGATCTCGCGCACCCCCCAGGTGCCGAGCCAGACCCGGCGCATCTCCTCGTCGCTCAGGCCGTCGATCGTCCGGTGGAGCTCGGCGAACGCCTCATCCGCATCCCGTAGCAGCGTGATCTTGTCGCTCATCGGTTCCTCCCTCGAGTGGTCTCCATCTGTACCCGCTGAGACCCCGGTCGTGGCCGATCGTGAAAGCCGTTCCAGCGCCCGTGAGGAGCCCGTGATGTAGAGTTGGGCCACGATGACCCGGCGCGTCGCGCTGATCACGTTGCTTGGCGGGCTCAGCGTCTCCGCCCCAGTGGCCGCCGCCGAGACGTGGGTGCTGTGGGCCCGACCCTGTGCTCTCGCGGGCCAGACGTGCACGGGCGACTGGCAGCGCCGCGAGACGTTCGACGCCGAGCGCTGGTGCAAGGCCGCCCTCACCACCGCGGTCAACAAGGCGCTCACGCCGGAGGCCCGCCAGGCCGCGCTGACCAAGGGTGTCGTGCTCGAATATCGCTGCCTGCTCGAGCAGAAATGATCCGGTCGGTGGCCAGTCACCAGCGATCGCGGTGCACGAGCTCGGTCAGCGGGAGGCGCCGGCGGGCCACCGAGGGTGGTGGGGACGCGCGCTCCGGATCCACGTAGCCGAAGCCGATCACGCGACCGACCACAATATCGGGCGGGATCCCGAGCAGGCGCGCCACCTCCGCTTCGGGCAGGTGCGCGGGACAGGAGCCGATCCCGTCGCTCCAGGCGGCCAGCATCATGTTCTGCGCGCAACGGCCGGCATCGAAGTCATGCTCCCGGGTCTGGACGAGCACGATCGTCACCGCGGCGCGCGCGATCCAGCGGGCGAAGGGGCTGGTGGCTGCGAGCGCTTCGAGGAGCGCCCGATCGCGAACCACCACGAAGCGGTTCGGCTCGACGTTCTTCGAGCTGCCGGTCATGCGCCCGGCCTGCAGGATGCGCCCGAGCGCGTCGTCGGCGATGGGCCGGTCGAGGAACGCCCGCTGGTCCCGCTTGTCGACGATGGCGCGGTAGGCGTCCACGGCTACCCGACGCCGCCCGAGGCCATGAAGATGCGGAACGCCACCAGCACGCCCGTCACCCACGCGAGCCCCGCCGCCACGACACCGACCGCGTAGAGGGCGAACCGGGACGCCCAGCGGCCCGCCAGCAGATGCACCGCGAGGGCGGCGACGGCCACCGGCAGGGCCATCGTGAGCGTGTGCAGCAGCAACACCCGCGGCGCGATGTGGGCGTAGCCATAGGTCGGCGTCAGCGCGTTGCCTCCGATCGCACTGGCCACGAACGCGCCGAGGAGGAGGATCAGGCCGATCGCGAGGCCGACGATGCGCCAGAGCCGCGCGCCCCCACCGGCCCGCCAGGCCCACACCGCCAGGAAAGGAAAGAGCAGGATCACCCCGACCCGCATGACGATCTCGAGGACGCCCAGCACGTACATCAAGGGCGCTCGAGCCGGCCCGCGACGAGCATGCGAAGGTTCTACTCTGCTCGACGGCCCAGATCAAGCTTGACGACCCCCGGAGCGAGGCGCACACTCCCAGCACCCTGGGGTGGTGGGAGGCCTGAGTCGGTGAAGAGGATGTCGATCGCGTGGGTCGTCGGGCTGGCCATCGCGGCAACCCTCGCGCCCGGCGTCGCGCTCGCCCAGCGAGGCGGTATGGGCGCGCACTCGGGCTCGCATCACCACGTCGGCCCCGGCTCGGGGGCCTCCCGCTCGTTCGTCCATCACCCGTTCGGCGCGCGCAGTCCCATCATCGTCTACGCGCCACCGTTTTGGTACGACGACACCGCCGGCCCGTACTATCCCCCGTACTATCCGACGACGGGCTATGACCCCTCGTCGGCCTATGCGCCGACGACAGCCTACTCGCCGACGCCGGGCGGAACCATCTCGCTCGGCTCTCCGCCGCCCATGCCGAGTGTGATCGAGTATCCGACGGGCCGCTTCGAGCTACGCGGCGACGGCATCACGGTGCCGTACCGGTGGGTGTGGGTTCCGAAGCCTCCGTCGGCGCCGCCGCCCGCCCCGCCCTCCGGGGCTCCCACGGCTCCCTCGGTGCCGCCCGCGTCCCAGGAGCCGGCCGGGCGCAGTACGGTCTATCGCTGGACCGACGCGCAAGGCGTTCTGCACCTGACGGACCGCCTGGACCAGGTGCCCGACAAGTATCGCGCTCAGGCGAACCGCACCCGAACGTCCTAGACGCATCCGACGGCGGGGAGCGTCTGCGCCGCCCAGAAGAAGGACGGCGCAGACGCGGCCGAGTTACCGCCGATCCTCGTGGCGCTCTTCGTGGCGCACTTCACCGCGAGGTCCGGGCCCCTCGTGATGGTCCGCCCGTTCCACCGGACGACGCTCCTCCCACCGCTGACCGAATCGGGCTTCCCAGCGCGGAGCAGCCTCACGTCTCCACCCTCGCCAGGCGGGAGGAGGGACGCGGTAGTACTGCACCGGAACCCCGAGAATCGGCCGAGGAACGAACTCGGGGCCGACGACCGCCCAGGGACCGTTGTGTTCGCGACTCGCGTACCAGGCCCCGTTGGAGAACACCCAGTACTCGCCCGAGTAGAAGAAATAGTTGGCGCCGACGCTCGGCGCGTACATGACCGGACTGGCCGGAACCGCGACCAGCGCTGGCGGAGCGGGCAGATTGATTCCGATGTTCACACTCACCTGGGCGTCCCCCATCCGCGCGGCGCCAAGGATGGCCAAGAGGGTGAGACCGCCGATGATCATTCGTCGAAGCACGGTAGATCCTCCCTTTGCGACACCGTTCATTCGTCCAGACCACATTCCACCGCAACTGGTATGCCATGGGTTGGAGCGGTGGCACCAAGCTGAAACGCGCGAGAAAGACGGGCGTCGTTCGGCGGGTCGACGCCGGCGCCTGCAGGCGCCGTGCAGCGACGCGGGGTAAAGTCTACACGGCTGCGTAAACGTTTCCCACTCCGCGCGCGCGTCAGAAACCTGAAGAGTGCCTGAAGAGAACCTGAAGAAGCGCCACGCTGAATTCCGACCGAGGAGCGGCGTCCTACCGGCAGGAGGCAAACCATGCGCTATGTCAAAATCGTGCTGCTGCTTCTGGCAGTGACGGTGGGAACTCAAGCGTGCTTCGTGATCGTTGGTCCGGAGCGCGGCTGGCATCACGGCTGGCGGTAACCGAGCGGCGGGGCGTGCGCATCGCGACGTGGCGACGTATCGTGACGTCCGTCGCGATTGCACGTCCTGCCCTTATCCTTCGTGCCCATCACGGCTCGCCACGACAAATTTTGCGCGGGTAGACAACGAGAGCCCGACGGAACTACCTGATTATCCGCTCCTGCGGGTGGTGGCCTGCGCCTTGCTGCCTACTCGCGCAGGAGGGCCTCGTCATGAGAGCCACGCTGTGCTCGATCTTCCTCCTGCTCGCCGGCTGCGCCACGGTGACGGACACCTCGGGAAGCTGGCGCACCCGGGAGGGCTCGCTCGCCGACCCGCAGGACTACGCCGACTGTCTGAGCAAGGCTCGCTACACGGAACAGCTCGCATCGAGCCGCGTCGCGGTCCAGGACCTGCCCCGAACGGACGACACGATCCTGGCGATCTGCATGGATGCGCACGGCTATCGGACGGGCGGTCCCGTCAACACCGCCAGCGGCGCGCGCCGCTGATTCGCTCGGGCGCGGCGCAGGGCGATACCGGCTGAGGGCCGTTGCGGCCCTCAGCCGGTGGAAGACCGATGGAGGCTTGCTCGCACGCGTTCCCCGGTTACTGCTCCGGGCTCATCGTCTCGTGCCACGCATGGCGGAGCACGACGATCTTCTGAATCTGGCCACCACGGGGCTCTATCTTGATGAGGTCGCCGGGATTCAGCACCGCCAAGTCGGATGCCTTCCTGTCGTCGGACACCACTACCGCCTCGGTGGCCACCTCGTCCCTCCGGACCCGCCCGTCATTGCTTACCCACACGATCCGCCGGGCATTCGGCTCGACCTGTAGCAGGGTCATCCGATCCGCTTGAACGGCGGCGGTCAGGCTCCGCGCTGAGGCTGGGCCGCGCGTGTCCCAGTCAGCCGGCGGGCCAAGCTCGAGGCTCAAGAGATCGCCCTGGCTGATCAGGAAGCCCTGCCAGGGGCTCGGCCGCTCCGCATCGAGGCTTGGGGCCGCCGCGGAAGCCTCGTCACCGGGGATCATCCGGTCCCTCCGGACTTCCAGTACGCCCAGGCCAACGAGAACGACAGCCGCCACACTACCTACCAGGATTTGGCGCCACGTCGTATTCATCTCCGTGCCCTCCTCGCTCCAGGTGTGGGGACTCTCACGGCTCACGCCGGATGCGACCTGGACGGGAGGGCGAGCATCACGCGTGCCGCGAGACAACCGTGCGGAAATGCTTGGAAGTGAGCTGCCGTGGACCCGAGCGCGGACGGGCATCGTGCCTGGGTCCCGGCAGAACGCCCGAAAGACCGCGCTGCTCCTCGGGTGGTCCAGGCACCGTCCTTCGGCTACGATAGGCGCGGCATGCTCTCCCGCGCCCAAGAGGCCCGGGTCCGAAACGTCCTCGGGCATCACCTGCCGGGGACGCTTCCGGCATATTGCCTGGAGCATCTGGCCGTCCGCACACAGATCCCACTCGCGCATCTGGCGGACCTCGCCGCCTTCGTCCGGAATCTCCGGGTCAACGGGGCCTGCCAGACCCGGTACGGCGGCATCTGTGACGCCAACGGACACGAGACGACGCGGCTCCTGATCTGGGGGCCGCCGACTCCGATGGCCACGCCCGACCTTCCTGAGCCCCGCCAAGGAGCTGGTGGTGTCCCCTGATCGGGACGCGAGGTGTTCGCGGTGAGACGGCTACTCCGCTGGCTTCGACGTTGGTTCGGGCGCGGCGGACGGGAAGTGGCGGGCGGGTTGCCGTCTTGAGGAACGGTTGTACCGGCAAGTGGGGCTGGTCCAAGTGACCCGGCACATTGGCTGATGGAGCGGCGGGCGTTCATCGGAGTGATCACGGTCTGGTCTCTGGCCGGGCCATTCGCGTCCGAGGCGCAGTCGCGAAGGGAGACCCACAAGATCGGGATCCTCGAGACGGTCTCTCCCGGCGTGAATTCGGCGAACCTCGACGCTCTTCGACAAGGGTTGCGGGCACTGGGCTATGTCGAAGGACAAAACCTCGTCATCGAGTATCGATCGGCCGACGGTCGCCCCGAACGGTTCCCCGAGTTGGCCGCCGAGCTGGTTCGCTTGAAGGTCGACCTGATCCTGACCAGGGGAACGATGGGAGTCACTGCCGCGAGGCGCGCCACCGGGACGATCCCCATCGTCATGGCCGCCAGTGGGGATCCCCTCGGGGCCGGGCTCGTGGCCGGCCTCGCGCACCCGGGTGGGAACGTGACCGGATTGAGCGCTCTCACCGGTGAGGTGAGCGGTAAACGCCTGCAGCTCCTCAAGGAGGCGATCCCGGGCAGCCAGCGCATCGCGGCTCTGCTCGACATGGGGAACCCGGCGCTGGCGAATCAATGGCGAACGATCGATCAGACGGGTCGCTCGATGGGCCTTCATTCCCAGCTTCTCGACGTTCGAACGGCCGAGGGTCTGGGAGCCGCCTTCGACGCCGCCGTCAAGCAGCGCGCCGACGCCGTGATCGTGGGGCTCGGCGCGGTGATGCAGAACAATGTCGACCGAATCGTTGGCCTGGCCACCAAGCGCCGGCTCCCCGTCATGTATCCATCACGGGAATTCGTGGACGCGGGCGGCCTTATCGCCTACGGCGTGAACTACCCCGACTCATACCGCCGCGCCGCCACCTACGTCGACCGGATCCTCAAGGGCGCGAAGCCGGGCGACCTCCCGATCGAGCAGCCCACCAAGTTCGAACTGGTCGTCAACGTCAAGACCGCTCGGGCCCTCGGCCTGACGATTCCGCAGTCGCTCCTCGTCCGCGCGGACGAGGTGATCGAGTGATCGAGTCCCGCTGAGACAGTGAGAGCCCCGACGGCGGGCACCCTCACCGGACGCTCCTTGACCCCTCCCGGTCCACCAGCATAAGCTCTCGCCACCTGTCCGACCGGTCCCACCTCCGACCCGCTGGGAGGGCGCAGTATGCAGTGTCCCCGGTGTCAGCACGACAATTCCACAACCCATGCGTATTGCAGCGCGTGCGGGACGCCTCTCAAGCGACTCGACGAGCGCCGATCATATCTGGAGCTGGAACGCGACCTGACCGAGGCGCTCGATCAGCAGACCGCAACCGCCGAGATCCTGCGTGTAATCAGCAGCTCCCCGACCGACGTCCAGCCGGTATTCGACGTGATCGTTGAGCGCGCGGTGCGGCTGTGCGGGGCGCGTTTCGGCCGCGTGTATCGGTACGACGGCGCGGCCATCTACCTTGTGGCCTCTCACGGGCTAAGCGCGAGGGGGCTTGCAGAGGTCCAGCAGATCTTCCCGCGGCCCGCCGCCAACGACACTATCGCTGGGCGCGCCATCGTGGCCCGTCAGCCCGTGTATGTCAGGGACATCGAGCGAGACCAGGACGTGCCCCCGCTCTCACGGCGCATGATCGAGGCGCTCGGCACACGGAGCCAGGTGACCATCCCGATGCTGCGCGTCGGGGAGCCGATTGGCGCGTTGACTGTCGGCTGGGCCGACCAGGACGCATTCGACGAACAGCAGGTCGCGCTCCTCAAGACCTTCGCCCACCAGGCGGTGATCGCGATCGAGAACGTGCGCCTCTTCAAGGAGTTGGAGGGGCGCAATCGCGACCTGACCGAGGCGCTGGAGCAGCAGACGGCGACCGCCGAGGTGCTGAAGGTGATGAGTCGCTCGACGTTCGATCTTCAGCCGGTCCTCGAGACCCTGATCGAGAATGCCGTGAGGCTCTGTGGGGCGAGCCGAGGCTCTGTCTACCGCTTCAACGGGAATGTTCTGCGTCACGCGACTTCCTACAATGTCTCGCAGGACGCGGCCGACTTCTTCGATCGCAATCCGATCGCCCCCGGGCGATACAGCATGGCCGCTCGAGTCGCCCTCGAGCGGCGCACGCAGCACATTCCCGACATTCTCGCCGACTCCGAGTACACCTTTGGGGTGCATCAGGTCGAGCCCATTCGGACGGCACTCGGCGTGCCGATGATGAAGGGCGACGACCTCCTCGGAGCCTTCACCATCTGGAAGCTCGAAGTCCAGCCCTTCACTGACCGGCAGATCGAGTTGGTCACGACGTTCGCGGACCAGGCGGTGATCGCGATCGAAAACGTGCGGCTGTTCACGGAACTGCAGGAGAAGAACCAGTCGCTCATGGAGGCCCATGCCCAGGTGACCGAGACGCTGGAGCAGCAAACAGCGACCAGCGAGATCCTAAGTGTCATGAGCGCCTCGCCGACCGATGTCCAGCCGGTGTTCGACTCGATCGCGGAGAGCGCGGCACGTCTCTGCGAGGCGCCGGACGTCTCCATCTTCGTGCGGGAAGCGGACCATCTGCGCGTGGCCGCTCGTCACGGGCGAATCCCCTCCGACACTGCTCTCCCGTTGAGCCGCGAGAGTGGCGTCGGCTGGGCGGTGTTGACCGGGCGGACAATCCACATCGCCGACATGCAGACCGAGCTCGAGCGGTTCCCTGTCAGCGTCCAAAACGCAAAGCGTTTGGGCTTTCGCACCGCACTCAACGTCCCCTTAATGCGCGAGGGTTCCGCCATCGGCGCGATAAGCCTTCGCCGTACCGAGGCCCATCTCTTCGCCGAGCGGCAGGTCGCCCTCCTCGAGACCTTCGCCGACCAGGCCGTGATCGCCATCGAGAACGTGCGCCTGTTCACCGAGCTGGAGGCGCGCAACCGCGATCTGACCGAGTCGCTGGACCAGCAGACGGCGACGAGCGAGATCCTGAGAACCATCGCGCAAGCACCGACAGACGCCCGACCGGTGTTCGACACGATCGTGCGGAGTGCCGCCCGACTTTGCAAGGCGTCCAATGGTGGGCTCTTCCTCGTCGCGGGCGGGATGTTGTACGAGCCGGCAAACTACGGCAGCTCTCCCGAGGCCCTCGCCGCTGCGCGCGCGCGCTATCCCCGGCCCGCCGGCATGGATACGCCGCCCGGAATGGCGGTCCTGACGCGATCCGTGATCCACGTTCCCGACACCGAGGAGCCCTCGACGCTCGAGCACGCGCGGCAGGCCGGCCGGCTGCTCGGAATCCGGAGCATTGTGGCGGTGCCGATGTTGCGCGAGGGCGAAGCTATAGGCGCCATCATCGTGGGCCGCCGCGAGCCCGGCATATTCTCGGACGCGGAAGTGGAGCTGCTCAAGACCTTCGCCGACCAGGCGGTCATCGCCGTCGAGAATGTCCGGTTGTTCAAGGAACTGGAGGCCCGAACGGCCGAGCTGACCCGGTCGGTCGGGGAGCTGACCGCGCTGGGGGAGATCAGTCAGGTCCTCAGCTCGACGCTCGATCTCGAGACGGTGCTGACCACCATCGTGTCGCGCGCCGTCCAGCTGTCGGGCGTGGACGGCGGGGTGG
>Ga0210384_10004641_pt1 | contig 15263 bp, 15 predicted proteins | sample IncBWH2MmetaG_FD_160574 | JGI IMG/M metagenome (GOLD analysis project Ga0210384, IMG submission 160574) | Forest soil microbial communities from Barre Woods Harvard Forest LTER site, Petersham, Massachusetts, United States - Inc-BW-H-2-M | ecosystem: Environmental > Terrestrial > Soil >...
CTCGGCCCCTGGCTCTCCGGCCTCCTCTTCGACCGTACCGGCTCCTACCTGGTCATCTACCTCTGCGCCTTCTGCATCGCCCTCACCGGTCTCGGGAGCCTCATCGTCTTCTGGCTCTCGACCCGGTCGTCACCACTCGCGCGAGTCGTCGCCTAGCCTCGGCCGTCGGCCGGGGGGTGGGGGCAGGGCGGGTGCGGCGGGTGAGGGGCCTCTGAACACGACCCGCGGCTCGGCGCGACCGCCTGGGCGTTCCCAATCCGGGAGGTTGGGACCCGGGCTCACGGCGGCGGGAAACGGTTCAACCGGCCCCCCACCCGCCGCACCCGCCCTGCCCCCACCCCCCGGCCGACGCTCGGCGAAGCCCGATCTGGCTCTTCGCCCGATCCGACTCGGCGCCGGGGCGGCTACCCGATCTTGGAGGAGAGGGTCGCGTACTTGTCCAGGAGGGGGAGGACCTGGTCGCGGCCGGCCGGGGGCAGGCCAAAGATGGCCCGGGTGATGCCGGCGTCGCGCAGGGCGGCGAGCCGGGCTTCGTCGGTCGGGGCGCCGAAGATGGAGACGGTGACCGCGCCCGGATCCTGGCCGGCCTTCTCGGCGCGCGTCCGGAGATCCGCGATCGTCTCGGCGATCGGCTCGCTATAGGCGCGGCCGCCGATGGGCAGCCAGTGGCCGCCGAAGTCCGCCGCCCGCTGGCGGGCGTGCGGCCCGGCGCCCCCCATTAGGATGGGCGGGTGCGGCTTCTGCACCGGCTTCGGGAACGACCAGAGTGCGTCGAAGTTGACGAACGTGCCGTGATACTCCGCCTCGTCCTTGGTCCAGATCTCCCGCATCGCCGCGATACGCTCGCGCAGCACCTTCCAGCGGTCGTCGAAATCCGTCCCGTGGTGCGCCATTTCCTCCGCGTTCCAGCCGCCCCCGATGCCGAAGAGCACGCGGCCGCGGGAGAGAAAGTCGAGGCTCGCGACCTCCTTGGCGAGCACGATCGGGTCGCGCTCGATCACGAGGCAGATGCCGGTGCCGAGCTTGAGCTTGGTGGTCACCGCGGCGGCGGCGGCCAGACCCACGAAGGGATCCACGGTGTGCCAGTACTCGCGCGGCAGGTCGGCGCCTCCGGGCCAGGCGCTCTTGCGGCTCGCGGGAATGTGGGTGTGCTCGGGGACGAACAGCGATTCGAAGCCGCGGGCTTCGGTCTCGCGGGCCAGGTCGTCGATGCGGATCGCGTAGTCGGTGGAGAACTGGAACACCCCGTATTTCATCGGCGGGTCACCTCGTCCGGGAAATTTGTCGAATGCTGGTCGGGATCATGCCGGTCCTGCTCGGGCTCGGTGTTACCATGAATCCGCAATCAACGCCAACCGAGGGAGGTGCGCATGGATCTGAAACTTCGCGGAATGGTCGTCACGCTGTCGGCTCTGGCGCTCGTCGGGCTGGCCCACGCGCCGGCGCCGGCCGCCGACCGTTCGGACGTGGACGCCGCCACCAAGCAGGTGCAGCAGGGCGCCAACCAGATGGGACAGGGCAATGTGCTCGGGGGCGCGGGCGAGACCGCCAAGGGCATCGGCAACACCGTGGTCGCCGGGGCGAAGTTCACCGGCCAGAAGATCGAGGAGGCCGGGCAGGCCGCCGCGCCGGCCGCCCGCACCGCGTGGGATCGGACGAAGGAAGGGGCGGTGGCCTTCGGATCGACGATGCGGGAGTTCTTCAGCACCCTCTTCGGCAACTAGGGCCCTCCCCTCCCGGGGAGAGGACCGGTGCCGGAGCGGTCGAGCTACCGCCGCGGCGCTTTGGGCGGCTTGGCCAGATAGGCCGCCAGCCCTGCCGCTTCGCGCTCCTGGAACCGCACCGCGATCCGGAGCTGCTCGAGGTATTGCTCGAGGGTCTTGCCGCCCAGCACGATCTTCTTCTGCGCGAAGAAGTCGCGCACGTCCTGCTCCCACTGCGGGCTCACCAGCGCGGTTACGCCCTCGTACATCCGGCGATACGCGCTGCCCGGGTACTGCCGGGCCATGGTCTCCCAGTTGGCCTTGACGTACTCCCAGGCCAGCGCGCGGCTGTAGACGCCCACCAGCAGCGTCCGCGTCAGGAAGGGCGCGTCCTGGCTCCGCACCTCGCCGCTGGTCGTCTTCTCGAGGGTGCGCCGGATGAGATCGGGCTGGCGGAAGCCGGCGAGCGCGTAGAGGTAGCGCTGCTCCTCCTGCGGGGTGCGCGCGCTCTTGAAGCGCTGGAGGAATTCCTCGTACTCGCTCTGCCCGCCGGCGGCGGCCACGATGGCGATGAGGGCGGGCAGCACGTTGGCGTCCACCGCGGACTCGTCCTCGCGGTAGCGCGCGTAGAAGGACCGGGCGCGCTCCTGCGTCTCGGGGTCGTTGCCGAGCGTGCCGAGCGTGCGCAGGAGATCGCCGCGGAGCTGCCGCTCCAGCTCGTCCTCGCCGGGCTGCGGCTCCCAGCCGAGCCGCTCCACCGCCCCCGCGACCCGCTGGCGCACCAGCGCCTCCAGGGACGGGCGCTCCGCCTCGGCGATGGCCCGGTTCACGTAGGCCCACGAGCCGATGAGCGCGGCCCACACGTTGCGGTCGCTCTCCTCGCCGAAGCGCCCGGTGAGGTCGAGATACTCGGCGGCCGGCATCGCGAGCGCCTGCGCCAGCGCGAAGCAATCACTCACCAGGTTGAAGCGCTCGATCGGGGCGAGCTTCTTCAGCGCGCTCAGCATCTTCTTGAGCAGCGGGGGCGCGTACTGCACCCGATAGAAACCGTGCCCGCCCGCGTTGACCGCAACCCAGTCCGGAGCCGCGGGCAGCGAGACCGCGAGATCCTCGGCGCCGAGGAGCACCGGCTTGTCCACGAATCCGCGCTTCACCGAGGCGCGCACCCGCACCGGGATCTGCCAGCGCTCCGAGGGCGCGTCGGTTTCCAGATAGGTGAAGCGCCGCTGGCTGAGCTTGATGCCCGTCCCGTCCGGCTCGACGACCACGAGCGGGTAGCCGGGCCGGAAGATCCAGCCGTTCATGACCTCGGGAATCGGGAGGTGGGCCGCGTCGCCGAGGGCCTTCCACAGGTCGGTGGTCTCCGCGTTGCCGAAGCGGTGGCGCTCCAGATAGAGCCGGACCCCGTCGCGGAAGACCTCGCCGCTCAGGTGCTGCTCGAGCATGCGCAGGACCGACGCGCCCTTCTCGTAGGTGAGCAGATCGAACATGGCCTCGCAGTCGCGCGGGGCCTTCACCTCGAACTCGATCGGCCGCGTGTTCAGGAGTCCGTCCACCGCCATCGCGGCCGCCCGCGAGACGCCGAAGGTGGTCCAGCGCTTCCACTCGGGCTTCCAGCCGTCGACGGCCAGGAGCTCCATGAAGGTGGCGAAGGCCTCGTTGAGCCAGATGCCGTTCCACCAGAGCATGGTGACCAGGTCGCCGAACCACATGTGGGCGATCTCGTGCGCCACCACGTCGGCCACCCGCTCGAGCTCGGTGTGCGAGGCCGCCGCCTCGTCGACGAGCAGCGCGGTCTCCCGATAGGTGATCGCGCCGAGATTCTCCATCGCGCCGGCCGCGAAATCCGGAATCGCCAGCATGTCGAGCTTGTCGCCCGGATAGGGCAGGCCATAGTAGCGCTCGAAGAACCCGAGCGAGAACGCGCCGATGTCGAGCGCGAAGCGCGCGAGGTGCCGCTTGCCCGGCACGCTCCACACGCGCAGGGGCGTCTCCCCCACCATGACCGGGTCCGTCGCCTCCAGCTCGCCGACCACGAACGCCACCAGATAGGTCGACATGCGGATGGTGTCGGCGAAGACCACCGCCTTCTTCCCCGATCCGGTCGGGGTCTCTGACACGACCCGGGTGTTGGAGACCGCGACCAGCGACTCGGGAATCACCAGCGTCGCGGCGAACACCGCCTTGAGCGCCGGCTCGTCCCAGCACGGAAATCCCCGGCGCGCGTCGGTGGCTTCGAACTGGGTGGCCGCGATCGTGTGCGCGGCGCCCGCCGCGTCCTTGTAGGTGCTGCGGTAGAAGCCGTGGAGGCGGTCGTTCAGGATGCCGGTGAAGGCGATCGTCAGCCGGTGCTCGCCGGCCGGGATCGGCGACGGAAAGATCAGCCGGGCCCGCTCGGTCTCCCCTTCGAGAGCGGCGCTCCCCGGCACCACCGTGCCGTCGGCGCACTCGACGCGGACCGATTGGATGGCCAGCTCCGCCGCGTTGAGCAGGATCTCGGTCACCGCCTCCGCGACCCTGATCGCCACCGTCTCCTGGCCCGCGAAGGTCGCCGCGTCCAGATCGGGCTCGAGGCGGATGTCGTACCGCGAGGGCACCACGGTGGTCGGCAGTCGGTGGTCCATTGCGTCAGAAAGAATACCACCGGGCCGACGCGGACACACTTGGCATCCGCGCGGCCGGGCTTGACATCCCGCGATTCCGGGCCCCACACTCGGCGCCGTGCCTCTCAAGGACCTGCGCGATCGGACCGCGGTCGTCACCGGCGGCGCCAGCGGGATCGGGCGCGCGCTTTCTCTGCTGTTCGCCCGCGAAGGCGCCAACGTGGTGGTGGCCGATCTCGACGAGTCCGGCATGGCCGAGACGCTCGCCGGCGTGACCCGGGCGGGCCGAGGCGGCCTGGCCGTGAAGACCGACGTGAGCCGTCTCGCCGACGTGCAGGCGCTGGCCGATCGCGCGTTCGCCGAGTTCGGTGCGGTCCACGTGGTCTGCAACAACGCGGGCGTCGCCCTCTGGGGCGGGCTCGAGTCCGTCACCCACAAGGACTGGGAGTGGGCGATGGGCGTCAACCTCTGGGGCGTGATCCACGGCGTCGAGGCCTTCGTGCCGCGCATGGTGGCCGGCAAGCAGCCCGGCCACGTGGTCAACACCGCCTCGATGGCGGGCCTGATCGCCTCGCAGGGGCTTGGCATCTACAACACCACGAAGTACGCGGTGGTCGGCCTCTCCGAGACGCTCCAGAAGGACCTGCGCGCCTACGACATCGGGGTCTCGGTGCTCTGCCCGATGGGCGTGAATACCCAGATCCGCCGGAGCGACCGCAACCGGCCGGCCGCGCTCCGCAACGAGGAGAAGGCGCGCGCGAGCGGCGCGGTCGAGCTGATCGGCCGGTACCTTGCCCCCGAGCACGTCGCGGAGCGGGTGCTGCGCGCGATCTACGCCAACCGCCTCTACGTGATCACCCACGAGGAAGGGCTGACCCCACTCAAGCGGCGCTTCGAGCGCATGGCCCAGGCCATCGAGGAGTCGAAATGAAGTTCTCGGTCGTCGAGGGCTGGGGCAAGCTCCCCGACGGGTGGACGTATCGAGAGGTCGCGGGGGTGGCGGTCGACAAGCAGGATCGCGCGTTCGTCTTCACCCGCGGCGAGCACCCGGTCATCGTCTTCGACCGCGGCGGAAACTTCCTGCGCTCCTGGGGCGAGGGCGTCGTCCGCCGCGCCCACGGCATCACCATCGACGGCGACGACATGGTGTGGCTCACCGACGACCTGCATCACACCGTGCGCAAGTTCACCCCGGAGGGCAAGCACCTCCTGACCATCGGCGATCCCGACAAGCCGGCCGAGCTGCAGGGCGGCAAGCCGTTCAACCGCCCCACCCACGTGGCGATCTGCCCCAAGAGCGGCTACCTCTTCGTGTCCGACGGCTACGGCAATTCGCGCGTACACAAGTACGCGCCCGACGGTACGTACGTGACGTCCTGGGGCGAGCCGGGCACCGATCCCGGTCAGTTCAACCTGCCCCACAACCTGGTGACCGACCGGGACGGGATGGTCTACGTGGCCGACCGCGAGAACCATCGCGTGCAGCTCTTCGACGGCGAGGGCCGCTACCAGGGCCAGTGGAACAATCTCCACCGCCCCTGCGGGCTCTTCGCGGACCGGGCCGCCGGGCTCTTCTTCGTCGGCGAGCTCGGCTCCGGAATGCCGGTCACCGAGAAGACGCCGAACCTGGGGCCGCGCGTGAGCGTGCTCGACGCCAAGGGCCAGCGGGTGGCGCGCTTCGGAGGCCAGTTCCCGAGCGAGAAGCCGGGGGAGTTCTTCGCCCCGCACGGCCTGGTGGCCGACTCGCGCGGCGACGTGTACGTGGGCGAGGTCTCCTACACCGGCTACGGCCAGTTCCTCGATCCACCCCGCGTGCTGCGCTCGTTCCAGAAGTTCAAGCGCGCGGGCTAGTCATCGGGAAGAAGCGGGCGGTGGCCTTGGCCACCACCTCGCGCGTCTCCCAGTCCTCGATCTGAGCCTCGAGGTCGATGTACTTGCCGGAATCCTTCACCGCGTGGCCGCGGCCCAGGAGCGGTCGCTCGATCGGCGTGCCCTTCACGTAGCGCACGGTCAGCTCGCCGGTCACGTAGAGGCGACCGGTATGGTGAACGGCCGCGCCGGCCAGCACCTCGTCGAGATAGGCGGCCACGATGCCGCCGTGGGCCGCCCCCGGCGGCCCCTCGAAGCGCCGCGGGATCACGATCGGCGAGAGGACCTCACCCTCCGCCCCGAAGGTACGGACCCGGAGGCCGATGTCGTGCTGCGGCCCGCAGCCGAAGCAGCCGTGAAAGCTCGAGCGGGGACCGCTGAACTTGACCTCGGCGAGGGCCGCGAACCGCTCGACGAACGGGTCCGGCAGCGGCGGGTCGTGGATCATCGAAAATAGGAGCGGAGCAGCGACTCCCACTGGGCGAGCGGGCGCGTCTCCTTGCCCACCACCTTCGCCTCGTCGTCCCAGCGGCGCAGCCGGAGCGCGTCCGCGAACCACGGGTGCCCGGACAGCCGCGCGACCTCGTCCGCGCCCATCGGGCCGCCCTGGAGCGTGAGGGTGTGCTGCGAGATCGGCGAGAGCGTGGCGTGATAGCCGGGCTCGGTGGCGCAGAGGTAGCGCTTGGCGTCGGCGTGCATGCGCACCAGCCAGGTGATCCGCTCGGGCACGTAGGGTGCAATGAGATCCGCCCCCACCTCGTGATGGCCGCGCGCGCCCGGGCGGGCGCCGCCGACGCGGTCGAAGACCTCGGACTGGTCCACCGCGACGCGGCCCACGTCGTGGAGCAGGCAGGCGAGCGCCAGGTCGTCGTCCGCCCCGCCGCCACGCGCCAGGTCTGCGCACTGCAGCGCGTGCGCCAGCTCCGAGACGCGCTCGCCGCCATAACGGCGCGCCCCCGCGTTCGCCATCGCCCCGAGGAGACGGGCGGTCATGCCGAGGGTGTCAGCGCCCATACCGAGTTGGAGTATACTCGGCCCGCGGTGGTTCGATCATGACGATGTGACGAAAGGAGCGCCTCGATGCCTGTAACCGTGAAGGTGCTGACGGACGGCCCGCTGATGGTGAAGGGCGACTGCGAAATGCAGGACGCCCAGGGCAACGCGATGCCGAGCAAGGGCGGCGACGCCATCTTCCTCTGCCGCTGCGGTAACTCCGCCACCAAGCCCTACTGCGACGGCACCCACAAGAAGGTCAGCTTCAAGGGCTGAGCGCCCGGCCCCGCGCCCTCTCCCTCCCGGGGGAGAGGGCGGGGCGCGGCGGCTACGTCCGCATCAGCCTCACCGCGATCGCGCATGAGGCGGCTCCCACCAGCACGATGAAGATCGACGTGCGCGCCTCGCCGAGGAATCCGCAGATCAACGGGCCGAGGAACATCGCGCCGTCCACGCCCATCCGGTAGGCGCCCGCGCGCCAGGCCAGACCCGCGGCCTCGGTGTGCTCCCGGATCATCCCGAGCGGCAACATCCAGCCCGCCATCGCGAGCCCGAAGAGCGCGCAGCCGACCGTGAAGACCGGAAGGGATCCGAGCCCCAGCGCGCCAAGCCCGAGACCGAGCACCAGCGCGCCCGCCACCAGCAGCGGGCGCCGGCCGATCCGGTCGGCGAGCCAGCCGACCGGCAGGAGCACGAGCAAGTCCATCAGCTGGGACAGCGAGAGGAGGCTGGAGATGCCGCTCCGATCGAGCCCGAACTCGCGGGTCCCTCGCAGCGGGACCACGAACTGGCTGACCGCGGACCACGCCAGCGCCATGATCGCGCCCTGGACGAACATGAGCTTGACCACCGGCGGGACCGCGGGGAGCCCGCCCCGGCCGGCCCCCGCCCGACCACGCTCGAGCGGGTGGGCGGACCGCGCGGGCTCCACGCGGTCGGGGAACACGCGGCGCAGGCGCATCGCGGCGAGCAGCGCGAGCACGACCGGCGTGGAGGCGGCCAGCAGCGTCGTGTTCCACCGCCAACCCTCCGGCAGGACCGCCACGAGCGTGAGGCCGCCCAGGACGCCGAGCATGCCGGAGAACTCGAGCGTGTTCAGGCGCATCGAGGGCGACGACCCCCGCTGATCCTGCAGGACGGCGGTCAGGCCGCCCACCATGACGAGCGTCTGCGCGAGGCCGGTCAGCAGCCGGCCGAGGATCAGTACCGGGAGCGGGCCGGCGGTGGCCAGCAGGAGCACCCCGGCCAGCAGCGCGACCGGGGCGAGAGCGAGCGTGCTCCCGAGCCGGCGCGTGGCCAGCATCCCCACCGGCAGGTCGGCCGCCATGCGCGCCAGGCCGAAGGCGCCCGCCACCACGCCGAGCTGCCAATCCGGCAGGCCCTGCGCGCGGGCGATCTCGGGCAGGAGCGGACCGAACGCGCCGACGCACACCGTGCTCGCGAACACCATCACGCACAGCAGCGCGGTGCCGGAGAATGCGGGCGGGCTCACCGCCTGCGCTGGCCGGGGTGCGGGCGGCTCAGGGCTCGAAGGAGCGGTCGCGCCACCAGGGATAGAAGGGCGGCATGTCGGCGCTGGCCCGCAGCGTGAAGCGGGCGGGACGCTTCTCGAGGAACGCGGTCACGCCCTCGTAGGCGTCCGCCGAGCGGCCCGTCCAGTCCATGCACTTGGAGTCGAGCCGGTGCGCTTCCATCGGATGATCGGCCCCGAGCAGGCGCCACATGAGCTGCCGCGACAGGGCCACTGAGATCGCCGAGGTATTCCGGGCGATCTCCAGCGCCAGCTCGCGCGCGACCGGCAGGAGCCGCTCGGGTGCGACCACGCGGCTGACCAGGCGGCCCTGTAGCGCTTCCTCCGCCGGAAACACACGGCCGGTGTACACCCACTCGGCGGCCTGGCTCGGCCCGACCAGACGCGGCAGGAACCAGGTGCTGGCCGCCTCCGGGACCACGCCGCGACGGGCGAAGACGAAGCCGATGCGCGCGGCCGTCGAGGCGATGCGAATGTCCATCGGCAGCGTCATCGTGATCCCGAAGCCCACCGCCGGGCCGTTGATCGCCGCGATCAGCGGCTTCTTCATGTCGAAGATACGCAGGGTGACACGCCCGCCCCCGTCGCGATGCTCGCCCGGCACCTCGCCCCGCCCCCGCGCCACCCGATCGAAGGTCTTGCCGCCGCCAGAGAGATCGGCGCCCGCGCAGAACGCGCGGCCGGCCCCGGTGACGATCAGGGCGCGCACCGCATCGTCTCCGTCGGCCCGGTCGAGCACCGCGAGCAGCTCCTCGAGCATCACGGTGTTGAGCGCGTTCAGCTTGTCGGGCCGGTCGAGCGTGACGGTGCCCACGCCGTCGGCCACCTCGAAGCGGAGCGTCTCGAAGGCCACCGCGGTCAGCGCGCAGGTGGCCGGTCGCCGCCGGGCTCGCCGGGCACTGCCTCGTCGACCTCTCCCTGCTTGAGCTTGCGGAAGACGGTCTTGGGATCGATGCCGAGCATCTTGGCGGTGAGGGTCTTGTTGCCGTGATTGATGCGCAGCGTCTCCTCGAGGAGACGCTGCTCGACCTCGGCCAGCGGCGTGCCCACCCGGATCTGGAAGACGCCTTCGGGCACCGCGCCTCCACCCGCGGACTCGATCGGCGCGCCGGCCGCGCCGGCCCGCAGCAGCATGACCGAGCGCTCCCGGACCGCGTCGGGCAGATCGGGTGCGTCCACGCGGCCGCCGCGGGCCAGCACCACCGCCCGCTCGACCACGTTCTCGAGCTCGCGCACGTTGCCTTTCCAGGAGTAGGCCTCGAGGCAGCCGAGCGCCTCGTCGGTGAAGCCGTCGAGCGCCCGGTTGTTCTTGGCCGCGTAGACCCGGAGGAAGTGCTGGGCCAGGACCGGGACGTCCTCGCGGCGGTCGCGCAGCGGCGGCACCTCGATCGTGATGACGTTCAGGCGGTAGAACAGATCCTCGCGGAAGCGTCGGTCCCGCACCAGCGTGGCCAGGTCCTGGTTGGTGGCGGTCACGATGCGCACGTCCACCCGCAGGGACTTCGTGCCACCGACCCGCTCGAACTCGCCTTCTTGGAGCACGCGCAGGATCTTGGGCTGGGTCACCAGCGAGAGGTCGGCGATCTCGTCGAGGAAGAGGGTGCCGCCGTCGGCCAGCTCGAAACGGCCTTCCTTCCGGCCCGCCGCGCCAGTGAACGCGCCCTTCTCGTAGCCGAAGAGCTCGGACTCGAGCAGGGTCTCCGGCAACGCCGCGCAGTTCACCGCGATGAACGGACCGGCGCGGCGGCTGGAGCGGTCGTGGACCGCGCGGGCCACCAGCTCCTTGCCGGTTCCGCTCTCGCCCTGGATCAGGACGGTGGCCGAGCTGTCGGCCACCTGTTGCACCAGCGTCATCAGCCGGCGGAAGGCCGGGCTGGTGCCGATCATGTTCCCCTGGCGCAGGAGGTCGTCGAGGCGCTTCTGCAGCGCGCGGTTCTGGGCGATGAGATCACGACGCTCGAGGGCCTGGCGCACCACCTTGGTGAGCTGCGCCCGCTGGAACGGCTTGGTGAGGAAGTCGGTCGCGCCGTCCTTCATCGCCTTCACCGCCTCTTCGACCGTGCCGAACGCGGTGAGCAGGATCACGTCGACGTCCGGGGCGACCGCCTTGGCCTCGCGCAGCAGCTCGAGGCCGGTGAGCCCCGGCATCTTGAGATCGGAGAGGACGAGGTCCACCCCGCCCGCCTGCAGCCGCTCGAGGGCGGCCTGCCCGTCGGGGGCCAGCACCACCGCGTAGCCCTCGCGGGTGAGCGTGCGCTCGAGGCTCTGGCGCACCGCCGGGTCGTCGTCGGCCACCAGGAGCGTGGCCAGGGGTGCGGTCGGCTCAGACATGCTCGGCCCTCTTGATGGGCAGCGTCATGGTGAACGTGGCCCCCTCGCCCGGCGTGCTGCTCCAGCGGAGCGTGCCGCCGTGCTCCTCGAGGATCTGGCGCGAGATCGAGAGCCCGAGGCCCGTGCCCTGCGGCTTGGTGGTGAAGAACTGCTCGAACAGGCGCTTGCCGACCTCGGCGGCGATGCCGGGACCGTTGTCGCTCACCGCGATCTCCACCGTCTCGGCCACCTGCCGGGTCGTGAGGGTGAGCGCACCGCCCTGGGGGGCGGCCTCGATGCCGTTCTTCATCAGGTTGAGCACCGCCTGGCGCAGGAGGGTGCGGTCGATCTCCATGGGCGGCACCGTCTCGTCGGTGCTCACCTTCACCGTGATGCCCTGACGCGCGGCGAGCGGGCGCACGAACTCGGCCACCGCGGTGACCATCTCGTTGACCGAGTCCTCCTCGAACTGCGGCCGCGGGAAGCGCGCGAAAGCCAGGTACTCCTCGGTGAGCGCGTCGAGGGCGGAGACCTGATCGCGAATGGCGCCGATGAGCGCGGTGGCCTCGGTGCCGTCCTCGCTCACCCGCCCCTGCACCATGTCTCCCAGGAGCTCCGCGTTCAGCTCGATGGCCGCGATGGGATTGCGCACCTCGTGGGCCACCTTCAGCGAGAGGCGTCCGACGGTGGCCATGCGCTCGGCCTCCACCAGCTCCTCCTGAGCGGCCTGCAGCCGCGTCAGCGTGCCGGTCAGCTCCGCGTTGAGCCGCTCCACCTCCGCACGCGTGCGCCGCTCGCGATCGGCCACGTGGCCCAGTGCGAAGGCGGGCAGGCCCACCAGGCCCATGAGGATCGCCACCGCGGTCCACGCCGCGTCCGGCGGGGCGAGCCACGCCGCCGTCCAGTAGAGCATGCCGGCGATCACGGTCAGGAGCAGGCCGACCCAGCGTCCGAAGTAGTACGCGTTGACCGCCACCAGCGGGAAGAAGAGGTTGACGAACGGGCTGTCGCCGCCGCCGGTCAGGTAGAGCAGCGAGAAGACCAGCATCAGGTCGATGCACAGCGCCCCGGTGAAGATCCCCCGGGTGCCGCGCGGGTTCACGGTGACGAGGGCCAGGATGCCGGCCTTGTAGAGCCCGAACCAGATCACCAGGGAGTAGACGTCGACGCGGTGCCGCGGGCGCAGCGGGACGAGGCCGAGGGTGGCGAGCCCGCCCACCATCACGAAGGCCAGGAGGACCGCGAAGAGGCGCTCGTCCCGCTCCAGCACCCGCAGCGGCGCGGCCCAGGGCGTGCGAGCGGGAGCAGTCACGGCCATGACTGGGGACACACTATCACGCGATCCCCGAGGGTCAAGCCGCCCTTGACGAGGCGCCGCCGCGTCGCTACCGTCGGCGGCATGACCATCGCCGGCAAGGGGGTGCTCGCGTTCTGGCACGACGTGGCTCCGGGTGGCGACGCCGAGTTCGATCACTGGCATCTGCGGGAGCACATCCCGGAGCGCGTGGCGGTGCCCGGGTTCCTCCGCGCGCGGCGTTACGTGACGCTGGGCGGCCCGCCCAAGTATTTCTACTTCTACGAGACCGAGTCGCTCGACACGCTGCAGAGTCCCGCCTACCTGGCCCGCCTCGCGGCCCCGACGCCCCTGACCCGCCAGACGCTGCCGCTCGTGCGCAACAACAAGCGCACCGCCTGCCGGGTGATCACGAGCCTGGGCGACGGACTGGGCGGCGTGATCGCGGCCCTGCAGTTCGGCCCGCGGGCCGGCCACGAGCAGGCGCTCCGTTCGTGGCTGACCGGCACCGCGCTCCCCGCGGCGGCCGCGCAGCCGGGCATCGTCGCGAGTCATCTGCTCGAGGGCGACGCGGGCGTCAGCAACGCGGCCAAGAGCGACGAGAAGAAACTGCTCGAGAAGCCGGACGAGCTGGTGCGCTGGGTCCTGCTGATCGAGGGCATCGACCCCGCCGGGCCCGAGGCCGCCTGCCGCGAGCTGTTCGGCTCCACCGCGCTCACCAGGCGCGGCGCCGCGGAGGACGTGATCGCGGGAACGTACCGGCTCCAGGTGGTGCTCGCGAAGTAGCCGCGACGCCCGCCCGCGCTCGACCCTCCGCGCGCGCCGCTCAGGCCAGATCGGGCGTCCGCGTGTGCCAGTCGGTCGCGCGCTGGTAAGCGTGGCCCAGGCGCAGCACGCCCGCTTCGTCGAACGGGCGACCGACGAGCTGGAAGGCCAGCGGCAGCCCGGCGCGCGAGAAGCCGCAGGGCAGGCCGAGCGCGGGCAGGCCGAGGCCGTTGAACGGCCGCGTGAGGCGGGAGAAGCGCCCGTGGCGCGCGGTGATCTCTTCGAGCGAGCCCTCCAGCGCGACGGCCAGCGGCGGGGCGGGCTCGGGGATCACCGGGACCGCGAGCACGTCCACCTCGCCCCACACCTCTCGCGAGAACGTGCGGGCCAGCCGCGCACGGAGCCGCAACGCCTGGAGGTAGTCGAAGGCGGGCACGCGGAGGCCCAGCTCGATCCGCGCCCGCGCGAAGGGGGCGAGATCGCCCGGGCGCTCGCGCATCGGCCCCGCGTGGATCGCGGCGCTCTCGCTGCGCGAGACGATCTGGGTCACGTCGTTCACGACCTGCGGATCCGGCAGCCGGACCTCCCGCACCTGCGCGCCGAGCGAGCCGAGCGTCGCGGCCGCCGCGCGCACCGCGCTCTCGATCTCGGCGTCGATGCCCTGGAAGAAGAAGTTCTCCGGCACCCCGACCCGCACCCCCGCGATCGGCTCCTCGAGAGCGGCGAGATAGTCGGGCACCGCCCGCGGGCTCGCGGTCGCGTCGAGCGGATCCGCGCCCGCCATCGCCTGCAGCATCAGCGCGCAGTCTCTCGCGGTGCGGGCCATCGGCCCCAGGTGGTCGTTCGACCAGGAGAGCGCCATGCCGCCGGCCCGGCTCACCCGCCCGTACGTCGGCTTGAGCCCGGTGATGCCGCAGCAGCCGGCGGGGAGCCGGATCGAGCCGCCGGTGTCGGTGCCGATGGCGCCCAGGGCCATGCCGGCCGCGACCGCCACGCCGGAGCCGCTCGACGAGCCGCCGGTGCACCGATCGGGATTCCACGGGTTGCGCGCGTGGCCGTGGTGCGGGTTGTCGCCGAACGCGCCCATCGCGAGCTCGGTCATGTTGAGCTTGCCGAGGACGATCGCTCCCGCCGCGACCAGCCGCGCCACCGCGGTGCAGTCCTGCTCGGCGCGGAAGTACTCGAAGTTCCCGGTGCCGCAGGAGGTCGGCAGCCCCCGGATGAAGCAGAGATCCTTGAACGCGAGCGGCACCCCGTGGAGCGGCCCGCGTCGCCCCGCCTCCGCCTCGAGTCGTCGCGCGGCGGCGAGCGCGCCGGGGGCGTCGACGGTGATGAAGGCGCGGAACCGGGCGTCGAATCGCTCGATGCGGGCGAGGCACTCGCGGGTGGCCTCGACCGGCGAGAGCTTGCGCTCGCGGATCGCATCGGCGACCGCCGAGAGGCTCGTCAGGCTGGACACGCGGCCGGGGCGACTAGCGCGCTGACCCCGAGCCCGGCGCGGGCGTCGGGGCGTCGCTCTCGAGGGCGGCGATGAAGCGGGACGGCTCCTCGGCCAGCGAAAGCTCGCCGGCCAGGCGCTCGATGACGCCGAGGAGATCGGCCACCTCGGCCTTCTGGAACTTCTCGTCGCTCATGGGACGGAAGAATACTACGGGGCCGCGGGTAGAGTCCTTGACAATCGGACGCACGCAGGGGTACTAGCCCTCATGCGGCCGACCGCCCGGGAACCGGGAGCGGCACCGGCTGGTTACCCGACTCCAGAGAGGAGAACCCCATGCGGAGGACGCGCACTGTGTCGTGGCTGCTCCTCGGGCTCGCCGGCCTGCTCCTGTCGGCGGCACCCGCGCACGCTCAGAAGAAGACGCTCGTGGTGGCGCTGAACCAGGATCCCGATCTGCTCGACCCGACCCTGTCGCGCACCTACGTGGGCCGCATCATCTTCGCGCAGATGTGCGAGAAGCTCTACGACATCGACGAGAACCTCCACCTCGTGCCCCAGCTCGCGACCGCCCTGCCCACCATCAGCGACGGCGGCAAGACCGTCACGATCAAGCTGCGGAGCGGAGTGAAGTTCAACGACGGCACTCCGATGACCGCGGAGGCGGTGAAGTTCTCGCTCGATCGGCACCGCGAGATGAAGGGCTCCAACCGGCGCAGCGAGCTCGACCTGGTCACCGCGGTCGAGGTGGTGGATC
>Ga0210384_10004643_pt1 | contig 15249 bp, 13 predicted proteins | sample IncBWH2MmetaG_FD_160574 | JGI IMG/M metagenome (GOLD analysis project Ga0210384, IMG submission 160574) | Forest soil microbial communities from Barre Woods Harvard Forest LTER site, Petersham, Massachusetts, United States - Inc-BW-H-2-M | ecosystem: Environmental > Terrestrial > Soil >...
ACGGTCGCAAAGGCAGGCACATATCAACTCGAGATCGACTACACCACCAGCGGCCTGCGCACGTTCTATATCTACGTCAATGACGGTCCGCCCGTCGTCCTGAACGTAAACGGTAGCACCTTCGATTCACCGGTGCCTGCCCTGATTTCTGTACAACTGAAAGCCGGAGCAAACAAGATCGTGATCACCAATCCCAATCCTGGGGGCTATGCGCCCGGGCTGGACAGCATAACCGTTGGACCCTCAATATCGCCGAAGGAATAGGTGGCGCGCCCGGGGGGACTCGAACTCCCGACCTTCTGGTTCGTAGCCGTTCCATCTACTTTGCCAAATCTTGCCAGAGAAGTGGCTAATCGAACAGAATCAGCAAGTTGAGGGAAATTCCGGCTTGGTCAGCATCCTGCGCAGACTGTCGCGAAACTCAGTCTGGTTTTTGAGTTTGGCTTCGACGTCCACGACCGCCGCGGTCTTGTCTTCCGATTCTGTGGCGTGCTGCGCAATTCTTCCTTGTTTCCCAACGAAATCCAGGAATTGTTCAGGTCTTGCGGCGCGACGCGGGCCGTGATGTTCCCTGAGGGGGACAACACCGCCGTTTCATGGGTGACGCTCGAAGAGAGTCACCAGCTCCGCTCATTTGGAGGCGCTCTACAGGGGCATAATAGGCTTGGGAAGCCGGCCCACTTTCGCTCTGTGACAAGCCAGTCGCCTTCTGGTAAGGCGCAGCTTTGTGAGCGCAGCCCGCACAAAGAACTACGGCGACCCAGAAAAAGCGGGAGGATTTGTGCAACACGGCGCCCTCCAGTGCGAGCTATTCTCGCACAGCAGGTATTAGAACGCTTCAAGTCCTACACCTTGCAAGCTTAGACACCGGGGGGTTCCTGTAACGCGAGCGTCTGCACATCAACGGGTGTTGGCTTGCGCACAGCCGGTTGTCGCCGAAGTCTGCTCAAGCCGAGCAAGCCAGCATTCCACTTTTTGTTTCTTCTCGACACCGGGCACTTTTAAGTATTCGTGTAGCTCTTTCTCACCCTCATTTATGGCCCCTTGCCTAAGCAGAATCTGGGCGAGGAGCAGTCTGGCCTCCGCGAACTCGACTTCAGTCTGACGCAACAGTTCCATGGCTTCCGAAGGATTGCGTTTCTCCGTGGCTAGAACACAACCGAGCATATATTGGGCGGTGGAATTGTGTGGATCGAGATCGAGCGCGCGGCGGGCCGCGATCTCCGCGTCAGGATAACGCTGGAGGAGGAAAAGAGCGACGCTCAGATTGTTGAAGGGCTGCATGACGCGCGAATCAAGGTCTATCGCTTTCTGAAACTCTGCGGCAGCTTTTTCATATTCATGGAGTTCGATGTAGCGGCTTCCGAGACTGTTGTGCACCTCCAAATAATGGGGATAAATCTGAAGAGCTCTTTCGAGGTGCCGGGCGGAAGAGCGGATGTCACCAGACAGGAATGCGGTTTGCGAGTGCTGAAGTTCCTTCAGCGCTTTGGACGGAATGAGCAATTCGTGCGTCGAGACGGTTCCTCCTGGTTTCGGAAGGTGAGAAGGGTCAACGGCAACCATCGGATCGAAAGGACGAGGCGACGGTTCGGTCTGCGCGCAAAGAGTTGGCGTCAGCACTAACAGCAAGGGCCACACGGTTGCTCTCATGGGATCCTCCGGCCGTGACGCAGGGGCCGAGTGCGTTCGCGGTTGCATTTGAAAATCGGAGCCAACTAAGATGAGAGGGGGTTAAATGAAAAGCGCCGACCCGCGAGGGTAGCGCTTCTCCTGGGGCTCGCATCGCTCCGGCGGCCAAACCAGAAGCGAGGCGATCCGTTTAACCCCTCCCGATTCCATCTACTTCAAACCTGAAACGCAGCGCGGCCCGGATTAGTTCACCCGCGAGCGGTTGTTTCCCGATTTTTCCGCTTCTCCTTCGTCGCGGATTTCGATTTCCCTAGAGAGACGTTTGAAAGCCGCAAAAGTTTCGCGACGGGCAGCTCTTCATCGCAAAAAGGTATTTTCCGCTTGACACGTAGAGGTTCTAGGGATATAAGCATAGAACACCTAGGGATTCTATGGAACAAGAAAAAACCGAAGTTCTCAAAGGCACGCTGGACATGTTGATCTTGAGGGTCGTGGCTTTCGGCCCCATCCACGGATACGCCATTTCGCAGAGAATCCAGCAGATATCCAAGGATTTCTTTCAAGTGCCGGAAGGCTCGCTATACCCTGCTCTGCACCGGCTGGAAGACCGCGGATGGCTACAAGCCAAGTGGGAAGAAACGGATTCAGGGCGAGATGCGAAGTTTTACACGCTTACACGCGTGGGGCGAAAGCGGCTTGGCACGGAGATGGTCAATTGGGAGCGTCTGTCGGAAGCGGTCGCGCTGATCCTCAGAGCGGCTGACTAGGAGTTTCCGTGAACGGTTGGCTCCGTCGTTTATTTCGGAAACGGCTGACGGAACAGCGGCTGGACGCGGAGTTGCGTTTCCATCTGGAGCAGCGGGTCCGCGACTTCGTGGCTTCCGGCATGAGCCAGGAGGAGGCGCGGCGGCGCGCAAATCTTGCCTTCGGCGGACTGGAACAGGTGAAGCAAGACTGCCGCGACACCCGCACGGAGAACCGCGTCGAAGATTTTCTTCGCGATCTTCAGTACGCCTTTCGCAGCCTGGCGAAGGATCGCCGCTTCGCGCTTATCGCGGTTTTCGCGCTCGCTCTTGGGATTGGCGCGACCACGGTGATGTTCAGCGTTCTCTACAATGTGGCTTTCGACGCCTTTCCTTACAAGGACTTCCAACACTCCGTCGTCTTTGAAATGTGGGATTTGACGGGGCCGCAAGAGCAGGAGACCCGCTTTCACTACACCATTCCGGAATTTCTGGCGATCCGCGAGCAAACCCACGTCTTCGAAGACATGATCGGAAACTATACATTGGATGTCCTTTGTACGGACGGAAAGGGCACGCGCCGTTTCCGTGGCGGGTATGTCACCGCCAACGGCTTTTACTTTCTTGGCGTTCCGCCGTTCCTAGGTCGCGTTTTCTCGCCCGACGACGTCAAGCCGGGCGCCCCGTTCGTATTCATGATGAACTACCGGCTTTGGCAAACGGAGTTCCACGGCGATCCGAAGATTCTCGGCACTACCTTCTTTCTGAACGGCAAGCCACGCACGCTCGTCGGCATCATGCCTCAGCGCTTCAATGGCTACAATGCGGGCGTGTGGCTGCCCTTGGGATTGAGTCCCGGCGCCGACGGCACCGTCTTTCCGGTCAAGGACCCCGATGTGATCTGGGCAATGGCGCGTCTCAAAAAGGGCGTCAGCGTAGAAGCGGCCGCCGCCGATCTCGATGCGATTCTGCATCGCCTCGCGCAAGCCAATCCCGGCGAGCTTTATCCATATCGGTTCAAGATTCGAACGCGCACGCTGCTGGATTTCGTTGTCGGCGATTTCAAGAAAACTCTCTACGCCTTGCTTGCCGCTGTGTCCATGCTGCTGTTGATCGCCTGCATCAACGTCGGGAACCTGCTGTTCACCAGAGCAACCGTCCGCGAAAGGGAAATCGCGGTCCGCGCTTCTCTTGGGGCCAGCCGCGGACGATTGATCCGCCAGCTTCTTGTTGAGAGTTTTGTGCTCGCTGTTGCGGCCTGTCTTGCCGGCTGTTTCTTTGCCTATTTTGGCCTAAAAGGCCTGGTCTCCATCATTCCGCGCGGTCCTATTCCGGAAGAAACCGTGATCGGTCTGAACCCCGCCGTCCTCACCTTTGCGCTTGCGATTGCGCTTCTCACCACACTCATTTGCGGTCTTGCACCCGCGCTCCATGCCGTTCGCTGCAACCTTCAGGTACGCATGACCGGCAGCGGCAAAGGTGCGGGCGGTAGTTTCCGCCACGGAAAGCTTCGAGCGGGTCTGGTGATTGCGGAAGTGGCGCTCTCGATCATGCTCTTGACGGGCGCTGGCCTGATGATGCGCAGTTTTTTTGCGCTTACTCATGTTGACCTGGGTTTCGATCCGCAGCACATGCTGTACGCGCGAGTGACTCCGGCTGGGGGCGACCACTTCGAAATGGCTGCGCAGAACCAGCTCTTTTTCGAGCAAGTTCTCCAGCGATTGAAAGCATTGCCCGGCGTGGTCACAGTCGCGGAATCCCTGGACCTGCCTCCGCTGGGGGGAGCGGGAAGCTACATAACCGTATTTGGAAAACCGCTACCCCAGCACGCCGACTCTATGGTCGAACTGTGCGGTGAATCCTACTTTCAGACGCTTGGCATTCGGCTGCTACGCGGCAAGTTGATCTCCGAAGCGGATATCGGTTCAGCGCGGCACGTCGCTGTTGTCAACCAGGCTTTTGCTCGCGCTTATTTTGGAAACGAAGATCCTCTCGGACAAAGAATTAAGTTTGACGCCTTCGATCAATTGCCCGGGACCCCGCACGACACTTATTTCGAGGTGATTGGCACGGTTGCGGACTTTAGAAACCGCGGCCTGCAAGAATCCCCAACACCTGAGGCGTTCCTCCCCTACTCCATCACGGGGATTGGCGAGCGCTTTGTCGTCGCGAGAACCGCCGTGAGCCCAAAATCATTGCTGGCGAGCGTCCAGAGCGAGATCTGGGCCGTGGATTCAAATGCAGCAGTCACCAGCAATGGATCGATCCAGGACCTGTTGGCCGAGCAAGTCTACACGCGGCCGCAGTTTGGTCTGATCACCGTCGGCATATTTGCGGGACTCGGGCTCGCGCTCGTGCTCATTGGCATATTTAGCGTGATGGCCTACACCGTCGCGTTGCAAACGCATGAGATCGGAGTTCGCATGGCGCTTGGCGCCCAGCGCGGCAACGTCTTAACCATGGTTCTTTGGAAGGGGCTGCGTTTGATTTCTGTGGGCATGCTCATCGGCGTGTTGGCTAGTCTCGGCCTGATGCGCTTCCTCGCCGGCCAAATCCCCGGCGTTTCGACCACGGACCCGTTGACCTTCTTTGCTGTTGTGACCTTTTTTCTTGCTGTTGGTTTGATTGCCTCTCTACTGCCCGCGCGGCGCGCCGCCGGCATCGATCCCCTGATCGCGTTGCGTTACGAATGATTGCCCCAGTGCATGGCTCGTGGTGTTCGCACAAAACAGCTGAGTCGGCCTCCTCTCTTACCCCGGGGCGAGCCAATTCTCCATGCTGGCGGGCGCCCAAAGCCGCCGTGCTTGCGTGGCAATTTTGCCACATGCTGGTTTCCCCTCCGCATGTCAGTGCGTGATGGTGATCGTAAGGTTGGCGGCGTGGTTAGGTCCCCCGGCGCCTGCTGCTGCAGACACGGAAGCTATCGTGGTTCCGACCGGGGTTCCGGGATTTCCTGTAACGGGACTCCCTCCACCGCAAGAAGTGAGTCCCGACGCTACGATCAGAAGCATGAGCAAGCCCAAGAACGACAAGCCGCGCAGCGCTTTCCTCCGGTAAGCGGCAATGCCAAGGATCATCGCCAAAACAGGGTAGAGGAACATATAGCTCGGGCGCAAAGAAATTGGCAGAGGCATTCGCAAGGCTGCACTCGGGGCCGTGGTGCTGACGGTCAGTGTACTGCTTACCGCCGAACCACTTGGGGTGACGGAACCGGGATTAAAGCTGCAGGACGCCTCGGCGGGCAACCCGCTGCAAGCCAAACTCACCGGCGAGTTGAATCCGTTCTGCGGAGTGACGGTAAACGTCGCCGTCCCGCTTTGCCCGGCAGCAATCGTCAGAGAGGTTGGATTGACCGCCACCTGAAAATCGGAAACGGGCAGGTTGATTGTGTACATTGCCGTTGCCACCGAACTGTTGGCAAAGCCGCTGGCTACCGCGATCGCCTCAATCGTTTCCGTGGAACTGACCGCGATCGGCCCGCTGTACTGTGTAGAAGTCACAGTCGGTGTCGTCCCATCCGTCGTGTAGAAAATCGCCGAATTCGGCGTCGCGTCCGAGATCGTCACCGACTGCGACGATGAATATGTACCTGGTGCCGGACTGAAAGTAGGCGTGGCCACTGCCGATGCCGTGGCCATGAAGGCATGGAAAAGTCCGCTTGCATCGGCGTAAGTTCCTGCCAGTTCCCCTGTCCCGTTGATGCTAAGCGGGACGGTTCCCGCAAACAAGCCCGCCGTGCCGGCCCCCGGTGCATCGAGCGGAGCGTTTATCGTGTTCGTGCCGCCTGCTATCGCAAAGCCGTGCTCCACTCCGTTTGCGTCGCTATAGGCTCCCGTGACGTCTCCGAGCCCGTCCATGTTCGTCAGCAGCGTTCCTCGAAACACACCTGTCGAGCTTGCGCCCGGGACATCGATGCTGGTGAAGACGCTGCTGGCACTCATTAAAAAGCCGTGAAACACGGAATTCGCATCCGTATAGATTCCTCCAACCCCTCCCAACCCGTCGAAGCTGTGCACGATCGTCCCTCTGAACCCAATTCCCTTGCCTACCCCGCCCGGACCGCCGCTTGCGTTTGGAGCGTCAATAGGCACACTGAACGTTCCCTTGGCGTTTCGTATGAAGCCGTGAAACACCTGGTTTCCGTCCACATAAAATCCCGTGACCCCGCCCGGACCGTTGATCTTGACGGGCATGGTTCCCTGCGTTGGTCCGGTGCCCGCCCCAGAAAAATCGAAGGTGGTGAACGTGCCATCAGCAGCACGTATGAAGCCGTGGCGAACGGCATTCGCGTCGACATAAAATCCCGTGATTTGTAAGGCCGCGTTGATGTTGAGTGGGATCGTTCCGCGATGGCCGATGTTCGTCGGCGCTCCAGGAACGTCAAATTCCGTTATCGTGCCGTCAGGTGCGCGCAAGAACCCGTGATACGCGTTGCTCGAATCGGCGTACACTCCCGTGATATTCCCGCCTATCTCAATCTTTGCGACGAAGGTCCCTTGGGTCTTACTGATGCCGGCGTTGGGAGCATCGAACGTACTAATCGCGCCCGTAGCCGCTGCCCGCACGAACCCGTGAGCCGCATAGGAATTGCTGATGTAGACTCCTGCAACATCTCCCCCTGCGTTATTGGTGACCCCTAAGCTTCCCTGCAGGGCGAACTTACCCACCCCGGGAACGTCAATCGTCGTGAACGTATAAGTGGGCGTGGGCGAAGCGCCTCCGGCTGCCTGTGCCCGCCCGGGAGCCCCGAAAGAGCCGTGCACTTCCGTCAGCCACAAGAATCCCAATGTCAATGTAGTGACGCAAAGAATAGTAGCCTGCCCAACCCGTACCGCTTTCTTGCAGGACTGCGCCATTGCTCGAAAAACGCCCCGAATACCCATACCGCTGTGCGACCATGGATTTTTCATTGGTTCACCTAACCGTGCCGCGAATTCCGGCACACGTTGGCTGATGCTTACAATCGGTTGCACGTAGGTCAAGAGGTCCAGGGAAGAAATGATATGAATTTGGTATGAAATCGGGTCGACTTCTCGGTATTCCTGAACTTACAATCCGTTTGTGTGTGAATGTAGGGGGACTAGTTCCCGACGGGAAGGAACTCGGATTTACATCCCGCCAAGCATCGCACCTTAAAGAACGCTGCCTGCTCTTCTGCGCTGAAGGCATGCGCGTCTTTGCCACTTTGATAGAAGCGCGCATGGGAGCCGCGAAATTCGTCACCCGCGTACGCCGTAATCAGACGAAGTTTCTTGTCGAATTCGTACCAGATAAGACAGCCGGGTGCGGGAACCATGCATTCCCGTACCGCAAGTCGAATGCTGCCATGCTCGACTATGGCCTCCGTGGCCCGATTGAACTGGAACAGGGCTTTGTTTAGATCGCTACGAGAAAACAGCAGGCGCAGTCTTTCCTGCGGAACACCCATGCCGTGGATTTGAAGCTCAGGGCGCGTCGCCTCCGTTGACGCGCCAAACACTCGGTCAGGATCAAGCACGATCATTGTCGCTTGATGATATCCATTGCTAATTCCCGTAGCGATGATCTCCTCTCGGCCATCGCCGTCTAGGTCGGCCAAGGTGAGGTACTCCAAATGCCCTGAATGCCAATACTCGGACAGGGTTTTGCCGTTGGAATCTAGGACAGCTATCTGGTTGGGCCACCAGGGGTCATGCATACTGGAAACCACAATTCGGGAAGGTCTCTTATCCGTAGCTTTCAGAACCCTCAGAGCGACAGTTTTGTACGTCGCTGGTGTCGCTTGCAACTCCGGCAGCTCTCTTCCCGGAGTCCAACGCCATTTCTCTTTGCCTCGATCGGAATAACAGATCAGAGTTGACGAGTGCGATTGTGTGCTGACGGCGGGGAGGTAGAGGAAAAGAACATCAGTGTGGCCCTTGCCTTCCAGATCGCCGAACCAGGTGTGTGTGGCTAGGCCCTGCGCGTAGTACCAGTCGCCCGAGAATCCGTCAGGAAAAGCTTTTCGCCAAACTTCCTTTCCGTCGGCATTGAAAATCTCAAGTGTCGAACCGTCCAGCCGCCCAAACTTAGGTTCGTCGGATGACAGCAGCGGTTTTGAAGAGAAGTAGGCCACGATACCCAGCGTGATACAGAGCGCAGCGATCGCGCCGATGATTTTCAAGCCTCTTCGTCGCTGCACTCGTACGCTTGGTGGATGATCCTCCGGCGTACGATCCTCGTTGCGCTCACGAGGTTCCGCTACGATCCAACGTTTTTCATGCCTACCATCTGCGGCCGCAGCCGAACGATTGGGGAGGATAATTGTGACGGGGTCGGTCTCACCTTCTCCGATGTAATAGGAATCTAGCCCATGCCGCAGCCGATTCATCTCTGTCGCTACGTCCGCGGGCCGCTTTGTTCTGGTTTCCTCCGGCCACAGTTCCTTGATCACCTGGTGAGGCGTCAGGGTGCTTTGCGAATCCATGCTCTTAGACAGAATTTCCAGCAACTTCCTGAGCTGGCTCTTGTTTGCGAAGCTCTGGCTGCGCAGGATTTTCTCGATTTGGTCCCTGATAGCGGTGGGATCCATGGCCTCAGCAAACTAGCAATGGAGCGCTGGCAAGAATAATAGCACGTGCCATCGAAAGAACTTATCGCGTTTTCCGAGTTCATCGGGACTGAACCAAAATGGAGGGAGAATCATGTTTTATACATGAATCACTTCATGGATTCGGATCGACTACCGGTGTGGCGACCGCAGCTTTTGGCTGCCGCAATTGGCAGAGGGCTTCATAGAAAAAGGCCCGAAGCACGGCTCCCGGCCTTCTGATTCTCGAATTGGTTGAGGGCAGATTGCAACTGGCGACCTTCGGTCCCGAGTCCCGCGGTGATATAGCTGGCCGCCCACCCGCAGGCGAACTAATCAAGCGTCTCTGGCAAGATTGCCGAACTCGCGCCAGCAAATGTCCCGTCGCTAAGGTGGGTTTTGGCGAGGGCCTTGGTAGGATATTCTGGAATTGTACACAACAAAGGTATCGAATGCCGGCATACAGTCCCGCGGAAATACATAGGCTGTTCGAGCAGGCCTTCAACATCGGCGATGTTGAAGCTTTGGTCGCTCTGTATGAGCCCAATGCGGTTCTCGTAATTGCCGGCCACGATGTGACAGGCCGAGAGAGCATACGGGAGGCGCTCCAGAATCTTCTTCCGCGACGTGGTCTGATGACCCTTGAAACGCGTACTGTCGTCGTATCGCAGGAAGGTTTGGCAGTGCTGCACGGGGGCTGGGTGATCGAGCCTCCCACGGGAATGGGAGCCGAACTCGCGACTCGGGGGCTCAGCACTGAGGTGGTTCGTAAACAGCAAGACGGAACCTGGCTTTTCGTTATCGATAATCCGTATACACCGGAATAATTGACAACACCCACCCGCCCCGGTTTTGTGGGAGCGGCCTTCAAAGCTTCACGTGCACTTCATGCATCGCGCCAATCGTAGAGACGAGCCCATCCGGTTTGTCGGTACTAATCCGACGGACGAATCGAAAGTTTCCAGCTTGCCCTTGCCTCGGGCACATGCACCGCATCGCGCCAAAGCAATCGCAAGAAGTGTGGACGCAATTCGCCGCGCTTTGTTATTGTGCGTATTGTGACCCGCTTCGAAATCAGCAAGTTTGATCGTCGGTCTTTTCTTTTCACTGGCTTCGCGACGGTCTTGAATGCCGCCATGAGCACCACCGACGAGACCCCTGGTCTTGAAACACTAACGCAGTGGTTGAATGCCTCGCGTAAAACACGCGAGCGTGCGTTACAGCCATGCTTGGATCGCATTCGGGAAATGGACCCCTCCATTCACGCCTGGGTCCAAGTGCTGCCGCAGAAGCCGACCGGGACCGGAAAACTGTCCGAGATTCCTTTCGGAGTGAAAGACATCATCGAAACGCGCGGCTTGTCCACTGAGTATGGGTCGCCCATTTACAAGGGACGAATCGGCACTGCCGACGCGGCGATTGTTCGCGAAATGCGCCAACGAGGAGCGCTACTGCTGGGAAAGACGCAGTGTACTGCCTTCGCGTATTTCACCCCGCCCCCGACGCGCAACCCGCGGGATTTGGAGCATACGCCGGGCGGAAGCTCCAGCGGGTCGGCAGCCGCCGTCGCGGCGGGGATGGTGCCGGTCGCTCTCGGAACTCAGACCAAGGGGTCCGTGCTGCGGCCTGCTTCCTTTTGTGGCGTTACCGGATTCAAACCCAGCTATGGTCTTCTCCCTATGGAGGGTGTGCTTCCTCTGGCAAAAAGCCTGGACACCCTCGGGTTATTCACAAATACAGCAGCCGATATGCTCGCGCTCTGGGAATCGATGGGGCATCCTACGGGCCGGAAAGAGGATCTTGCCCTTGGAGTGCCCGAACCCATGCCTGTAGTTGAGCCCGCAATGGCTGCTGCCTTTCAAAATGCACTCTCGCTATTGCGAAGCGCTGGCGCTTCCATCCAGTCAATCGATATCGCCGGAATGCTTGCCAAACTCTCCGATGCATCGGATACCGTTATGCTCTACGAGGGTGCTCGATTTCACCAGCAACGCTTTAACGAGTACGGCTCCCGGCTGGGTACGGAACTTGTGGACCTGATTCAAAGGGGCCTCCAGATCTCGGTGGAGCGGTACGACGAGGCCAGACGGTACGTGGATTCATGCAAGGACCGAGTTGCAGAACTGTTTAAGGTCACGCCCGTGATCCTCACACCGGCTGCCATGGGAGCTGCACCGTTGGGTCTTGCATCAACGGGTGATCCAAGGATGAACGCACCGTGGACTGCTTTGGGGACTCCAGCAATTTCCATTCCGATGCCGGTTCCGAATGGGTTGCCGCTTGGACTGCAACTTAGCGCAGGGTACGGCAACGATGCCAGAGTGCTTTGCACGGCAGTGCACCTCCAAAGCATGCTCGGCTGAGCCGAACCTCTTGCATTCAAGCGTTTATGAAGTTGCATTCTCACGATTAGCTTCCAGAAAATCATAGCGTCGTGTAAACGTGTTTTCTTGTTCCCTGTTGAGGTTCAGGCGACGCCATCAGGCCCAGCAATCAATTGGCGGTCCTCGCGAACAGTTTCAGGATCCCAGGGCAGGCGCAGGGTGCACCTGACGCTCTATCTCGGAGATCTTGCGAGAACACCTTGTAACTTCCAGATCAAAGAAATTCTGGAGGTTCAGCCAAAACTCAGCATTCGTGTTGAAGTATCGTGCCAGGCGCAGCGCGGTCTCCGCCGTGATTCGGCGCCGCTCGTGTACTATTTCGCCGATGCGAGTCGCAGGCACGTGCAATTCGAGTGCAAGCCTGTTGACTGTCAGGCCGAGCGGCTTCATAAAGTCCTCCCGGAGGATCTCACCCGGATGCACAGGAGGCACTAACCCTTCCGACTTGCTCATATTTGCCTTTTCTTCCCGCTAGTGATAGTCGACGATTTCGACATCGTAGCAATGACCCTTACGCCAGGCAAAACAGATTCGCCATTGATCATTGATCCGAACCGAGTGCTGCCTTTTCCGATTGCCTCGCAGTGCTTCCAACTGATTTCCAGGCGGCGAAGCCAAAACGCGCAGCTCCGTCACAGCGTGAATTTGGAGCAACTTCCGCAAAGCGACCCGTTCGATGGAACGGAACCGCCTGCTGTGGTGATAGTGAAAGAGATCCTCGGTTTCTTTTGAACCAAAGCTCTGAATCTCTTGTGGATCACCGCGGCATACTTCCTCGTTCGGATGCCGGAGTTGGAACAGCTGCACGGCGTCTGATTAAAAGAGATTCGCGCAACGCCGCCGTCGTCGCCTAGCTCGTTGCCGGCTGATCGTTCAAATACAGCAACGAGAACGGAAGCGGTGAGTAGCAAAGGCAGTATAAGGGCATCGGGAAACTCCAGGCGACTTCGTATTTTTCCGACAGAGTGCTATGCAAGAGGGAGTACGGTCTATGAGCGCAGAGTTGAGGAAACCAATGCGTCGACGCCCTTCATCTCGCCTACTCGTCATTGATCGAACCAATCGGGTGTTGCTGTTCCGATTCGTGTTCAAACGCGGGCCGCTTGCCGGCCAAAACTATTGGGCGACACCTGGTGGTGCCGTAGAGGCAGGAGAGAGCTTTGCGGACGCTGCCTGCCGCGAGTTGTTCGAGGAAACGGGCATTCTGAGGAATGGCGCAGGTCAGGAAGTAGCGGAGCGGGAATTCGTCTTCCAAATGCACGACGGCGAATATGTCATGGCAGAAGAGCGTTTCTTTCTGGTTCGTGTTGCTGACCAATCAATCTCGCGGGATCATCGGACTCCCAGCGAGATCGAAGTAATGACAGATCATCGCTGGTGGTCAGTCGAGGAACTCATGTCTACAAGTGAGAAGATCTTTCCTGAAACACTGGTCGCTATTCTCGGTCGCATCGACCGGGCTGAGACGTCTGCGCCGTAGCCTCAGCTCCTGTGTTGTCGCTATTCGGAAGCTATCCGGCTTCCACTTCGAGACTAGCCGATTCGCCTGCGTTCTTCACTCCAGCTGGTCACAAGGGCCTTGACGGCGGCGACGGCTCGCGGGTAGCGTCTTCACATTCAGCAAGGTGCTCTGGATTGTCGGGTCATTTCCTTTTGTGGTGTGCGCGAGTGCTGATCATGCTGATCCACGCCCTGGTCATTCCCTGAAATGGAGGAACAGTATGCCTGCCCTAGAACCGAGAACGACCGTCAGGAACGTATCCCGAATCGCTTGTCTTCTTGGATTGGCCATTCTTTGGATGGCTTCCTTCGCCGCACGCCCTTCACGAGCCCAAGGAGCTAGCTCTTCCGCGTTTCACGTCGACTCTCAACGTTTGCAAGGCACGCTTGAGAAGTTGAGCGAGTTCGGCCGGAATCCTGAAGGCGGTGTCACTCGCATCGGTTTCTCGGAGACCGACATGGCCGCTCGCGAATACGTCATCGGTCTCATGAAGCAAGCAGGCCTTGAGGTTCGCGTCGATCCTGCGGGAAACATCTTCGGCCGGCGCGCTGGCTCGGAGAAGTCGCCCATATTGCTCTTCGGCTCGCACATCGATTCAGTGTTGCACGGCGGAAACTTTGATGGAGACGTCGGCAGCCTGGGCTCCATCGAAGTGATGCGCGCGCTCAACGCCGCAAAAGTGAAGACCCGCCATCCACTGGAGGTAGTCATTTGGACGAACGAAGAAGGCAACCACTTCGCCCTGGGCACGCTGGGTTCCGGTGTCGCCGCTGGACTGCTGGGGCCTGAAATCCTCGGCCGCAAGGACGACCAGGGACTGACCCTAGCAGATTGGCTGCGCCGTTACGGTCAGGATCCTTCTCATCTTACTGACGCGCGCATTCCGAAAGGAGCGCTGGCGGCCTTCATCGAATTGCACATCGAACAGGGCCCTCACCTTGATGAAGCAAAAACCCCCATCGGGATCGTACAGGGGATCGTGGGCATCAAGAGATCGGATTGCGTCGTCACGGGTTTCGCCAATCACGCGGGCACCACGCCGATGAATCGCCGGAAGGACGCCCTCGCGGCCGCTTCCAAGGAAGTCCTCGCGGTTCGCGAGGCAGTGCGTGCGGAAACCGGCCATCAAGTCGGCACGGTCGGCTATATGAAGGCGGAACCTGGAGCCGTCAACGTCGTACCTGGCCGGGCGGAGTTCCCTGTCGAGCTGCGCGATCTCGATTCCGCGAAAATAAAGCGCATGTGGGAGCATATCCAAGTGAAATTCAAGCAGATCGATAAGGAAGAGAACGTCGTGACGCTCTGCACATCAGTAGACGATACGGAGCCAGCTCCGACGGATCCCGCCCTGCAGGCCGCGATCCGTGACGCCGCGAAGTCCCTCGGCCTTGCCACCATGGATCTGCCCAGCGAAGCGGGCCAGGACTCCCAGCAAATTGCCAAGATTGCGCCGATAGCCATGATCTTTGTCCCCAGTCGTGACGGCATCAGCCATGCCCCGAGGGAATTCACTTCTTGGCAAGACGTAGCCAACGGTGCCGAAGTTCTTTACCGCGTGGTTTTGCTTCTCGATGACCGGCTGAATCGCAACTGATTCTCCGAGCAGGATTCCTGGGTATTTTCAACCACCTCCTCATCTGCCTCCTTGAGACTTATAAGGTTCTATCTGTCGAAGGGGTGGCATTCAGATTTCGGTTTGGCCACCATGCCGTCGATCCCGGATACCGACGCCTCCCTTAAAAGATTATGAAGGAGTTCCCCGTCGCTCGGGCGGAACTGCCAGGGACGTCCATGACGATGCGCATCGCCGTCCGCCGCAAATGGGTCGCAGGCCCCAGCCCGCTTCCTATGGACATTGCAAAGGAGAAATGATACCTTCCTTTGGAATGTGCAAAGGAAAGATGCCATGACCGATGCAAAAAAGTCGGAAGTGCTGCAAGGGACGCTGGACCTCATGATTCTGAAGACGCTGCATGCGTTGGGGCCGCAACATGGGTTTGGGATTGCTCGGCGGATCGAGCAGGTTAGCCGCGACGTACTGCAGTTGAACGAGGGTACGGTGTATACGTCGTTGTTACGGCTGCTGCAGCAAAAGTGGATCGCTTCGGAGTGGGGGACGTCCGACAACAACCGCAAGGCCAAGTATTACTCGATCACCGCGCGGGGCGAGAAGCAGCTCGCGGTGGAGACCGAGAATTGGGAGCGGATTTCGGGCGTGGTTGGGCGCGTGCTGCAATTGGAAGAGGAGAAGTAGCCATGGCGTACGGACGGATTTCCCGGCTACGCGCGTTTGCAGTGAGGGTGCTCGGACTTCTCGGACCTCGAAAAAGTGACAACGACTTCGATGAAGAGCTGCACACGCATTTGCAATTGCTCGTGGATCGTTTTGTGGCGCAAGGAATGTCGCGGGAGGACGCCGCGGCGGCGGCGCGACGTCAGTTC
>Ga0210384_10004644_pt1 | contig 15249 bp, 11 predicted proteins | sample IncBWH2MmetaG_FD_160574 | JGI IMG/M metagenome (GOLD analysis project Ga0210384, IMG submission 160574) | Forest soil microbial communities from Barre Woods Harvard Forest LTER site, Petersham, Massachusetts, United States - Inc-BW-H-2-M | ecosystem: Environmental > Terrestrial > Soil >...
CAAATTCCGCGCCGTCTGTATCACCCGCTGCTTTTCCTGAATCATTGCCAACCGCTGCCCCTTGACCTCGTCCGGTATCGGATCATTTAACGCCAGCGAAGGCGTGTTCGGCCGCGGTGAATATTTAAATCCAAAGACCCCGTCATACTGCGCCTCGTCCAACATGCTCAGAGTTTCGGCAAAATCCTCGTCCGTCTCCCCCGGAAAACCCACGATAATATCCGTTGTAATGCTTATCGGCCGCTTGGCCCCGCGGATTAGAGCCATCTTTTCCAAATATTCCTCGCGCGTGTACGTCCGCGCCATCGCCCGCAACACCTTCGTCGAACCCGACTGCACCGGCAAATGAATGTGATCGCAAAGCTTCGGCTCGCGATCAATCGCCTCCACAATGTCCGCGCCAAAATCCCGCGGGTGCGACGTAGTAAATCTCACCCTTCGAATCCCTGCCACCTGCGCCACTTCCAGCAGCAAATCCGAAAACGTCATGTGCCGCGCGGTCGGATCCACATACGAGTTCACCGTCTGCCCCAGCAATTGCACTTCGGAATATCCCAGCTCCGCGAGCTGCCGCACTTCTCGCAATACCGATTCACTTCCACGGCTGCGCTCCGGCCCCCGAGTATGCGGCACCACGCAATACGCGCAAGCCTTGTCGCACCCTTCAATAATCGTTAAATACGCGCGCCACGGATTGTCCCGCCGCGTAATCTCCGTCTCAAACGTTTCATCCGTATCGTTATCTAGTCCAGTGACGCGCTTGTTCCCCGCTTCCAGTTCCGCCAGCATCTCCGGCAATTTGCGGTAGCTTGCCGAGCCGCACACCAGACTCACCCACGGCGCGCGTCTAAAAATATCCTGGCCTTCCTGCTGCGCCACGCACCCCAACACCCCGATAATTTTGTCCGCCCCGCGTTCGCGATACTCTCCCAGCCGCGAAAATACTTTCTGCGCCGCCTTTTCTCGAATGCTGCAGGTGTTGTAAAGGATCATGCGCGCCGCTTCCGGGGTCTCCACCTGCCGGTACCCGCGCGACAGCAGCAGCCCCGCCACTTTCTCCGAATCATGGTCGTTCATCTGGCACCCAAACGTCTCCAGAAAAAACGTCCCGCCACTCTCCGTATCGCCAAAACTTTTTGCCGCCGCAGCAACATCAGCCGGCACCACTCCGCCGGTAAAATCAAGTTTACCGGTCGCATTAAATTTCCGGGAATGGATGCCGCCGCCGGAGAGGCCGGAGGAGTTTGCGTCAAGGCCGCTATTCCCGGTGCCGCCGTTCCCGCCTAACGACTCCACGCCGATATCGAAGGCCTTATTCATGTGAATTCGCAGTCTACCATAGCTCCATTCACCCATTTCCGCTCACGAAATGCTCGTAACCGTTAGTGTTACGTTTCGTTGCTTCCCATGTATGCGTATGCTACGGTTCTTAAGTCACGAAAAATTCGCTTTCACTGAGGGGTAAACCATTTTTCTGTTCACCACGTTCTTCTTGACCGATATCGGCAGCATTCTCGAACAAACCGGATGGGTCGCCCGTGGAGTTCTCGCGCTTCTCCTGATCTTCTCCATCGTTTCGTGGGCTATGATCTTCCAGAAACTAGGTTTCTTCGGCCGCGTCAGACGCGAGGGCGACCAGTTTCTCCGTATCTTCCGCGCCACTCACGGAATCGCCAATCCCCAAGCCCTGGCTTCTGCGGGCTCTCCGTACGCGACCGTCTACGCGTTCGGTTACCGCGAACTCCAAAGTCAGGTTTCGCCCAACTCCGGAAATCCAAGTGCCGGCGGCAGACTCAAAAGCCTCCAGGCCGTCACCGTAAATATGCAATTGGCAGCCGCCGAAGAAGTTCGCCGGGCCGAAAAAGGCATGTCCTGGCTCGCTACTACCGGCTCCGTTTCCCCGTTCATCGGCCTTTTCGGCACCGTCTGGGGCATCATCGATGCCTTCTCAGGGCTTGGTACCGCGGGTGCCGCCAGCCTACGCGCCGTTGCGCCCGGCATTTCCGAGGCCCTTTTCACTACTGCCGCAGGTTTGGTCACTGCCATCCCGGCAGTAATCTTTTATAATCAATTCTTGGCGAATATTCGCAACCTTGCGCAGCGCCTCGATACCTTTACCTTGGAAGTCGCCGTGCAAATTGAAAAAACTTTCACCTAGATTTCAGCTAGGCCGCGGCATCGCTGGCTTTGAATAAACTGGACGAAGATGGCATCTATTCAAAAAAGTACCCAATCCTCGCTCTCCGAGATCAACATGGTCCCGTTCGTGGACGTGGTGTTGGTTCTCCTGATCATTTTCATGATTACCGCCCCCATCCTGCAATCCGGCATCGAACTTAATGTGCCAAAAACGCACGCCGTAAAGGAAAGCCCGGAGCAGCGCATTGTGATCTCGGTTGATAAGCAGCAACTCATCTATCTGGGGAATTCGCCTGTCAACGTTCATGAACTCGGCGACAAAGTGAAAGCCAAGTTAAAAGATCAGCAGGATGCCGTCTTTCTGCGTTGCGATGAAACCGTGCCGTTTGGGACCTTCGCCTCTGTAGTCGACGCCCTGCGCGTGTCCGGGATCAACAACATCAGTATCGTCACGGAACCCATCACCGATCGTCCACGCACCAAATAGATAAGAGCCAGAGACAAAAGATGAGCGTCGCTCTCGCCAACACCGACGAAGTCACATTACGAAAATTTCTGGTGTATTCCGTGTTTCTGCACGGCGTGCTTGTACTCTTCATTGGCCTCTCTGCGTGGTACCAATATCGCGGCAACCAGTGGGCCAACGTTGGCGGCAACCTGGGCAACGATGTCAAAGTCAATCTCGTCCCCAGCGCTGGCATTCCCATGCCCAAGCCTGACCTGACCAGCGACAGCCACGCCATCGATCCGACCAAGGGTCTATATAAGGAAGAGCCGAAAGCGCCGGACATCCCCGAGATTCCTAAAGATGCACTCGACATTCCCAAATTTAAAGAAGAACAGCCGGCCAAACCCAAACCCGTCGTTCATCCGGACAAAGAATTTAAGGACGAACCGCGCAAAAAACCCGTCGTACATCCTTCAAAAGTTTTCGAGGATCTCCGCCCCACTCCAAATAACGCCGTTAAGTACGGCAAAGGCGGCACCCCGAATCTTCCCACGGGGTACGGCACCAACCCTGGCGCGACCAGCAGTGGGGTGCAGATACAAGGCCAGGGCGGAGGCGATTTCGCCACGCGCTACGGTTGGTATGTGGAAGCCGTTCGACGCAAGATCGGCAGCAACTGGAATCTTTTTGAAATCGATCCGGCTGTGCGCTCCGCACGCCGCGCTAAATCCGTACTGACGTTCACAATCAACCGTGACGGCTCAGTCAAAAATATTCGCATGGAGCAATCCAGCGGGAACCAATCTATGGATAGTTCCGCCCAGCGCGCATTGGCGAGTGCTGCGCCCATGCCCCCGCTACCTAATGACTACGCGGGCTCCTACGTAAACGTAAACTTTGATTTCGATTTGTCCATGACGAAGTAATTTTTCTCCAGCCGCATCGCAACGCAGCTGGAACTCGGGGGTGAAGGTGCAAAGTTCGTTCAAGCGTTTCAAATACGTTTCTATAACTATCCTGGCGATGGCCTGCGTCCCGCACGCAACCCGCGCGCAGGACTGGATCAAGACCGGCACCGGACTCGGCTTGGAAAAACCACGTGTAGCCGTGGCCGACTTTGCTCCGCGCGTCGACCCTGCAAAAAATCACTCCGCGCTATTCACGCAGGTAGTCCGCGATGATCTCCAATTCAGCGGTATTTTGGAACTGGTCAGCCCCAGCTTTTATCCGCCGCAGTCCCCCTCGCAGCCTTCCGAGCTGCGCAATCTCACTTGGACTGATGCTCCGGCGAACGCCAGCATGGTCGCTTTCGGCAACCTCACGGAATCCACCCCCGAAGTAGCCATCCAGGCCTGGCTCTTCGATGTGCGCAATCCCTCTTCACAACCGGTTGTCGCCAAGGTTTATCGCGGCGCTCCGACCGACGCGCAGGTCCGCAGATTCGCTCACCAGTTCGCCGACGAAATCATCAACAAATTGAGCGGCGGTCTCCCCAGTATCGCCGGCACCCAAATCGCGTTCGTCAGCTCCCGCACCGGCACCAAAGAAATCTGGCTCATGGATTACGACGGTGCCAATCAGCATCCGCTCACAAGTCTGCGTTCTATCGCGTTGACTCCGCGTTGGTCACCTGACGCTTCGCGCATCGCCTTTACCTGCTTTAAGCCCATGATCCGCGTGACCAGCGCGCAGATCTGCATGTATTCCATGGACACTGGAAAGCTGGTTTCCTTCCCCCAGTTCAAGGGCAGCAACAGTTCCCCGTCCTGGGCGCCCGACGGCTCACAAATAATTTTTTCCTCATCGATGCAGGGTAATCCGGAACTCTACGTCTCCGACGCCAACGGCAGCCGCCCGAGGCGCCTTACCAATTCCAGCGGCGCCAACACTTCCGCCACTTGGAATCCTAAAACTGGACAGACCGTCGTATTCGTCAGCGATCGTGGCGGCGTGCCGCAACTCTATTCTATGAACTCCGACGGCACTAGCGTCTCCAAATTCGATCTGCCCGACATGGGTTATGTCATCGATCCCGCGTGGTCGCCCAATGGACAAATCCTTGCCTTCAGTTGGCGCCGGCCCAACGGCAACTACGACATCTACGTGATGGAAGCGGCCACCAGCAAAATCGTCGAGATTACTCGCGATCAAGGCCGCAATGAACGCCCCAGTTGGGCTCCCGATGGCCGCCACATCGTTTTCGAATCGACTCGCGGCGGCACGCGCCAAATCTGGAGCATGCTTGCCGACGGCTCCCAGCCCCATCAACTAACCACCACCGGCCACAACGAATCCCCCAACTGGTCGCCCAAGTAAATGCCCCGAATCGGCGCAACGAAATGAACCACGTTAAAATGAGGGACGAAGGGTGGCCCACCCTCAGGTTTCTGGAGGATGGATCTTGTAAGGTGGAACGAGAGGAAACTGAACGGCGGAGCGCAGTTCCACATTTTTGATTTACGCAACGCTTGTAGGACCTTGAACCTGTAGAGAACTGTTGCAGTGCTGGAACATCGGGTATAACTCTTAGGAGTAATAGCCTTTCGATTTACACGCAAGTGGTACGATTCTTGCCCAGACGGCTTGGGATTCCATGTCGAGGAGGAAATACGAATGTTTGCAGTTTCACCGAAGTTGTATAGAACTTGCCTGCTGGCCGCCCTGTCGGCTGCGGTATTTGGTTTTGGCTGCGCCAAAAAACCCCTGAACACCCGTAATACCACGCCTGCTCGCACGGAAGAGGCACCTCGCCCCACTGTGACTTTCCAGGCCAATCCCACCAGCATCAACAAGGGCGACGCGACAACTCTCACCTGGTCCACCACCAACGCCACGCAAGTCGCTATCGCGCCTGAAGTCGGTCCAGTTTCTGCCGAAGGCTCCACCAAAGTCACCCCAGGAGACTCCGCGACATACACCATTACCGCCACTGGTCCCGGCGGCACCGCCGATGCCAGCGTACGCATCACCATCGCCAGTGCCGCGAATGTCGAGCCCACCGATACGGATCGTTCCAGAGACCAAATTTTCAAAGAGAGGGTGAAAGACGCGTACTTCGATTTGGACAAAGCCGACATCCGCCCCGATGCGCGTGAAGCGCTTAGCGCAACCGCCGAAGTTCTGCGCGCCTATCCCGACATTAAAGCCACCATCGAAGGCCACTGCGATGAGCGCGGTTCCACGGAATACAACCTCGGCTTGGGAGATCGTCGCGCCACCGCCGTGAAGCAATATCTCGTCTCCCTGGGCATTTCTGCCGATCGCCTAAGCACAGTCAGCTACGGCAAGGAAAAGCCGTTCTGCAATGAACCCACCGAACCGTGCTACCAGCAAAATCGTCGCGGCCATTTCGTGCGCGCCAACTAGCAGCTCATTGATTTGAAGAATGAATTGAGACTCGGTGAATTGAGACACAAAGGTCATTTCATTCGCGCGAACGGACACTTCATTGATTCGCAAAACGAAATAAGACGCGGAGGGTGGGTCTTGTAACGTGGAGCGGGCAAAGCGCGAACCGCGTGCCACAGTTCGACTTGGTCAACGTGAAACAACAACCCTTGCCCACACGCGCCCGTACTATTAAAGTGAAATTTGCAGCACTCTCTTCTAGCCGGCCCGGTATGACCAGAGTAGCTGTTGAATTTATCGTTGTACTCGCAGTCCCGAGGAGGTTTCACCATGCGTCACCGTAACATTGCCATTTTCAGCGCCGCTGCTTTAGCCGGCATCATCGCCGGCAGCGCCGTCGGTCCACGCCCCGCCGAAGCCGTTGCTCGCGAGCTCATCGAGCTCCAGCGCGACGTCTCCACCCTCCTCCAGGGACAAAAAGATCTGCAGTCGCAAATGACCCAGGACCATACCGTCATGAAGACCCTGGTCGAGCAGTCCAGCGACAATGTCGGCCGCCTCAACTCCACCATGAGCTCGCTGCAGAAATCTGTGCAGGACGTGCAAGCCAATTCCGGCGCGCGTCTTGACACCATGTCCACTCAGGTGCAGGGCCTCTCCGACAATCTCGAGGAAATTAAATCACGTCTCGGCAAACTCAATCAGCAGTTGGTCGATCTTCAGAACACCATGCAGAGCGTCGACGCCAAAATCTCCGGTGGGGGCCAGGCTCCAGCCTCCACCCAACAAAATCCTGGCAGCGCCTCCAATAACGGCTTCCCTACCGCCCCGGCTTATAGCAGCAACGGCTCCGTCAGTCCCGGCGCGACGAACCCCGCAGTATCGTCTGGTCCGCCACCCAGCGGCGCTCCTTCCGCCGACAATCTCTATTCGAATGGTCTGCGCGACATCACCAGCGGCAAATATGATCTTGCTCGCTCAGAGTTTCAGGATTATCTACGCTACTACGGCAACACCGACCTTGCCGGCAATGCCCAGTTCTATCTAGGCGAAATCGCCTACTCGCAAAAAAATTACGACCAAGCCGTCGCCGAATACGACAAAGTCCTCACCGCCTATCCCCATAGTTTTAAAGTCGCCCCCGCGCGCCTCAAAAAAGCCCTCGCCAATATCGAGCTAGGCCAGAAAGCCACCGGCGTCCGTGAACTCCGCGAAATCGTCAAGCGCTACCCCGGAACCGAAGAAGACCGCCGCGCCCGCGCCAAGCTAAAAGAAATGGGCGCCTCCCTCTCCGCCTCCCAGTAAAGAATTGAGGAAGTGTCTATGAGTAAGAATTTTAGGAACACCCTCGCCACCGGCTTCGATCTCCTTGTCACTTTTTGTTGCCGCCCCCACCAACGTCTGTTCGATGGCTTGCTGTCTCGATAAGGGTGTCGAGATGCATAGACATTTCCCAGCTGCGGTTTACGCACGAACTCTTATCACAACGGCTCATTTGGCTTCGTTGATATACCTCCTGGCATATATGTCCTTCACGTCGGCGCTGGAAAAAACCCCGGCGGGAGCGATTATGAGTCTACAGACCGCCTCATAAATTTAGCCGCTTCCACATCACGAAACAGTCTCAAACTAACCTGGCGTGAAGCGGGTGGCGGATCTTGTGGGAGCTTATCGCGGGGATTCACTGAGAGGTAGCGGCGAATCATGAACACCCACGACTTTCGCCGCATCGCCCTCAACCTCGAAGGGGCCGAAGAATCTTCGCACATGGGCAGCCCTGACTTCCGCGTAGGAGGCAGAATTTTCGCCACTCTGGCCGCCGCGAAACAAGGGTACGGCAACATCATGATCACGCCAGAGCAGCAAGCCGCTTTCGTGGAAGAAATGCCCGAAGTATTCATTCCGGTAAAAGGCGGCTGGGGCCGCAACGGTGCAACTCACGTATGCCTTGATCTCGCCAATGAAGATCTGCTAGCCGGCGCACTGCGCACCGCGTGGAAGCTTCGCCTCGAAAAAAACGCCAAGGCCGACAAAAAAGGCCCCCGGCGGTCAAAACCTCAGCCCGCGAAGAGCCCATCACAGGATTAGTGCCGTTCGATATTTCCCCTAAGCCCTACAAACCCCTGCATCCAGCGCGCCCGCACTCGCAAGCAAGATCCGGAGTCTTTTCCATCGCTTCACATTCCACGCTGCAATATTTCCCCGCCGTCACCGTACAGGAACAAACCGGATGCGCGTACTTCTTGCTCTCTTTGGCTGCTATAGCGGTGTCTGCTTTCATGAATAATTCCACCGCCGTGTTTTTCGACAAGGCGGAAGCGCGAAATGGTTTGCCCGATGAGCGAGGATGCCTCTTCCATTGACGCGCCATATTAGGTCGCAAAGATTTTTCAGTCAACGAAGATGCATTAGTTCGAAGAGCTGCACGTCAGGTCTTCGACCTTCCTCCGTGACGAATGTTGCAAATCGCTCTTCTCGGGAAGAAGATCGTAATAGTGTCGCGACATTCCATCCTGTGCCCGCCCGCGCGACTCGTCCGGGCCCTCAATCCAGGCAATTCATCCGCTTCGGCAATTCGAATTGCCGCATTGCTCGTACTCTTTCTGGTCTCGGCGCCGGCGTTGCGTCGCGGACTAAAGGTCCACGCCCGACCTGACAAATCCTCACCACCGACGTTTTATCGCGACGTGGTTCCGATCCTCCAGGATCACTGTCAGGTTTGCCATCGTCCCGGCGAGATCGGCCCGATGCCGCTGATAACTTACGCACAAACTCAGCCCTTTGCCCGCGTCATCGCCGCCGACGTGAGTCACAAAAAAATGCCTCCATGGTTTGCAGACCCTTCCGTCGGCCATTATTCCAATGACCCTTCTCTGACTGCACAAGAAATCGCCACCATGGTTTCCTGGGCGGATTCAAATTCCCCGGCCGGCGAACCTCGCGACGCGCCGCCACTACGTCGTTGGACGCCAGGCTGGCTCATTCCGCGTCCAGATACTGTTATACAGATGCCCAATCCCGTCGCCCTTCCCGCACACGGCAACGTGGACTATACCTACGAAATTGTTCCCACTCATTTCACCGAAGACAAATGGGTGCAATTCTCAGAAATACGACCGGCAAGGCGCGAGAATGTTCATCACGCGGTTGTTTACGTTCGTCCTCCAGGCTCGACCTGGCTCAAGAGCGCACCCATTGGCGTCCCATTCACTGGAGCCGATATGACCGGCGGCCAGGACCGCGATGACACGCACTTCACCACCGCCGACATTCTTCTCATCTACGCCCCCGGCAGTTCTCCCGACAACTGGCCCGAGGGCTCCGCAAAATCTATCCCCGCCGGTTCCGATCTCGTCTTCCAGATGCATTACATGACCCACGGGCATGCCGCCACCGATCAAACCAGCGTTGGCATCGTCTTCGCTAAGCGACCGCCCAAGCAGCGTATCCTCACCTTGCAATTAACCAACGACCATTTCGTGATCCCGCCCGGCGCGGCCAATTTTCGCGTCGAGGTCCACGGCTCCTTGCCCAACGATGCCGTGCTCCTGAGCTTCTTCCCGCACATGCACCTCCGGGGCAAGCGCTTCGAATACAATATCCTTCATCCCGGCAGCGCCCCGGAAACGCTGCTGCGCGTAAATTACGATTTTTACTGGCAGCTTAGTTACCGCCTGACCGATCCGCTGCCACTCAAAGCAGCTACCGTGCTTCAAGCGGTCGCCTGGTACGACAATTCAAAAAACAATCCACACAACCCAGGTCCCGATGTTGCGGTTCGCTGGGGCGATCAAACGTACGATGAAATGATGGTCGGATTTTTCGACCTCGCTGTCCCCGCTAATATGGACAAAACGCATTACTTCCTCCGTTCGAATACTCAGTAGAGCCTCGGAATCTGCTTTCATACTGCTTGCGCCAGTCCCACCTACCGTTCTGCCTGTATGGGCCCCCAGGAGACCCGTGCGATAAAATCCCTTATGTCTTCACATCCATTTATCAAACATAAATCTCTCGGTTCCCTCGCCGGATTCCTCACTCTCGGTGTTGCGTTGTCCGGTTGTGCGGGAGGCGCCGCTAATGTTGCCCCTCCTACTCCCACTCCCGGACAAACCAATCCTCAATTTGGCCACGTCTTTATTGTTGTTGAGGAAAACGCCAGTTATGCGGACGTTATCGGCAGTGCTTCCATGCCGTACTTCAACACCTTGGCTAATACCTACGGGCTTGCCACGAATTACTACGCAAACTTGCATCCTTCCATCCCTAATTATTTTGAGCTCACCGTAGGCAAGACGCTCACCATTGACGATTCTCAAACTCCAAAATCATTCCCAGTATCGGACGACAACGTAGTCCGAGAACTCCTCGCCACCGGCAAAACCTGGAAGTCTTACGCCGAGGATTTACCTTCCGTGGGCTACACGGGAGGTGACAGCGGTAAATATCTGGTTCGCCACAATCCCCTGGCGTACATGACCGATGTGCAAAACACTCCCGCGCAAACTCAGAATCTGGTCCAATTTTCGGAACTTTCTGCAGATCTTCCCACCGCCAACCTCCCCGAATATTCCTTTATCGTTCCGAATAGTTGCAACGATGCTCATGACTGTCCCTTAAGCACGGCCGATACTTGGCTCAAAAACAATATCGACCCGTTGATCAAGAGTCCTGTATTTCAAAAGGACGGCCTGCTCATCATTGTTTTCGACGAAGGAAATACTCTGGACTTCACTCAAGGAGGAGGCCACGTCGCGGCCGTCCTTGTGAGCCCCTTCTCAAAACCGGGCTACAAATCCATAGCCCTATACCAGCATCAAAGCGTACTGCGCCTCATGTTTGAGGGCCTCGGCGTAACAAAACTACCGGGTGACGCCGCCACCGCTCCGGCCATGTGGGAATTTTTTAAGTGACTTTAACCCCGGTCAATAAATCAGCGAGCACGAAGCGACGCCCGAACCATTGGCAGTAGCGTTCTCCGTTGCCAACCCTTGTGAAATTTAACAATTCAGCGCAGAATCCTCAAAACCTTGGGTACGCTGAGGACTCGCAAATGATGTCGCCAAAAAACAGTTCATTTAGAAAATATTCTGCCACGCTTCTCTTTTGTATCTTTTTCAGCGTCCTGAACGTTTTGAAAGCGGCGGAAACTCCACCGGCTTCCCTGCTGGCGCTTTCCAAAGGCGAACAGACACTTTCTATCGTCGATCCCGCTAATCTAACAGTTCTCGCTCGCGTCCCGGCAGGACCTGATCCTCACGAGGTCATCGCCTCTAGTGATGGAAAGTTTGCCTTCATTTCCAATTATGGCGGAGGCTCCTACAATACCATCACCGTCGTCGATCTTTTGGCTCAAAAAGTATTGCCCATAATCGACCTGGGCGCACTGCGCGGCCCGCATGGTCTCGATTTCGCCGGCGGAAAACTCTGGTTCACCGCCGAAGGCGCAAAAGCCGTCGGCAGTTACGATCCCGCAACAAAACAAATCGACTGGATCCTTGGCACTGGCCAGGATCGCACCCACATGATTTACGTTTTCCCCAGCCTGTATCCCATCATCACGTCAAACGTCAGTTCCGCGTCCGTGACTCTCATCGAAAAAACCGATAGCTCTTTCGGTCCCCCGCCGCCCGGCGCTCCCCAGGGAGCCGCTAGACCCGCGCCACGAACCAATTGGACCGAAACGGTAATCCCGGTTGGCAAAGGCTCAGAGGGCTTCGACGTTTCTCCGAGCGGAAAAGAAATCTGGGTTGCAAACGCGCAGGACGGCACGGTCTCGGTCATCGACCTCGCCGCTAAAAAAGTAATTCAAACTTTGGACGTAAATATTCGAGGAGCGAACCGCCTGAAATTTACGCCCGACGGAAAATTGGTATTCGTCTCCGCGTTAGCTGGTCCGGATTTAGTCGTGCTGGACGCATTCACACGCAAGGAAGTGAAGCGCGTACCAATCGGCCACGGGGCCGCAGGTATTCTGATGCAACCTGATGGACAACGCGCTTTCCTAGCTTGTACGCCTGACGACTACATTGTCGTGATCGATCTGAAGTCTCTCACCGTAACTGGGAAAATTACAGCAGGAAAACAGCCCGATGGCCTCGCCTGGGCCGTTCGCAAATAATCTACGTTCTTAGATCTTCGCCGCTCTCTTCGCCAACGTCACCGCATCCGTCCAGAAACTCGTCGACGTATGCATCAATTCCACAACGTCCCGTATCGCCACCACAAATTCATCCAACTGCGCTCGCGACGTCACCAGCGGTGGCGCCACCTTCAGCACCATGAAATTATTCCCGCAAATCTGCGTCAGAATGTTTTTATCTCGAAACATTCTCCCCACCACGATTTGACCGAACATCGCCGGATGGATCTTCATAAACACTTCAAACGCCACTTTCAAGGCCAACTTTGACGCCGTGCCAAACTCAATCCCTGACAACATCCCTAATCCGCGAACTTCCTTCACCATTTCAAACGGCTCTAATTCTTCCCGCAATTTCTGCCGCAACTCCTCGCCAAGCTCAGCAGCCCGCGCGCCGAGCGATTCCCTCTCCAACACATCGAGCGTCGCCAATCCGGCTCGCATCGAAAAACTGTTCTCGCTAAACGTCGACGTGTGTATGATCGCGCGACGCAACGACGAATAAACCCCCTCGTAAACCGCGTCCGTCATCAGCGTCGCGCCCACTGGCGCCAAACCGCCGCTCAACGCCTTCGCCAGCACCACCATATCTGCTCGCACGCCGTAATGATGCCCCGCCAGAAACGGCCCGGTGCGAAACATGCCCGTCTGCACTTCATCCAGAACAAAAAGCGTCCCGGTACGCCGGCAAATCGCCTCCGCCTCCTTCAAATATCCTTGTGGCGGAATCTTGATTCCCGCTTCGGACTGTATCGGCTCCACTACAAACGCCGCAAAGTGTTTCGAATTGAGTTGCTTCTCCAACGCCGCCAAATCCCCAAACGGCACCATCGCCGCATCTGCCAGCAACGGCCCAACCCCCTCCCGCCAGAACGCGTCGCTCATCAACGACAACGCGCCCGCCGTCAATCCATGAAACGCACTCGTCGCGCACAACAGGCCATCCCTCCGCGTACTCATACGCGCAAATTTAATTGCCGCCTCGACTCCCTCGCTGCCGCTGCTGCAAAAAAATACTTTCTGCAGCCCGCCGCTCGCAAGATCGCAAAGCCTCTTGGCCAGCTCGCCCGCCAGTTCGGGCACATGACTCTGCAGCATAACCGGGCCGCGCGCCTCCAATTCATCCCGCAGCGCCTGAACAATATGCGGGTGATTGTGCCCGGTGTTGTGCACGCAATACCCTGACAAAAAATCCAGGATTCGCCGGCCATCGTCCGTAAATAGTTCCGCGCCTTCGCAGCGCTTATACCGCACATTCATGTCCAGCAGATCCAGCAGCGCCACCCATTGCGGATTCACATAATCGGAATAAGAAGTCGAAGTTGCAGCGGATACGGAAGCGCCCATCACAGTCGTAGATTTATGCACTACCAGAAAGATGTCTCCACAATTCACGAGGATGCATTAACAAAAATTCAGCCTCAGGTATTTGACGGCGAAACTACGCGCCTTCGGTACGCTTTTTTTGGAGTAGTAAGTTGAGGGGCCCGTCTGCGCGCCCGCGTCGTACACGGTCTCAAGTTCTGTGCCCACGTGGCAAACGCGTGCCACATCGCCGTTTGTCCAATCGGAAATCGTACCTGCTGGACAAAAATTAAAAACACGCATGCACAGATCGTCGCCCGGTGAATCTTGTGCGCGGACCACAAATCATAGGCCATGAACATGAATAATCGCGCTCGGTCAACGGCGCGTGAAACATCCCCGCTAGGTAATAGCTGTGCGCAAATCCTAGAAATACGGAGCCCAGAAGCAGCACCGCCATCCTGAAAAAAAACATACGGTCGTATGCGCGCCCCGAAAGTCCGGCACGCAGCTTTACGGGCTAGTTGCTACAGCTGTAGCCATCTTGTCTCCAGATCGCGCAATCGTTTAGAAGTAAACGGGAACTTGCGAAGAGATGGACTATACTCTTTACCCCATTTCGCCTCCCTGCGTCGCAATCTTCTCGTCGCTGGCGTCTACAAATTAGCCGCTCCGCGTTCCCTCAGACCGGCACGCTTGGATCTGTGGCAAAATCTTGAGCCGAGGCTTGAACCATGGCGGCCGAAGCTTCCTCTTCGCAATCCGCACAAACCACCTGCTGCATCGTAGGAGGCGGCCCCGCTGGGATGGTGCTCGGTTTCCTCCTCGCCCGCGCTGCCATTGAAGTCCTGGTACTCGAAAAACACGCCGATTTTTTTCGTGACTTTCGCGGCGACACCATTCACCCTTCCACTTTCGAGCTGATGTACGAGCTCGGCCTCCTCGACGAGTTTCTGCGCGTCCCGCATCAAGAGCTTTTGCAAATCGGTGCTGCCGTCGACGATTTTTCGGTTACCATTGCGGATCTTGCCCATCTGCCGGTGCACTGCAAATTCGTCGGCCTGATGCCGCAATGGGATTTTCTGAATTTCATCGCCGAAAAGGCCAAGGCCTATCCCGAATTTCATCTCCACATGGAATCCGAAGTCACCGAGCTGCTCATAGAAGACGACCACGTCGCAGGCGTCCGCGCCAAAACTCGCGATGGCCATCGCGAGTTCCGCGCCGCCTTGACCGTCGGCGCCGACGGCCGCCATTCCATCGTGCGCGCCAAAGCTGGCTTCGAAATCATCGATCTTGGCGCTCCCATCGACGTGCTTTGGATGCGCTTGTCCCGCCGGCCCAGCCATCCCGCGGAAACTCTGGGCCGTTTTCGCGCCGGAAGGCTCCTCGTAACACTTAACCGCGGTGATTACTGGCAATGCGCCTATGTCATACCTAAAGGCGGATTCGAAGCCATCCAAAAAAAAGGCCTGCCGGCGTTTCGCCAGGACCTCGAAACTGTCGCGCCCTTTCTTGGAAACCGCGCCGCCGAGTTGAAAGACTGGAGTGACATCCAGCTGCTATCCGTCGCCGTCGATCGCCTGCGCCACTGGTCGCGCAGCGGCCTTCTCTGCATCGGCGATTCGGCCCACGCCATGTCCCCAATCGGCGGCGTCGGCATCAACCTCGCTATTCAAGACGCAGTCGCTGCCGCAAATATTCTTGTTCCCGCCCTGTCCACCGGCGCCTCGCCTGACGCCCACCTCCACAAAGTTCAGGCACGCCGCGAATTTCCCACGCGCATGACGCAGCGCGTCCAAATCTTCGCCCACAAACGTTTCATCACTCCCGCGCTGGCCACCAAGGCCCCACTCAAGCGCCTCCC
>Ga0210384_10004645_pt1 | contig 15236 bp, 13 predicted proteins | sample IncBWH2MmetaG_FD_160574 | JGI IMG/M metagenome (GOLD analysis project Ga0210384, IMG submission 160574) | Forest soil microbial communities from Barre Woods Harvard Forest LTER site, Petersham, Massachusetts, United States - Inc-BW-H-2-M | ecosystem: Environmental > Terrestrial > Soil >...
TGGCCACCCCTAGGGCCGCGCCCGCAACGCGGCTGGCTGTGCTGCGGTCCTTATGCGCGCGGTAATCCTCATCCTGCTGGGGATTGGGGTCGCTGCCTGGTACCGCGTTCAACGCAGCCGCTTCAGGCGCGCCCGCGAATACTCAGCCGCAGCGACGGAGCGCTGGGAGAACGAGGGCGGCGGCTCGCGTTCAGCGGCAGGTGCTGGCGCGGTCGACGGCGGGTGAATCGCTGCGCGACGATCAGGCTATGATGCCGCAGTAGGCCGCGGGTTTGCGGCCGGGCGGAGGGTTTGCGTGCCAGGCGAACATGAAGTGCGGCGTCGACCGCGCGCTACGGGTGTGCTCTCGTAGCTCCTGCGAAAACGATTCACGACTGATCACTCATGAGGTCAACCGCGCGCCAACTGGTGTTGGTAGGGTTACTGCTTAGCACCGTCATCGGGCTGTTCATTGCCGCCGAGTCAGGGCAGCGCCAGCTCGCGGAAGCGAGTCGCCGGGTCGAACGAGCCGCGCGTCGCGCCAACGCCCTGGGCGAGGTACTGCAGGTCCTGATACAGGCGGAAAGTGGCCAGCGCGGCTACATATTGCTCGGTGAGCCGGCTTACCTGGTGCCTTATCAGGAGGCGCTGACGAAGATTGCCGCTGATCTGCGGGAGCTTGACGCCGCCTTCAGCACCGCAGACCCGAAGGTACGGGCAACCGTTGAGGAGATCGGACACCTCAGCTTTTCGAAGTTTGCCGAAATGGGTGAGGCGCTTGACCTGTATCGGGATCAGGGTCGCAGCAGCGCGGTCGCCTTGATGCGCACTGATTTCGGACGGAAAACCATGTCGCAGATCACCGAGCGCGTCCGACAGATTCAGCGGGCCGAGGCCGATGACATGCTGGCAGCGAGCCGCGCGTGGCGTACCGATCGGTCGTTGAGTCTGGCGATAATGAGCGCGGCGCTTGCCGCCAGCTTGTTTCTGGTGCTGTTGCTGCGGCGGCTGGTGCTGCGCTACATGTCCTCGAAGGAGCGCGAAGCGGAACGACTGGCCGAGCGGCAAACCGAGCTCGAGCACGTCGTGAAAAGACGCACCGAAGATTTGTCGGAGCTTTCGACGCATCTGCAGTCGCTGGCGGAGCAGGAAAAATCCGCACTGTCTCGCGAACTGCATGACGAGCTTGGAGGCTTACTGGTGGCCGCACGCATGGATGTCTCCTGGATCGAAGAGCGCGTGGGGGGCGGCGATCCGGAACTGCTGGCACATTTGAAGCGCGTGCAGGAGGCCCTGCTGGAAGGCGTCGATCTGAAGCGCCGCGTCGTCGAGAGTCTGCGACCGACGCTGCTTGATAACCTGGGGCTGATCCCGGCGCTGCGTTGGCAAATTGCCGACACCTGCGGACGAGCGGGAGTCAAGTGCATCGAGAACTATCCGCGGGAGGATCTGAATCTGATTCCCGAAGCCTCGATTGCGATATTCAGGATTGTCCAGGAATCACTGACGAACATCCTCAAGCACGCGCAGGCGCGCAATGTTGAGGTAACGATCCAGACGCGGGAGAACTCGCTGATCCTCACCGTGCGCGACGACGGGGTGGGATTGCCGGATGACCGACGCGAGGCGCTCAGATCGCACGGACTGGCCGCGATGCGCCATCGAGCCATTGCGCTTGGTGGTCAGTTCCGTGCCAACCGCCTGGCGGAGCGCGGCACGCAGATCGTGGTGCGCCTGCCGCTCGATCGGATCACCTCGCCAGCGCCCGCTTAGAGACGCCTTAGTGTCGGTCGCTTGCTTAGTGCGCGTTGCGGGCGAGGCGCTCGTCCGCAAAGCCACGCAACAGCGCGGGTATCTGGAAATAGTCGCGCGACTTGTCGAGGAAGGCTTCAACACCGAATGATTCCGCCTCGCGCCGGTATTCCGGCAGGCCGAAGTTCGTGAGTATGACGACCTTAGGGCGCTGGACGACCTTGTCACGCGCGAGTGCGCGCAGGACCCCGAATCCGGAGCCGCTGCGCAGGTGCAGGTCCAGGATCAGAACGTCAGGCACGGACGTCGCTATTCGATTGACCGCATCGGCCTCGGACTCCACGGTGCCGATCAAATCCACATCGGGAAGGCGGCGGATAAGCTCCGATAGCCGGGCTGCAAGCAGCACCGAATCCTCAACCAGCAGAACGCGCAATGATGGGTTAGTCGCCATAGACGTAATCAATCGGACGGCTGTGCTCCACTCAGGAGCGCACACCACGGGGCGACTCGCGTCGCCCACCGCCGTGCAAAGTGTAGCTGGCCGACCTGGCCGTGAATGCCGGCCCTGAACCTTTGGATCTGTCAGCGATCGCCGACTGCTGCGCCCCCGGGCTACTGCACAAGGCCGTTCCGCAAGGCGTAGGTCGTAAGGTCGGCATTGGTATCGAGATTCATCTTCTCCAGCACGCGCGCGCGGTAAGTGCTGACGGTCTTGACGCTGATGAAGAGTTCCGCGGCAATTTCCGTAACCGAGCGCCCGACGGCTAACTTGCACAGGATCTGGAACTCGCGCTGCGACAAGGCAGCATGCAAGGGCCGGTCGGTCGGCTCATCCAGCGCGCTCACGAGCATCTCGCTCAAGGCCGCACTGATGAAGCGACGTCCCGCGAGTACCGTGTGAACCGCGCGCATGAGCTCCTCGGGCGCCTGGTCCTTGGCAAGGTAGCCGGACGCGCCGCCGCGCAGCACATTGATCGCATACTGCTTTTCGGCAAAACCGCTGACTACGAGCACCCGCGTATTCGGATGGCCTGAGCGTATGTGCCGCAGGATATCGATGCCGCTGCGATCGGGCATGTTGATGTCGAGTATGACCAGATCCCAATTGCCTTCGCGCAGCTGCTGCAGGGTTTCGGCGCCCGTAGCAGTCTCGCCAATCGCATCGATCGAACTATCCTGCTCCAGATAATGTCGCAGTCCCGTGCGGACCATCGCGTGATCGTCTGCAATGAGAACGCTTGGCATTGAGCCTCCAGAGGTTGACGACCGGCAACCGAGCGTGACAGTAGCCGGTTCAGGCAGCGTGCAGCGTACGCCTTTCGCCTGACCCGCTGTAGGTGTCCACCTACAACATCCTACGCGCAGTTTTCGACCCGGGTGGGCGGCACGGCCGCCTGCGGTCACACGCGGCCCAGCGCGTAGCGACGGCAATGCTCAAGATACGCCGCCTCATGGGTCGAGGCCAAAGCGACGACACTCGACCACAGCCAGGACGGTGCGTCCAGGCGGGACGAACGCCCGCGCCTGAGAACAGCGCGCCACTGCTTCCTTGCCGAGGGCTGCATCTGGCGGCCGTGGGCCGCACCCACAACCCCCGCCAGGTAACGGCTGGCCACGAGTGCCTCCTCGTGTGTCAGCTGGCTTATCTCAACCTTTAGGTCCTGTGGCAGCAATTCGCGAATGAACACCGATCGGTTCAGGAGCCGGGCGGCCATCATTCGCTCACCCAGATGCGGAGCAAGCTGCCGCGCACCCTGAACCACGCGTTTGGCATTGTCGCGGGGCATTTTGGCGCGGGCGGCACGCGGGGCTGCGGGAGAAATGGCCTCCTTGATATCAACCAGGCAAAGATCCTGAGGGTTGCGGCTATTGCCGACGCCAAGAAGCACGGCAAACCTGAGGCGCCCGAGGGAGCTGCATCCCTTCATCCAATAGGCCGCGTCCAGAAGCCGAACCGGTGCGTCATCCTTGCGGGACTTCAGAGCGCCGATTAGGCGCCGCACCTCCTTGGTCCGAAACAGTTTCCTGATCGCCTTTTTTTCGGCGGAGGTCAGCGGCCAGAATCGCGCGCCGAGGGGAATGGTCGGTTTTTCATCCTCGATGCGTTCCTGCGCGAGATGCTTCCAGGTCCGTCGCGTCGCGCGTTTCATCACCACGCGCACCACCTCGGGTCTCGCGCCCTGGGTCCCTTTACTTCCAGCCGGCGCTGACAGGCCACGCTCATAGCCCTCCATCATCTCCTCCAGCATAACGGCGGTGGTTACTCCGGGGAGGTCGCTGCCTCTGGCTGTGGTGGCAAGCGAGAGTGCGAGGCGGATCAGGTCGTGAGCGGGATTGCCCACTACGGTCTGATCGAGATCACGGATCTGTATATCAATGTGTCCGGCGGCATTGGCGACCGGCCCGAGGTTGCCAACGTGACAATCGCCGCAAATCCAGATTGACGGGCCAGCCGGAATTGCCGCGCGCCCTCGGCGCCGCAGCCACGCATAAAACTGCGTGGTGTTTCCGCGCACGTAGGCGTGGGCCGAGCGAGCCATTTTCAGATTCTGCTGATCACGCAACGCCGACTGGCGCTCGGCCGGCACTTTGAAGGTGCGGCGATTTCGTTTCATGCGGGAGGCGAAGCCACGTGAGCCGGACGGAATCCGGGATTACACAGCCTTCACTGCGGGGCCGCTCTTCGGTCCGGCGCTCCTTAGTCTCAGGCGCCTGCCCGTGCCTGGGCTCAGGAATGCGACCAGCGGTGCCCCGCGCTCGCTGTGCTCGGCGGCGACCTTCAGAGCGACCAGGCTGGGGACTGCGAGCACGACTCCGGCGACGCCCCAGAACCAGCCGCCGAACCACAGCGCCAGGAAGACGATGATCGGGCTGAGCTTGAGTCGCTGACCCACGAAGAGCGGTTGCACGATCTGCCCCTCGATGGTGGCGAGGGCGAGGTAGGTGCCGGTGACCGCCAGGACGCGTTCAATGCCATCGAAGGAGACCAGGGCTACGACGGCTAAAACAAGCAAGGTCGTCGCTGACCCAACGTACGGAATGAAATTCAGCACACCCGCCAATACGCCCCAAAGGAGTGGATTGGGCATTCCGAGCGCCATCATCGCTCCGAAAGTGGCGGCGCCAAGCGCAAGGTTGATCAAGGCGACCGTGGCGTAGTAGCGAGCAACTTCGCTGCGTACGGCCTCGATGACCCGCAGCATGTGGCTCGCGTGTGCGTCGCTCGCGAACGCGGCGGACATTCGCGCCAGAACGGGTGGTCCCGCCGCCAGCAGAAACAGACTCAGAATGACCACGGTCATCGATGCGACCAGGGCCGCGCGGGTCTCGGCGAGCAGCCCGTCAGAGTCGCCCGCTGCGACCGCAGCCTTTGCGGGTGCGGGGGCTGCGCTGTCGCCGGCATCGGTCAGGTGTCCGGCGCGATTGGTGACAACATCGATGCGGTGCATCACCCGGGCGACAGGCCCGAGCTTTCGCTGGATTGTCAGCGAGGTGTGTGGCGCAGCCGCGAGCCATTTCTGTCCCGGCTCCCACAGCAGATTGACCGTTGCGCCCACCAGCCCGAGGAAAATCGCCAATATCAGCAGCGCGCTGACACTGCGTGGCAGTCCCTTCCTGTGCAGCGCCTCGACGGGGCTTGAAAGCAGCAGCGCAAAAAGCACCGCCAGGGCAACCGGGATGAACGCGCCACGGGCGAAGTAGATGAGCGCCCCCGCCAGTCCGCAGACCAGCAATAGCAGCGCAGCAGAGCTGCGGGGTCGCTGGGGACTCGCCGGCCCCAGGCTCATCCGTGAGCCCGAGGCCGCCATTTCAGGTCCCGCGTGCAAGCAGGGTTGCAGCCTTCACTGTCGTCCGGTGACTGCGTGGTATGCAACCAGGACCAGGACAGCGCCAACAACCGCGACTGCAAGGCTGTAGATGTTCAGGCCGCTGACGCCGGACATTCCGAAAACACTGAATAACCAGCCGCCAACGACTGCGCCGACGACTCCGAGGACGATGTCCAGAATCACACCCTCGCCGGTCTTGTTGATGATTTTGCTGGCGATGAATCCAGCGAGCAGACCAAGAACGATCCAGGCAACGATTGACATTGAAAGTCTCCCTGGGTGCTGCGCGAGCGCCTGTCGTTTGCGCGCGCTTGCCGAAGCGCGCGGCTTCGGGTGCGGAAGAACCCCCGGCGCGCGCGCGCCGGGGGAGCCGGAATCGATCCTAGTCGTCCTGCCGAATCTTGAGCGTGCTCTTCACGTCCTTCACGCCTTCGGTTTCGCGCGCGATGGAAATGGCGCGGTCGAGCGCCTGCTGGCTACGGGCACTGCCACTCAGCCAGACCACGCCGTCTGCGTCGGTATCAACGTGGATGCGTCCGACACTTGTGATGTGCTCGGCCGCCAGTTTGGACTTGATCTTGGTCGTGATGACGGAGTCATGCACAAACGCCTTGGGATGCGAGCGGTCTGTATCGGGGTCACTAGCGAGGGCCAGTGGTGCGGCGAGTACGCCGGCCAGCAGCAGACTCGTGGCTAAAGCTATCATTTTCATGGCTACACCTCTTTAGCAAAACCTATGGTTAAAGCAGATTGTATTTGCGCTCATCGCCGGCGAGGCTGCAATCGGTCAACGCCGACACGGATGTCGGCAATAGGCGCGCAGGGGATCGGACTTGTCCTACGAGACCCAGCCGTTGACGAGGGCGCCGCCAGCCTCCGAGGTTGGCTTCACAGCTCGCGATCAACCGGCAACAGCGAGAGCGCGCGTACCTGGAGTTTCTGCCAGGCACTGCGCGAGGGCTCGGTGCTGTAAGTGACGGGCTGACCGTGTTCCTCGGTGCTCCACATGAGCCGTGGCGATCCGTGCGAGGTGCCGCCTTGCAGGGTGACGCTGTAGGCACTCGCCGGTTGGGTCATCGCCTGGAAGCGCTGCGCGGTCTCGGCGGCAAGCTCCGGGCTGTGGATGATCAGTCCGAGCTCCGTGTTGAGCCAACGGGAGCGCTCGTCATAGTTCATGGACCCTACGAACAGGGCGCTGCGATCAAATACCAGCAGCTTCGCGTGCAGGCCGTAGTTGCCGTAGCGCGTAATCTTGGCGGACTGGCCGCTGCCGCGCACGCTCTGCGGGTGCATACGCAGCTCAAACAGCTCCACCCCGGATTCGAGCAACGCCACGCGATGGTGCATGTAGCCCGCCTCGGCGAGCGCATCGTTGGTGGCCTCGAGGGATGTGGTCAGGACCCGTACATGTCGCTGTGGCGCATCGCGGTTGCCCAGCAGCTGCAGCTCTCCGGGACTGGGGACCAGATACGGCGTCACCAGCAGCAACTCCGTTTGTGTCGACCGGATCGCTTTTGCCACCAGGTCAAACATCAGGTTTCCTACGCGCTCACCTCCGGCAACACGCTTCTTATCAGGGCTGTCGCAGGCGAGCTCGACAGCCGCCCAGCTCAAGGGCGCGGCGTTGGCGAGCAGACTCGCCAGCGGCTCGCCGCTTGCCAGTTTCTGCTCATAGTTCATACCCGCGGTGCTGGCTTTCTGCGGCGGGGTTACGCGTCGCTTCAGCCGTGCTTCGCCGGCCTCATCGCCCTCGCGACGCGCCGCCAGGGCCTCAGCCGGAATGGCGAACTCGCTGTCCCAGAATTGCTCGAATGTGCCGGTAAGTTTGCGCACCACCGGGCCGGTGACGAACACATCGTCATCGGCGAACTGCGACTCCGGATCGACCTGGAAATACTGGTCGCCGATGTTGCGGCCGCCCATCAGTGCCACTACACCGTCGGCCACGAACAGCTTGTTGTGCATCCGATAGTCAAGACGCGTCTTGCTGAAGGCAAACTCGAGGCCGCGCAAGAGATGGCTGTGGCCGCGATAGCGCCAGGGATTGAAGACGCGGATCGCCACGTGCGGCTCCCCGGCCAGTGCCAGGAGTTGCTCGTCACCGCGAGCACTTTCCCCATCGTCAACCAGAACCCGCACCCGCACGCCACGCTGCGCGGCGTGCAGCAGCGCCTCCGTCACCAGGCGCCCGGATTCATCGCCATGAAAGATGTAGTACTGCAGATCAAGAGTGCTCTTTGCCTGCGCGATCAGCTCCAGTCGCAGCAGCAAGCCGTCGACGCCCGCCGAGTACATTCGAAATCCCGAAGCCCCTGCATGCGTCTGCGCGTCGGCGGCGAAGGGTTGCGTGAGCGCGATATTGGGCTCGTACACCACGGCCACAGGCGCGAGCCGCGGAAAATTCCGGCCGGGCATGGCGGTGCAGCCGCTGATGCCCAGCACGCAGCAGATTAGTAGGGGACGCAACATGGTAGCCATGGGTTTTCGGGGTGGAAGCCCCATGAGCGATCATGCGCGCGCGCCCGGGTCCCCACCGTCAGAGCAGTTCGTCAGCAGCTGTAGGCCGCGTCTGTCGCCTAGAACGTCATCCGCGCGCCCGCAAATGCCTCAAGCGGGGCAGCCGGGCTCTGGAAGCGGTTATCAACACCGGGGCCGTTGGTGACGCCGGTGGGTGGAACCCCTGGAGCGCCGACCCCGGTCGGGTCGCTGAGGATGCCCCAGGTCGCGTACTTGCTGTTGAAGAGGTTGCTGATCGAGGCGAAGACTTCAACTTTTCCGGCAAGCTGATATGAGGAGTGAAGACTGACGAGACGGTAGCCCGGGATCGGGGCGAGCTGGTTGGACGCATCGCCGACGTAGTAGCCGCTGCCGACGACGTTCAGGGTGGCTCCGAGCACCCAGCGCGGCAGGATTGTGTAGTCCCCGCCAATTTTCAGGCGCTGGCGGGGAATGCCGGGCAAGCGCGCGCCAGGTGCAACCTGGATATCGCCGTTCGCATCCTGGAACGGATTGGAAGGCGAGGGCACCGTCAGCGCGGACCGGAAGCTTGCGTCCACGTAGCTGTAGTTGGCGAAGGCGGACCACCTGTCGCTGCGGTAGTGGCTGCCGGCCTCGATACCCTGACGGCGCGTATCACCAATGTTCTGGAAAAACCCCCGACTGACTGAAGTCGCAATGCCGTAGATATCATCGTGCAGCAGCGTGCGGAACACACCGAGATTCCACGTCAGCTCGTCGCCAGCGGCAAAGGCATTCATGACTCTGCCGCGCACACCGAGTTCCGTGGTGTGTGCCACGACCTGCCGCAAAGCCGGCGGATCGCCGGACAGATTGGTGGGCAACAGGCACGGCTGCAGGGGATTCGAGCATTCGATCTCGCTGGCGGTGGGCGTGCGCGTGTTCGCGGAGAGCCCGGCATAAGCGGTCAGCGTGGGCAGGACTTTGTAAGCGCCGCCGAGCGCCGGGTTGAAATGGGTGTAGCGATTGTTTCCCGTAAGGCTGCCGCCCAACTGGTCCTGCAGGTCAACGTAGGCGATGTTATAGCGCCCGCTCACCGTCAGGGAAAAAGCGGACGCAAGATCCAGGGTGTCGGTCGCGTAAGCGCCGTAGGTCTTGTTCATGGACCGCACGCTCACCGGCACCGCGTCGCCGAATTGCTCCGCGGCCTGCGAATCCTGCGGCGTGTTGACGATCAGGTCCGACGACTGCACCAGCAGCTGTGAATTGAGCACGCCGATCTGGGCGCCGCTATAGAAATTCGCCGCGGCGTAGTCGACGGTCGCACCGGCTGTAAAGCGGTTGCCGTGGCCAAAAATCGCCCGGGCTGCGGTGCTCTGCAGCGCGGCGCCCCGACCATAGGTCCGAATCACTTCGAAATCATTTTCCCCGATCGGTAGCGTGCCGCCCGCGGCGATGTCCGGCAGCGTCTGCCCGGCGGCGTTGGTGAGCGGCGTGAGCCCGTCGGGTTGGCACAAGGTCCCGGGCGCGTTGCTGCAGGCGGTATAGCTGGTCGTGTTGCCGTTGGCGGCGTTCTGCGCGTACTGACGGTAATAAAGTACGCCTTGCAGCGACCAGGCGTCGCTCGCCCTGAGGCTGGCGTTCAAGGTCAGAAAATCCAGCGTGTTGACATTGTTCTGCGGGCCGGTGAAGACCAAAGAGCGGTTCACCGCCAGTTCCTGCAGCGGCGCGGCGCCCTGGCCGTTGAGCATGTTGTCCGCGTGCGTGTAACTGAAATCCAGGGAGGCGTGCTCGGTGTGGGCGCTCAAGGCCGAGTACAGCTGGCGGATCCTGTCCGGCGAGAGTTCGCGCCAGCCGCTCGAATCCAGCGCCCTGGCGGCAACGTAGAAGCCGAGGGAGCCTGAGGCCACGCCGAATTGCGCGGCCACCGCGTGCAGTCCGTAGGAACCGCCCGAAACTTCCAGATCGCCGCCGCGGTAGTTGAAGCCGTTCTTCATGGTTACCGAGATGGCGCCGCCGAGCGCATTGAGACCGTAGACGGGACTGGAGCTGACAAACTCCACCCGGCTGACGGCAATATCCGGAAACAGATCCCAGTTGACGGTGTCGCCAAAGGCCTCATTGACCCGCACCCCGTTCTGGTAGACCGCAAGCCCTTGTGGTGTGCCAAGCACTGGTGAGGCTTCAAAGCCGCGATACAGGATATCGGGCTGGAATGGATCATCGGCATTGTCGTTGACGCTGATACTGCTGAGTTGAGAATTCATCGCCCCGGTGAGGCTTGTCTGTCCCGAGCGCGACAGGTCCGCGGCTGCGAGAATCTGCACGTTGCCTGCAACTTTATCGATGTCAATCGGCGCTCCGCTTATGGCGGTTGCCTGGACGAGGACCGTCGGCAGCGGTTGGCCGGGCAGGGCTGGCTCGTCAGCGCGCGCCCCCGTGATCAGCAGGAGCGAAATTGCGCAGGCTTGTACAGCCGCAGCAACACGCAGCCGAGCCACCGCAAAGGCCCCCGGTTTGTCATTGGTCACCGGGCGCAGTGTCTACGACCCCAATCCAGGAGACCAGAGAGAGTTTTCCGGCGGAGGGTGGGAAATCGGCCGAACCTGGCTGGTGGACGCGATAAAATCGATCGCGTGTGTCATGGCGTTGGACCACAGCCGTGAAGGTGCTGAACCATGAATGAGCAGGCCGCAACTTTGAGCCACGCCACCGACACGCTGGTGGACCTGGCAATTCGCTTTGGCCCGCGCCTGCTGACGGCGCTTGTGATCCTGGCGGTGGGGTTCGGCGTCAGCCGCTGGGTCAGCCGCTGGATGGCCGCGGCGCTCAGCCGCCGGGACCTCGAGCCGCCGATCCGCCTCCTCATTACGCGCCTGGTCGCGGCGGCGTGCCTGGGGCTCTTTGTCATCATGGCTTTGCAGAATCTCGGCGTGGAGTTGCTGCCGCTGATTGCGGGCCTCGGCGTCGCCGGAGCCGGACTCGCCCTGGCGACCCAGGGAGTGCTGAGCAATGTGGTGGCGGGCCTGTCCATTATTTTCTCGAAACCCTTCCGCGTCGGTGAATACATCGCGATCGCCGGGGTCGAAGGGAGCGTGGAGAAGATCACCCTGTTCAACACGACCCTTGCGCATGTGGATCGCTCACTCGTCGTCGTTCCGAATCGCAAGATTGTCGGTGAGATCCTCCATAACTACGGCCGCATCCGCCAGCTCGACGTCAGCGTCACGGTGGCCCAGGGCGCTGACATCGGCACCCCGTTACGGCTGATCCACGCGGTGCTTGAGGCCAATTCCCGCGTCCTGAAGGACCCGCAAGCCGTGGTGCAGCCCGCGCAGCTTGGCGAGTCATCTGTGAGCATTGCGGTGAAGCCCTGGGTGCTGGTTCAGGACTACGGCGACGCCAGCGGCGAGATCTACACCGCGGTGCTCGAGACGTTCCGGGAGCACGACATCGCCATCCCGGTTGCGCGGCGCGAGGTGCGCCTCATCGGTCACCAGTCCTAGGTGTGGCAGGGACCTGGCGCGCGGTTCATCATGAGCGGCAGTTCTTAACGCCTGCACACACCAGCGAGAGTCGCTCTATGGACGAAGTAGTCATTACCGGCGCGCTGCGCACCGCGGTGGGCAAGTTCGGCGGCTCGCTCGCGAAGATCCCGGCGACGCAACTCGGGGCCGAGGTTATCCGGGCCCTGCTGCGTGCCAGCGGCGTGAAGCCGGAGCAGGTTTCCGAGGTGATTCTCGGTCAGGTGCTCACCGCGGGCTGCGGTCAGAATCCGGCGCGGCAGGCGTTGATCAGATCGGGCATCCCGGCCGCGGTGCCCGGCATGACCATCGGCAAGGTGTGTGGTAGTGGCCTGAAGGCCACGCACCTGGCGGCGCAGGCGATTCGTTGCGGGGACGCGCAGATCGTGATCGCAGGGGGGCAGGAAAACATGAGCGCCGCGCCCCACGTGCTGAATGGCTCGCGCGAGGGCATCCGCATGGGCGACGGCAAGCTCGTGGACAGCATGATCAGCGACGGCCTGTGGGACGCCTACAACCACTACCACATGGGCGTTACGGCCGAGAATGTCGCCCGTAAGTTCGGCATTTCGCGCCGCGAGCAGGACGAATTCGCCGCCGCCTCGCAGCAAAAAGCAGAAGCCGCCCAGAAGGCCGGGAAGTTCAGCGCCGAGATCATCCCCATCGAATCGGTCAGCGGCAAGACCACGACGCGGTTCGACACCGATGAGTTCGTGCGCCACGGGGTAACCGCCGACGCGCTCGCGAATCTGAAACCTGCGTTCAGCCCGGATGGCACGGTTACGGCTGGCAATGCCTCGGGCATCAACGACGGCGCCGCGGCCGTCCTCATGATGTCAGCCGCCAGGGCGAGTGAGCTGGGATTGAAGCCGCTGGCGCGGATCCGCGCCTATGCCTCCGCGGGACTTGACCCGAGCATCATGGGGTTAGGCCCGGTGCCGGCGAGCCAGCTGTGCTTGCGCAAGGCAGGCTGGAAGGCCGACGATCTGGATCTCATGGAGATCAACGAAGCCTTCGCGGCACAGGCCATCGGGGTCAATCGCGAGATGGGCTGGGACACCTCCAGGATCAACGTCAACGGCGGAGCGATCGCGATCGGTCATCCGATCGGCGCCTCCGGTTGCCGCATCCTGGTGACGCTGCTGCACGAGATGGTGCGGCGGGATGCCAAGAAAGGGCTCGCCAGCTTGTGCATCGGGGGCGGGATGGGCGTGGCGCTGGCGGTCGAGCGTTAGGCGCGAAGGAACAATACCAAAAGGGGATCTGCATGGAATCCAAGAAGCGTATTGCTCTCGTCACCGGGGGCATGGGGGGGTTGGGCGAGGCGATCTGCATCAAGCTCGCGGCGCTCGGTGACACGGTAGTCACCACCTATTCCCCGGCCAACAGCAAAGCGCAGCAGTGGCTCGGGGAGATGCGCGAGCGCGGCTTTAGCTTTCACGGCTATCCGTGCGACGTCATCGAGTGGGATTCCTGCGTCGCCTGCGTTGCCCGAGTGACCGCCGAGATTGGCCCGGTGGACGTGCTGGTGAACAACGCCGGCGTCACCCGCGACATGACCTTCCGCAAGATGGACCGCGTCAACTGGGATGCGGTGATGCATACCAATCTTGATTCGTGCTTCAACATGACCAAGCAGGTATGCGACGGCATGGTGGAGCGCGGCTGGGGGCGGATCGTCAACATCTCCTCGGTCAACGGGCAGAAGGGCGCCTTCGGCCAGACCAATTACTCGGCCGCGAAGGCCGGCATGCACGGCTTCACCAAGGCGCTGTCACTCGAGGTGGCGCGCAAGGGCGTCACGGTCAACACCATCTCCCCGGGCTATATCGGCACCAAGATGGTGATGGCGATCCCGCGCGAGGTCCTCGACACCAAGATCATTCCGCAGATCCCCATGGGACGGCTCGGCAAGCCCGAGGAGGTCGCGGGGCTCGTGGCCTACCTCGCCAGCGAGGAAGCCGCGTTCGTGACCGGCGCCAACATCGCCATCAATGGCGGCCAGCACATGCAGTAGCCGCGCGTGCCGCGTCAGACGGGCCTGGTCGGAGTTGGAATCGCCCCGCCGGGCGTCAGCTTGTCGATCGCCGTCGGCAGCATCTGCGAGAGCTTCGCGGCGAGATCCTGTGGCGTCATGCCCGCCTTCGCGGCCAGCTGGCTGAGCAGGTCGCTGCCGAATACCTGCTGCACCTGCGCCGGGGAAATCGGCTGATTGGCCCCATTTGAGATCCAGGACTTCGCGACGCCGCCGAGTCCCTGGCTCTCGAGCTGCGAGATCACTCCCTGCAGGCCGCCGTGCTGCTGAATCAGGGAATTGACCACCGTGACCATCTCGGCGCCGACCACGCCGCCCAACAAGCCATCCAGGAAGCCCATGTTGCTCTTTCGGGTCGCGAGGGGGATCCCTCGCGGGCATTGTCCTGCAAAGTGCAGCCGCGGCTCAAGGCCCACGCACGCGTGCGCGGCGCGCTGCTTTATTATATTATTATGACGACATTAAAAAAGGAGCGCCGGGCGCGCCGCGGCCTTTTTGGCGGCGGGCCTGCGGGCGCAGGGCGCGCGATCATGAGACAGGTGAAGACCCTGGGGCTGCTGGGTACCGGAGTCATCGGCGGTGGCTGGGCGGCCCGCGCGCTGCACTTCGGGATCGACGTGGTCGCTGCGGATGTCAATCCGCAGATGGAAGGGTGGATCCGCGGCGCGGTCGCCAACGCCGAAGGGGCGCTGTCGCAGCTGACGTTTGCGCCGCTGCCGCGCAAGGGCACGCTGTCCTTCACGACGGACCTGGACGCCATGGCGCGGCAGGTGGATTTCATCCAGGAGAACATCCCCGAGCAGCTCGAGCTCAAGCAACGGGTGCTGGCCGGCGTGAGCCGTCAGGCGCCGCCCGAGGTCGTGATCGCCTCGAGCACCTCGGGCCTCCTGCCCTCGGATCTGCAACGCGACATGGACGCGCCGGAGCGCTTCCTGGTCGCGCATCCCTTTAACCCCGTGTACCTGCTGCCGCTGGTGGAACTGGTCGGTGGCAAACACACCTCGGTCGCCGCCCTCGACGCCGCCAGCGCTTATCTGACCTACATCGGCATGCACCCGTTGCGCGTGCGCCGCGAGGTGCCCGGCCATCTCACCGACCGGCTGCAGGAGGCGATCTGGCGCGAGATCCTGCACATGGTCAGCGAGGGCGTGGCCACCACCGGGGAACTCGATGACTCCATTGTGTACGGTCCGGGCCTGCGCTGGGCGGGCATGGGCACCAACCTGATCTACCACCTGGCGGGCGGCGAATCAGGCATGCGGCACATGCTCAGACAGTTCGGACCGTGTCTGAAGTGGCCGTGGACCAAGCTCGAAGCCCCGGAACTGACCGAGCCGCTGATCGATGCGATGGTTGCCGGCACGCAGGCGCAAGCCGCCGGCCGTTCGATCCGCGAACTGGAGCGGCTGCGGGATGACTATCTGGTCGCGATCCAGCAGGTGCTGAAAAACTTCAACCTTGGCGCGGGCGCTACGCTGCGCGCGCTCGAGGCGCGCCTGTACGAGACGTCCGCCGCCGCCGTGGGTGCCAGCCGCGGCGCTGAACATGAGGCGTCGCTGTGGCGGCTCGACACCCAGGTGCGCCCGGAGTGGATCGACTACAACGGGCACATGAGCGACTCGCGCTACCTGCAGGTGTTTGGCGATGCGGCCGATG
>Ga0210384_10004647_pt1 | contig 15231 bp, 11 predicted proteins | sample IncBWH2MmetaG_FD_160574 | JGI IMG/M metagenome (GOLD analysis project Ga0210384, IMG submission 160574) | Forest soil microbial communities from Barre Woods Harvard Forest LTER site, Petersham, Massachusetts, United States - Inc-BW-H-2-M | ecosystem: Environmental > Terrestrial > Soil >...
CGAGGATCGTGCGCGCGCTCATCAGGCACGCCAGGCGCACCGCATTGCGCGCGTAGTCGGAAAACACCAGGAACGTGCCGCCGTAGGGTATCAATCCGCCGTGCAGCGTCATGCCGTTCATGATCGCGGTCATGCCGAACTCACGCACCCCGTAGTGCAGGTAGTCACCCGCTTCCTGCGCCGGCGTGATGGTGATGGCGCCCTTGAAAAGAGTGCTGTTCGAGGTCGTCAGATCCGCCGAACCGCCGAGCAGCTCCGGCAGCGCCGGACCCAGCACATTCAGCACCGCCTGCGAGGACGCCCGCGTGGCCTGCGGCGCGCTCTGCTTTACTGCCGCCTGCAACGCCTGCGCCGCGACCTCGCGCCAGTTGGCCGGCAGTTGCGCGCGCATGCGGCGCTCGAATTCGCGCGCCAGATCCGGAAACTGGCTCGCATAGCGCCCCAGGAGCTCCCGCCAGCTTGCTTCGAGCGCGGCGCCCTGGCTGCGATGGTCCCACGCGGCGCGGATCTCATCGGGCACCACGAACGGCGGGTACGGCCAGCCGAGCGCCGCGCGCGCCGCCGCCACCTCCTCGGGCCCGAGCGCCTCACCATGCGCTTCCGCCGTGCCCTGCCTGTGGGGCGCGCCGTAGCCGATGATGGTCTTGCAGCAGATGAGCGAGGGGCGTGCTTTTTCCGCGCGCGCGGCCTGGATCGCGGTGCTTACCGCCTGTGCGTCCAGGCCGTCAACGGCCGGCACCACGTGCCAGCCGTAGGCGGCGAAGCGCTGCGGCGTGTCGTCGGTAAACCAGCCCGCGACCTTGCCGTCGATCGAAATGCCGTTGTCGTCGTAGAAAACAATGAGCTTCCCCAGCCCCAGCGTGCCGGCGAACGAACACGCCTCGTGGGAGACGCCTTCCATCAGGCAGCCGTCACCGCAGAAAGCGTAGGTGTAGTGATCGACGATGTTGAAGCCGGGGCGGTTGAACTCGCCGCCGAGCAGCTTCTCCGCGAACGCCATGCCGACGGCGTTGGCGAGGCCCTGGCCCAGTGGACCGGTGGTGGTCTCGATGCCGAGCGGCGGATCGTGCTCCGGATGACCCGGGGTCTTGCTGCCGAGCTGACGAAATTGCTGGATGTCTTCGATCGTGAGCGGATAGCCGGTGAGGTACAGCAGCGAGTACAGCAGCATCGAGCCGTGCCCGTTCGAGAGCACGAAGCGGTCACGATCGGCCCATTGCGGGTTTCCCGGGTTGTGCCGCAGGAACTCGCCCCACAGCGCCTGGGCGATGTCCGCCATGCCCATCGGCATGCCCGGATGGCCGGAGTTCGCGCGCTGCACGGCGTCCATCGAAAGGGCGCGGATGGCATTGGCGAGTTCGCGGCGTGTGGTCATACCCTTCTTATGGCGGCTTACAGGCCGCGGTGCAGTTCATCGGCGCGCTAAAGATGCGCACGGCCCGCGGCCGGCGCGCATCGTCAGGGGCGCGCATTTTCCACCACTCGCGCCCGATGCTCAATCGCAGTTTCCGTGAGCGCCCGCCGGGCGCCTGGTGCTCGCGCCCGGGGCGCTCGGGTGTATGCGCTACGCGACTTATGCGCGCCGCGACTTAAGAACATATTCCACACCATCCCCGCGGCCTGTTTCACATTATTAAAGGCGCGGAACGCGCAACGCGTCATGTCCGCCCAACGCCGACCCCGCGCGCGCTTGACCTGGTTCACTGCGCCGCTCGCCGGGGCTCTGCTAGGCTTTTAAACCATGAGCGTCGTTCGCCTCACTCTTTTTACCGACACGCACCTGTACGGCGGCGAAAACCAGTGCCTGCGCGGAGTCGCGACGCTGCCGGCCCTGGTCGCGGCGCTCGCCCAGGCGCGCTCGCACGACTGGCCGCCGGATGCCGTGCTCGTGAGCGGCGACCTGGTGCAGGATGACCCGGCCGGCTATCCGCATTTTCGTCGCCTGTTCGGTGCGCTGGGAGTGCCCGTACTGTGCGTGGCCGGCAATCACGATGAGCCGCAGGCCATGCGCCGCGAGCTCGCCGGCGAGCCGTTTGTAATCAGTGGCTTCGTCGACCTCGGGCGCTGGCGTATCGTGCTCGTCGACAGCTGCATTCCGGGCTCGGCACGCGGCGCCATCAGCGAACGCTCCCTCGCCGAACTCGACGCCGCACTCGCCAGCGCCGGTGAGCGTCACTGCCTCGTCTGCCTGCACCACCACCCGCTGCCGATGGGCAGTCGCTGGCTCGACAGCGTGGGCCTGACCAACGCGACCGAGTTCCTGCACACCATCGACCGCCACCGGAACGTCCGTGCCATAGTGTGGGGCCATGTGCATCAGGCCCACGATTCGCTGCGCAAGGGGGTGCGCTTTCTCGCAACGCCTTCGACCTGCGCGCAGTTCCTGCCCAAGGCGGAGGACTTCGCGGTGGACCAGCGGCCCCCGGCCTTCCGTACCCTGGAGCTGCGCGCCGACGGCTCGCTGCTGACGGAGGTCGTGTGGGTCGAACAGTTCCGCGGTGGCTCCTCGCGCTCTGCCTCCTCGGCAGCCTGACCCTTCCCGCCCAGCACGCCCGCGCCGCAGCTGCCGTGTGGACGGTGCGCGGTGCCCACGGCACGGTGTACCTCGCAGGCTCGGTGCACCTGCTGGCAGCGAACGACGCCACACTCCCGGCGGCGTTCGAGCGTGCTTACGCGGACTCGTCCCTGCTGGTGATGGAAATGGACCTGGGTAAGCTCGATGCGCAGCAGCTCGCCAGCTGGATACAGCAGCACGGCATGCTCACCGGGGACACGACGCTGCGCGCCGTGCTCGGCGAGCAGCGTTACGCGCGCCTGTCGGCCGCAGCGCACAGCCTCGGCGCACCCATGCCGATGCTCGACAAACAGGCCCCGTGGCTGATCGGCGTGGAGCTCGCGCAATTCCAGTACCTGAGCCTCGGCTACGACCCTGAGCAGGGCGTCGACAAGCAGCTGCTGCGGCACGCCCAGGCCGAGGGCAAGCCGACCGCCGGACTTGAAACCGTGGACGAGGAACTGGGCGGGCTCGAGAGGCTGCCGCGCGCGGATCAGGTCAGGATTCTCGACCAGACCCTGAGTGAACTGAAGGATGCGCAGAGCGATATGCGGGTGGTCTTGAGCGCCTGGCGGCGTGGCGACGCCGCCCGGCTCGCGACGCTGCTTTCCAAGGAGTACCGCGAATTCCCGGCGCTCTACCGTCCGCTGGTGACCGACCGCAATCAGCACTGGCTGCCGCAGATCGAGCAATTCCTCCGGGAGGACCGCAACACCCTGGTGGTGGTGGGCGCGCTGCACCTGGTGGGTCCCGGGGGATTGCTGCAACTGCTGCGCCAGGACGGCTACCAGCCGACGCAACTCGATTGAGACGATCGGGCGACATCGAAGCTCAACCGCCGGCAAACACGTGGGTTTTGCCGGCTACGCTGCGCCGCTCGGCCGGGGCGTGCACACGCCGCGGGCGCGGTAGAAGCGCCACAGCGGCAGCGCCATCGCGAGGGTGGCGGCGAAGACCAGCCAGCCGACGAAGCCATCGAAGCGGCTGAGGAGAAACCTGAGCGGCGCGTCGTTGCGTGGGGTGCTCGCTGCGTGGGCAATGAGCATGACCCACACCCAGCCGGCATGCAGGCCCATGCAGGCGGCGATGTTGCCGGTGGCGACGCGCACGCCTCCCAGCACGACACCAACCGCAAACAGCGCCAGAAACGCATCCAGAATGCTCAAGGGAGCTGCGAACGCGTGCAGCGTTCCGGCCAGCAGCGCCAGTCCGCTCCAGGGCGTGACCTGCGGCGCGTCGATATGGTAGCTGGCGAAGAAATGCGTGGCGGCGTACAGCAGCGCGGTCAACAGCACCGCGGCGCGTGGCCCGGATTGCCTGGCGATGGCGGTGTGCATGGCGCCGCGCAGGAAGGTCTCCTCGATCAGCGCCACCGTCAGCGCACTCAGCGCCCGCAGCACGATGAGTTTTGCCAGCGCGCCGGCGCTCAGCGAACGCAGGGCGCTCCAGTCGAGCAGGCCGAGCGCGCTCATCATGGCGACAACGCCGAGCATGCTCACGGTGCCGATCAGGGCGGCCAGGCCGAGTTCGGCGAGAAAAGCGCGGCGCGCCAGGCCGAAGCCCAGGCTCGCCCGGTCGGCCAGCTGCAATCGCGGCGCTACCGCCAGGAACCCGCCGAGCAGGGCCAGCATGCCGATGCGCTCGCCGATGCGATGAAAGGGAAAATCGAAGTGCGGGTGCAGGAGCAGCCACGCCGGGTAAGTGAGCAGCGCGATCGCTGTGAGTCCGAGTGCTACCAGGCCGAGGAACCACATGAAGGCGCGCATGCGCAAGGCGTCCGTCAGCTCGCGAGCAGCGCGCGCCATTGCGCGGCGACCAGCGACAGCCTGAAGCGCGGGTCGGGCCCGACGCGCGGGCGACCGCCGCCGCGCCAGCTTGCAATGCGTTCGATGTAGCGATCAAACAGCCCCAGGCTGTCGGCGAGCCGCGCCGGCCCCGCGCGCCAGTGCGGCGCGAGCCGCCGCAACGGCGCCTCGTAGGCACGTTGCGCCCAGGTGACGGGCAACACCTCACGCGGATCGCCCAGCACTTCGCTCGCCGCCCCGCAATCGTGCGTCAGCACCGGCGTGCCCACCGCGCGCGATTCGGCAAACACCAGTCCGAAGGTCTCCGGTATGACGAAATTGGCGCTGAAGGTGCACAGCGCGGTCCGTGCTTCCGCCAGCACCCGCGCGTGCGGCAGCGATCCGAGCCACTCGACGCCGGCGATTTCCCGCGCCGCGAAGTTCTTGTAGCCGGGGTTGCCGACGCACAGCCGCAGGTCGGGCATGCGGCGGCGCAAGGCGCGGAAGGCGTCGAGCGTGAAGCGCAGCCCCTTGTTCGGCGACGAAAAGAACACCAGCTTCGCAGGATCAACGCTCGCGCCGTCCGGAACAATGTCGTCGTCGACGGGGTTGTAGATCCTGCGCACCGCCAGAGTCGCGCACCCGGGGATGCGCGCCACGGTCGCCGCGACCCTGGCGCGCTGGTATTCGGACACGCAGATGATGTCCGGCTGCAGCCGGCGCAGCTCGCCGGCGGCGGCCGCGAACCAGCGCGCGCGCGAAGATCCGGGCTCGATGCGATCGTGCACCCACAGGTACAGGCGCGCGCCGGGGAAGAGGCGCGCGACCGCGCCGAGCGCGCGCGGGTCGCGCAGCACGACCACCTGCCTGACGTCCGCGAGCGGGCCGGGTGCGCGGTAGCGCCCTTCGCTGTGCGTGCGGTTGTGTTGCGACACCCAGGCGTCGAGTGCCGCCGCGATGCGCACCGTGCTCGCTTCGGTGCCGGCAAGTCCCGCCCCACGCAGCGTGGCCTCGTCGTACGGGCGCGGACACAGTGGATCGAAGAACAGCAGTGGCAGCATCGGATTGCAGTACTCTACCACTCGCCCCGATGACCAATACCAACGCCCGGTTGTTGTTCATTCCCGTGTCCGGACCACGGGGCATGGGAGAGTACGCGCGCAGCCTCGCGATCGCCTCGGGCCTGGTGCAGCGCCTGCCGGGACTTGAGGTGCACTTCGCGCTCAGCCGCGCCGCCCCCTATGCCGCGGCCACACCGTTCGCCGCGACACTGCTGCCCTCCTCGCCGACCTTCCATCCACGCGAAGTGCGGGCGCTGATCCGCGAGTTCCAGCCGCGCGTCGTGGTATTCGACAACGCCGGCCGCACGCTGCAGCTGCGCGCGGCGCGCGCGGCGGGCGCGCGCGTCGTGTTCGTGAGTTCGCGGCGTCGGCAGCGCCGCAAGGCATTCCGGCTGCGCTGGATGGGGCTCATCGATGAGCATTGGATCGCGTATCCGGAATTCATCGCCGGCGCGCTGACGTCGCTCGAGCGCCTGAAGCTGCAAGTCCGCGGGCGCCCGCGCATCCGCTTTGTGGATGCCCTGCTGCCCGCCGCGGATGCGGCTCTGGCGGCCGACACCCTGGGTCGCTTCGGGCTCGCGGCGCACAACTTCGTGCTGATCGTGCCCGGCGGCGGCAGCGCCCACCCCGGGGCCGAGAATGCGCCCGGCATCGTCACCGCGGCGGCCCGGGCCATCGCCGCGCACGGCTACCCGACGATCCTCATCGGCGCCGGACCCGGCGACCCTGGCGATCCGGCGCCCTTGCAGCGCGCGCCGCTGCTGCCGCTGCCGCAGCTGTGTGAACTCATCCGCGGGTCGCGGCTGGTCATCTGCAATGGCGGCGACACACTGTTGCAGGTGCTCGCGTGCGAGCGTCCCTGTGTGGCGGTCCCGATCGCACACGATCAGGCGCATCGCATCGCCTGCTGTGCACGCGCGGGACTTGCGGTGCCGGCGGCGCTGACACCGCTGGCCATCGAAATCGCCGCGTTGGGGGTGCTGGAAGCGCCGCCGCGCCGGGCGGCAACAGCTCGGCCCCCCGGGGAGCCGCGGGTGCGCAATTGCATGGAGGAAGTGCTCGGCGCGCTGGCCGCGCTGGCAGCGTGAGATTCTAAGCTGCGGGGTGAGCGCGCTGCAGTTGCGCAAGCAGCTGGCCGTGCAGGCCGCCGAAGCCGCCGTTGCTCATGATCAGCACGTGATCACCACGGCGTGCGCCGCGGGCAAGCTCACGCGCCAGTCCCTGCACATCATCACTCGAGTGACCGCGGGTGCCGAGGGAGGCGAGCACCGCACTGGCATCCCAGCCCAGGTCTTTCGGGGTGTACAGCCACACCTCGTCGGCGCCGGCGAGCGCGGGCCCCAGGGTGTGCTGATGCACGCCCATGCGCATGGTGTTGGAGCGCGGCTCGAGTACCGCAATGATGCGCGCGGCACCCACGCGGCGGCGCAGTCCGTCGATGGTCGTTGCAATGGCGGTCGGATGGTGCGCGAAATCATCGTAGACCACGACGCCGCCGACCTCGCCGCGCACCTGCATGCGCCGCGCGATCCCCTGAAAGCCCTGCAACGCGTCGAGCGCCACCGGCACCTCAACCCCCGCGTGGCGCGCGGCGGCGATCGCCGCCAGCGCGTTCTCCATGTTGTGGGCACCGATGAGCGACCACTGCAGGCGGCCGCGCGGCTGGCCGGCCTCCAGGACCTCGAAGTGCGAGAAGTCCTGCGCGCCGGACACCGCGCGCGCGGTCCACAGCGCGTCTGGATGCGCCGCGCGCGCGAAGCCCTCGAGCGGCGTCCAGCAGCCCATCTTGAGCGTGGCGCGCAACGCCTCGTCGGCCGCGTTCCACACGATGCGCCCACCGCCGGGCACGATGCGCAGCAGGTGATGGAACTGTCGCTGGATGGCGGCGAGGTCCGGGTAGATGTCCGCGTGGTCGAACTCCAGATTGTTGAGGACCACGGTGCGCGGGCGGTAGTGCACGAACTTCGCCCGTTTGTCGAAGAACGCGGTGTCGTATTCGTCGGCCTCGATCACAAAAAACGGCGCCGTGCCGAGGCGGGCACTGGTGGCGAAGTTCGCCGGCACGCCGCCGATGAGAAACCCCGGCTGCAGACCGGCGTGCTCGAGGATCCACGCCAGCAGTGATGCAGTGGTGGTCTTGCCGTGGGTGCCCGCGACGCTAAGCACCCAGCGCCGCTGCAGCACCTCGCGCGCCAGCCACTCCGGCCCCGACAGGTACGGCAGGGTGCCCTCGAGCAGCGCCTCAATCACCGGCTGCCCGCGCGTCATGACGTTGCCGACGACCACGACATCCGGCGCCGGTGTGAGCTGCGCCGCTTCAAAGCCCTCGGTAACCGCGATGCCGAGCGCCTCAAGCTGGGTGCTCATCGGCGGATAGACGTTCTGGTCGGAGCCGGTGACGCGAAAGCCGGCGGCGCGGGCGAGGGCCGCGACGCCGCCCATGAACGTGCCGCCGATTCCCAGAATGTGGACGTGGCGCGGCGGGCTCATGGACGTACTGGTCCCGGGAACAGGGCGAACAGCAGCAGCTGCCCGCAGAAGATCTGCAGAATGACCAGCATGATGCTCGGGGTGACCGACCATCCCAGTGCCGCCTTGACCACGTGCCCGCTGGCGGCGATCAGCCACACCAACAGCAGCAGGCCCACGAACGCGATGGGCAGCTGCCACAGGGTTTGCTCACCGAAACGGCGCATGAGCCAGGCGGAGGCGATCAGCGGCGGCGACAGCACTGTCTGCAAACCAAACACCGCGGTGCTGGTCTGCAGGATGCGCTCGGGCCGGCCAACCAGCCGCAGCAGCGCCGCGTACCACGCGAGCATGAACAGCGTGTCGACCAAGAGCTGCAGCGGCCAGTCGCTGACCGGCGGCAGCAGCGCGCTCACCAGCACATTCACGCCCAGGTAGCCGGCGAGCGTCAGGCCCAGGAGCAGCACCGATGCCGGCAGGTCCTGTGGCCCGCGGCGCAGCAGCGCGATCTGGGTAAAAAGCCGAACAATCTCCTGCATGTCTTTCGGTACCGGCGCGGGCCTCGCATAATGCGCGCCTCAAGATTGTACAGATCACCGACAGCTCCCGTTTGCAGCACGTAGTCACCACCACCGCAGAACTTGCCGACCTCAGCGCGCGCCTCGCCACCCAGGCACGCATTGGCCTTGATACCGAGTTCCTGCGCGAGCGCACTTATCGCGCGCAGCTGTGCCTGGTGCAGCTCTCGGGGAGCGGCACGGCCGCGTGCGTCGATCCGCTGGCGCTCACCGATCTGACACCGCTCGCGGCGGTGCTCGGCGCACCCGCGGTCACCAAGGTCATGCATGCCTCGCGCCAGGACCTCGAGGTGTTATTGCCGCTTGCCGGTCTTACGCGCCCGGTGTTCGATACGCAGATTGCCGCGGGACTGACCGGCCTGCCGGCGCAGGTTGGCTATGCGGAGCTCGTGCGCCGGCTGCTGGGCAAGGAGCTGCCCAAGGCCCACACCCGCACCGACTGGTCACGGCGTCCGCTGTCGCCGGATCAGATCGAATACGCACTGGATGACGTGCGCTACCTGTTGCCGCTGGCGCAGCTGCTGCACGATGAACTCGCCCGGCTCGGGCGGCTCGAGTGGCTCGGCGAGGAGCTCGCGGCTCTCGGCGATGTGCGGGCGCTCACCATCGAGCCCGACGCGGCGTGGCTGCGCATCCGGGGACTGCGCGATCTGGACCCGGCGCGCACGCGGCTGGCGCGCGCCCTGGGCGCCTGGCGCGAGCGCAACGCCGTCGCGCACGATCGGCCGCGCGGCTGGATCCTCGATGACGCGGTGCTGCGCGAGATCGTGATGCAGGTACCGCGCACCCTGGAGTCGCTCGCACTGGTACCGCAGATTCCGGAGGGACTCGTCAGGCGGCGCGGTGCGGAGTTGCTCGCGTGCGTGCAGGCCGCGCAGGTTTCCGAGCCACCGCCGGCGCCGCCGGGCCGCGCGCGCCCTGATCCGGCCAAAGCCGCGCTGGTGAAGAAGCTGAGCACGGTAAGCCAGGCGGTCGCGACCGAACTGAACCTGGTGCCAGAAGTGCTGGCCACCCGCCGGGACCTCGAGCAGCTGGCGGACGGGCGCCGCGATGGCGCGCTGTTGCACGGCTGGCGGCGCGCGATTCTCGGCGAGCGGCTGCTCGCCGCTTTGTGAAGAACCCGTGCTCAGCGCCGCTGGCTGCGGCGGCGGCCAGCCTGGCGCTGGCCGGCGCGCGCGGTTGTTTTGCGGCCCTTGGGTTTCCCGGTGGCGCGCTTGCCGGACGCCGCCCGCGCAGGCCTGCGCTTCGCGCCCTTGCGCCGCACGGCCTTGCGTGCAACCTTGCGCGCCACGCGCTTGCGTGTTGGTTTACGGCGCAGCGGCCGCGCACGCCTCAGCGGCGCACCGATTGCCAACCCTAAGCGCCGCGTCACCTCGCTCACGTCGCCTTCCGCATTGATCACGCGCAACAGACCGCGGGCGCGGTAGAAGTCGACCAGCGGCCGCGTCTTCTCGTCATACACGCGCAGGCGCTCCGCCACGGTGGCCTCGTTGTCGTCGGGGCGTTGCATGAGGCGGTGCGGGGCGCCGGTCTTCGGGCACGGCTCCTGCTGCGATGCCGCCAGCGAGCTCAGCAGGTTGAACACCCGGCCGCAGTCCGCGCAGGTGCGCCGGCCTGAAATACGCCGCACCAGCTCCGCGTAGTCGACGTCGAGTTGCACTACCGCATCCAGCGGGCGCTTGAGGGTCTCGAGCAGCCGCTGCAGCGCGTGGGCCTGGGCGAGGTTGCGGGGAAAGCCATCGAGGATGAAGCCGCGGCGGGTGTCGGGCTCCTGCAGACGCTCACGAAACATCCCGAGTACCAGCGAATCATCCACGAGTCGGCCGCCGTCCATGGCCTCCTTGGCCCTCAGACCCAACTCGGTGCCCCTCGCGACCGCCGCCCGCAGCAGATCGCCGGTCGAGATCTGCGGGATCCCGAGCCGCTCCACCAGACGCTGCGACTGGGTGCCCTTGCCGGAACCCGGCGCGCCCAACAGGACGATACGCATGTTTGTTAAGTCAGAACCGTTGTTGTGAGAGCCCCAAGGGGTCGCCACGTTACCGGCGGCCTCAGGCGCGGTCAAACCGTGGTGGCCGGGCGCGCCGCGCCAGCCGCGTCGCGGTGCGCGGCAGGCGCGCGCCGCGGTCCCCTTGCGCTATTCTTCGCCGATGAAAAAAGCCACCCGCAAGAATGCGTTCTATGCCCAGTCCGGGGGCGTTTCCGCGGTCATCAACGCCTCGGCCTGCGGGGTGATCGAGGCGGCGCGGCGCTCCCGGCACATCGACAGGATCTACGCCGGGCGTGACGGCATCATCGGCGCGCTGACCGAGGATCTCATCGATGTGAACCGCGAGAGCGCCGCCACCATCCGCGCGCTGCGACACACGCCCGCGGGTGCCTTCGGCTCGGCGCGCTTCAAGCTCAAGGGCATCGCAGAGAACCGCGCCGAGTACGAGCGTCTCATTGAAGTATTCCGCGCGCACAACATCGGCTACTTCTTTTATAACGGCGGTAACGATTCGATGGACACCGCGCTCAAGGTGTCCCAGATCGGCGCCGCGCTGGGTTTCCCCATCACCTGCGTCGGGGTGCCGAAGACGGTGGACAACGACCTGCCGCACACGGACTGCTGCCCGGGTTTCGGCTCGGTCGCCAAGTACGTCGCGGTCTCCACGCGCGAGGCGGCGCTCGACGTCGCCTCCATGGCACGCACCTCCACCAAGGTGTTCGTGCTGGAGGTGATGGGGCGCCACGCCGGCTGGATCGCGGCCGCCGGCGGGCTCGCCGGCCGCGGCATGGCCGAGCCGCCGCACGTCATCCTGTTTCCGGAAATTGCCTTCGAGCCGCAGCGCTTTCTTGAGCGCGTACGTGCGAGTGTCAGCGAGTGCGGCTACTGCGTGATCATTGCCTCCGAGGGCGCGGCCTACGCTGACGGCAAATTCCTCGCCGATGCCGGCACCAAGGATGCCTTCGGACACACGCAGCTTGGCGGCGTGGCGCCGGTCATCGCCAACATGGTGCGCCAGGCGCACGGCTACAAGTATCACTGGGCGGTGGCCGACTATCTGCAGCGCTCGGCGCGCCACATCGCCTCGCGGGTGGACGTGGAACAGGCCTACGCCGTCGGCAAGGCGGCGGTGGAACTGGCGGTGCGGGGCGTCAACGCGGTCATGCCCACCATCGTGCGCAAGGCGTCGCGCCCCTACCGCTGGGTGGTGGGACACGTGCCGCTCGCGGCGGTCGCCAACAAGGAAAAGAAGGTGCCGCGCGAGTACCTGCGCGAGGACGGCTTCGGCATCAGCGCGGCCTGCCGGCGCTACCTCGAGCCCCTGATCGCGGGCGAGGCCTACCCTCCCTACCGCAATGGGTTGCCGGACTACGTGCGCATCAAGGGCGTGCCGGTGCGGCGCAAACTGGCCAGCCGCTACCAGCTCAAGTAGCGCGGCCGTGGCGCACGGCGGCCGGCCGCCGGCTGCGGCCTTGCGTGTTATAGTGCGCGGCCTTTTTTGGGGGAGGTCTCTTTGATGGATGCCAACACGTGGCTGTGGGCCGCCATTGCTGCCGGCGTGCTTGCCGTGCTCTACGGCGTGTTCTCGATGAGTGCAATCCTGCGGCTGCCGGCCGGCAATGCCCGCATGCAGGAAATCGCCGCGGCGATCCAGGCCGGCGCCAAGGCTTACCTCAACCGCCAGTACCGCACCATCCTCATCGTGGGCGTCGTGCTGCTGGTGGCGATCGGCTTCTCACCGCTCGGCTGGCCGACGGCCGGCGGCTTCGCGGTCGGCGCGCTGCTCTCGGGGCTCACCGGCTATATCGGCATGAACATCTCGGTGCGCGCCAACGTGCGCACCGCGCAGGCGGCGACCAGCGGCCTGAACGCGGCGCTGAAGGTCGCCTTCCGCGGCGGCGCCATCACCGGCATGCTGGTGGTGGGACTGGCGCTCATCGGCGTCGCCGGCTACTACCTGGTGCTGCGGCGCTTCACCACCGTCGGCGCGGAAGGCGCGTTGCACGCGCTGGTGGGACTCGCCTTCGGCGGCTCTCTCATTTCCATTTTCGCCCGACTCGGCGGCGGCATTTTCACCAAGGGCGCGGACGTCGGCGCCGACCTGGTCGGCAAGGTCGAGGCCGGCATCCCCGAGGATGACCCGCGCAACCCGGCGGTGATCGCGGATAATGTCGGTGACAACGTCGGCGACTGCGCCGGCATGGCCGCGGACCTGTTTGAAACCTACGCGGTCACCCTGGTCGCGACCATGCTGCTCGGGGGCCTGTTGTTCGCGGGTCAGGGTGCAGACGCGGCGCTCGCCGCGGTGATCTATCCGCTCGCCCTCGGCGCCGCCTCGATCGTCGCCTCCATCATCGGCACGTTCTTCGTGTCCGTCGGCGCCGGCGGCAAGATCATGAACGCGCTCTACAAGGGCGTGATCGTCTCCGCGCTGGTCTCGGCGGTCGCGTTTCACTTCATCACGCACCAGCTCATGCCGCTGAACGAGGGGGCGCTGTTCGGCTGCACCCTCATCGGCCTCGGGCTCACCGCCGCGATGATCATGATCACCGAGTACTACACCGCCACCGAGTACAGCCCGGTGCGCAAGGTGGCCGCCGCCTCGCAGACCGGTCACGCCACCAACATCATCGCCGGCCTCGGCGTGTCCATGAAATCCACGGCGCTGCCGGTGATCGCGGTGTGTCTGGCGATCTGGGGCGCGTCCACGCTCGACGGCCTGTACGGCATCGCGATCGCCGCGACCGCGATGCTGTCCATGACCGGCATGATCGTGGCGCTCGATGCCTACGGTCCGATCACGGACAACGCCGGCGGCATCGCCGAGATGGCCGGCTTGCCGAAGGAAGTGCGCGCCATCACCGATCCTCTGGACGCGGTGGGCAACACCACCAAGGCGGTCACCAAGGGCTACGCCATCGGCTCGGCGGGACTTGCCGCGCTGGTGCTGTTCGCCGACTACACCCACAACCTCGAAGCGGCGGGCAAGCTCGCCGTGTTCTCGCTGTCGGATCCGGCGGTGATCATCGGCCTGTTTATCGGCGGCCTGGTGCCGTACCTGTTCGCCGCCATGGCGATGGAGGCGGTGGGCCGCGCCGCGGGCGCGGTGGTCAACGAGGTGCGCCGTCAGTTCCGTGAGATCAAGGGCATCATGGCGGGCACTGAAAAGCCCGACTATTCGCGCGCCGTGGACCTGCTGACGCGGGCCGCCATCCGCGAAATGATCGTACCCTCGCTGTTGCCGATCCTGGTGCCGGTCGTGCTGGTGTTCGTGGTTAACTCCCTCATGGGCAGCGGTGCCGGCATCCGCGCGCTCGGCGGCCTGCTCATCGGCACCATCGTCACCGGCCTGTTTGTGGCCATTTCCATGACCACCGGCGGCGGTGCCTGGGACAATGCCAAAAAGTACATCGAGGAAGGCAACTTCGGCGGCAAGGGCTCAGAGGCCCACAAGGCGGCGGTCACCGGCGACACCGTCGGGGATCCGTACAAGGACACGGCGGGACCGGCGATCAACCCGCTGATCAAGATCATCAATATCGTGGCGCTGCTGCTGGTGCCGTTGCTGTAGTGCGCGCCGGCGCTCAAGCCGCCAGCAACAGCGGCTGCGGCCGCCCGAGGGCGTAGCCCTGCAGGTAATCGACCCCGATGCGACGCGCCGCCTCGACCGCGTCCGAGTCTTCAACCTGCTCGGCGATGACCTTGAAGTTGAGGGTGCGGGCGAGCTTGATCATCGCCGTCACCATGGTCTGGTTCACCGGGTCGCGCGCCAGGTTGCGCATGAAGGAACCGTCGATCTTCAGGTAGTCGAGGGGCAGATTCTTGAGGTTCGAAAACGAACCCACGCCGGAACCGAAGTCATCGAGTGCGAACTGGCAGCCCATGCCATGCAACACGCCGATGAAGCGGCGCGCGTGATCGAGATTGGCGACCACGGCGCTCTCGCTGATCTCGAAACACACCTGCGCCGGCGTCACCCCGGTGCTGTCCAGGCAATCCACCACGAACTCCAGGAACTGCACATCGCCGAGCGTCTGGCCGGAGATGTTGATGGCGACGCTGCGATCCGCCGGCAGCGGGATCGCGCCCCGCCCCAGGGCCGCGAGTGTCGTCTGCACCACCCAGCGATCCACCAGGCCCATGAGGCGGTAGCGTTCGGCGGCGCGGATGAACTCCGCCGGCGGCAGTTCGTGCCCGGCCTCGTCGCGCAGCCGCACAAACACTTCCATGGCCGGGCCGCCGGTCACGCCCGGTGACGGCACGATCACCTGGTGATAGAGGTGAAAGCGGTTTTCCTTCAGCGCGCCCTGCAGGCGCTGCAGCCACTGGATCTCCCCGGTGTGGCGCGCCAGCGCCTCATCGCGTGCCGAGTACACGACGACGCGGCCCGAGCCCTGCTTCTTGGCAACGTAGCAGGCCGTGTCCGCGGCCGCGAGCAACTCCTCGAGCGTGCCGCTCTCGCGGGAAATCTCCACCAGGCCCACTGAAATGCCGATGTTGAAGATCCGGTCCTTCCAGGCGAACCGGTACTCGCCCACCGCGCGGCACACGTCATCGGCGATCTGCCGCGCTTTATCCAGCGGACAGCCGACGAGCAGCATGCCGAACTCATCGCCACCCAGACGCGCGACCGTATCGCTGTCGCGGACCGCGTCGCGCAGCAGCTTTGCGACCTCGCGCAGCATGCTGTCACCTGCGAGGTGGCCGCTGGTGTCGTTGACGATCTTGAAGCGATCCAGGTCGAGATAACACAACACATGCTGACCATCACCGCGCTGGCCGCCCTCGATCGCCT
>Ga0210384_10004648_pt1 | contig 15228 bp, 14 predicted proteins | sample IncBWH2MmetaG_FD_160574 | JGI IMG/M metagenome (GOLD analysis project Ga0210384, IMG submission 160574) | Forest soil microbial communities from Barre Woods Harvard Forest LTER site, Petersham, Massachusetts, United States - Inc-BW-H-2-M | ecosystem: Environmental > Terrestrial > Soil >...
GCGAACCGTGCTGCCATCTTCGAATTCGATTTCGGCGCGGCCGTCGGCTTTGGTCGCCATCTTCATGCCCTCGACCACAGGCATGTTGAGGAAAGCCTTCTCGAGCCCCTGACCGGCGTTGCGGTCCACCTGTACTGTACCTTCGACGTTGCTGAGGCGAACGATCCGCACATGCGACTCGGCCGATGCCGGAACCACGGCGCACACAAACGCCAGCGCCCCGAGAGCAAGCCACGTGCCCAAGCTTCGGTTCGACATAAATTGTCTCCTGGAGACTCTTCTGCTTTGCTCCATTAGAACATGGTTTTACGGGTTGAGGTTGCTACGATTTTGTAACTTCTGGCACAAGGGCGATTGGATTGGGAAGAAGCTCGGGCGGCGGGTTCCGGAAGTAATCTCTTTTTTTAAGACGCATCTGTAAGTCATTCATTCGACGGCTTTGCCCAACCACTTAACACTCAACAATGTTGTTCGCTGCCCCGGTCAGCGGGCGCCTGCCGCGCCAGCCGCAGTCAGCAGCCTTTGCGCGCGTGCCCGGCTGACGTTGAGCACGCTGCGGTCGGCGACGATCTTTTCGAGGATCGGCGCGACGGCCTGAATCTCCTGCAGGCTCTTTTCGTTGGCCATCTCCTCCATGCGCTTGAGTTCGTCTTCGAGGGCGAGTTTCTGGTGGCGCTGGTAGTACTCGAGCCGGCGTCCGAACTCGAGTGTTGTCGACATGTTCTGGAAGATGGCGGTGAGATCCTGCACGGCTGGAATGAGCGAGTAGTTGTACTCCGCGTGCGTCTTGCGATCCCCGTTGGTGTAGCTCAGAACCTTGGCGCCGGTGGATGCGAGGTTGCGCTTGCCTGAATCGATCGGTCCGTCGAAATACTTGGCCTTGGCCGCGAGGTCGAAAACCCGGCGGAGGTTTGCGGCCGAGATGGCGAAGTCCGTGTGAAAGGGGTCGCCGGCATCGGATTCGGGCGTGAGCTTGCCGGTGGAGTCGTAGCTGGCGTGGCCATCGGAAGTAATCGAGAACTCGTAATGATCTGGACTGGACTGGGGGAAATCGAGCGAGAAGCCGACGATGGCGGGTGCGGTCTTTGCCTCTTGCGGGAAGGCGGCGAGGGATGTCGAGAGAATCAGTGCGAACAGGACGGTCTTTATTGCGGAAGCTTGCCTGGGTACCGGGGTTGGGGTCATAAGGGCATACCGATTCTAAAGCCTCATGCGGATCAGCCGCAGCCTGGGAATAAAAACTGGCCGGTTTTCCGGATGAGCGGGCTGCCATATTCTGGGCAGCGCGGAATGCTGGCCTTGGTGGGTGGCTCTTTGACTAGTGTGCTGTTTCCTAGGAAAAATCTTGAAACGCAGAGGGCGCAGAGAAAAGCCGCAGAGAACGCAGAGAAAGGCCGCGGAGGAGGCTAAGAGGAGTTTCAGGAGCGCTGCGAAAACCGCCTATCCGGTTACGACTTTTTGACGCTGGAGGGTTGCAGCGGTGTGCAGGTGGCAGATGGCGATGGCGAGAGCATCGGAGGCATCGGCGGGCTCGGGAGGCTTGGCCAGGTCGAGCAACCGCGTCACCATGTGCTGAACCTGGTGCTTCTCCGCCCTGCCATAGCCTACGACGGCGGATTTGATGGACAGCGGGGCGTACTCGGCGACCTCGAGCCCGGCCGCGGCGGCGGCCAGCATCGCAACCCCGCGCACCTGACCCAGTTTGAGAGCGGACTTCACGTTGACCGCGTAGAAGACGTCTTCGATCGCAACCTGGTCGGGGTGGTGGTCACAAATCAGAGAATGAAGCTGGTCATAAATGCGATTGAGGCGCAGCGGAAGAGGTTCGCGCGTCGAGAGCTTGATTGCACCGCAGGTCAGACAAGTGAGGCGTCCGGAGGCGGCAAGTTCGACGACGCCGAAACCTGTGTACTCGGTGCCGCAGTCGATGCCGAGGACGCGCATAGGCTGAGTGTATCGTGACTGGGGCTTGATAGCGTTGACTGCATTTGCACCGACTGGGCGTTTCGACGGGCGAGGACGCCCGTCGCTCCACCGACGTGTTGGGTGGAGTCGGTGTTCGGAGTATCTCGGATGGCGTGCTGCATCTCAGCAGCAGCGTGGGCGCCTCTCGCGTTGACACTGACTCTCGCGCAGGAACGCGGCGTAGGCGTGGCGCGAACTCGTGAGGTGGTGACGCTCCAGAAATCGCGCGTAGGCGGATTCGTCGAAGATCTCGCGCACGGCCGACCGCAACACGCTCGCAACCATGTTGAGAAACCGGGCAAGATCCCGCAGCCGGCTGGACGGCCGAGGGTGGTCGTTCCTACGCGAATCGTGCGGCTTCAGGCTGAAAGATTCTCTCAACTGTGATTTCATCCCTGCTCCTCCGTAGCAAAGCGGGAAGCGACGAACGGCGATTCGCGCAGAGTCGGCTGCTTGCGGCCCGCAAGAATGCGAATCCACTCGGCGGCAGACTCGATCAGGATCATCGCGATCATGAGGATCAGAATCGCCGTGACGGCCGCGTCCAGACGATCGTTGAAGATCAGGCGGGCTGTTGCGGGACTGGGTGCGCCCGCGGCGACCTGATGGGCGTGCGCCAGAAAACCGATGCGCGGGTTGGGATCGAAAATCTTGTAGTACGACGCAGAGAACGTGACGGCCACCAACCAGGCGAGCGGCACCAAGGTTACGGCGGCGTAGCGGGCGCGGCCCATCTTCACAATGATGGTCGTCGCGATGCACAGGGCGACCGTTGCGAGTAGCTGGTTCGAGATGCCGAACAGCGGCCACAACGAGTTGATGCCGCCGAGCGGGTCTTTCACGCCCTGCCACAGGAAATATCCCCAGGCGCCGACGATGAGCGCGCTATTGGCCAGGATGCTCGGGTACCAACTCGTGCGGCCGAGTGGCTGCCAGACGTGGCTAAGCGCGTCCTGCACCATGAAGCGGCCGACGCGGGTGCCGGCATCGAGGACGGTCAATATAAACAGGGCCTCGAACATGATGGCGAAGTGATACCAGATGGCCATCAGCGCCTGTCCGCCAATGCTGTGCGCGAAGATGTGCGCCATGCCGACCGCGAATGCGGGCGCGCCTCCGGTGCGATTGAAGAGCGTCTGCTCGCCGACGGCATCGGCCAGCGTGTGCATTTCAGCCGCGGTCACAGGGAATCCCCAATTGCTGATGGTCGCGGTGGCTACTTCGGGTGCCTGACCGACAATCCCCGCGGGGCTGTTGATGGAGAAGTAAGTTCCGGGCTGCAACACGCATGCCGCGATGACCGCCATGATCGCGACCATGGATTCACATGCCATCGCGCCGTAGCCGACCATGCGGGTCTCGGTCTCACGCGAAATCAGCTTCGGCGTGGTGCCGCTCGCGATCAGCGAATGGAAGCCGCTGATCGCGCCGCAGGCCACGGTCACGAAGGCGAAAGGAAACACATTGCCGGCAAAAACCGGGCCCGTGCCGTCGATGAAGCGAGTCAGCGCTGGCATGTGCAGTGTGGGGCGAAGCGCGACGATGCCCAGTGCCAGCATGGCGATCGTCCCGAGCTTCACGAACGTGCTGAGATAGTCGCGCGGGGCCAGCAGCAGCCAGACCGGGAGTGCCGAAGCGGCGAATCCGTAGATGATGATCAGGATGGCGAGGGTCGGTGCAGTCAGCGTGAAGAAGCGCCCCACTGAGGGAGTATGCGAGGCCCACTGGCCTCCCCAGATGGCGAGCAGGACCAGCAGAAATCCGAGGATCGAACTCTCGAGAACCTTGCCGGGGCGGATGCGTCGTAGATAGACACCCATCAGGAGCGCGATGGGGATGGTCATTGCGATGGTGAACGTGCCCCATGGACTCGCCTTCAGCGCGTTCACTACGATCAGGGCGCATACGCCCAGCAGAACGACAATGATGCTGATGACCGCGACATAGGCGACGAAGCCACCGACGCGGCCGATCTCGTCCTTGGCCATCTCAGTGAGGGACTTGCCGTCGCGGCGCACAGAGAAGAGCAAGATTATGAAGTCCTGCACGCAGCCGCCGAAAACTGCGCCGGCGAGAATCCAGAGCGTTCCGGGAAGATATCCAAATTGCGCGGCGAGGACCGGGCCGACCAGCGGGCCGGGGCCGGCGATGGCGGCGAAGTGATGGCCGAAGACTACCCACTTGTTGGTGCGGACGAAGTCGCGGCCGTTTTCGAGCCGCTCCGCGGGAGTGGCACGCATGGCGTCGAGAGCCAGCACGCGGGCCGCGATGAATTTGCTGTAGAAACGGTACCCGAGCGCGTAGCTGCAAACCGCAGCCACGACAAGCCACATGGCGTTGATTTCTTCGCCGCGGTGGAGCGCGATGGTGGCCACCGCAAGGGCGCCGGCCATCGCTACAGCCAGCCACACGACTGCGCGCACGGGTTTCGACATGGATTGAGTCTCCGAATGTGGGGAGCCGGCATGCGGCCGACTCGAGTTGCAGTATTTTGTCGAATCTCGTTGCGGGTTGCAAACTCGCGCGGACGACAAAGCGAAACCGCCCGGCAGAAGGCGCGTGGGATTTTGAGCCTCCGGTTTTTCCCGGCAGTGCGGGCTTCGTTGACCGGGCACCCGGTCGGCAAAAGACGGCAACCCATCGTTAGGTGCATGCGTCACAAAGCTTTCCCGAGTTTCGAGGCTAAACTGTTTAGTGGTAATCTTGAGCTTCCGCCCAAGTCGCCGGAAGAGGTTTGTCCGCTGATGGACTGCACCGGCAGGAGACTCCACCGGGAAGACACCAGAAACCCAAGAACTCACTTAAGGAGCAAGGCATGAAGATCGGCATGTTAACGGGTGGCGGCGATTGCCCGGGCTTGAATGCGGTAATCCGCGCCGTGGTGCGCAAAGGCACATTTCATTACCAGGACGAGTTTGTCGGTTTCATGGAAGGCTGGCGCGGATTGCTGGAAGACAAGTCGATGCCACTCGATCTCGAGACGGTCGGTGGAATCCTGCCGCGCGGCGGCACGATCTTGCGGACTTCGCGGACGAATCCGGCAAAGAAGCCGGACGGCATCGAGCAATGCATGGCCACTCTCAAGAGGTACGGGTGCGACGCGCTGATCGCCATCGGCGGCGACGACACATTGTCGGTCGCGCAGAAGCTGTTTCAGAAAGGCGTGCAGATCGTGGGCGTCCCCAAGACGATTGACAACGATCTGAACGGAACCGACTTCACCTTCGGATTCGATACAGCGGTGAACGTAGCCACGGGCGCGATCGATCGCGTGCATACCACGGCGGAGGCGCACAACCGCGTCATCGTGGTGGAAGTCATGGGGCGCAACTCGGGCTGGATCGCGATTTACAGCGGCGTCGCCGGAGGGGCCGACGTCATTCTGATTCCGGAAGTCCCGTTCGACATTGAAAAAGTCGCAGAACTGATCCGCCAGCGCCATGCGCGCGGACGCTACTTCAGTATTGTGGTGGCGGCGGAAGGCGCGAAGTTCGCCCATGCCAGCGATTCGCTGGTGGTGCAGAACCTGGGCAAGGATGAATTTGGCCACGAGCGCCTGGGCGGAATCGGGAATGTGCTGGCGCAGGAGATCGAGAAGCGGACTGGATTCGAGACTCGCTCGGTGGTGCTGGGACACATCCAGCGAGGCGGTTCGCCGAGCGCGTTCGACCGCGTGCTGGCCACCCGCTACGGGTTGGGCGCCATCGACATGGTGCACCGCGGGGAATGGGGAAACATGGCGGCGCTGCGCGGAAACCACATCATCTCCATTCCGTTGCTGGATGCCATTTCCACCAACCGTAAGGTCGATCCGGAACTGATCGAGGTGGCAAACGGCATTCTCGACAAGCTCGTCAAGGATAACGAGCCCGCAATGAAGGCGTAGACGTACTTGGACGGCTTTGCGGCCCCAGGATTTCTCGGATTTCAGTTAGCCTGCGCCACGATCTCGATCGCGCTCACGGTGGCGTACGCGCGCGTGGGTACGAACTCCAGTAAGAGCTTGCCTTGGGCGTTGGGCTCTAAACCGGTGATCCGGCGCATGACGGGGCGGTTCTCGCCTGCCGTTTTGATGAGATCCAGATTCGCTGCAATAGGCTTCCCATTGCAGTAGACGCTGAACAGGCGTCCGCCGGGTCCGCCCCAAGCCTCGGGAGCCGAATCGCCATAGCGGTCACGGTTGGCGGCGTCGAAGCGACGTTCAATGAAATACAGCGTAACCGTATAACGGCCGGGCGCAACCGGGATAGCGTAGGAGAAATGCCCCCAACGCTCGGTTTCGTACATCTCCGTATCATCGACATCGATGGCAGGCTCATCGCTTGCAGCCAGTTGTCCTCCTTTGAAGTAATCGTCGGGGCCCCACCATCGGCTATCGTTTGAATAGTATGGAATCTCGCGGGTGACGATGCGAATAGGCCGCTGTCGGCCGGGTATGCCGGGCAGAACTTCGATCGCCGACAACGTGGCACTTCCGCCACGCACCGAGGAGAAGCTGAGGTGCAGCTGCCCGTCGCTGGAGGGCGAGACGCCGGTAAAGACTTTTACATCAGCGGTGCGGCTGCCTCCGGCATCGAGAACTACATCAAAATCGCTCAACAGCGGGGTGCCGTTCGCGTGCACCATCAGAACGCGGCTGCCTTCCCCTCCTCCGCCAATCTCTTCGGGCCCATAGAAAGTTTCAGCGAAATGCAGTCGCAGTTCGTACAGACCGGGCTTGAGGGGAATGTCGTAGCGGAAGTCGCCTTGGCGGCTGCTGCGATAGATACTCGGGTCCTGAGTGCGCCAGATGTGCTGCATGGAACTACGGACCGGCTTGCCTCCGAAAAAGTAACGATCCGGGCTCCACAGTTTTCCGGCGCGATCGACGTAGCTGCGGTTGGTACCCGCAAGAATCCGTAATTCGTCTCCCACGGGAAGTCCGATGGCTGCTTCAGGCACGGTTGGCGAGGGCGCAGAAGGCGAGGGTGCTGCTACCGGCTGCACAGGGTGCTGCCGAGTTCGCAGGCTGTAGATCGCCACTAAGCCGAGGAAGATCACCGCAGAAACTAGCAGCTCGGCGGCTGTGTGCCACTTCGGCAACGAGATTTTTTCTTGTTTTGGGCGCTCCGGGCTGATCGGGGGCTGATCCTGAAGGTTCCGCGATGACGACGTTTCTATCCTGTCGAAGGCCGGCACGTACTGACCAATCGGAATGCGGATGCGCAAATGGTTTGCTGCGCCTTCGTTTTGATAGTACTCAGCCAACCTTTTGCGTAGTCGATTGACTTGCACGCGGACGATGGAATCGCTGTCCTGGTCAAAAGAATCGCTGCGTCCGAACACCTCCAGTGCTATGGAGTACTCTTTGACCTGGCGAACCTCGCCGGCGAATTTCTTCTCGCAAAGATAGGACAGCAGGCGAGCCAACGTGGGCGAGCGCAAAAACAGCTGTGACGAAAGCAGCGCTTGCAGTTCGGCGCGCTCCAGTTCCAGATTGACCGGTTCCGCAGTGGTCGAAGGCATACCGCAACTCCTAGCTTGCCTCCGATTGGCTTATACACCTGGGCCGTCACTCTTTGCAGTGACTTTCAGCACTTAACGGTTTACGTCGGCACGTAACGACAAGTGATAACTGTGATGTAACCCCTCCCCGATGAATATCGCCTCAATGCTCGCGAGACCCGCTATCCCATTGCATAGGCAGGCTGAAGCAGTAGCGACCCGCAAAAACTGAATTGTTAGCCTTTTGGTAGCCGGCTTAGCGTTGCGGCCAGGGCAAAGTTGCGCGATATCAGGGTCAGGCGGAGCGCAGATCTCCAGGCAGACCGACGCAGGCTTCGGACCGGGAGCAATGCAACTCCGGGAAGCGGAGGTAAAAATATGAGATCACTCACATGGACAATCGTGCTGCTGGCGATGGTCGTGGGTCTTGCCAAGTGGAGTGCCGGCCGGACAGACATGCTGGAAGGTCAGGCCAAGATGGACACGATGACCGTCGCGGAACTAGAAAAGGCGGGCGACGCAGCTCGCGCCGCAAAAGACTACGAACAATCGATCGCGTACTTTCAAACGGCGGTCCGTAAAGACAAGAAAAATGTCCTGCTGCTTAACAAGCTGGGCCTTTCGCAATTGAAGGCCAACCAACTGGGGGAAGCGCGCGCCAGCTTTGAGAAGGCCGTGAAGCGTAACTCCAAATATGCCGACGGCTTCAACAATCTGGGTGCCGTGTACTTCATGGAGCGGAACTTGAAGCCCGCCACCCGGTACTTCAAGAAGGCGGTGGCGTTGAATGAAACCCAGCCGGTGTTTCACGTCAATCTGGGAGCGGCGTGGTTCGGACAGAACAAGCTGGAGCGGGCAATGGCCGAGTACGGCCGGGCGCTGCAGTTGGATCCCGAGGCCTTCAACCGAACCACCGGTGGTGGTATCACCGCGCAGATCTCGACCACCGAGGAGCGTGCCCGCTACGATTACATGATGGCGAAAGTGTATGCCAAGCTGGGGAACACGGAGGAATGTCTGCGTTGTCTGAAGAAAGCCAAGGAGGGCGGCTATAAGAATCTTGGGAACGTCTACAAGGACGAGGAATTCTCGCGGCTTCGTCAGGATGCGCGGCTGGCGGAAATTGCCACGCCTCCAGCGAAGTGATGGTTGCGCCTTTCCGCATGCGCGTGGCCCGCGCCCTTCGTTCCCGGCCAAATGGTGGGGCGCAGGACGTGGGCTTTCAGATGAACTCACGCCGCTAAGTACTTGGGAGGACTGATAGTTAAGCGCCGGCGTCTCACGGGGGAGGAGACCTGCAGAACGACGAAGCGCACCCCGCCGGGTGACCGCAGTCACAGGCGAGACGGCATTGGCGCGCCATAATCACCTCAGGAGCCAGGCCCAAGGTTTTCGGACCTGCAAGGAGGACGACCATGAAATCCTGGCGTGCAGTCCTGGCGTTCGCGGCTATGCTGATGCTCAGCGGGTCAGCGTGGGCGGCGCAGAAACCCGAGAACGGAGCGGTTCCCAAGTACGACAAGTCCACCGAAGCAGTATTCAAGGGCACGGTGGACGACGTGAAGGACCGCGACTGCCCGGTGAGCGGCGGCATGGGTTCGCACCTCATGTTGAAGCTTGCCGATGGCAAAGTGATTGAAGTTCACCTGGCACTCACCAAGTTCGTGACCCAGTACGAACTGGTCTTTCATAAGGGCGACGTGGTCGAAGTCACCGGAGTCCGAGTGAAATTTGAAGGCGTGGACACGATTTTCGCGCGCAAGATCAAGCGCGGCGAGGACGAATTTCTGTTTCGCGACAACGACGGCAAGCCGCTGTGGTAGGCGGGCCGAAACGGCTGGTCAGCAGGACGACCTAAGTTCCTGCCGTGTGCAGGAACGGGCAGGCTAGTACCGGAGTGAGAGATTCGAACCGGAATCATCTGCGTCCCCGGCGGCCTGCCCTTCTCGTTTTCTTTTCGTAATCCAAACCTCACAAGTTTCTCCGACGATAGGCGCCAAGCCGCGTTTGGTGCGCCTAGAATGCGGGTTGTCTCTGGCAATCAGGCTATGATGTTCGGGCCATGGACTCACGCGCACGAAGATCGCCGCCGCAATGGATGAATTCTCGCCGTCTTCGCGTTCACGGATGGATCTTCGCGCTGTGCCTGTGGTCGAGCTTTCTTTGGATATTCAGCGCGCCCGGAATCATCGGCCGCAACGGTGTCACGAAGGGTTCGGATTTCGTTCATTTCTACACATTAGGTTCGCTGGCGAGGGAGCATCGCGGCAGCGAGCTTTATGACATGGCGGCGCAGTCGGATCTGGCATTGCGTAAGGTTCCGCAGGCAGGACGCCTGTTCTTCGTTTCGCTTTATGGCCCGCAGGTTTCGCTGCTGTTTGCTCCGCTCGCAACTCTTCCCTACTCGGTTGCTCTCGCCCTGTGGCTGACTCTGAACGTGGCGATCTACGGAGCCTGCTGTTACGCAGTGTGGAAGACTTGTCCCAGCCTGAGCACGCAAGGACGCCTGGTCTTGATTCTGGCGCTGGGGTATCCGGCATTCTTTCATCTGCTGGTCTGGGGGCAAACCTCGGGGCTTGCCCTGGCTTGCTTCACGCTGGCATACCTCGCGCTGCTGTCGGGGCACCGGTTTGCCGCCGGGCTGGCGATTGGCTTCCTGATGTTCAAGCCACAGCTCGCACTGGCTGCGGCGTTCATATTTCTGCTGGCGGGAGAATGGAGCGTCGTCTTCGGCGCGATTCTCTCGGCTGCGGCGCAGTTGGCGGTGGGGCTTCTCTACTTTGGCGCCGCGGTGATGCAGGATTATTTGCATCATCTGCTTGGAGTAAAGCATGTGTTCGCGCAGTTGGAACCGCGACCGTATCAGATGCATTCGCTGCGGGCTTTTTGGGCGATGCTGATTCCGTCGCAGGGGGTTGCGTTTGGGTTCTATATCGCGAGCGCTGTAGCTGCGCTGGTGTGGATGCTCCTCTACTGGAAGAGCCAGGCGCCGCTTGAGCTTCGCTATGCTGCTTTCCTGATTACGACCGTGCTGGTGGCGCCGCATCTCACCGTGTACGACCTGGTGATTCTCGCACCGGCATTTCTGTTGCTGGGCGATGAGGCGGTCGCCAATCCAGATTGTGGGCGGCGCGCAGGATGGCTACTCTACCTTTGCTATGCGCTCCCACTTATCGGCCCGCTCAGCCGCTGGACGCACCTGCAGTTATCGGTGGTGGCAATGGTGGCGCTGCTGTGGACGGTGTGGCGCTTCCACGTGGAGCGTGAGGCATCGAATTTGCTGGCAAGCGTGATCGCGCTGGCGTAAGGCTTTTCACCACAGAGGACACAGGGGAACACAGAGGGAGTTGATTCGACTCCGCCTAGGTCGCGATCTTTACTGAGCTTCCGAAAAAGAATTGCAGTGCATCGGGAAAGCGCGCGGCCCAAGCGGCTTCGCTGTGGGTGGCTCCATCCGCGACCACAACGCGTAGTCGTCGCTCGTCGAGACCGCTGCGCCGGAGAATGCGCTCGAGTTCGCGAACGTTCTCGACTGTCTGCCGATCTTTGTCGTCGCGCCCGATCTCGCGGGTACCGATCCCGAGGAAAACTTTCTCGGGCCACTGCCGAAAACCTCGAGCGTCGCGCAAAATCTGCCGATTCGCCACCCAAAGCGATGGGCTCTCGAGGAGAACCCTTCCAAACACACCGGGCGCCGCAATGACGACATACAAGGCGATCAGGCCGCCCAGTGACGATCCGCCAAGCAGCGTATTTTCGGGACCCTTGGCGACGCGGTAGTTTTGCGCGACAAAGGGCATCACTTCCTCAGTGAGAAATTGGGGATAGCGTTCGCCGAGCGGGCGGAGTATCAGCGGGTTCAGAGAGCGATACGGAAGATACTCCTTGAGGCGTTCGACGCGGGCGTTGTCGATGCCGACGAAAATCGCGGGAGGGATAGCTCCGGCGCGAATCATGCGGTCGGCAGTTTCGTCCACTTGCCACTCGATCCCGGTGAAAGACGTCGCGCCGTCAAACAGGTTCTGGCCGTCGTTCAGATAGAAGACGGGATAGCGGTGCCCGGAGTTTTCAGGAAGGTCGTAGCCGGGCGGGACCCAGACTCGCAGGAAACGCTTGTTGTGAAAGATGCGGCTGGGAAACTCGTGCAAGCGCAGTTCGCCGACTACCGACGATGGGGTTTCCGGAGTGCCTGGTTGGGCCGGGAGATGAAGTTGTGAGATGTCGCTCATGAGGGCTTGTGGATTCTGTTCTGTCAGGCAGCTTCCGGCTGTTTCAGCTGCCGCACTAGCAACAAAGAAAGGATCGAGATGATGAAGATGAGCGCGAGCGAACTCAGGCACAGAATGCACCAGGTCGCGAGAATGAATTTTTCGACGTAGGTGAGATAGAGAGCGAAACCCAACCCGGCGAGCGAGCCGGCAGCCAGAATCAACGGCGTCTCGGCCTTGGCGCGATAGAAGGTCGCGAATGCCAGCAGGGCCGCGTAGCCGAGAATGCCCATGAGCGCGACCGGCACTCCCGCCACGGTGGAATACTCGCTGCGGTTCACGATGTCGCAGTTAAAGGACTGGCCGAAATCGCAGAACGAGGTTTTTGACTTGCGGAAGTGATGGTCGAGCGACACCGACGACACGGCGATCCCGAGCACGGCGAAAATCGCAATCATCAGATAGAGCCGGCGGGCGCAGCTATTCATTCAAGGAACACCCGGTGCGCATACTCAGATCGGCGAGGGGAATCGCGCCCTCTACGCGTTCTCCCATCGGAGGAAACTGCCAGGTCGGGAAGTGCTTGATGCCGGCATCCATGCAAACGGGCAGAACTTTGGAGGTGTCGCCCTGCACGCCGCACTCTGTGTAGGGAACGAACTTAAACGAGGCGTCAAACATGGCCTTCTGCTCGGCGCAGTGCGGGCACCAATAGGCGCCGTACATTTTGACGTCGTGCTGCGCGAGACAGCGGGCGAAGGTGTCGTAGCGGTGCGAACGGCGATAGTAGCCGACGTAGTAGGTGGCTCCGAGTGCGGCCACGATCACGACACCGATAATCACCTTGCGCAGAAATGCGGGATCGCGTTCTGGAGTCTCCTGCTGCTGGTCCCGCGCCTGCTGGCGTTCCTTCCTTTGTTGCGACATAGAATTTTTATACCACGACGCGCAGAGCCGACGGCAACACGTCGAGAGATTCGAGTTGCAGAGTTAGAGCCTCCCCATCGACCATGACGTCGACCGGAGCATCGAGGTCGAACTCGATGCGGTGCGCAGCATGCCGTTCGGCCAGGGGATGGTGAATGTGCGTGCCGTTGTAGAGCGTGGAAAGATTGCGGATCAGGCCCATGCGTCCGATCGGCCCCCAGCGCACGTACTCGATCAGCCCGTCGTCGACCTCGGCGTTGGGCGCGATCATCATGGTGCCACCGGTGAACTTGCTGTTGTTGAAAGTAAGGAACAGGCAACGGCGCGTGTCAGGGACACCGCCTCCTTCGAGGCGCAGGGGAAATGGCCGGCGGTGTAGTTGCGCCAGCCGCAGAAAGATGGAGAGAAAGTAGCCGGGCTCGCCCCATCCGGCGAACGTCCGTGAGCGCGTGGCATTCACATCGGCGGCGAATCCAACGCTAAGCAGATTGATGTAGTGGATGATCCCTTCCCTGTGGCGCATGCGCAGGACATCGCAGGCACGCCTGCGCTGCGCGAGCAGAGCTTCCATGGCGCCTTCCACGCCGAGCTTGGTGAAATCGCGCAGGAACGAATTGCCCGTACCCAGAGGCAGAAATCCAAGAACAGGGGTCTCGCCATTCTCGGCGCCAGGAAAAAGGCCGTTCACGATTTCAAAGGAAGTACCATCGCCACCGACAGCGAGAAAGCGACGGTAACCCCGCGCATAGGAGTCGCGCGCGATGCGTGTGGCATCGCCGGGCCGGGAAGTTTCCACCGCTTCCAGCGTGAGCCCGCCGGCGCGAAGGCGATCGAGCGCGGGACCGACCAGCTTGCGGCAACGGCCTCCACCGGCGGCCGGATTGATGATTGCGAGAAAGGTGTCGTTCACAGGCGGACGAAGGCCGTACGTTCCACGGTTTTGGCGATTTCCTCAGCCAGCCCGTTACGCTTGATCTTGAGCGACGCGGTACGCGGGAAGTCGCGATCCCAGATCAGGTAACCGTCGATGCGCTTGAAGTCCGGGAGACGGCGATTGCGGGCATTAATTTCTTCGACCAGAGCCGTGTCGGGTTGCTGATTCTGTTCGAGACGCACGGCGAGAAACAGCGTTTCGTTGCGCAGTTCTTTCGCCAGCCACACATAATTTGCGGCAAAGATGCAGAACTCCTTCACGGGCAGGCCTTCGAACACGGTCTCGATGTCCTCGGGATAGATGTTCTTTCCACCCTCGGTGACGATCATGTTCTTTTTGCGCCCGAACAACTGCAGGTGCCCGGTGAAATCGAAGCGGCCCAGGTCGCCGGTGAGCAGCCAGCCATCGACGATGGTTTCCGCAGTCAGCTCGGGATCGTCGAGATAGTGCGACATCACGGTCTTGCTGTGCACAGAAACTTCGCCGATGCCTTCCGAGTCGGGGCTTAGTACCCGCAATTCGACTCCGGGAAGCGGCCGGCCGACCGTGTCGGCACGGAAAGGTTTGAAGTCGTTCAACGTCAGGGCTGTGCCCGCCTCGGTGAGGCCATAGCCGTTGGCAACCGGGATGCCGAGGTCATAGAAGAACTGCAAGGTAGAAGGCTCCATGAAGGCGCCGCCGGTGAAGAGCGCGAGCAGTTGCCCGCCGAACGCCTTGTGGACCTGGCCCAGCAGTTTCCGGCTGAGCTTGACGTTCGGTCTTCGGCGGGTGAGGAGCTTATTGAGCGCGATCATGCGATTCAGCATGAAGCGCTTGGCGCCGCGCAGTTCGTCGAACTTCGCCCGCAACCCGCGTTCCAGGTTCTTGAGCACCATGGGAACGAGGCTCATGTAGCTGATGCGATAACGGACGAAGGCATCGCGAACGTATTCCGGGCGCAGCGTACGCAGGTGCACCACGCAAGCGCCGCAGACGAATGGGCCGATAAAGCCGACCATAAAATCGATGGCGTGGTTGGTGGGCAGAATGCTCAGGTAGCGCACGCCGGGCCAGAACGGATACCAGGCAGTGAGAGAGATGCACTGCTCGAGATAGTTCTCGTGCGTGAGCACGCATCCTTTGGGGCGACCGCCAGTGCCCGACGAGTACACGATGCAAGCGACATCTTCCGGCTGGCGATCGATGAAGATGGGATCGCCCTTGCGATGAAAGTCCTCCCAGCGGTACGCGCCACCGAGATCGGTACGCAACGGGGACTCGGTGACCAACACCGTCTTGACACCGTGATTCTTGAACTCGGGCGACTGCATGATCGCCCGCCACAGGTAGTACTCGACGATGAGAAACTTCGCCTTGCTGTGCTTGAGCAGCTGAAGATGCTCGGCAGCAGTGAGTTTGAAGTCGAGAGGAACAAGCACGCCGCCACAATAAAAAATGGCATAGGCCGAGACCAGCCACTTGGACTGGTTGGTCATGACGATGGCGGCGCGGTCACCCTCGCGGAAGTCGGCATCTTGCAGGGCGCGCGTCAGGGGGCGAGCGAGTTCCTTGAAATCCGAATAGGTGAGGCGGGTCTTCTCCTTGTCGCGGTCGGCCTCGATGAGACAGGTCTCGTTGGGCCAATGCTCGAGCGCATCGCGCAAGGCAGCCCCTAACGACGGATATTGGCGCAAATCCAGCATGAAAAGGTTATTTCACCACACGGCGAGG
>Ga0210384_10004650_pt1 | contig 15224 bp, 15 predicted proteins | sample IncBWH2MmetaG_FD_160574 | JGI IMG/M metagenome (GOLD analysis project Ga0210384, IMG submission 160574) | Forest soil microbial communities from Barre Woods Harvard Forest LTER site, Petersham, Massachusetts, United States - Inc-BW-H-2-M | ecosystem: Environmental > Terrestrial > Soil >...
AGGCAGGCTACCCCTTCGCATTTATTCTTTCGTAGCTATTCACAGTTGGCAGAAACTGGATTCATTTGTTAAGAATAATGGTTGGGGTGATGACCGTTTACACTGGGGCGGTCTTAAAGGTTTTGTCGATGGTTCACTGGGTTCCACTACGGCCTGGTTTTATAAACCTTATCTAGATGCACCGAACTCCACTGGTTTACAGGTTACCGATACAAATCTTTTAAGAAAATGGATTCTGGCGGCAGATTCAGTCGGATTACATGTAGCCACTCACGCCATTGGTGATCATGCAAATGACTGGATCCTGGATGTTTATGAAGAAGCAGAAAACCTTCATCCGGGAAAGGATCATAGGTTTCGGGTTGAACACGCCCAGCACCTGACCCCAGGTGCCATCGACCGCTTTGCAAAACTCCAGGTAATTCCATCCATGCAACCCTATCATGCCATTGATGACGGAAAGTGGGCAGCTAAAAGACTGGATAGTGCGAGACTAAAAGGAACTTATGTTTTTAAATCCCTACTCGATACCCATGCCAACCTGACTTTCGGATCTGATTGGACCGTTGCACCACTAGATCCGATCGCAGGTATTTACGCAGCAGTTACCCGCCGCACGCTGGACGATAAGAATCCGGAAGGCTGGTTCCCAGAACAGAAAATTACGGTTGAACAGGCGCTGCGTTGTTATACTGTAAACAATGCCTGGGCCGGCTTTCAGGAAAATAAAACAGGTAAACTGAAAGCGGGTATGTTGGCAGATTTTACTGTTCTTTCGGAAGACCTGTTTGCCATTGCGCCGGAAAATATCAGGGATACTAAAATCCTCCTTACGGTGGTAGGAGGGAAAGAGGCGTATTCAATTATTAATTATTGATTATTGATTATTAACGTTATCGAGTTTCTTACGTATTTAGTAATTAATCATTTATTGAAGAACCTTACCGAGTCAGTAAGACCTGGCCAATTATCTGTTCTAAATGGTGAAGCCGGAAATCCATCCGCGTTATACAGATTGATATCCTCCGGTGCGTTACTCCAACCATACCTTACGGATACAGGATTTTTAACGGAATCTGCACTTACAACAATTTGTTTGCCCCGAATTAATGCACGTGCATAATAAAATTTCCGGTCCGGTCCTGCTATTTCAAATCCATGCAGGTATCCACTCTTATCTTTTGCAACAAGCCCCTCCCCCACTGACTTAAAAAATAAAATGGCTTCACCATTTGAAAAGGAAACTGAGTCGTACAGAGGTCCGTAACCTGTTAAGTTAAAACCATAAACATCTTTTAATGCAATTGAAGCGAGGCGCCGCCCTACCTCCTGCTTATTCTTGGGATGAATATCTTTCGGATCCCCGATATCCGTCGTAACAGACATACCGGTGTTGGGTAACCGAAGTGTTTTTGTTTGCGCCTCCCTTAATTCAGCCCATTTGCTTCCGGCATTGCTGCTTTCATTTGATCCAAAATCCGCCAATTGTACAAAGAGAAAAGGAAAAGGATCATTCCATTCTTTCCTCCAGGTTTCGATCATCAGGGGAAATGTTTTGCCATATTCAAAAGCACGGTCCGTATTAGCTTCTCCCTGGTACCATAAAACGCCCCGGATAGAATATGGAATGATTGGATGAAGCATTGCATTATAAATAATGGCTCCTTCACTATTCATCCACTGCATATAATGATGCGGCTTATTCAAAATGGGCAACATTTTCCATTTTTCATCAGCAAGAGAAATTCTTTCTCCATCGAAATCGAGATAAATCTGATCATTTTCCCCACGGATCCCAACAGCCCACCAATCAGGAACCTGCTGTGGACCTATTTCAAGCAACAATAGGTTCCGTCCGACCTTCCAGGTATAAGGAGGCAGTGAAACCGTAAAAATTTTATCCGATGTTTTAGGAAAATCCATTCCGTTAACAAACCAGCGAAAACGAATATCATTCACACCCAAACTTAAAACAGAGGGCAGTGAAACCTGTATTGAATCCAAAATGATCTCCTTCACCATATAACCTTCTCCCCGATAAGCAGGAAGGCCAACCCAGTCCCAGCTTGTCGGTACAGCAGATGGTATCCATCCGGAAAAATTATAATTTACTTCCAGAACGGCGGCCTCGTCCGTCTCAGGTATTTTCCCATTATTCAGTCTTTTAAGGGTTGTCATAATTCCTTTTTCCACCCGCGCATTGGATTCATCCCAGTTATCCGGCATTTGTTTTACATAATCCTTTAATTCATCAGAGCCTATCATGGCATCCCGGCTGATCCAGCTTTCTACCTGTGACCCTCCCCAATTATCATAAATCAATCCAACAGGAACATGGAGACGTTCGAAAATATCTCGCGCGAAAAAATATCCAACGGCAGTGAACTCGCCGGTAGTTTTGGGAGTAGAGATAACCCATTGAGTGGAATCAACAAATTCTTCCAATTGAAATTTTAATTTATGTGGAATGCTCACCTGTCTTATCAATGGATTATTTGCCCGGTGTAATTCATATTTAGCATTCATCGCCTGCTTTACACTGAATTCCATATTCGACTGACCTGAACAAATCCAGACTTCTCCAAATAAAACGTCTGAAAATACCTTCGTTTCATTTCTGGTTTTAATTGTCAGGACATATGGTCCGCCAGCAGAAAAAGCCGGCATGGTGACCAGCCACCGACCATCATTATTCGCTTTAGCAGACACTTTAAATTGTCCCAGGGAAATATTGACGTTTTCATTTGCCCCTGCATCGCCCCAGATTTTCAAAGGTTTATCTCTTTGTAATATCATGTGGTCGCTGAATATTGCTGACAAACGGAGTTGTGAAATGGCATGAGTGTAAAAGAAAATTAATAATATGCTTAAGGAGAATTTCATAATCGGAAGTTATCAAAAAAAATTAGAATCATTTTTTAGCTATATTCATTCTATAAATTATTACATGAGCAAACATCAGAGCCAGGTTCAGGTTCCGGATTCCCCCCTTGGACCCATTGGCGGACAGCGTCTCTATTCTCTTGACGCACTCAGAGGATTTGATATGTTCTGGATATTGGGTGCCGAAGATATTGTCAATACCCTTGCCCAGTCAACAGGCTCTTCATTTTGGGGAGGATTTGCAAACCAGCTTACGCATCCCGCATGGAACGGATTTCATCTTTATGACCTGATATTCCCGCTATTTCTTTTTATGGCTGGCGTTTCCTCACCTTATTCAACTGGAAGAGAACTTGAAAAAGGGAATGGCAGGAAAAAAGTCTTAATGCGTGTAATTAAAAGAGGACTGATTCTCGTTCTATTAGGTATATTCCACAATAATGGCCTGCATTTGCGGCCAATTTCGGATATCAGGTTTGGCAGTGTGCTCGGCAGGATCGGTCTTGCATATATGTTCGCAAATATCATTTACATATATACTAAAAGAAATACTCAGATCATCTGGTTCTGGGCCCTGATCATCGGCTATTGGCTCCTGTTAAAATTTACTTCTGCACCAGGTTTCCCAATGGGTGACCTAACCATGGAAGGAAATTTCGCTTCTTATATAGACAGGACCATCATGCCTGGAAAACTTTACCTTGGCATTCATGACCCTGAAGGAATTATGTCCACTATTCCAGCTATCAGCACGGGCCTGCTGGGTATCTTAACCGGAACCTATATTAAAAAAAGCAGTCACAACGGAGGCAGAAAGTCTTTTTGGATGGCCGTTTCAGGAGTTGTCCTCATTATTATAGCTTTGATCTGGAATTTTAATTTCCCGATTAATAAAAATCTATGGACAAGCTCATTTGTTTGTCTCGTTGGCGGAATCAGCCTTTTATTATTTTCCCTTTTCTATTATATCATTGATGTAAAAGGGTATAAAAAATGGGCATTCTTCTTTAAAGTGATTGGCATGAATTCCATTCTGATATATTTATCTGGCCATTTTATTAACTGGGAATATGCGACCAACGGATTTTTTCAATGGCTGGGACAACTTACCCCGGTTTTGTATGCACCTGTTGTTATTGCCATATGTTATGTAGCAGTTAAATGGGCATTCCTGTATTTCCTTTATCTCAAAAAAGTATTTTTGAGGGTCTGAACATTACTTTTTACTTTTTACTTTTTACTTTTTTAAATGAAAACATTCTGCTGTTATTTATTATTTTCTTTCTTTTTCATAAGCCTTAATGCACAATCGCAGGAACCCGCTTTCATTAGGGACAGTATGGATAGTTATATTCAAAAGGGATTAAAGGACTGGAACCTGCCGGGACTAGCGGTTGTGATCGTAAAGGATGGAAAAGTAGTTTGGATGAAGGGTTACGGAGTAAAGGATATTCAAACGAACAAACCAGTGGATGAGAATACGTTATTCATGATTGCCAGTAACACAAAACTATTTACAGGCAGTTCACTGGCCATGCTGGAAACCCAGGGGAAAATTTCACTTGATGATCCTATTACAAAATATTTTCCGGCATACCGCCTATATGATTCCACGTCAACTAAACTGGTAAGCATCCGTGATATGCTCTCCCATCATATAGGTACGAAGACTTTTGAAGGCGATTTTACTTTCTGGAATACCTCTCTTAGTCGCGAAGAAATTATGAGAAGAATGCGTTTTCTGAAACCGCCATATCATTTCAGACAGGAATTTGGTTATTGCAATAGTTGTTTCTTGACTGCCGGTCAGATCATTCCCATTGTTACCGGTGAATCCTGGGAACAATTTGTTCAAAAGAATTTTATTGGCCCTCTGTCCATGAATCAAACCCTGGTACTTTCTACGGGTGTTGCGGATCAGCTGAATGTTGCGACTCCTTATACGACCTCTTACTCTGATAACTTAAACAAAGTTCCATTTGATAACTGGAACAACCTTGCACCAGCTGCAGCCATTATAAGTAATGTGAACGACCTTTCCCATTGGTTATTCATGCAACTAGACAGTGGCCGTTACCAAGGAAAAGAAATTATTCCCTGGGAAGCGCTTCAAAAAACAAGGATTGCAAATTCATGGGTGAGAAGTAAAAAATCGCCGGTTTATCCAACTCATTTTGAGGGATACGGACTCGGATTATTTATGGCTGATTATGCAGGCCGGCAGATCTATTGGCATACAGGTGGTGCAGGAGGCATGGTAAGTAATGTTTGTTTTATTCCGGAGGAACATCTCGGCATTGCTATTCTTACAAATAATGATAATCAATACTTTTTTGAAGATCTCCGTTATCAGATCTTAGATGCTTATCTGGGTGTACCCTATGTGAACAGGAGTCTTCAGAATTTACCTGGTTTTTTGGAACAGGCTTCGGCTGATATCAAAGAAATCAATGGTTGGAAGGCACGTGTAAAATCAAATAAATCTGATCTCCCCTTATCCGCTTATACCGGTGTTTATAAAAACACATTATATGGGAAGATCAGGATTAGTCAGTCGAATAATCAGCTCATCATTCACTATGAAACAAAACCGGATCTTTCGGCAACACTTGATTATATGGATAAAGGAGAGTGGCTGTTGACATATAATAATATTCTCTACGGTATTTTTCAGGTGAAATTCGATATATCCGGCAATAATGTTACATCATTAACCACACTCCAAAACCCTTTTGTGGAGTATGATCCATATGTTTTTACAAAGTCACAGCAATAATGATAAAGCGATTAATAATTAATATTTAAAATGCGCGCTCTTCTATTTGTAGGCATTGGAGGAGGAATAGGAAGCATCCTTCGCTATGCCATATCACTTTTTATAGGGCGGCACGTTCCGATCGCATTTCCACTGGGTACTTTACTGGTAAATATTTCCGGTTGTTTTCTCATAGGCGTTATATATTCGATCGCTTCAAAATATGTCGGCTTCCATCCCGAATGGCGTTTATTCCTTATTACAGGAATTTGCGGGGGTTATACTACATTCTCCACTTTCTCCTATGACGGACTGATCCTTCTAAAACAGGGCTCCAACTTCTACTTTATGCTTTATGTTCTGGGAAGTGTTATCCTTGGCCTGCTTGCAACATTTGCCGGTGCAGCAATTTTTAAATAATCAAACCTCCAATATTTTATTAATTCGGAAAATCGGCATTTACGGTTGTTTCTTCCCAGTTATCAATATCCTTTTTAAGCAGTTCGAGTTTTGCGCGGGCTCCCCTTAAAGCTCCTTTTCCTAGAAGTAAACGCAATGGAGGATTCGGAGATTCCACTACTTTTATAATTGCTATTGCTGCACGTATGGGATCACCCGGTTGCTGACCACTATATCCGCGAATTGTATTTTTATTTGCATGCGCAGTAGAAACATAATCGTCAATTACCACCCGGCTGTTTTTTGCAGATCGTCCCGCCCAGTCGGTACGAAAACCACTAGGTGCAATAATGGTAACTTTTATTCCAAGCGGAGCCGTTTCTTTGGCAAGTGATTCGGAAAGTCCGTCCACAGCAAATTTAGTCGCATTGTAAAATCCGATTGAAGGGAAACCTACTAATCCCCCAATGGACGCTATATTTATAATATGGCCGCTTCGCTGAATACGCATGATGGGCAGAACTTCCTGCGTCATTTTTGCCAGTCCGAAAAAATTTATCTCAAACATTCTCCTCACTTCCTCGTCCTCACTTTCTTCAACCGCTCCGAAATATCCGATCCCTGCATTATTGACCAATACATCAATTCTTCCAAACCTTTCTTTTGTTTTTTTAATCACATCCCGGATTTGCTCAGCCTTTGTAACATCAAGTACCAACGCCAGCGATTTTTCAGGATAGTCTTTAACAATATCCAGGATATCATTCATTTTACGTGCAGTTACTATTGCCGTATATCCATTTTTTAAAACCTGGATAGCAAGCTCTCTGCCAAACCCGGTAGAACATCCCGTAATCAACCATACTTTGTCCATAAATTCAGATTTGATGGAAATAGAACAAATTAACCTTTAATAAGTTTAGATGCCGGCTGACGGTTGGCAGTATTCTTATTTTCATGCCTCCATATTTGCTTTGGGCTTTAGGCTTTAAGCTATAAGCCTTTCATATATTTGTTCCCTGAATGCAAGAAATCTCCCTCACCCGACTTCGCCGTGCGAATGCCGTTTATTTTTTTATTTCCGGTTTTGGATATTCCAGTTGGACTTCCAGGATTCCCGGTATCAAAGAGTCGCTTAAACTCAACGACGCACATTTCGGCACCCTGCTTTTCATGATGCCCCTGGGTTTGATTCTTACGATGCCTTTTACCGGAAAATTGCTTGATCATTTCAAAAGCCGGTCCATCATGCTGATCGGAGCCATGGTATATAACGGAGTTCTGGCATGTATTGGATTCAGCGGGTACACATGGGTGTTAGGTATAGCTTTATTTTTTTTCGGATCATCCAGGAACATGATGAATCTTTCCATGAATGCCCAGGCCATCGGTGTACAGGCGCTTTATAACAGATCCATTATGAGTTCTTTTCACGCCGTTTGGAGTATGGCTGGTTTCGCAGGTGCCGCTTTCGGATACTTAATGGTAACCCTAAACATTATGCCCGCCTGGCATTTGCTCGGTGTGAGTCTTTTACTAACTGCACTGACCCTATATTATTATAAAGACGCATTGGACCAGCGGCCGGATCACAGGGCAAAGAGATCTATTTTCACTCTTCCTCCCAAAAGCATGCTTGTATTTTCTTTAATTTGTTTCACATCCATGGCCTGTGAAAATACCATGTACGACTGGAGTGGGATTTATATCAGACAGGTATTACACGGCTCAAAAGCTATAGCGACAATTGCATTTGTGGTTTATATGGTTGCTATGACCACTGGTAGATTGATGGGCGATCGTATGGCAGACCGGTTTGGTATCCAACACGTTTTAGCAGCCAGCGGAATAATGATTTTTGCGGGATTCACGATAACAGTTTTATCTCCATTTATCCCGCTTACCCTGGCCGGGTACCTGCTAACCGGATTCGGCGTTTCATGCGTTGTTCCTTTTGTTTTCAGTCTGGCAGGAAAAATCCCCATGTCGAATCCTGGGGCAGCACTGGCATCAATTTCCTCCCTTGGCTATCTTGGATTTCTTCTGGTCCCTCCTATGATCGGATACGTAGCACAAGCAAGCAGCCTGCGTATTTCATTTGCTATCATTGCAGTGATGGGTCTGTTCATGATCAGGTTAAGCACACGGATAAAAACAGTGTCAGCAGTATAACTATAGCCGAATTTCCTCAAGTATCAGAATAAATTTTTAATCATCCAGAGGTCGCATCCGAAATGACCGGATTGGCCGAGCGGCCCTGGAAGAAAAGAAAATCCTGCTTTTTCGTATAGACCGATGGCCGTACGCAACTCAGGCATGGTTTCCAGATACATATGAGTGAATCCAAAATCAATAGCATTTTGAAAACATTTCTCCATGAGCAGAAGACCCAGTCCTTGTCCCCTCATTTCGGAAATTAGATATAACTTCACCAGCTCACAATAACCTTTCGGCAATCCTGGTGTTGGAAAAACTCCAGAACCACCCACAATCCTGCCATCAGCCTCTGCAATATAATAAGCTGCATTTGGAGCCGAAAATAATTGGAACAGATCATCAGTTGTCGGATCAAAAAAAACAGTTCCCGGTTTATTGGCCCCAAACTCGATGAGGATTTTACGGATAATGTCAGCAATAATGGCATTGTCTGTTTTACGAATCAGACGGATGGAAATATTTTTCATGGCGCTGCAATTTTACTATATTTTCATGGATATGGTTATTGCTTTCATATTTTCAGGAATAAATCTTACAATGAAATCTATTTTTAATTTACTCCTAGTATTACTACTGTTGTTTTCCTACTCTGCCATCCTGGCACAAAAAACTTATACTTTAATTCCTTTAAAAACTAAAAAGATAAACAAAACATTAATCACTGACCTCCCTGGTTATCTCAAAGGTCTGGCTGCATTATACAGTGCAATGGGAGGAACAGATTGTATCGAACTGCATTGTGAACTGACGTCTGCGCTCGGATTGGGAAAACAGGGATCGGATGCACAAAAAAATCTGATTAAGAAATATTTTCCGGATGATAAAGTTGCTAAACTGGTGATCGGTCAGGATTGTTACCTGCCTCCAAGTACATCATCTTCCTATTCAGATTTTCAATCTCTCAGTTTTAATGTAAACAAAGATGTCATTCAGGTTAACTATCAATTGGCTGTTTATGATCATGGAAATGTAAAAAAAATAAACGGCCCGGATATTTATATATTCGAAAACCAGGTTTTTAGAAATAAAAAGCGCGTATTGTATGCGTGGACCGACAAATAATCCCAATGTATCAATTTATCCGCTTTTTTATAAGGATGGCGCTCAAATTTTATTGCAGCCATATCCGGATAAATGATATGGGTCCATTGAAATTAAATGGCCCATTGATTCTCGCTTCCAATCATCCCAATTCCTTTCTGGACGCCATAATCATCGCTTCCCGTTTCAAAGAGCCTGTTCATTTCCTTGCCCTGGGAGAACTAACCGATAAGTTTCTCTTCCGCCGGATAATGGAGGTCTTTCATATCATTCCGGTTTATCGCCTGAAGGATAGAAATGAGAACCAAGATCTGAACGATAAAAGTTTCTCAATTTGTGTGGACGTTTTATTAAATAACGGTATAGTTTTGATTTTTTCAGAAGGTGTTTCTGAAAATAAATGGCAACTTGGACATATCAAAAAAGGAACTGCGCGCATTGCATTCGCAGCCATGAATCACGAATCATTGCGATCGAAACTTCGCATTCTGCCAATTGGTTTAAATTATAACTCTTTTGATAAGCATGGTAAAACAGTACTTGTACAATTTGGCGTGTCAATTTTGATAAATGAAATACTGACAGGAAATACAGAAGCAGAAAAAATGCAATCGTTGAATATTTTACTGAGAGAAAGACTTAGTAATACGATGTTGCAAACAGAAAAACAGCCGGAGACGGTGCAATTCCTGATCAGTAATTGTCCAACCCTCCATTCAGATCATATAAAAAAACTTCAGTATAACCTAAATGAAGAAAGAAATCACGACATTTTTTCAAAATTAAAAAAACCGGGTTATATAATTTCCCCATCTCAAGACCTTCCAGGCAGCCTGATTCTTGTGTTGCTTCTGTCCGTACCAGGCCTCATGGGTTGGGTTTTCCATGTTTTCCTTTATTACCCTGTAAAATTTATTATAGGAATAAAAACTGCCAGCTCAGTTTATTATGATTCCGCAATGTTTACTACTCTTTTCCTGGCTTATCCTGTTTACTGGATCGTCTGGAATATTCTTGGGTACGTCTTCTTTAAGAATATCTGGATACAGGTTCTTCTTTTATGCATGCCATTATTTGCCATTGCAACAATTTACTGGGTAAAAAGTATACAAAGGATTCGAAATTATTTTATTTTATCCCCGGGGGAAAGAATCCTGTTGGCAGATTATTTTAGTTGAAGGTTTTAGTCTGTTTTTAAACTTTCAACCGGATTTATAATTGCAGCACGAATGGTCTGGATACTTACAGTTAACAAAGCGATTAAAAGCGCCGCAATTGCAGTAACCACAAACATCCACCAGGAAATATCTATCCGGAACGCAAAATCATTTAGCCATTTATTCATCGCCCACCAGGCAACAGGCGCAGCGATAACAATTGAAATACAGAATGTTAATCAATCATTATCAATACCTATCAAGGAAAAATTAATTGGAAATGTAAGGAACTGATACAGTATATGTGTGGAAAAAAGTAAAACCAAAAAAGTCTATAATTAGTTAATGTGTTTTAATTTAACTCATGCAGGGCTTTAGAGTTCCCCAGATCCGGGTTATTGTTCCCCTGAATGGGATATTTGAGAAGTGAATAGATCTTATATATAAACCATCCAAGTCCAGCAATGGAAAAGTAGAATAGAACAGATGTAACCGAATCCATTGTTACCCCGATTTTTAAAAACTTTAAAAGGCCGGTTATAATCGTGATAATAGCAAAACATACGGACCAGGATATAAATTCCCTGATTTTCAATCTTTTTACCTGATTTGTGGAAACCTGTTCTGCAACAAAGGATGATCTGAAGCCAGCTTGCGAAGTATCAATCGTTTTTTGCCCGCGAATCGTATGCATCTGAAGACGTTTCAAATACAAAGCAAAAAACCATGCCAAGATAATGATTTTTATAAAAGCTGAAATTTATAAGCTTTCTCTAACTTTTATAGATACCCCATTCACTCTAATATTTAGACCAAAATCAAATCATTCCGATCTCAAATTATTCACTGGATTAGCAACCACAGTACGGATAGCCTGATAACTGATGGTTCCTAAAGCAAATAAAAAGGACATGGCGCCTGCCAGAGCAAAAATCCACCAATGAATGCTTACCCTGTAGGGGTAGTTTTTCAGCCAGGTTTTCATAAACCACCAAGCAACATTCAACCATCCTTTTCCTCCTTCAATGCGAAATTTTATATCGCCATCAGTCATGGTCTGCCCGATGGGTTCTTTAAATTTCATGGTCTTCAAAGCAGATTCATTCAGAATCATCGCCTTCGAATAGGTAATATATTTATTTAGGCTTTAAGCTTTTGGATCCATCGGATACAAAGATCCATCCAGGGTTGATTACTGGTTTTATTGGTCATTCCAAAACCATGTCCTCCCTGGTCATATAGAAAGATTTCAACGGGAACATGGTGTTTTTTAAGAGAATCAGCAAAAACAACACTATTTTCAAAAGGTACAGCATTATCATCTTTTGCATGAACAAGAAAGGCAGGAGGGGTTTGATCCGTCACTTTGGTTTCATTTGAAAATTCATTTATTTTTTCTTGAGAAGGATGGGCGCCAAGCAGGTTATGCATAGAACCCATATGTGCGATCCGGCTGTTAAAACTGATCACGGGATAAATGAGAATCATGTAATCAGGTCGGAGGCTTATATGATTCGGATTATCTATATAATCTTTTTCAAAATGAGTTCCGGCAGTAGAAGCCAGGTGACCTCCGGCAGAAAAACCCATGATACCTATACGCATGGGATCTATTCCAAATTCCTTAGCTCTGGACCGAATAACCAATATCGCACGCTGGGCATCCTGAAGAGGTCCGGTTTCTTTATGGATCATAGTACTGTCATCAGGGATACGATATTTCAAAACAAATGCAGCAATACCGGATTTATTAAACCTTCGCGCCACATCTTCACCTTCATAACCCATTGCCAGATTGATATATCCACCACCCGGACAAATGATCACGGCAGCTCCGGTTGATTTTCTTTTTGAAGGCAGGAAAATGGTTAATGTAGGTCTTGAAATCTCACTGACGATCAGGATATCGCCGGGATCATATCTGTAATATTCCTGGTTAACAGCTTGCCTTGAATTGGGGATTTCGCCATTATATAACGGAATTACTGTTGGTACTTTCATCTTGAAAAAGAAAAATGAGGCGATAAGGCAAATCAAAAAAGGCGGAATCGCTTTTTTTATCATGTGTATAAAGTTAAGCTTCTGAAGGATTCCTTCATCAGTCAAATGGACATACCTTTGACATCTTAAATTTATTTATGCCGTATCTTATCAGGTATTTATTCATTTTTTTTATTTTTTGTTCTCCCTTTTTTACAAAGGCAGCTACTTATGATACGTTATCAATCGGTAATAAATTATCCATTGGTATCTGGCGGGGAGAGATTTTACGGGAGGATGGTCATGCAATTCCATTTAATTTTCAAACTAAAGAAATTGCCGGTAAAATTCTTATTTATGTTATTAACGGGGCCGAAAGGTTACTCGTCGACAATATCCGGAAACAGGGCGATTCACTTTTTATTGAAATGCCTTTTTTTGATTCGCATTTTGCTGTCAGGATTTTGGATGAACAAAAGATGGAAGGAAGCTGGATAAAAGATTATGGGAACCGGGTGGTAGTCATACCATTCCAGGCAATTTTCAATGAACCCAACCGGTACGAGGTTACGCAAGCCCCGGTCTTTAATATTTCAGGCAGATGGGCTGTTCATTTTAAAGGTGCGGACGATTCAACAGAAGCCGTTGGTGAATTCAGACAATCGGGATCCCAGGTCAGAGGAACTTTTCTGACACCTTCTGGTGATTATCGTTTTCTGGATGGCGTGGTAAGTGGAGATACTCTAAAAGTTTCTGCATTTGACGGAGGACATGCATATTCATTTATTAGTATAATCAAGGATACTAATAAAATGATTGATGGTTTTTTTTACGCTGGGGCAAAGAATATTGAATCCTGGTTTGCTGAAAAAAATGAACAGGCAAAATTGCCGGATGAATTCAGTCTGACCCGTTTAAGGGATTCCGCCAATTCAACCCTTCATTTTAAATTTCCTGACCTGACAGGACACCAGGTATCTCTGAGGGACCCGGCTTATAAAAACAAAGTCGTTATTGTTCAGATCCTTGGCTCCTGGTGCCCTAACTGCATGGATGAAACCCGTTTTCTGAGTGCCTGGTATATTCAAAATAAATCAAGGGGCGTGGAAATTATCGGGTTGGCTTACGAAAGAACTACTTCGTTTGCTAACGCAAAAAGATTATTGCAACCCTTTATAATACGATTTAATGTTACCTATCCTATTCTCGCAACCGGTGTTGCATTCAGCGATTCCCTGCGAACGGAAAAAACACTGCCTGAAATACAGGAAATCGTTGGATTCCCCACGACCATTTTCATTGATAAAAAAGGATTGGTCAGAAAAATTGATACGGGTTTTAACGGTCCCGGAACAGGAGATCATTATGAGATTTATAAGAAAGAGTTTAATGATCTCATTAATAGTCTTTTAAAAGAATAACCTATGGGATCACAATTGCATACTAAATTATTTGGCGTATACTAATAATATTAGTATTTTTGATGAAAGGCTCCTGTCATGCTTACCCAAAACCGCTCCATTGTTCATTTTGACCTGGATGCATTTTTTGTAAACGTTGAATATCTCAGGAATTCCCGTCTCAAAGGTAAACCCATTGCAGTGGGGGGACATAGTGACCGGGGCGTAATCGCATCCTGCAGTTATGAAGCCAGGAAATTCGGCGTTCATTCAGCCATGCCCACCAGACTTGCAAAACGTTTATGCCCTGAATTGCTTATCATCCAGGGAGATATGGATAATTATTCCCGTTTTTCAAATCTCATAACTGAAATCATCCGGATGGAAGTACCGGTTTTTGAAAAGTCCAGTATTGACGAGTTCTATATCGATATGACAGGAATGGATAAATTTTTCGGAACTCTCGGTTTTGTAAAATATCTCCGGAAAAAAATAATTAAAGAAAGCGGACTTAGTATTTCCCATGCACTTGCATCTAATAAATTGATTAGCAAAGTGGCTACCAATGAATGCAAACCCAATGGCGAGCTCGAAGTTAAACCTGGCAATGAAAAATTATTTCTGGCCCCCCTTCCAATCGAGAAATTGCCCATGGTAGGAAACCAGACCGCCACCCTGCTCCGGAGGATGGGTGTGGAAACAATTTCCATTTTAAGTCAGATCCCGGTTGAAATGATGATTAATCTGCTCGGAAAAAACGGTATCGAACTCTGGAGAAGAGCACAGGGTGTAGATGAGACACCCATCGTCCCCTATCACGAACAAAAAAGTATAGGTACGGAGAATACTTTTGAAACCGATACTATCAATATACAGTTCCTGCACAAGGAACTGGTGAGAATGACAGAAAAAATTGCTTTTGAACTACGTTGTAATAATAAACTCACAGGTTGTGTTACGGTAAAAATCCGCTACAGTGATTTTCAAACCCTCACTATGCAGTCAACAATCGCCTATACGGCGAATGATCATATCCTACTGCAGAAAGTAAAAGAAATTTTTAATAAACTATATGACCGGCGTTTGCTCGTCCGGCTGGTTGGCGTTCGATTTACTAACCTGGTTGAGGGCAGTTACCAGATCAATATTTTCGAAGACAGCCAGGAAATGATCGGACTTTACCAGGCTATCGATAGCATAAAGAAACAATTTGGAGAAAAACTTTTATTTCGTGCCGCATGTATCTGAATTGTAAAACCTATTTCAGTTTCCGTTACGGAACTTTTAGTACCAAAGAACTGGTGACACAGGCAGCCGCCCTTGGAATAACCCAGCTTGCACTTACTAATATCAATAATACCTGCGACGCATGGGACTTTGTTGACTTCTGCC
>Ga0210384_10004651_pt1 | contig 15224 bp, 13 predicted proteins | sample IncBWH2MmetaG_FD_160574 | JGI IMG/M metagenome (GOLD analysis project Ga0210384, IMG submission 160574) | Forest soil microbial communities from Barre Woods Harvard Forest LTER site, Petersham, Massachusetts, United States - Inc-BW-H-2-M | ecosystem: Environmental > Terrestrial > Soil >...
TCATCAGTGAGTGATTGATACTGCCAAGATAGTTTCGGCTCACCAGTATCAGCCTGGCATCCAGCTGTTTTATTAAATCAATAACAAACTCTTTTTCATTTAACGGGACCATCAGGCCACCTGCACCTTCGATGATCAGGGGACGATCAGATTTCATTTGGTTAAAATCCTTTATAATCCGGCCTAAATCAATGTGTCGGTTTTCTCTCGCTGCTGCAATATGAGGTGAAGCTGCCAATTGCAGCAGATATGTTTCCGGATGAATGATGGTTTCTGAATTGCTGATCATGGAAGCCAGCCATTTGCTATCTGTTCCCTCTTCGAATCCCGCTTGTATTGGTTTCCAATAATCAGCACGCAGGGCTTCAGCAAGGACGGCAGCAACAACTGTTTTTCCAATGCCGGTTCCAGTGCCGCTGATAAAAAAAGGCCTCATCCCGTTTTATTAATGAATATTGAAAAAAGAGTCGTCCCATAATTCCTTTCCTTAACAAATAGTGGAAAATCCTTGTAGCGGTTGCGTGGTGTATGTTCCAGAACAAACCAGCCGTTCTTCTTCAGAAAGTTTCCATCCACGATATGTACCGGAATCTGGTCAATGGTCTCCAGGGCATAAGGGGGGCCGGCAAAAATGAAATCGAACTGTTCCTTATTATTTTTCAGAAACCTAAACACATCCGAAGGAACGATTTTCATTTGGTTCAGCCCGAGAGTTTCTGCAGTTTTACGGATGAAGTCAAGCATCTGGCTGTCTTTTTCCACAATGGTAAGATCGCCGGCACCGCGGGATGCCAGCTCAAAACTGATGCTGCCGGTTCCTCCAAAAAGGTCCAGGGTTTTCAGGCCTTCAATTTCACGGTTGGACTGTAGAATATTAAACAAACCTTCCTTGGCAATATCTGTAGTAGGCCTTGTATAGGGCATTTTTGAAGGCGGATGAATCTTTCTGCCTCCCCACTCTCCCCCGATTATACGCATATCGTCATTTTCAAAAGAGAGGAGAAAAAATGATTGGGAAACTGCATGAGTTCGTCCGTCATTTTTATACTGTCTTCCATGCTATCGAAGCGGATATTCAGGAAATACAATTCGAGGTCCTCATAAAGTGCAGATTTTTTCTCAACCATTCCTGAAAGTTCCAGCACAAGTTCCTCCCTGCTCATTTTGAGCTGGTGGCAGCAGTTCAGCAAATTGTATAATACATCTTTTGAATCCTGATACTCGAAATGCTGAATAAGCTGCAATTGCCCTTTTTTGCAAACCATCAGAAGCATTTTATCAGGATAGAAGAACGCTTTCATATAAGTAGGATCTTCTTTTGCCGTAAACATTTTAAAACACTTTAGCTGCAGGCTGTAAAAATGCCAGAACCGGGCATTCTGAAATTTTTCCTGCATCAGAAAATGAATCCGGGCAGGAACACGGTAAACATTATGAAATTCAAACCAGGGAATTTTTTCATCCAGCACGAGGTCATTGCTGAGATCACCATAAATAAGGTCGGTTACCGGTCTTTTCATATCGGAACCAAAAAATTTTTCAGGGATCAGGTTACTCTCGGGGAAATTATAAACAAGGAATGTTTCACTTGCATTAAACCTGCTTAAAATAGGATCGGTTTCCAGGATACCGCGAACGATTGTTTCGGGTTCATTTGTTTTGAGCTGGGGCCATTGAAAAACCTTGATAGCCACCGGGCGCATACCACGGACATTTAATAAAACAAAAATCAGCGAACAGGCCCCCACTTCAATAAGCAGGCGGCACTGGGTTGGATCCTCGGCATGGGGATCATCATTATGTATATCAAAATCAGGTCTGATGGTCATAAAGCGGATCGCAATAATACTACAATTTGGCGGATGGAAGGCCGGATTATTGCCATTCAGTAAGCAATTGGCGGGCAATCACTTTTACTCTTATATCGTCATAAATAAGGTCTGGCATGCCTAAAAGAATCCGCAGGTAGGCAATCGCTTTTTTATCCTGTCCCATGCGGTGATAAGAACGTGCCAGCTCATAATAATTCAGAATAAATCCGGGATTTAAAGAACGGCTTTTTTCAAAGTCAGCAATGGCTTCTTCCAGGCTCGCATCTGGCAGTCTGCCATAAAACATCCTGGCGAATGATCTTTCAGCCATGCTGAGCTCACTAACGTCATAATTCCACCTGCCCAGAATATGATAAGCCCTGAAATTTGACGGATCAAGATGTATAGCATTCTCTGCGTAATGCTTTACGTCCTTTGCCATGATCACACGTTCCCTTGTGGAAGATACCCTGCTTATCCTGCCCAGCGCAAATGCCATGGCACAATTAGCTTCTGAAGAATTTTGATTTACACTCAATGCTGCAGCAGCATAATTTTTTGCTGCGATAAAATAGGGACGCATTTTTTCTTTATCAATCTGTCTCGCCCCTATCCTGGAACAAAGTTCACTGCATTTCCAGAGAGCAAGCAAGTTGGCAGGTTCGTACTTTAATATTTCAGCATATTTAAGAAAGGCCTCATTTTCATGAAAAGAGGATTCCTGTTGCTGCGCTTCTTTCAGAAGCTGATTCAGATCCTGAGAAAATAACAGGCATGGAATGCCTAAGAAAATTAAGGTAAGCAGTCGAAGCATAATGAATTCTTACTTAAATGAACGGTGCATCGTTACTCCTACCTTACCGACAAAATGTTCTATGGGTGCCTGCAATTTAAAAACGCTGATTCTGATCTCGGATACGGCTGGAAATTGATGTTTGATGTTTAAGATAATACCCTGGCAGATTTTTTCCAAAAGAAATACAGGTTCCTTCATTTTTTCCTGTACTATCTTAAATAAATTAACATAACTGATAGTATCTGAGATCTTTTCGAACACATAATCAGAATCCGGATAAGAAACACTGAGATTTACTTCAAAAGAATTCATGACTTTTCTCTCTTCCTCATAAATTCCATGGTGTTCATAAAAAATAAGCTGCAGAAGTTCAATAGTGATCATAAAATCCAATTTCTTATTTTGGCTGAAGCGACAGCCAGCGTTCTGCATCCAGGGCAGCCATGCATCCGCTGCCAGCTGCTGTTACAGCCTGCCTGTAAATCCTGTCCTGCACATCTCCTGCGGCAAAAACGCCTTCAATATTTGTTCTGGTACTTCCCGGAACGGTTTTAATATAGCCTGTTTCATCCATGTCCAGCCAATCCCTGAAAATGGCTGAATTGGGCTCGTGGCCGATGGCTACAAAAAATCCATTTATTGGGATGGTTTCAATGGTTCCGGAAGCAATATTATTTATACGTACTCCTTCCACTCTGACATCACCAAGTATTTCTTCCACGACTGAATTCCAGTATATTTTAATATTGGGTGCTTCTTTAACACGCTGTTGCATGATCTTGGATGCACGCATCTGATCCCTGCGTATAAGCATGTGTACGTTCGTTGCAAGTTTTGATAAATACAAAGCTTCTTCTGCCGCCGTATCTCCGGCTCCCACTATGGCCAGTTCTTTTCCCTTGAAAAAAAATCCATCACATACTGCACAGGCACTCACACCATATCCGTTGAGTTTTTCTTCACTCGGAAGCCCCAGCCATTTTGCTGTTGCGCCCGTTGCAATAATTACAGAATCCGCTTCGATCAGTTTTTCATCATCTATCCAAACCTTAAATGGTCGTTTTGAAAAATCCACTTTGGTGGCAAGACCATAACGGATATCTGCTCCCATACGGCTGGCCTGCTTTTCAAAATCCACCATCATTTCCGGACCCTGTATCCCGTTTGGATAACCAGGATAGTTTTCAACTTCAGTGGTTATTGTAAGCTGACCACCGGGCTGAATTCCCTGGTATAGCAATGGTTTTAAATTGGCACGTGCAGTATATATCGCCGCAGAATAACCCGCAGGACCTGATCCGATAATCAAACAATGAACCCGTTCTGTTGATTTATTTTCCATAAAAATTCTAATCAAAATTCTTCTGATATGTTAGTCCTGATTTTAGGCTTTAAGCTTTAGGCTTTAGACTCGAAGAGGGACAAATTTAATCGTAAATGTTGATAAAGAAGGTCGTGCAGATGACGAGTTAAAAAGTAAAAAGTAAAAAGGAAAAAGGAAAAAAATACGGATAATAATAAAACTGAAAGCGTAAGGCGTAAGGCGTAAAGCATAAAGCGTAAGGCGTAAGGCGTAAAGCTTAAAGCAAAACAAACTGGAACAATTAGGAGTGTGGAAGTACTTCATGAATAAATAAAAAAACCGTCCCGCAATCAGCAGAACGGCCTATCTTTTTCCTTTTTACTTTTGAATTTTTCCTTTTTACTTTTGAATTTTTCCTTTTTACTTTTGAATTCTTCCTTTTTACTTTACCCCAGGTACGCTTTTAGCGCACTGCTATACCTTGCTTTCTGAAGGCGCTTGATGGCTCTTTCTTTGATCTGACGGATTCTTTCCTTGGTCAGGTCATATTTCTGTCCGATTTGCTCGATGGTAACACCGTTTTCTCCATCAAGTCCGAAATAAGCATTTACGATTTCTGCTTCACGGGGACTCAGTGATTTTAACACCCGGCGGATTTCAGCCCGAAGGGAATCTTTCATCACATCATCATCTGTATCATCCCCGCCTTCCAGCAGATCACCCATTGCCACATCTTCGGCTTCGTGTACCGGGGCATCCAGTGAACTGTGACGAGTATTGCTCTGGAAAATATTATTTATTTCTGTTTCGCTCATTTCAAGCAATTCAGCCAGCTCTTCCGTACTTGGCTCACGTTCGTGCTCCTGTTCGAAAGCCATATAGGCTTTATTGGCTTTATTGTATGTGCCAATTTTGTTCTGGGGAAGACGTACAAGACGACCCTGTTCGGCTAAAGCCTGCAGGATAGACTGACGGATCCACCATACAGCGTAGGATATGAATTTGAAACCCTTGGTTTCATCAAAACGCTGGGCGGCCTTAATCAATCCCAGGTTTCCCTCATTGATCAGGTCACTCAGAGAAAGACCCTGGTGCTGATACTGCTTTGCCACAGAAACCACAAAACGAAGGTTTGACTGGGCCAGTTTGTCCAATGCCTTCTGATCTCCCATCTTAATCCGCTGAGCGAGAATGGTTTCCTCTTCCGGCGTGATCATGGAGATCTTTGAGATTTCCTGTAAATACTTTTCAACCGCCTGTGAATCGCGGTTAGTAATCTGGGTAGCAATTTTAAGTTGCCTCATAATGGATAATAATAATTGTTGACAAATGTCTTTGTCGGATACAAATCAACGATATAACAATGCAAATCGCGGAATAGTTGATAAGGGTAGGATTAAATATGTTCCGCTCATGTACAGGCACGAAAGTAATACCCAATCGCGGAACTTCATAACCTTTCTGAAATTAAAAAACATAAAATTTGGTAAAACGAACTTTTTAGTTATATATTTGATCTAACAACTAAAAAACTAGTTATAGTATTTATTGACGTGAAAAGTGATTTCCAAATAGAAATCCGTCAACCGCCAACCGTCAACCGCCAACCTAAAAAATATGGTAAAAACTTTAACAAAATCAGAAGAACAGGTAATGCAGGTCCTCTGGAAACTCGGGAAGGGGTTTTTGAAAGAAATTATTGAAACAACGCCCGAACCAAAACCGCATTCCAACACCATTGCAACCATCCTGAAGATCCTGGTAGAAAAAGGCTTCGTGGAATACACCGTACATGGTCGAAACAATATGTATAAGCCCCTGATTTCCCAGGCTGAATATGGCAAAAAATCGGTCAACCAACTGATTAAGGGATATTTTGACGGCAGCCCTGCCCGCCTGGTATCCCAGTTTATAAGTGACCATAAATTGAGCGAAGCCGAACTGGAATCTTTACTGAAACAGATTCAACAAGCAAAATACAGTAAACCATGAATATCCTGATCTATCTAATCAAAACGGTCCTGGTATCCGGATTGCTGTTAGCATATTATTGGCTTTTCCTGCGAAATCGCTTTTTTCATGGATTCAACCGGTACTATCTATTATCGATTCCTGTCCTCGGCTTTTTACTCCCGGCCTTACACCTGAGCCTTCCTTCTTTCTGGAATCATGCAGCATCCGGATCACCGATCCTTTTACTCGGGGTTGGACAAGGATCAGTCGAGGAGGCCGTGACAATTTATGCCAACCAGCAGTCAGGAAAAGGATTTTCCCTGGAATTCATAATGGTCATTTTGTCCCTGCTCATAACTGCATTTCTATTTATCCGTTTTTATAAATCCATCCGTTTTCTTTACCAGTTGCGAAAAGAAAAACCATTTCTGATACTGCCCGAAGCAACCGTTTATTTCGTTTCTGAAAAAGGAACCCCCTTCTCTTTTTTCAAATCTATTTTCTGGGGAAAGGAATTGGTATTAGAAAGTGAAGCCGGCGAACAAATACTGCAGCACGAAATCTACCATGTAAAAAATAATCATTCCCTGGATATCCTTTCTCTGGAAATTCTAACTATCGCCATGTGGTTTAACCCATTCCTGTACCTGATCCGTCAGGAACTAAAAGCGATCCATGAATATGCTGCAGATGCATGGGTCGCTGCTAAAACAGATACCTACGCATATGCAAGCCTGTTATTATTGAATGTTTCAGGGTCAGCCCTGCCAATTACACATCCATTTTTTAAAAACCAGATCAAAAGAAGAATCACTATGATGACTAAATCAAAAAAACAGAAAGCAGGCCTGTTGGGCCGTTTCTTTATCCTGCCCGTGATCGCGATTTTAATCGGACTGTTCTCATTCAAAATGCATAACGTCATTCATTTTTCATCCGCCAAACCCATACGTGTTGTTATCGATGCCGGCCATGGTGGCAATTTTATCGGCACGCAATTCAATGGTGTACTTGAAAAAAATATCAACCTGACCATTGCAAAAAAAATTCAGTCACTCGCCAGTCAATATAATGTAGAGGTGATCATGTCGAGGGAAACAGATATAACACCAGGTAGTAACGAATTACAAGAATCACTGAAATATATTGCAGACCTGCCAAAAAATAACAATGCCGACCTGTTTGTTTCCATTCATACCAATGCAACTGGGAACGAACAGGAAGGAAAACTGCAGTCTTCCAAATCAGGATTCGAGATTTACATACCCAGGAATTCAAGTGAAGTATATGAAGGCTCGTTAAAATTTGGATCTGCTATGGCAGAAGTTATTAAATCAGATTATTCCATCGAACACGAATTAAAACAAACTCCTGGCGACGGCGGAAACATCTACATATTGAAAAACGCAACCGTGCCGGCCCTTTTAATCGAATGCGGTTATATGGACAATCCAGCTGATCTGAAATATCTGCAGGATGACAGGAACCTGGAAAAAATTGCTCGTGATATCCTGGAAGGTATCCGGAAATATTCTATGGAAACAACCAGGTATGCGCCTCCAATAGTCATTTCAACGGATTCGATACCATCCGATACGACATCAATGGAATCGATTAAAAAAATGGATCAAATCAAGATCGCTTCCATAAATGTCGACAGAAATTCAAGACTGATAACTATAACTACTAAAGACGGGAAAAAATTATATGCGGTAATTACAGATGAAATGATTCATTCCTGGGATTCTGCACGAATTGTAAGGGACAATGCATCCGATCTTGTGAATGCGGATCAGGCTGTCTTTACAAAACCACGTATCGTAAGGGACAATGCATCCGATCTTGTGAATCCGGATCAGGCTGTCTTTACAAAAGTAGAAGTGGAAGCCGAATATCCGGGGGGACAACATGCCTGGTACGAGTATTTGTCAAAAAATCTGAAATATCCCGAAGCGGCCATAAAAAAGGAAATACAGGGACAGGTAATGATGGAATTCATAGTGAATAAAAATGGAGAAGTATCGAATATCCGTGTTGTCAGCGGACCGGAAGAACTAAAAGGAAGCTCGGTTGATGTTATCAAAGGAAGTGGTAAGTGGATTCCGGCAAAGCAAAACGGACAGGTTGTAGAATCTTATAAATGGCAACCCATTAATTACAAATTGGAGCGTCAGAATTAAATAAAGTAAAAATTAAAAAGGAAAAAGTCAAAATGAAAAAGTAAAAAATAAAAAAGGGAATAGTTTATGGATCCCGGGAGAAGATAAAAAGGAAAAGGTAAACTAAAATATCAGTAACCGATTTGATTTTCCCCGGTATCGATGAGTAATTCTTTTTTGTCCGAATCTTCCACACGGCCGATTATACGTGCTTCCATGCCAAATTCCCCGATCCTGTCAATGAGCGCTGCGGCAGCTGAAGGATCCGTATAAATTTCAAGGCGCTGTCCCATATTGAAAACCTGATACATCTCACGGTCATCTGCACCCGAAGACTTCCGGATCAGGTCAAATATAACCGGAGGCGTAAATAAATTGTCCTTAATAATACGCATCGGACGCGGCAGGTACTTCAGAGATTTGGTTTGTCCGCCACCGCTGCTGTGAATCATCCCATGCACCTGTTCAAAATGATTTTCAAGAATGGACTTCACCACGGGTGCATACGTGCGGGTCGGACTCAATAACAATTTACCTACCGGCATTTCTTCACCCGTTTCTGTTTTTACCAGGTCGGTCATTTTATAAGTTCCGGTATAAATCACATCTTTATCCAGCATGGGCTCGACAGTCTCCGGATAATAATGGCCATAGCTGGATTCGAGTACATCATGTCTTGCACTGGTTAGCCCGTTGCTTCCGATTCCGCTGTTATATACTTTTTCATATGTCGATTTTCCACTGCTGGAAATCCCTATTATTATGTCACCCGCTCCTATTTTTTCATTGCTGATGATCCCGGATCTTGGCCAGCGTGCCGTCATCGTACCATTCACTGCAATGGTCCTTACAAGATCTCCCACATCAGCAGTTTCGCCTCCCAGGAAATGGATGGATACACCGTAGTTCTTAAGTTCATCAAAAAATTCCTGCGTGCCTTCAATAATAGCCTGTAATACTTCGCCTGGAATCCTCGATTTATTCCGGTCGATGGTGGAAGAAAATAAAAGATTATCATAGATGCCCACACATAAAAGGTCGTCCAGGTTCATGGCAACAGCATCCCGGGCGATATCTTTCCAAACGGATATTTCACCCGTTTCCTTCCAATAGAGATAAGCAAGTATACTCTTGGTGCCTGCACCGTCGGCATGCATGATATTCACCCAATTCGCATCCTTTCCTAAAAAATCCTCGTATACTTTACAAAACGCAAAGGGATAAAGCCCTTTATCGAGACGGGCTGTTGCCTGATGCACTTCTTCTTTCTGGGCCGAAACACCTCGTCTGGAGTAAAGAGACATATAAAACCACGGTTTTATTAAGGCGCAAAGCTAATCGAATCACTACAGCCTGAAAACGAAAAACAGAAATTTTAATTCATAAGTTGTGTTTTTATAATTTCGCACCAGATTTTGCATATGCTGGTTTACAGGAATATCGATCACTTACCCCTTTTTCGTAACGCCGTACTCACCATTGGAACCTTTGATGGCGTACATACTGGTCATCAGCAGGTGATTACCCAGATGAAAAAACGCGCCCTTGAAATAGATGGGGAAACAGTGATCATAACCTTCGATCCCCATCCTCGCACCATCATTAATGCAGCATCGGGCATTCGACTCATCAATACCCTGGACGAAAAAATTGAACTGCTCACTGACAAAGGCATCGACCATCTTGTGGTTGTTCCTTTTACGGAAAAATTTGCACAGCTATCCGCGGAAGATTATATCAGCCAGTTCCTGATCCGGTATTTCAAACCCCATACACTCATCATCGGGTATGATCATCATTTTGGTAAAGGAAGATCGGGTAATTATGAATTGCTGAAACTGCTTACGACTACATATCAATACCAGCTGCTGGAAATTCCAGCACATGTTTTGGATTCTATTTCCGTAAGTTCCACACGCATACGACAGGCCGTCGGACATGGAGAAATGGATATCGCAAGTCACCTGTTGGGATATACTTATTTTTTTAGTGGCCTTGTCGTTGAAGGAAATAAGCTGGGCAGAACCATCGGGTTTCCGACAGCCAATCTCGAGATCTCAGAAAAATCCAAACTGATACCCGGCGATGGCGTATATGCTGTGGACGTTGAATCATCTGATGAACCAGGCAAAAAATACCAGGGCATGATGAATATAGGATTCCGTCCTACGGTTGACGGTTCAAAGAGAATGATTGAAGTGAATATTTTCAATTTCGACCGTTCTATCTATGGCTCATTCCTGAAAGTATTTGTAAAGAAATTCCTCCGCCCTGAAATAAAATTCAGCGGACTCAATGCACTTAAGGAACAACTGGCAGAGGATAAGAAGAATGCAGGGAAACTCTGAAAGTATGGGAGTATGGGAGTATGGGAGTATGGGAGTATGGGAGTATGGGAATTAGAAACTTTGGCACTGAAATTAATTAGCCTTATTAAAAATATAAAAATGAGAGTTGTTAGTACGAGATTTGAAAATGATCTTTTCATTCCCATACTCCCATACTCCCATACTCCCATACTTTTCTTATACTCTTTTCTCATAAGCGCCCACACATTGTAACAAATCCGTACATTTTTACTTAAACACTCAACACAGTGTGTTGATTATTAACAGTTTATAGTTCTGGCATTTTCTTAGCGAAGAAGTTCGAGGCAGTCATATCCAGGAACTAACAAAATCCTAAAAAGATGTTTAAGAATTATTTAAAAACGGCGGTAAGGAACCTTCTCCGCAACAAAGTATATTCCTTCATCAATATAGCAGGACTGAGTCTCGGACTTGCATGTTGCATGTTGATTTTTTTGTATTCGAAAGATGAAGTCAGCTACGACAGATTCCATAAAAACAAGGAGAATATATACCGGATCGTTGCCAACATGACGAACCCACAGGGCATTACTAATAAATTTTCCAGCACCGGCATGATGCCCGGGCCCGAGTTCAAGAGACAGATTCCTGAAATAGAAGATTATGTCAGAATAAAGGATGCCAGCTACACAGTTAAAAACGGCAACAACGTATTCGACCAGGAAGCTCTCTGTGTGGATGATAATTTCTTTTCCGTTTTTTCTTTTCCGCTCATACAGGGGGATGCTAAAACCGCACTGAAAAATATCCGCTCTCTTGTTCTTTCAGAAGAAGAGGCTGAAAAATATTTTGGAAATAAAAATGCAGTAGGCCACACACTCGACCTGAAATTAAATGACACATTCCGCAGTTTCGTCGTATCAGCTGTCACCCGCAGGTCACCACAGAATTCATCCATAAAAATCAAAATGCTTGTACCCATACTTTCAGATAAGAATATGCGGGATGATAACGCATGGTTGAATTTTTATCTCAACAGTTTTATAACCCTCAAACCAGGAGTAGATAAAAAATCTGTAGAAGATAAGATTGCAAATGTGTATAATAAAGATGCTGCAGCACAGATAAAAGATGCCGCTGAAAAATATGGTTTTAAAGACAGGGTCCGGTATGGACTCCAGCCCCTGCTAGAAATGCATTTGAGCACAGATTACCAGGCGGACAATGGATTAAAAGATTCCAGTAAGCCTATCTACTCTTATATCCTGATCGGCATCGCCCTGTTTATTTTACTGATAGCATGTATCAATTTCGTTAATCTGACCGTAGCGCGTTCTCTTAAAAGGGCCAAGGAGATTGGAATCCGTAAAGTTGTAGGCGGACAGCGTCGTCAGCTCATCACACAATTTTTGAGCGAGTCCTTTATTTTATGTTTTATGGCCTTTGTTCTGGCGGTTCTTTTAGTTCAGCTTGCACTTCCTTTTTTCAATACACTCTCCAATAAAGCACTTTCCTTTTCCTATTTGCTGGATACAAAGTTAATCGCCGGTTTTGTAGTGATTTTCCTGGTAACGGGCCTGCTTGCCGGCTTTTATCCGGCAATGGTTTTATCGGGTTTTAATCCAGTTCAGTCATTGTATGGTACCCAACTTGTCGGGGGAAAAAATTATTTGTCAAAAGGACTGGTAGTTCTCCAGTTCACTTTGGCCCTTGTGCTGATCATTGCCACGATCACCATTTATTCACAGTTTAACTTCCTGATGGAATATGACCTGGGCTATAATGATAAGAATGTGGTTGCTTTAAGTAATGAAAATATTGACAGACAAAAACTGGAAGTTTTGAAAACAGAATTATTGAAAAACCCTTCCATTGAAAGTGTATCCGGTGATCAGGGTGGAAGGCAGGGTACCATGGCGCATATAAATGGAGATCACGAAATGTTATTTGATATTAAGAATGTTGATGAAAACTATCTTTCGCTTTTTGAAATACCTGTTGTTAAAGGAAGAGATTTTTTAAAAGAAAATATATCTGACAGCGCCAAAGCAGTGCTGGTAAATGAAACATTTGCGAAAGAAGCCGGATGGAAGAATCCCCTCGGACAGACAGTTGATTTCTATTACAACAACAAAAAATATTCAGTAATTGGCGTGGTGAAGGATTATCACTTTCTTTCCCTTAAAGAAAAAATTCCATCCCAGCTCTTCATCATGAACCCCCAATATTCATTCAGGGATATTTTTATAAGGCTGAAGTCAGGCAATACAGCAGAGTCTATAAATTTTATAGAAAAAACATTTAAGCAATTATTTCCTTTTAAAGTGTATCAGTATTCATTCAAAGATGAAAAGAATGCCGAAGAGTATTACAGCGAAGCCAAATGGAAACAGATCATCAGTTTTGGAGCGGTACTTACTATTTTTATTTCCTGTATTGGTTTGTTTGGACTTGCTACACTTTCAGCAGAACGCCGCAAAAAAGAAATCGGCATACGCAAAGTGCTGGGATCAACTGTTGAAGCCATCGTGATAAAACTTTCGAACGACTTTTTAAAACTAATCATAATATCTGCACTCATCGCATCCCCCGCAGCCTGGTGGGCAATGCATAAATGGCTGGAAAATTATCCTTATAGGATCTCGATGAATATCTGGATGTTCGCAGCAGCTGGTTTACTGGTTGTTTTGATCGCATTGGCAACTGTGGGATTCCAGGCTGTGAAGGCTGCTGTTGCCAACCCTGCGGATAGTTTGCGAACTGAATAACTCTTAACTGAAAGTGTGGTAGTGTGGTAGTGTGGTAGTGTGGTAGTGTGGTAGTAAAATAAAATAACTACCACTCTACCACACTACCACACTACCACACTATTTTAGTTACGAGTTCTTTCAAAAGTGCACCATCTTCAATATTGACAGAGCCCACACCTACACTTTTCAAATTATACTGATGCAGTAAAAGCAATGCATTCTCTGTTCCGGCGAATCCATAATTTTTTGCGGCCTGCAGATAATCCTTCACATAATAAGGTGATACGCCCAGAACGGCGGCAGTCGTTTTCTCGTCAGGACCAGGAATCCCGAATATCATATACACTTTGCTGAAAAAACTATAGAGGGCGGGAAGTACTAATTGAATGGGCGCGGCTTTCGGATTGCTTTCAAAATATTGTATGATCCGCAGAGCTTTTGATAAATCTTTTCTCCCCAGGGCTGTCTGCAATTCAAATGCATTGTATTCTTTACTGATGCCTACAAAATTCTCGATATCATCTTCATGAATCGCTTTCCTCGTACCGAGATTGATCTGAATTTTTTCTATCTCACTTTTAATGCGCGTCAGGTCGTTACCAATATGATCTATCAGCAGGCTCAGCGCTTTTTGATTAATGGTAAGTCCCTTCGATTGTAATAAACCGGTCACCCATTCCGGCAACTGGTTATCATACATTTTTTTTGTAGATAACAATTCACCTTTATCCTTCAGAAGTTTTGCAAGTTTACTGCGACCATCTACTTTTTTATCCTTGTAAGAAACTACGAATACGGTGGAACCCAATGGTTGTTGAATATACGGTTCAAGTTTGGCGATATCACGCATCTGCTGCGCCTCCTTTAATAATACCACCTGCCGCTCGGCGAACATTGGATAACGACGGCAGGAATTGATGACCTCAGCCCAATCCGCATCCTTTCCGTAAAAAACAGAAAGGTTAAAAGCTTTTTCTTCTTCGGGCAAAAGATGCTGTTCGGCATAATCCATCACTTCATTTATATAGTAATCCTCCTCACCTTCCAGCCAGTAAACAGGCTTGAAAACTTTTCTTTTCCAGTCGCGGATGATTTGTTCGGCAGACAAATTTTATGATTTGAATGCAAGATATTTTTTAATTGTCAATGGTAAATTGTTAATGGTTAACGTGATTCAACAAAGCAGATCATTAACCATTAACCATTGACAATTAACCATTTACGCTGTGTTTTATTCTGCACACCGGGTGAATAAACCTAAAATTGGCACGGTTTTAGACCAACAGCACACTGGAAACCCCACTAAACCGTGTTTCCCTTTAAAAACAAATTTCTAAAATAAAAAGTACAAACCATGAGCACTACGAATTATCCATCTGCGTCTCCGCAAAGTCAGCCTCCGAAAAAAGATTTTAAAAATCTGGTTATTGGATTACTGGCAGCAGGATTCCTTGGCACCTGGGGTTATTTGTTATGGAACAATAACAAACAGGAACAGGTTCAGCAGAGCCAGCAAACACAGATCGCTAAAGTAACAGATGAAAAAGGCGCATTACAGAAGAATTTTGATGATGCCCTTGTTCGCCTTGATTCACTGACTGGTACCAACAATCGTCTACAGACACAGCTTTCAGGTGCAAATTCTGATATCGCTAAGAAGAAAGCAGAAATCAGAAGCATCCTCGGAAAGAAAAATGCAACGGTTGCTGAATTAAATAAAGCAAAAGCGCTTATCGCTGACCTGAATACAAAGATCACTGATCTGCAGACACAGGTTGCAACGCTTACAGCTTCCAATCAACAGCTGACTGCTGATAAAACAGCGTTGACTGCTGATAAAGAAAAACTGACTTCCGATCTTTCCACTACAACTACACAGAAGGAAGATCTGGAAAAGAAAGTAGATATCGCTTCAACACTTAATGCCTCAAATATTTCCGTAACACCGGTTAAAGACCGTAAGAACGGAAAAGAAAAAGTTACTACAACGGCTAAGAGAGTTGATAAGCTGATCATTTCTTTCGACGTAAACAATCGTATTGCCCAGACTGGCCAGACTGATGTTTATGTTTGTATCACTGGTCCGGATGGCAAACCGATTTCTGTTCCTGCACTGGGTTCCGGAACATTTGCCAGCCGCGAT
>Ga0210384_10004652_pt1 | contig 15222 bp, 17 predicted proteins | sample IncBWH2MmetaG_FD_160574 | JGI IMG/M metagenome (GOLD analysis project Ga0210384, IMG submission 160574) | Forest soil microbial communities from Barre Woods Harvard Forest LTER site, Petersham, Massachusetts, United States - Inc-BW-H-2-M | ecosystem: Environmental > Terrestrial > Soil >...
CGTTCGATTTCCTTCGCCACCCATCGCGCCTCGTCTTCGATTTCCGCGAGTTCCACGACGCGAATCTTTTCGCCTTCCGGCCGGCTGGTGGTAAGCACTTTTTTCGGGAAGTCCGCGCTCACCGTGTTCATGCCGATCACTTGGCTTGCCACGCGCAGGATGTTCGGAGTGGAGCGGTAGTTTTCCGTAAGGGTCACACGGAAAGGCGTGGAATCGTCGCCTTCGCGCCATCCGGCAAAACGCTCCAGGAAAAGTTTGAAGCTGCCGAAAGACGCGCCGCGGAAGCGATAGATGGCTTGGTCATTGTCCCCGACGGCGAAGATGTTTTTCGTTTCGTTGGCCAGCAGCTCCAGCAGGCGCAGTTGCGCGATGTTGGTGTCCTGAAATTCGTCCACCAGAATATAGCGATACCGGTTTTGCAGTTTGGCGCGAAGTACAGAATCACGTTCGAGGAGTTCCACCGCGCCGGTGATCAGTGATCCGAACGAAGAGCGTTTTTTCTCAAGCAGCAATTCTTCGCTGGTTTTGTACGCCCGGGCGATTTCCCGTTCGCGCGCCACCATTTCTTCGCGCTCGCCGAGTGTGTCCGCATCGAGTTGCGCTCGCTCGGCCTCGAGTTCGGCGGCAAGCTGTTCCGCGTAACGATGGTAGTCGCTGGAGGAAACGAGTTCATCCTGGCAACGCGAAAAAAACTCGATGAAGTCGCTCAGGAACTGTCCCGGCTCGGCCAGCCGCCGGTAGCGATCGAGCTGAAGCCGATGCAGGTTGCGCCGCAGCAAAATCCAATGATCGACCGTGTCCAGCATGATGTGGTCCGAGTCCACATCTTTGAGCAGCGATTCGCAGAATGCGTGAAAAGTTTTGAGGGTAACCTCCTTGGCGCGCTCGCCCGCCGCCTTCACCACTCTCGACTTCATCTCTGCCGCTGCTTTGTCTGTAAACGTCAAGCCCAGGATGTTTTCCCCCGTCAACGACGCATCCGACTCCAGCAAATGCCGTATGCGCTCAGTAATAACGCGCGTCTTTCCCGTCCCCGCACCGGCAATGACGAGCAGCGGCCCGTCGCCGTGCGTGATCGCCCGTTTCTGCGCCGCATTCAGCTTTAGCCCGCTCTCACCTAGCGGCTCCATGTCAAACAAGGTGGCCATCGGCTAGAAGGGTAGCGGATTTCAGAGCGAAGAGGAAACTGCGTGGAATAATCTGCTTAATTATCTCGAGAATCTGCTGACGGAAAACATCCTTGTGATTATGTTGTCGGCTTGGCAATTTACTCTTCGCGGTCGTACAAAATTGTTTACAGCCGCCAAATCTGAGAGGAAAATGCCTCATCGGCTCTCCTGACCATCAAAAACGGAGAAAACAGATGCCCCTCGCCCTCCATTTGAAACACCGTCTTTCTTTCACGATCCTTCTTGGGGTGCTCTTGCTGCCGATCTCCGCGCCCTCTCAGGAGCAGGACACTGCTCCGAAGGTAAAAATCGACTGGCAAGACGGTCCCACCGTCGGCAAGCTTGGCGACCTCGCGGAAATCAAAGTTCCCGAAGGATATCGCTTTGCTGGCGCCGATGGCACCCGCAAGTTTTTGGAACTCACTCAGAATCCTCCCAGCGGCGCCGAACTCGGCGTTCTGATCCCGGAGCGCAAGAAAAACGAGCAAGCAGGCGAATTCTGGTTCGTGATCTTTGAGTTTCATGAAATCGGCTACGTCAAGGACGATGACCGCGACAAGCTGGACGCCAATGCCCTGCTCAAGGAACTCCAGTCCAACACCGAAGAGGGCAACAAAGAAAGAGCCAAACGCGGCTGGCCCGCTTACAACATCGACGGTTGGTACAAACCGCCCTATTATGATGTTTCGACAAAGAACCTGACTTGGGCCACCAACGGCCATTCCCTAGAGAATGGCAAGAACGAAAAAAACGTCAACTATTCCATACGCATCCTGGGTCGCCGCGGCACCATGGACGTGGACCTTGTCCTCGGTCCTGAAGTCGTTGATAACGTCTTGCCGAGCTTCGCTGAAGTGCTGAAGGGCTTTACTTTCAACACCGGCCACAGCTACTCCGAGTTTCGTCCAGGAGACAAAGTCGCGGAATATGGCCTCGCCGCACTGGTTGCCGGCGGAGCAGCCGCCGTGGCATTTAAAACGGGCTTGTTAGCCAAGTTCTGGAAGCTGATTGTCGCCATGTTCGTTGCCTTCGCCGCCATGATTAAGCGGGCCGTGAATTACATCAAACGCGTATTGACCGGCAAAGCTTCTGAGGAGTCGACACAGTCAGAATGACTGAAGTTCAGGTCCTCTTCTTGGTTCTCGCTGTCGTTTACTTCTTGCAGTGCATAGGATGGGCCCCTCTCGAAAGTGAAGTTCTGCGGATCGGCTGGCGCTATCGCACCAACCTTGCCCATGGGCTGCACATGCGCTTTGGCCAGTATAAGCTCTTTTTCCTGAATCCCTTTTCGCCACTCGCGGGTTCCACCGTGTGCGAATTCTTTCCCTCCGTAAGAACCAGCAAAGACGGATCACACGACAACCCAAATTCCTCGAAGATCGATGATGCCCCAGACACCCGAACGATCCGCTTGAGCGCGGTGGAAAAACAGCAGGTCCACAGCGAGGGAAAAGAAGTCCGCTCAGCTGGTCACGTCCTTTTCACCGCCCATTCGGAAGCGTTCGCAAGCTTTTTGGCCGGGGTTCTCGATCGCGTCCGAAAAAGTTCGGTGCGAGATCGCGACCGCGCCTTCGAACGCGAGTTCGAAAAAATGTTCGATGCCAAGAAGGTCGCCCTGCGCCTCGAAGAATACCAGGCCCACAGCGTGTTTCTCCGCGCAGCCTGCGTGCTGCTGTTTGTTTTCTTATTCATGATGGCCCCCGTGCTCGTCCGGCTCCGCGGACTCGAACGCATCTGGCCGGTTCTGCTCGCCTATTTGGTCTGGTCACTTGCCTGGATTGGCTGGAGTTTTTTGCGAGCCCACCGGGCGCTCTATCCTGAGCAGAAGGAAGGTCGCTGGCAGCAAGTGATGGTCCTGGCGCTTTCGCCTTTTTCGGCAATCCGTGCGAACGATGTTCTATTGCGAGACTTATTCTGCGACTTTCATCCCCTCGCAGTGGGTCAAGTCTTGCTGTCGAACGAAGAATTTCGAGGGCAGGCGGAACGAATCTTGCGCCACTCCTTGTTTCGGGCCGGCCGCGACGACACTTCCAGCGACGCCGTCATGCGGCGCGTGCTCCAAGCGTTTCTGACCAAAATCGAAATGCCACCTAAAGAACTTCTGCGTCCCCTGCAACGCGAGTCGGAAAATTGCCAAACCTACTGCCCGCTCTGCCTCGCCCAATTCTTCCTCGCCGAAGGCGAATGCCCCGATTGCGGCGACGTGCCCCTTAAGAAATTTCCACCCGAAGCTAAATCGTTGTAGGGTCCGACTTCCGAGGCGGCGCTCTTCAGGGCTTCACCGCTGCGACTTCCGCCCCGCCGTTACATCCGCCGTAAACTGCTTGGACTCTCCCCGTGGCACACTCAGTGTCTGCCACTTGTCTCCAGCGAAGTGCCGCGCGAGAAACACAATTTGTCCCACATGATAGGAATAGTGCGCCACCTGACGGTTGATCGCTTGCATGACGGAATGCGGTTCGGTGCGGATGGTAATTGTTCGCGTCAGATCCGCATCGTTCAGTGGCTCCAGCGCCCCGAAGAGGAGTCCCCACCCGCGTTCCCACATCTCCATCAATTCCGCGCGCGTTGTTGGCGGTTCTTCGAATTCTGTGTCGCGATTGCGGTCGCGCTTTTCGCCATCACTTGTCAGAAAATCCGTCCAGCGCGAGCGCATGTTTCCAGCCATATGCTTCACGATGATCGCAATGGAATTGGACTGCGGATCAGGAATGGTGAAAAGTGATTCGTCCGGGCACTGCGCTATCCCGCGCTCCGCCAGTTTCTTGTAGTACTGAAAAACACCGATGGAATCTTTTATGTACGACGTTGAGAATTGATGTGCCATATCGTGATTTTCTTCCGTTTCCGTAAACTGTCAAGTCGAGCCGCGAGAAACGGCGCAAATCGGAAGTGACCAATTTGGATGAGAGCGCAATTAAGCAGGGCAGAATTGTGGGGTAAGGTGGTGGGGTGGTGCGAAGAGAAGAAAGGCTTGACAATTCGCTTTTTGTTCGCCTAGTATCAGTGCGCGCGAAACTGGAATTTCGCAAGGGAGGCTGTAATGACCATTGGACAATCGATGTTGCCGGAATTCGATCAGGAAATGCAGAACACGCGAAAAGCGCTGGAACGCTGTCCGGACGAAAAGTGGAACTGGAAACCACACGAGAAATCCGGCACGCTGGGGTGGCTCGCGGGCCACGTGGGCACCGTGCCTGAGTGGATTACGATGACGATCAATACGCGCGAACTTGATTACGCTCCCGTTGGCGGGCCTTCCTATGAGCCGCCCAAGATCACCAATCGCAAGGAATTGCTGGCCGCGTTTGACAAGGCCGCTGCAGAAGCGCGCGCCGCACTCGCTGGCGTCAGCGATGCCGCACTCATGGAAGACTGGACGCTGCTGGCGGGCGGACAAAAAATCTTCGCGATGCCTCGTATCGCGTGTCTTCGCGGAATGTGCCTCAATCATCTCTATCATCACCGCGGACAACTCACCGTGTACTTCCGCCTGCTTGGCGTACCTGTTCCGGGCCTATACGGGCCGAGCGCCGACGAAGGTATGCCGGGCACTGCAGAAGCTGCTGCGAACTAAATTGTGATGTGGATTGTCCGAGGGCGGAGAAGCTCCGCCCTCGGAGTTTTTGCGAAGTCGGCGGTACACGACTGCTGAGCAAGAGCCTCCTTTTTTCTAACGCGCTATAATAGGGTGCGTCTCTCCTCTGGAGGCTTTCATGAGCACGGAAATTCCCGTCATTCTTTCTGCCGTTCGTACGCCCATCGGAAAATTTCAAGGCGGGCTCGCGGGATTTTCCGCGCCGGAGCTTGGCGGGAAGATTGTGGCCGAAGCGATCCGCCGCGCAGGGATCGACGCCAAGCAAGTGGACGAGGCGATTCTTGGAAACGTGGTGCAGGCGGGGCTGGGGCAGAATCCGGCGCGGCAGGCGGCGCTGAAGGGCGGCTGCGACGCGCGCGTCGCGGCGATGACCATCAACAAAGTTTGCGGTTCCGGATTGAAAGCGGTGGCGCTCGCGGCGCAGGCGGTACAGCTTGGCGAATCAGAAATTGTCGTAGCGGGCGGGATGGAGTCCATGTCCAACTGCCCATATTTGCTGCCCCAGGCGCGCACGGGTTACCGCATCGGTGATGGAAAACTTGTGGATTCGATGATCAACGACGGGTTGTGGGACGCCTACGAAAACTTTCACATGGGCATGACCGGGGAGCTGGTCGCAGAGAAATATAAGATCACGCGCGAAGAGCAGGATCGCTTCGCGGTGGAGAGCCATCAGAAAGCGGTTCGCGCGCGGAAATCATGTTTTTTTGAAGCGCAGATTTTGCCGATCGAAGTGCCGCAAAAAAAGGGCGACGCCATCGTCATCAAGTACGATGAATCGCCACGCGAGGATACTTCGATGGAGGCGTTGGCAAAATTGAAGCCGGCGTTCAAGAAGGACGGCACGGTGACGGCAGGCAACGCGCCAGGTACCAACGATGGTGCGGCGGCTTTGATTGTGACCAGCGAGCGGAACGCATCGCGGCTTGGAAAGCAGCCGATCGCGAGAATCGTAGCGCAGGCGGTGAGCGGCGTAGAGCCGAAGTGGGTGATGATGGCGCCCGTCGAAGCCGTGGAAAAACTGCTGGCGAAAACGGGCTGGGACCGCGACAAAGACGTCGATCTTGTCGAACTCAACGAAGCGTTTGCAGTCGCCGCGATTGCGGTGACTCGGCAGCTCAAACTCAATCCGGAAAAAGTGAATGTGAACGGCGGCGCGGTGGCGCTCGGCCATCCCATTGGCGCGAGCGGTGCACGCATTCTCGTCACATTGCTTTACGAATTGCAGCGCCGCAACCTGAAGCGCGGTATCGCTGCGCTCTGCCTCGGCGGCGGCAACGCCGTCGCCCTCGCTGTCGAGCGTTTCTAAACACATCCAAAAATCTTCGAACTAGGCTGAACTTTGGGCGGCCAGTTCAGCGTCGGCTGGCGCTTTCAAGTTGGTGCCGCAGTGGGGGCAGAACTTGTCGAGTTCGCCGACTTCGCGTTTGCACTGGTGGCATGAGGGGTGGAGGTTGCATTTGCAATTGGGGCAGAAGTTGAAGCGAGCGTTGACGGTGGTGGCACACTCGGGGCAGGGGTAGGGAAGCGGCTCGCGCATCAGGAGATAGATGACCAGGCCGATGAGGCCCCAAGTTGGAATGAAGATGAGCACCAAGATGGTCCAAAGGGCGGAATTCATGCCGCGGCGGCTGGCGTCGCGATTGACGTAAGCGAGCATGAAAATGAAACTGGCGAAGAAAAGTGCCATCAGGGTCACCAGGCCGCTCAGCGCGAGCTGGGCAAGAGCCGGATTGTCGCGGAGCTCCGGCGGGAACATGTCGTTTCCGTTGGGATTGTGCTGCTGCGAAATATTGACGCTGAGAGCGACACCCACGGCGATCACATAGAGCACAATCACCAGGCCGACCAGCCATCGCGGAATGATGCGAAATTCGCTCCAGAAGTGTAGCTTTTCTTTTCTGCGGCGCAGCTGGTTCAGGCGCTTCCGTTCGCTGAACGATTCCGCAATCTTTTGTTGATAATCCGACATACCTTTCCTCTCTCTCCACTCGATGCTGTTACCTGCTCTGCCGCGTTAAATCCGATTCGCTGCTTTGGCGCATCTTTTCCATGAATACAACGACCACGAAGAAGAGCGCGGGAATGGTCCACCACAAGCCGAAGCCCAGTTCCCAAACCAGCTTGGGAACCCCGGTGCGCTCGCCGAACCACTGGAACAGGCGCCAAACGTAAGGGGCGCTGACGATTCCAAATGCCCAGGAAACTACGCACGCCAGCCAGAGCGCTCTTCGCTTTGGTTCGCGCTCACGCATTTCTTGCAAGCGAAGCTGAACGCGGAATTGCGTGCGGCTGGCAAGTCCGTGGGGCAGGGGAATGGGCATGGTGCGCAACGAACGAAGGGCGTGCTCGGTGTGGCGCGCGCGTTCGGCGCATCGGGTGCAATCTTGCAAGTGTGCGCTGAGCCAATCGTGGTCGGCTTGCGAGATGCCTTCGACGCGTTCTTGAGCGATCAATTGTTCGGCGCGTGCGTGGGTTTCCTGGTTCATATGGCCCCTCCTTGCATTGCTCCTCGGAGTGCTTCGAGGCCGCGGTAGAGCCGCGACTTGACGGTGGAGAGCGGGACGCTGAGGACGCCGGCCATTTCCTCGATTTGCAACTCTTCCTGAAAGCGCAGCACCAGCACTTCGCGGTAGATGGCGGGGATTCGGGTCAGCGAGGTTTGCACACTTTCTTCGCTCTCCCGGCTCAGGACCTGGTGCAAGGGAGACGGCTCGTTTTCATTTGCGAATTGGAGGGGATGCTCTTGTTCGGGATCCGTCAGCGTGTCCAGGCTTTGCGGTTTTTTCGAGCGCTGCCAATCGATGACCAGGTGGCGGGCGATGGCGAAGAGCCAGGCTTCAAATTTGGATTTGCCGTCGTACTGGTGGCCGCGCTCGAGGACGCGGATCCAGGTTTCCTGGAAAAAATCTTCGGCCCGCTCTTTGTTTCCGGTGATGTAGACCAGGTAGCGGAAAAGGCGATATTGATACTGCTCGATGAGGCGGTCGAGCAGAGCCGGGTCGCGCTTCTGCAGGCCGCGGGCGATGGACTTGGCTTCATCGGCCATCAGCGTGGAGAAGAGGGAGGCTGAACGGTTTGCGGTTAGACATGAGGTCGTGGCGGACATTCTAACTGTTATACGGCCCGCTACCCCAAAAAGACGCACGCGAACCGCCCGCGCACGCCCAGCGCATATGCCCTGTATTTTCAACGCCGTGGAGCGAATTGTGCATTTCAGCACTGTTGAGTGCCTCGTGTCTGTGCCAGACTTTCTCGTATGGCGGCTCTTTCTGGCAGACTTGCGCGCATCGCAAAACTCGCAGCTCCTTCAGTGCTCCTAGTCTTTCCGGCCCTGGCGCAAGCTCAAGAAAGCAGCGATAGACACGATCAACAGAACCAACAGCAGGAGCAGGCCACCACTGAAAAAAAGGACAAAGAGCCGCCTCCACCGCTGTTCTCGAGACATCGCCGAGGCATTTACAAGAATGCGTTGGGCGTTGCGGTAGTTGACGCCACTCCCCAGTCTCCGCCGCTGGAAACGGATGATCCAGGCGTTCCCGATAAAGGCGAATATGAGATCAATCTCACCACACATGCTGATTTCTCAAAACAACTGCGGACATTTGATTTTTTTTTCGTCGATGCCAATTATGGAATTGTGCCCAAGATCTTTGGTCATGACCTCCCTACCCAGGTAAAATTTGAATTTCCGCTGGCGGGCGCGAAGGTGCCTGGCGATCCCATGAAAGTCGGCGTTGGCGCCGCCAAATTCGGCCTTAAGTTCAACTTCTATAACAACGAACAGCATGGACTGTATATTTCGCTCTATCCACAAATTGAGTTTGCCGTTCCAGGCTCCAATGCCGTCGAGAAAAAATTGACGGAGCCGGGTCAGACGTTGATCCTGCCGGTGCTCGTGCAAAAAGAATTCAAGTACTTGACGTTCGTGGCGAATGGCATCATTGAGCAACCGATTCACAACCCGGCGGAAGACACCACCGGCACTTTGGGTTTTGGTTTTGGACGCGCCATCACCCGACACACGGCGGTCATGGGCGAGGTCCTCTTCACTTCGACGTTTGATCTCCAGCGGGACCGCCTGCTGGTCGTGAACTCCGGTTTGATGCGCCGCATTCGAGAAAATGTGGTCCTGTACGCCAACGTTGGACGGAGCGTTTTCTCAGATGAGGGTATGCGGCACATTTATGTCGGAGTTGGCGTGAAGTTTCTGCTCGTGCCTAATGGGGCGGCAGGAAAGAATTGAGCAAGCAGGGGATGCTTGTGCCGCGTGGCTTCGCCAAATTTGCCGGTGAACTTGCCCAACTCCTTTCGTAGTAGACTCGCCGTCGCGGGGAAACGAATGAAGCAAGCAGCCATTGGGTTTCGCGTGCATTCGGGTTGGGCCGCGATGGTGGCCGTCGGTCTGGAGAATGGCGCTCCGTCGGTGCTTGCGCGCGAACGGGTGCATCTGGTGGAGACATTCAGCTACACATTCCGGCAGCCGTATCACACGGCGGAGAAGATGACGCTGGAGGAAGGGCGCGAGTTCATTGCGGGCGTGAAAAGGGAAGCAAGACGCTTGGCCCAGGGCGCGATCCGGCGGTTGCAGAGCGAGATTCCTCGGCAAGGGTATAAGCTTACGCGGTGCGGGCTGCTGCAGGCTTCGGGGAGGCCGCTGCCTGATCTCGAAAAGGTGCTGGCTTCGCATGCGCTGATTCATACCGCGGATGGGGAACTGTTCCGCGAGGCGATACTTCATGCGAGCGGGCGATGCGGACTCAGGGAATTCACAATCAAGGATAAAGAGCTGTTGGACGTGGCAGGGCGGACGTTTTGGGTCAAACCCACCGATCTGCTGCGGCGTGCTACGGAACTTGGGCGGCCGCTTGGCGCTCCATGGTCGCAAGACGAAAAGTTCGCGACGCTTGCCGCGTGGCTGGCCCTGCACGGCGTTTCGAAACGGCTAGAGAAAGCGTTCGCCGGCGCTCCGTGATGTAGTAAGCTCCAACGGGAAATGTTTTGTCCATCGTGCAAAGCTGAATTTCGGCGGGGAATCACGCGATGCTTCAATTGCGATACAGAGCTTGTTGAAGCGATGCCGAAAGGGCCTTCCGACGACTCCTCCTCCGAGGGCAATTTACTGTCGCTATGGTCGGGGGATGATTTGGCGTTGCACGCGTCACTCCTTGAAGAACTGAAGGCAGCCGGAGTTCCATACTTCGACAGACCTATTGGCAATTATTCCCGCAGGGCCTTTTCCAATCGATTTCCTGCTGCAGGAATGCCTCTGTTTGGATTTGAAATTAGCGTGCTCTCGTCTGATTCCGAGAGGGCGAAAGCAATTCTGGAGAGAGTTGCACGACTCTTCTGAGTTTTTGAGAGAGCAAAGATTGGGTCGGCCTCGTACCATCGAGATTAAGATCGCGGAGGGTTGGAGAAAAAACAGATGAATGTGGAAGGAATCAAGACAGTGGCGGTGCTGGGCGCGGGGACGATGGGGAATGGAATTGCGCATGTGTTTGCGCGGGCCGGGTACACGGTGATTTTGCGGGATGTGGAGCAGCGGTTTCTGGACCGGGGGATGGAGACGATTGGGAAGAATCTCGATCGGGAGGTCAAGAAGGGGAAATTGACGGGGGCGGAGAAGGGAACGGTGCTGGGGCGGCTGCAGCCGGTCACGGATATGGGTGGGATTGCGGCGGCGGATTTCGTTGTGGAGGCGGTGCCGGAGAAGATCAAGATTAAGCGAGCGGTGCTGGGCGAAGCGGACAGCCTATTGCGGCCCGAAGTGATTATTGCGAGCAATACTTCGTCGATTTCCATGACTACGCTGGCGGCGTTGACGAAGAGGCCGGACCGGTTTGTGGGGATGCACTTCATGAACCCGGTACCGGTGATGGTGCTGGTGGAAGTGATTCGGGCGCTGCAGACGAGCGACGCCACGTTTGGGACGACGATGAAGCTGGCGGAGAAACTGGGGAAGAAGCCAGTGGCGGTGAATGATGCGCCGGGGTTTGTTTCTAATCGCGTGCTGATGCCGCTGATCAATGAGGCGGCGTATTGCGTGATGGAGGGCGTGGCCACGGCGGAGTCGGTGGACGCGGTGATGAAGCTGGGGATGAACCATCCGATGGGGCCGCTGGAGTTGGCGGATTTTATTGGGCTGGATGTTTGCGTGGACATCATGGGGGTGCTGCAGGAAGGGCTGGGGGATCCGAAGTATCGGGCTTGTCCGCTGTTGAAGAAGTATGTAGCGGCGGGGTGGATGGGGAGAAAGAGTGGGCGGGGATTTTATAAGTACATTGGGTAGATTGGATTTGATTTGCGCATTGGTGAGTAGGTGGCGGTTGGAAAAGCGGCGGCTAGCCGCCGCACTCCATAAGGGCGAACATAAGGCGAAAAATAATGTTTGCTTTTTGTTCGCCATGGTGGTAGTTTGGGCCTCGCTGTTTTCAACAGGTGCGCTATGCGAGGTTTTTCGAGCGGTGTTCTAAGCTGTCTGGAACGTGAGAGACTCGAAGAGGAGCTCTCCGAAGCGCGCAACCGGGGACGCAATGTAACGCGGTTGCGGCATCTGACCCGTCCGGAGCGGATGGTGTTGGAGGAACGCGAGCAGGCGGCGCAGACGCGGCTGAGGGACCACGACGCGGAGCACGGTTGTCAGCAGGAAGCGAGTTTCAGGCGGTAAGAGGCTGAATGGCAAAAAGGGATGGCGCGAAGGTAAATCGAGTGGTAAACTCCACACTTCGTAACGTCCCCGAACACGGGCAACGCGCTTTCCCGGCGCAGCGCCCTGGCTATCGGCCCGCAGGCCCAGGTTTCTAATTTCCTCCATCGAGGTGTGATATGAGCGAAGAAAAAGATAGGTTGCTGGCAGCGGCGATCTCGCAGATTGAAAAGGACCACGGCAAGGGCGCGATCATGCGGCTGGGCAGCAGAGATGTACTTGTGCCGGTGAGCGTGATTCCCAGCGGGTGCTTGTCGATTGACGCGGCGCTGGGCGTGGGCGGCTTTCCGCGCGGGCGGGTGATTGAGATTTACGGGCCGGAATCCGGCGGCAAGACGACGATGACGCTGCACGTGATTGCGGAAGCGCAGAAGCTGGGCGGGCAGGCGGCGTTCATCGACGCGGAGCACGCGCTGGACCCGGTGTACGCGCGCAAGCTGGGCGTGGACGTGGACAATCTGCTGGTGTCGCAGCCGGACAACGGCGAGCAGGCGCTGGAGATAGCGGAGACGCTGATCCGTTCAGGCGGCGTGGACATTGTGGTGGTGGACTCGGTGGCGGCGCTGGTGCCCAAGGCGGAGCTGGAAGGGGATATGGGCGATCCGCAGATGGGCTTGCAGGCTCGGCTGATGTCGCAGGCGCTGCGGAAGCTGACGGGGATCGTGTCGAAGTCGAGGACGTGCTTGATCTTTATCAACCAGATTCGCGAAAAGATTGGCGTGATGTTTGGGAATCCGGAAACCACCACGGGCGGACGCGCGCTGAAGTTTTATGCGTCGATGCGCGTGGATATCCGGCGGATTCAGGCGATCAAGGAAGGGGACAAAGTGGTTGGGTCGCGGACGCGGGCGAAAGTGGTGAAGAACAAGGTGGCGGCGCCGTTCCGCGAGGCGGAGTTTGATATCGTTTACGGCGAAGGGATTTCGCGCGAGGGCGACTTGATCGATCTGGGCGTGGAAAAGGGTGTGCTGGAGAAGAGCGGGACGTGGATCAGCTTCGGCGGCGAGCGCATGGGCCAGGGACGCGAGAATGCGCGCGTTTTCCTGAAAGAGAATAAGGACATTCGCGACAAGCTGGAAAACGTGTTGCGCAAGAAGTTGGAAATTCCGGTGCCGGGAAATTCGACCGCGGCGGCCGGAACCAACGGGCACGCGGCTCCGGCGCATGCGGAGAAGCCGCCGATGAAGACGTCGGCCGCGGCTGCGGGCACGGATGCGTCCAAGGGGCGTCCGGCGCGGTAATCGCTCTTTATAGAGGAATGGAGATTGGCCCTTCTGGCTTCAGCAGGAGGGCCAATTTGTTTTTGGTGCGGGCAGGTGTGGTCGTCGCTCTGGCGCGCGGGCGCGCTTGCGCTCCCAAAGCCTGCTGCTAAACTTTCCATTGGCAGGCAGTCGTTCGGGGGAAAAGTGTCGAACCACAATGAGGTAGTTCGCGATTCGTTTACGACGCAAGCGAAGGCGTTTGCTTCGAATCCGTGGGTCACGAATGAAGAGCGCATCAGCCGGCTGGTGGCGTCGGCACGGTTGAAGGGGACGGAGCGCGTTTTGGACATCGCGACCGGGCCGGGATACATCGCGGAGGCGTTTGCGAAAGCCGCGCGAGAAGTAATTGGCGTCGATTTGACGGCGGCGATGCTGGCGATCGGGGAAGAGCGCGCGAAAGAGCGCGGGATTTCGAACGTGTCGTTCCGCATCGGCGATGTGCAGCAGCTGCCGTTTGAAAACGAGCAGTTCGATGTGGTGGTGAGCCGGCTGGCGCTGCACCACATGCAGGAGCCGGGGCGCGTGGTGCGCGAAATGGCGAGGGTTTGCCGCGTTGGCGGGACGGTGCTGGTGGAGGACATCTATTCGAGCGAGCACATGGAGCGTGCGAAATACCAGGATCACTGGGAAAAACTGCGGGACCCTTCGCATGTTCGCGTGCTTCCTTTGAGCGAGCATTTGCGACTTTTCCGGGATGCTGGACTGGAGACGGATGGCGTCAAAACCTTCGATGATCTTTGCCCGGAAGTGGAGCGCTGGCTGGCGACCACGAAGGCACCTCCGGAAAGGGCGGACGAGGTTCGCAGGCTTCTTGAGACGGACCGACTGCAGGACCTGAGCGGGACGCGGCCGTTTCAAGATGCGACGGGGAGGCTGTACTTCCATGCCCGGACGGCCATTTTGACTGGGCGCCGGTTCAGGTGACTGCCCTGGCGGTCAGCTATTCAAAACAAAGCACATAGCTTCGTACTGGTGCTGGAAGGCTATTGTAGTTTGGTGCCCCTGGAGGCTAGTATGTGTCTCATAGTGAGAGAGGATGTTCCTCTCTGGAACGGCTGAAGTTGTGCACCCCGGCGCTAAGTTGCATCAAACAAACGGCGTCCAGGAGTGGTCGGCAGTGTGCAATGTTTCGCAAGCAGTGCGGTCTTAGCGGAAACGAACAGAACGTGATGAATGTTTGTTGACCGCAAGGACAGTGTGAGGTAAAACTTTCGCCCCGGAGAGATTTAGTCAAGGGCAGGCCAAGCAGATCAAGGCTGAAGGGTTTTCCTGGAAGAGGCAGACATTTTGAGGCAAACGGCAAAAGCACTTCTCGCGACAGTGATGGCGACACTCTTCGCCATTCCCGTGCCTGCAGCACCGGCAGCGGGAACGGCGGCGACGCGTTCGCACAAGTCTTCTTCGCGCTATCGTGGCGGCGTTCCGACATTTGCCGATTCCTCCAAGGCCGATGACGCAACGTACGATGATCCGATTGTGCGCGCGGCGGCAGTATCCGCGTTGGGCCGGTACAACGGAGCGGTTGTGGCTGTGGATCCGAACACGGGCCGCATCCTGACGGTGGTCAATCAGAAAATCGCGTTTGGCGATGGCTACATTCCCTGCTCGACGATCAAGCCGACTATCGCGCTTGCCGCTTTGGAAGAAAACGTAATTACGCGCGACACAATGCTCAAAGTGAGCCGCCGCAAGTATATGAACTTGACCGAGGCGATGGCGCACTCCAACAACGTGTTTTTTGAGCAGCTCGGGATGCGCATGGGATTCGAGACGGTTTCCAAGTATGGCCGCCTGCTCGGTCTGGGCGAATTGGCGGGCTACAACCTGCCTGACGAGCATCCTGGGTCCTTCCCGACCGCAGCGCCGGAGCATGGGGGAGTCGCGCGGATGTCCAGTTTCGGCGAAGGGATTCAAGTGACGCCGTTGCAGCTGGCATCGCTGGCGGCAGCGTTTGCCAACGGCGGGACGCTCTACTACCTGCAATATCCGCACAGCGAGGAAGAAGTACAGAACTTCACGCCACGGGTGAAGCGCGAATTGAACATATCGCTGATCCTTCCGGAAATCCGGGAAGGCTTGCTGGCTACGGTTCTATACGGCACGGGGAAATCGAGTTTCGATCGTGGCGGGGATGAAATGCCGCTGGGCAAGACGGGAACCTGCGACGACCACACCACGCCGTCGAAAATAGGCTGGTTCATTACCTACGCGGACGAAGCGCATCCGAAGATCGCGCTGGCCGTGCTGCTGCGCGGCAACACGCGAAGCGTGAAGGGCCCTATGGCCGCGGTGGTCGCCGGGCGAATCTACCGCAAATTGCGCGAGCAAAATTATTTTTCGGACGCCAGCCACGCTGTCGCCCTAAATTCGGGGCACTAAAGCCAGTCAAGTTTTGGGATAGTAGTTTTGCGCTGAGGAAGCCTTCCTCAGCGCTTTTGCTTTGGGAACCAACTACTTCACTATTCCCTGTGGTCTCCACGGAAG